>Ga0255340_1000305_pt1 | contig 83884 bp, 74 predicted proteins | sample wastewater_treat_7_FD_192417 | JGI IMG/M metagenome (GOLD analysis project Ga0255340, IMG submission 192417) | Wastewater microbial communities from Lulu Island WWTP, Vancouver, Canada - plant10 | ecosystem: Engineered > WWTP > Wastewater > Unclassified | place: Canada: Vancouver, British...
CTCCACAGTCTCAATGGATCTCATCCCCGGCTCCACCACGGCGATCATGGCATCAACGCCCCTGGCAGTAGCCCGGCCCAGATGCTCTATCCCCGCCTCCATATCCAGGATCACCAGATCCTTCTCTTTGGTTATAACGTGGCGGAGCAGGGCCTTGACGAAGGCATTGGCCGGGCACATGCATCCCGAGCCCCCGGAGTCGATGGTGCCCATGACCACCAGCTTGACATTGTCAGGCCCGGTGCAGCCGCACATGGATACCACATCATCGACCTTGGGGTTCATCTTGAACATCCCCATGGGCATGCCTGCCCGCTCCTCAACCAGCTCCTTGTGCTCGGTTACCGGCTTGGGCAGATCCTTAACTCCCAGGGCCGAGGCCAGGTTCATGCTCGGATCGGCATCGATGGCCAGGACATTGTATCCGTCGCGTGCAAAGAGACGGGCCAGGGTTCCAGCGAGGGTGGTCTTGCCCACGCCTCCTTTTCCTGAGATGGCGATTTTCATTTCATTAACCTCTGCAATTATAGCCAGTCAGCAGTCAAGCCATAGAAATTTTGCGGCTTGAGCGGGGAAAGATGCAGGTTTATATCTGATTCCCCCCTTCTTATCTCTGAGAATCGGCAGGGAAGAAGGCATGATCGAGAGCATCAGAAAACGGGATGGCCGGGTGGTGCAGTTCCAGCCGGAGAGGATAGCTCTGGCCATCTCCAAGGCCTTTCGGGCTGTGGGCAGGGAGGAGAAGGACGCCCCGGCCAGCCTGGCAGAGAGGGTAGCAGAAGAGGCGGAGGAGCGATTTGCCTCCTCCATTCCCGGGGTGGAGGATATCCAGGATCTGGTGGAAGGGGCTCTCATATCCGCGGGCTACGCCGATGTGGCCAAGGCTTACATCCTCTACCGCCAAAGGAGGGCGGAGATCAGAGAGGCCAAAGGCTATCTGGGCGTGGCAGACGACCTGAAGCTCTCTGTCAATGCAGCAGAGGTGCTGAAGAGGAGATATCTCATAAGGGACGAGCAGGGAGCGGTGGTGGAGAGCCCAGGGGAGATGTTCGCCCGGGTGGCCAGGCATGTATCGCGGGCAGAGGATCGCTATGGCGGGGATGGCGAGCAGTATCAGTCCCTCTTTTTGCAGATGATGAGGGGCCTAGAGTTTCTGCCCAACTCCCCCACCCTGATGAATGCCGGGCTGCCCCTGGGCCAGCTTGCAGCATGCTTTGTCCTGCCGGTGGAAGACTCCCTTGCCGGCATATTCGAGGCCCTGAAGAGCATGGCCCTCATCCACCAGAGCGGAGGGGGGACGGGCTTCTCCTTCTCCCGGCTGCGGCCAAAGAATGATGCTGTCCGGGCCACAGGAGGCGTGGCCAGCGGCCCGGTCTCCTTCATGCGCATCTTCGATACGGCGACCGATGTGATCAAGCAAGGCGGGCGCCGCCGGGGGGCGAATATGGGGATCCTGCGGGTCGACCATCCCGACATCATGGAGTTCATCGGGGCCAAGGAGCAGCCGGGATTTCTGGAGAACTTCAACCTCTCTGTGGCTGCGACAGATGAGTTCATGAGCAAATCGCGCCAGGATGGCGAGATCGAGCTGATAAATCCGCGCACGGGACTGGCAGCGGGCCGGCGGAGGGCCAGGGAGCTCCTGGGCCTCATCGCCACCTCTGCCTGGAGAGGAGGCGATCCGGGGATGATCTTCATCGATCGCATCAATGCCGCCCATCCCCTCCCCGGGAAGATCGAGGCCACAAACCCCTGCGGGGAGCAGCCGCTATTGCCCTATGAGTCCTGCAACCTGGGCTCGATCAACCTCTCCCGGCTGGTGAGGGGAGGGGAGCTGGACTGGGACCGCCTGGCAGAGCTTGTCGGCCTGGGGGTGAGGTTTCTGGATGATGTCATCGAGATGAACCGCTTCCCTCTGAAGGAGATCGAGAAGGCGACCCTCTCCACCCGCAAGATCGGCCTGGGGGTGATGGGGTTTGCCGATATGCTCATCGGGATGGGCATCTCCTATGCCTCGCCCCAGGCGGTGGTCCTGGCGGAGAGGGTGATGGGATTCATCACTGAGCATGCCCGTGCCCAATCGGCCCTCCTGGGAGAGGAGAGGGGCTCATTTCCCCTCTGGGAAGAGTCGCCTCACCGGGGCTATAGCAGCATGAGAAATGCCACTGTGACCACCATCGCCCCCACCGGCACCATCAGCATCATCGCCGGGACGAGCAGCGGGATTGAGCCCCTCTTCGCCTTGGCCTTTGTCCGCCGGGTGCTGGAAGGGGCCCAGCTCTTGGAGGTCTCGCCCCTCTTTGAGAAGATGGCAGAGGAGCGGGGAATCTACGCCCCAAAGCTGAGGGCAGAGCTCGCCCGGAGGGGGGGTGTGCAGGATATTGCAGGGGTGCCGCAGGAGCTGAAGGAGCTCTTTGTCACCGCCCTGGACATCTCCCCTCAGCAGCATGTGCGCGTTCAGGCTGCCTTCCAGAGGCATACTGACAATGCTGTGTCCAAGACTGTGAACCTGCCGGCAGAGGCGACGGTTAGCGATGTGATCGGGATCTACAATCTGGCTTATGAGTTGGGATGCAAAGGGGTGACTGTATTCAGATATGGCAGCCGGAGCCAGGTGCTTTATCTGGGAAATGGGGAGACCGTTCCCGGGTGCAAGTACTGCGGATAGAGGGATTGGCCAAGCCCGCCCCTTAAGTGGATGTCACCATTCCAGAGAGGGGGGAAGGCTATCGGATCCAGCCGGCGGCGGAGGCGGATATCATCTCTCCATCGCCTTTCTTCTCAATTCCTCTGGCATCTTCTCAATGGCATAGCGGAGAGCTGTCCTGGGCATGACGGCCTTGTTTCTCATCACATACTCGAAGACCTGGTCCTGATGTGTCCGGCTTGCCTCCTTGAGAAGCCAGCCATAGCCCTTCTGCACCAGATCATCCTTATCCTCAAGGAGGATGTCAGCGATCATGAAGACCTCCGGCAGAAAGTCGCCCCTGCGAGCGGGAAGGATGAGAGTGACTGCAGAGCCCCTTCGCACCCAGCGATTGTCTGACCGGGCCCAGAGAAAGAGGTCTTCCACAAACTGGGGGTACATCTCAATTAAGCTTCCCAGGGCGTGGTTGCAGAGGGAGTCGCACTTTGCCCAGTTGTTTACATACTGCTTCAGCCACCTCTCAAAAATATAAAAATCAGATGGCTCATACTGACGGCGTAATGAGTGGGCCCATTCAAAGGCAATGGACGCCTCCTCCCCATAATCTGAGCGGAGCAGACTCTCGCAGAGGGCGAAGATCTCGCTTTTCTCTTCTCCCTTCAACTCCTGGAGGTATTTGGCTGCGATCCTTCTGACCAGGCTGCCTTTAACCCCATAAAACCGGACCTCCTCTTTGAAGAAGCGTGATGCGCCATCTCTGGTCTTCTCATCGATCCCCTCTATTAGCTCCTGGCGCACTGCGAACAGAATATCCCTATCCATATCTCAGCATAGAGCGGCCCAGGCCAAAAGGTCATCGCTGAAATCGGATGGCAAGGAAAAGGCTAAATATAATGAACATATATAACTTATTTGCTAAGTGAGATCAAATTGAGAATGCATGAGAGATTCAGGGTCCACCTCCTCCCTGAATTTCCCAGGCAAGTTCTTCGAGGAAAGCCCCGCAGTCAGTCCCTCTCCGGCCCCTCGTCCATTTCAACCTCCATAGAGGCGGCCATCTCATTGATCAAAGGCCCCAGCTTATCCTTCATCTCCGGCCTCAACTCGATCAGCTTGAAGAATATCATCATCTTGCTGGCCATGCTTATCTCCTCAAGCTCTGCACCAATCTCCTCCAGGCAATCATTGATGGAGATGAGCGTATCAGAGATCTCCTGCAGGACTTCAATTTGAGTCATCTTCCAAACACCTCTCTTCCGCTCCCTGCACACATATTGATATAGCTGACCCTTGAGAGCAGGGGAATGGTTGAGCCTCTCTCCTTTTATCAGATGCCAAAATAAACCGACAGGGCGATCAGGATGGCGGGCAGAGCCACCAGGGCCCAGACCCGCCGATCGGCATCGAAGATCTTCTTGCCGTCCAGAGGGCCGAAGGGAAGCATATTGAAGGCCGCCAGGATCAGGTTGATGGATATGGCAAATCCCACAGCATGCGCCCAGATGCCCTCTCCTGCCAGGCCGCTCATCTTCAGAATAAAAAAGCCTGCCGCCAGTACGATATTGGTCATGGGACCGGCCAGGGATATGAGGAGCATCTCCCTTTTCATCCGGCTGGCCAGCTCCTCCTGCTGGAAGGGATGGGGTCCATTAGAGCTGGGCAGCCCTTCCGGGATGTAAGCCTGCAGCACAGGCCGGTACCGGCTGATCATCACCGCTCCCGGGGCGGCGATGAGAAAGCCGGCGAAGGCGGAGAACACCGCCAAAGCCAGCCCCATGAGATTGGCCCGGTACTCGGCCAGATAGCCAAAATGCTGAGCTGTGAACTTATGGGCCAGCTCGTGCAGGATAAAGCCGCTGGCCACCCCCAGAGTGGAGAAGATGATCATATTCATATCAAGCCCCCCTCCGAAGAGCACTGAGAAGGCCACTACCAGGGCGATCAATTATATGAACAGATCCCTCAATTCAATAGCGCTTATGCCCATCATCATGATCCGGAGCACTCCTCTTTGGCCATTGCTTAATATCCCTCTGCCAGATGCAGCCCAAGGGAGATCATTCTTTGATCGCCTCTATGATCCTCTCTTTCAGGCGCAGCTCATCCTCAGCCGCCACCGGGCGCTTTGCCGACATGCTGCACCTCTGGGGCATGGGGATCAGTCCCCCCTCCAGGAGGTCGTAGTAAGCCTCATCCAGGTCGATTTCGCCCTTAGCATATCTGTTCAGGATGGCGCTTATCCCCTCATAGCCCGGGCTTCCCTTCTTCGTCCTATCCAGTGCTTGCACAATCTGATCGTACACATCTTTGGGTAGGGCAGGATGATATTTATCTCTTATCAAGAAAACGATTTATACCTGGAATCCGATTTTCCGCCCCATGGGAAAAGTATTCGTGAGCCCTCTGAACTGGGGTTTGGGCCACTCCACCAGGGACATTCCCATCATCGAGGAGCTGCTCAGAAGGGGCCACGAGGTCACCGTAGGCACCAGCGGCAATGCCCTGGCCCTTCTAAAGAGGGAATGTCCGGAATGCAATTTCATAACATTCAAGGACTATCCTGCTCCCTACAGCTCCAGCCGCTTCTTCCTGCCCAAGTTCACTGCCAGCATCCCCATTCTCCTCCGCGCCCTGGCCAGGGAGAGAAAGAGGCTGGAGCAGATACTGGCTGAGAATGAGTTCGACCTGATAATAAGCGACAATCGCATGGGGGTATACTCCCATGATATCCCCAGCTACTTCATCACCCACCAGCTCCGCTTCAGCCTTCCCCAGTATCTCTATCCCTTTGAGATGCTCACCATACCGGCAAACAGCTTCTTTCATATGAAGTTCGATGGGGTCATAGTGCCTGATATCTATCCCTGGTCCAGCCAGCCCAACCTGAGCGGCAAGCTCAGCCGCTCCCGGCTGGATGCCACCAACAAGAGAGCCTACTTCGCTGGAATACTCACCAGCACCAGGAAGATGGAGCTGGATCTGGATCTGGATTATCTGCTCATAGTCTCCGGGCCTGAGCCCCAGAGGAGCAAGCTGGAGGAGATCATCCTCCGCCAGGTGCAAAAGCTCCCCGGGGAGAAGGTGGTGCTCCTGGGAAGCCCCCAGAAAGAGAGGCATGAGAGGCTGGATGGGCAGACCACAGTCCACTCCTACTTATCCACAGAGGAGAAGGTGGAGCTGATGAACCGGGCCCGCTTTCTGATCGCCCGGTCCGGCTACACCACTATGATGGAGATGGCGGAGCTGGACAAGAGGCACGGCCTCTTCACCCCCACCCCCGGCCAGACAGAGCAGGAGTACCTCTCCCGCTACTATGCCCGCCAGGGCTGGTTCCTCTCCCGCAGCCAGTACAAGCTCCGCCTGGTCGAGGATGTCCAGGAGGCGATGAACTATCACGGATTCCCGGAGATGAGCAAGACGGAGGAGAATGTCAAGAGGCTCTATGATGATGTGTTCAGGCAGCATTTGAGCTGAACTGAGGAGCTGAATTGAGGCTTTTATGGCATCCTTGCAGAGAGGGAGTGTAAGCGCCTCCCAGAAGTGCCCGGCTCTCTGCAGTGCTCGGGCTCTCTGCAGTGCGGCTATATCGCTCTACGCTATATCGCTCTACGCTATATCGGCCTACCAGTAATCCAGCAGCGCCCTTTTCACCCGTTGCCACTGCTCTGTGACCTCCAGGCCGAAGAGCTCCCTTGGCAATGCATCGACCATCTGCCCCAAGTATCTGGACTTTCTCTCCATCAACTCCCGGGTGGAGAGGGAGCCGATATCCTCCATCATCTCCACTGTCAGGCGGCGGGAGGAGGAGATGCACAGATCAAGAATCAGCCGGGCTTCATCCGGATGGCAGCGCAGCCCTTTTGTATCCTGATAAATGGCCCTTCCCAGCAGAGTGAAGGCCTCAATGAACAGGTTGAATGCCGATCGTTCGAGGTCGCAACGGCCATGAGTGGCAGCATAGCCGCAACCCCGACAGCTCTGGCTCTTTCCGTGCTGGATGCAGAAGGGGCAGCCTTCAGGCCGGGTGGGCAGGTGGCCGAGCACTGTAAGGGAGAGGGCGCGGGCGAATTTATGCAGCTCTTCCGGCTCCACCTTATCCAACTGGCGGCAGAAGAGCTCCAGCCAGAAGATCAGCTCCTGGCAGCCCCTGAGAACCGCCTTCCTGGCTGCATCAAGGGATGCTGCATCGATGGATGCTGCAGCCTCCTCCAGATCACCTGCCCTATGGCTCATAACCCGTGGCAGAAGGGGGGGGCGATGGCTGGCTCATCCATGGCCCCGGGCCTCAGTATCCCTTCTGGGTGCGGGTCATATTATTGCAGAACTTGAACCTGTCCCGGTCCTTGTCCTGCAGATAGACATATCCTATCCTCCGGTTCTCCAGATGCTCCTCATACTCCTCAGAGGCATCCTCCCGGCAAGAGGAGCATGCCCCCCGGGGAATGGAGACGCAGAAGGCATTGTTCAGGATGCCATGCCCCCTCTGAGCAGAGGAGGAGATGGTCATATAGCCCGGACAGTCCGGACAGAGCCTGACCGACTCCTCCTGGCTCTCATTGATCATATCTGTATCATAGAAGATCCTCTTCTTCCGGCGGTAGAAGTCCCCCAGACCCTCCAGAGCCATCTGCACCATCTCCTCCCTCTCTGCCCAGGCCTCATTCACCTGCTCCACAGTCTTTTTGATCTCCCGCCACATGGCATCGCTCTGCACAAAGCTGCCGGGCACATAATCCGGCTCCCTCACATGGGAGTAGTCAAGCCCGGCCATGGCCTGGATGATGCCGGTGTTCACATAGGGCAGGGCACTCTCCACTGCATATCCTCCCTCCAGGACGCAGATATCGGGGGCCAGCTTCTCATTGAGCTGGGCGTAGCCATTGGCAGAGAAGCGCATATTGGCCAAAGGATCGGTATAGTGGTTGTCCTGGCCGGCGGAGTTGAGGATCAGCTCGGGCTGGAAATCCTTCAGCACAGGAAGGATGAGGTTGTCCAGAACATAATGAATGCCCTCATCTGTGGTGCCCGGGGGCAGGGGGATATTGAGGGTGCGCGCCAGTGCCTGTGGCCCGCCGATCTCATTGACGAAGCCGGATCCTGGATAGAGGGTATGGCCATCCTGATGGAAGGATATGCAGAGCACATCCGGATCATGCCAGAAGATCTCCTGGGTGCCATCGCCGTGATGTACATCGGTATCGATCACGGCCAGCCTCTTGTGCCCGTACCTGCTCCTCAGGTACTCCACCAGTATGGCAATGTTGTTGATATTGCAAAATCCCCGGTTGCCGTGCACCACCCGCATGCTGTGGTGGCCGGGCGGGCGGACCAGGGCAAAACCGTTTCTGATCTCTCCCCTCTCCCAGGCATCGGCCAGGGTTAGGGTGCTTCCAGCGGCGATGAGATGGGCCTCAGTCACCTGGCTCTCAACATCTGGAACGCAGAAATGGGTGCGGGCGATGTCCTTTGATTCCGCCAGGCGGGGCTTGTACTCCTCGATCTGAGGAAGATCCATCAGCCCCTCCTCGAAGATCTGATCCCTGGTATAAAGCAGCCTCTCCTCCCTCTCCGGATGGGTGGGAGAGATGGCCCAATCGAATGCGGGAAAGAAGATCAGGCCGGTCTTCCCTTCCCTTATTGCAGATGCCATTTACGAGCACCTCCAGGAGGGAAGCAGGCCAGCAGGAATCTCCATTCTGACATCGAGCAGCTTTCCCACCGTCGACCATCCTCGAATCATATTGAAGACCTCGCTGCGAGTGACCTCTGCTTCGGCAGCATACTCACCGATCCCCAGGCGCTCTGCCCTCTCCGTCAACAGCCTCCTGGCCAGCTGCTCAGCCTGAGTGAGGGACATCTGCCTGTCATTAACCTGGCCCATGATCCCATCCTCTGCCGCCACATATTCACCCCTCTCGGTATCAATATGAAGGTTGAGGGTAATTGTCGGCCGGGCAACGGCAGCGCCGATGGCATTGGCTACAGGGGCATGCTCGGGCACAATCGAGGTTGCACCCATCCGGGCGGCGACGAGGGGAGCCAGGGCTACTGATCCTCCACCCACCCCTACCACATTCTGCGCCTGAAGCTTCTCCTTTTTCATGATCTCCCAGATGCGGTATGCAGGCTCTTGCTCCCACTCCAGGAACATCTCATCGATCTCAGAGGCGATCTTCTCCACCACGAGATCAACCACCATGCCCGCTGCCTTCTCAATTGAGCAGCCCATCTTGCCTGCCACTCCTGCCATTGCCTCTTTTGCCTTTTCAAGGTCGCCTACACTCGATTTGCCCAGAACGCGCAGAGCATCTGTGGGGGTGGGGCTGCTTCCTCCCAGACAGAGAGGGGGGCCCCTTCTCTCCGGGCCCACTGCCAGACAGCCATCATCAACATCCACTGCACTGTCCCCGCCAATGGCCACTGACTTTATGGCAAAGGCACGCACGTGAGTCAGCATGGAGTCCACCCGTGCTCCTTTAGAGGAGAGAAGAGGCCGGCCGGAGAGGATGAGTGCCAGGTCGGTGGTTGTGCCGCCGATATCCACCACCACCGAGGTCTGGCCGGGAGGGGTGAGGGCCATGACCCCCATTATGCTGGCTGCCGGCCCGGAGAAGATGGTCTCCACCGGCATCTTGAGCGATCCCTCTAAGGGCAGGGTGCCGCCATCTGCCTTGAGGATATAGACAGGAGCATTGATCCTCCTCCCCTCGAGGGCTCTGGATATGGCAGCAGCAAAATCGGCATAGCTCTCTTTGGTGGCCAGGGTCAGCATTGTCGTTGCTGCCCTTCGAGGGAAGTTGAGATGGCCGGAGACCCGGTGGCCCAGCTCGATCTTCGAATTGGGCAGGGCCCGGGCCAGGATCTGGGATACACTCTCCTCATGAGACGGATTTCTCTGGCAGAACTTTCCCACCACCGCCACCCGGGATATCCCGCTCTTTTCTATGCTGGCGGCGGCCTCTTCTATCTGGGGCTCATTCAACCGATCGATCTCCTTGCCCCGGAAGTCCATCGCTCCATCCAGGATGATGGCCTCGCCCAGATTGTAGTCCCGGGGATTGGTCCCCGGGCCCGGGATCAATACCAGGGCTACAGGATCGGTCTTCCTCTCGGCAATCATATTGGTGATCAGAGTGGTGCTCAAAACCACCCTCTCGATCTTGCTGACATCCACACCTCTGATCAGCTCATCCAGAGCCTCAAGCAGGCATCTTAGCAGATCATCGTGATCTGTAGGCACATAGGCCGTCTTATCCACCCGGTCCCCATCCACCAGAACAGCATTAGTGGTGGTCCCGCCGACATCTATTCCAACCAGCATTTTCATTCGCCTTTCGATAGGCGCTCTGGATCAGGATATATATCGGCTTTGTGGTCTCCTCGAATAATGTGCAGTCCTGCAGCGGCCCCTCCACCCGGGCCAGGCCTGCCCGGCAGATCAGAGGCTTCTCCCTCATTGCCGGAATGATGCAAGGAGCCTGTGATCGAAGCATTGATATTTGTGAATAGATGCCTTAAGCTATCTGAGCATTATACGAGGGATATCGACTAAGTTACTTATTTCAAATAAGTATTAATGATTAGCGAAAAGTTTTATAAATACGGGGGTGTGTAGGATATATGCTCAAAATCATGATCATATTCATGTTATTGACCTTGATCGGCTCTTCCATGAATACCCAGCCCTTAAACCATACGAGCGTAAACAATACAAGTAATATTATAAATAATACAAATATGAGCAATATAAGTGTAAATAACACGAGCATAAATAAATCGCTTTCTAACAATACCCATCTTGACGATACTCAGCAGGGGGAGCTGATAGTGGACATAAGGCACTTTAACTGGTTCAGGAAACCTACAAAACCAGATGCCGCACTGGACCTGAAGCTGACCTTGGAGAACATCAAGAGGGAGTATCTCATGAGTGTAATAGAATCGTTTTCGGCAGAGAAAGCAACACTGGAAGATGATTTATCCCGGCGCTTCACCCCTCCGGTGATAGATATGGGACCGGAAAGCCGCCCCAAGGATGATATAAAAGATCCGATGGTTGAACCGAAGCCCAAAGACCCCTTCGATGAATGGGATCCATGGCTGCTGACACCTCCATGGGAGAGTGCGATAAATGGAGAGTACTCTGACCAGGTCAGCATTGAGAAGCAGTCCCAGACCATCTTCCGGATATACAGCTGCTAGGTGAAGGGCCTGGCTGCTGCTGGGGCGTATATCAACCCGTATTTGAGGAGAAAGAAAATGACAGGCTCCTCGCTGCTCCCCCGGGCGGCATGGGAGCACTGTTCATCCCGCCTTGTGCCTTATGATGAGATTGGAATGCAGGCCCCACCATAAGGATCCCAATCTCACTATTACAGTGCACTGATGAGCGGCTTTATCTCGTATACATCCAGTTGTCTTTGGATGGTGAAGAGCTGGTTGCCCATCTGATGGCTCTTGAGAAGGGAGTTGCCCACATCCTTGGGCAGGTAAAACTCCTCATCCCCAAGCCTCACCCGGAAGAACTTCCTGCTCTTGCCCAGCTCCATTCCCCTGTATTTGCCTGTGACCTTCTCGCCCACCTTGAGAATTCGAGGCTCCATAGATCTTCACCTTTTTGATTTCACCCTTTTGACTATTACAATTATATCTTGCTACTACTTCTATCTTCCGATTGGATGATGGTGAGAATGATCAGCGGGCATATGCCGCCCTACTATGACCCTGGCGGCAGCCGGCATAGAGCCGCCGCCTGCTGTGCCCGGCGCCCCCCCATCCGGCCCCCTCAGGCAAAGAGGGACTGATGGCAGCTCTCTTCCCTGCCAGCTTCTCTCAGGAGGCTGGCGCCACCGGGATCGCCCTCATTCGCCCTTATTTATCGATCGGATCTGCGGTACGGCAGCCTAACTGATCGGTGGCCCGGCGACAGTCCGGCAGGAGGAGATGAAGGGCCCGGTCGGGGGATAAAATGCTCAATAGTAGGTTGAATAGCTCTATTAATCTCTTAATTCGTTAATCTCTTCATTGATATTGTCATAATTGTCGATATCCTGCCATATCATCCGGGGGCGATCTGGCCGCCAGATGCCGCTTGTTTGGAGGCAGCCGGGATATACTTTTGGATTAAATTAATATACCGAATCGGAGAGGCATATCATAACCATTAGGAGGGATTAGTTTGGCTGAGATGAGAAATTTCGCCCTGAGAGATGTTCAGGGAAATGAGATCGGCGTCTTTACAGGAAAATCGCCCAGACAAGCGGCACTGAAAGCTGCCAACCGCGGCTACACTGAGATCAAGCTGCGAGAGCGGGGCACAAAGAAGGTGCATATCTTCTCTGGAGAGAGGGTACAGGTGGACAAGCCACAAGGAGCCCCTGCCTGGATGCCGGACAAGATCTGGAAGCCGAAGGTGAAGAAGATAGGCATTGAAAAGCTGGACGAGGTATAGAGCTATATGGAGCAGAGTGCAATCCTGCTCCATTTCCTCTCAACACCCCTAAACCTCCACCCAGCCCCTGCCCTAAGGCACCAGGCGCCTTCGATCTCTGGGAAAGATCACTGCATCGCGAATGTTCTCCAGTTTTAGCATAGTCATCACCAGCCTGGAGAGGCCCAGCCCCCAGCCGGCATGTGGCGGCATACCATAGCGAAATGCCTTCAGATAGAACTCAAATCCATCCGGGTCCAGACCCTTCTCCTTTATCCTCTCCACCAGTTGGTTGTAGTCGTGAACCCTCTGCGCCCCGCTGGCCAGCTCCATCCGGGGATGCATGAGATCGAACCCCCGGCAGACCTCCGGTCTCTCCTCATAAGGCAGGGTGTAGTAGGGCTTGATAGAGGAGGGCCAGTCGATCAGGAAGTAATGCTCTCCTATGCTCTCTCCCAAGAACCTCTCAGTCTCGGTGTCCAGATCATCGCCCCATTCCATCTTTGAGTCTGCCTTCTCTCCGGCAAGATCCAGAGCCTCAGTATAGGTGATCCTCTTGAAGGGGAGGCTGGGCACCTCCAGCTCCAGGCCGAGGACTGCAAGCTGGCGGGAGCAGTTCTCGGCCACATAACTGTAGGCCCCGGCCACAGCCTCCTCCAGTATCTCCATCACATCCCTATCATCAGCAAAGCTGACCTCAAGGTCGATGGAGATGGCCTCATTCAGATGGCGCCTGGTGTCATGCTCCTCCGCCCGAAAGATGGGGCCGATCTCATAGACCCGGTCCATGCCTGCTCCCATCAGCATCTGCTTGTAGAGCTGGGGGCTCTGGTTCAGGAAGGCCTCTTTCTCAAAGTAGCTGATGGGGAATAGATCCGTCCCCCCCTCAGTGGCCGCGGCCACTATCTTTGGGGTGAAGACCTCAATTGCCCCCTTTTGGTAAAAGTAATCGCGAAGGCTATGCAGGACTGCGCTCTCGATCTCGAAGGCGGCCAGTACAGAGGGCCGGCGGATGTCCATGAACCTGGAATCAAGGCGGGTGTCCAGCTCGCACTCCACCTTCTCTGTGGGATCCAAGGGCAAGGGAACCTGAGCAGAGCTTAGAACCTGGATCTCAGTGGGGAGTATCTCATATCCTCGAGGCGCTTTGGCCTCAGCTTTCACATTCCCCCGGACCATGACCACGCTCTCCCGGCTGATGGAGCGTGCCGCCTTGAAGACATCCTTTCCCAATAGCTTCTTGATCAGGGTTATCTGGGCTATGCCCTCTCTATCCCTGAGCACCAGGAAAGCTATCCCTCCCAGATCCCTTATCTCATGGGCGAAGCCCGCCAGCGTTACCTCTTTGCCGTCCAGTTCTGCAGATATCTGGCCTGAATAATGAGTTCTGAGGATCAATTCATCTCACGACTGCCAGAAGGAATTCCTGATATAAAAGCAGTCTGATCTACTGCAGCCACTGACAGAGAATAAGGTCAAATAATATTAATGGGATAGGAGAATATGGAATAGGAAGATATGGCACAGGGATATATGCCATACACAGAGGAGATCAGAGTATAACCGTCCGGTATGACCAAGACCGGCATTCCAGAAGGCAAGAACAGAAGCTCTCGACTGCACGGTCGATCACGAGGTGAAGGGTTTGAATCCAATTGAAAGAATGCCCACAGGAGTTGCAGGCCTCGATAATATGATCGAAGGCGGCTTTCCAATACCCTCTATCATATTGCTGGCAGGGGATACTGGAACTGGCAAGACCACTCTTTGCACTCAATTTCTCTTTAAGGGAGCAGAATCTGGAGAGCGAGGGCTATGCTTTTTGACCTTTGGTGGGCCTCTTGATATGCTGCAGGATTTCGCATCAAGCTATGATTTTGTGAAACGGGAATTTTTTGGGGCTGAGGTCTGTTATGTAGAGCTGGGAGGGTTGCTTGAAGAGGGATCAGAGGAGAGGAGATCGCAGGCAGTATTTGAGGAATTCGAGAGGCAGATCAATAAAAGCAATCCTACACGAATTGTCATCGAAGGCTTATCCATGCTGGAAGACGCCCTCAAAGAGGATTATTGGCGCTTTCTCGTCAAGCTATCCCATCTGCTCAAGGCGAAAAGGGTGGTTGCGCTCTTGGCGGAGGACTCGCTGCCCGGAAGCCTTTATCCCCCTCGCATCGCTGAGCTGGCAGATGGAATAATACTGCTGAAGAACGAAGAAATAAACTTAACAAGAAGGAGATACATAGAGGTCCTTAAGATGTGTGGCACATCCCATCATCTTGGGAAGCATGCATTGGATATATCTGCTAGAGGGATAATCATCTATCCGGGATTGTAGCTATGCTCTCATTAAACGACCTGATCGGCCAGAGGGATTTCTGGGTTTTCGTTTTCGTCCTAGGAGGGATGCTGTTCAACTGGCCCCTGCTGGCCTTGGCCGATGGCTCAATTCTTCTCGGCATGCCTGCAATACTGGTTTACGTAGCAGCCATCTGGCTGTTGATCATCATTCTGCTTTACTTATTTGACCGGGGGAATTCTGATTGATAGTCCAGAATGCTGCTCTGGCGGTCATGGTGCTTTATCTGCTCTTTCTCTTCGCCATCGCCCGCTTCTCAGACAGAAGAAAGCTGGAGGGCAAGAGCATTGTCAGCAATCCCTACATCTATGCCCTCTCCCTCTCAGTCTATGTATCCGCCTGGACCTTTTACGGCTCAATAGGCAGAGCAGCATCAACCGGCCTGGAGTTCTTGCCCATCTATATCGGGCCGCTTCTGGCAATGACACTGGGCTGGGTGATCATACGAAAGATGATTCGTGTCTCCAAAGAGCATCGGCTGACCTCCATCAGCGACTTCCTGAGCTTTCGCTATGGCAGAAGCTATGCCATAGGGGCTGTGGTTGCCCTGCTGAGCCTGATCATGGTGACCCCTTATGTTGCCCTGCAACTGATCGCCATATCCACTTCCCTGGAAACCCTGGCCGGAAGTCATGTCCTGCTCAACTTCTCCTGGGAGAGCACCCTGGTGGTGACTCTGCTCCTGGGGATATTCGCTGTGATATTCGGCGCCCGCCAGCTGGATCCCATGGAGAGGCATGAGGGATTGATCGCCGTGGTGGCATTCGAGTCCCTGGTGAAGCTGGTGGCATTTCTGGCAATTGGGCTCTTCGTGGCGTACGGCATATTTGGGGGATATGGGGATATCTTCAGCCAGATGGCAGAAGAGGCCGCCCGCAATCCAAATTATGCCGAACTGATGGATGTTCAGTATCCTCTATGGTTCTCTCTTGTCTTGATCTCCTTCTTCGCCATACTGTTCTTGCCCAGGCAGTTTCATGTCATGGTGGTAGAGAACTCAGATGAAGGGCATCTGAAGAAGGCGATGTGGCTGTTTCCCCTCTACCTTCTGCTGATCAATCTCTTTGTCCCCGCCATAGCCTGGGGAGGGTTGCTCCTCAACACCCCCGGGCTGAAGGACAACTTCATCCTGACCATACCGCATATACACAATCAATATCTTCTATCGATGCTGGTATTCATCGGCGGAGCATCGGCAGCAACCGCCATGATCCTGGTGGAATCCGTAGCTGTGGGGACCATGCTCCTCAATAACCTGGAGCTGCCATACATCCTGCGGCGAATCAAGAAACAGAAAAGCCTGGCCAATGCCCTTCTCAACATCAAGAGGCTGAACATATTTCTGGTGGTCATCCTGGGATACCTTTACTCGCAGGTTGCCGCCTATCATATTCTGGCGGATATCGGCATCGTCTCATTTCTTGCCGCCAGCCAGCTTGCTCCCGCTGCCCTCGGGGGGCTGTACTGGAAGAGAGGAAACAGGAAGGGAGCACTGGCAGGGCTGATCTCAGGATTTCTCCTCTGGTCTTATACCGCTCTCATCCCCACCATCAGCGGAGAAAGCCGCATGCTCTCCAGTCTGATCCTGGACGGAGCCTTTGGCCTGGCCGTTCTCAGACCCACAGATCTATTCGGCCTGGGCCTGGATCTTTGGAGCAATTCCGTCTTCTGGACCCTGTTCGTCAATACCAGCCTGTACGTCCTGGTATCCCTTCTCACCACCCCCAGCCCCGAGGAGGCGGAGATCGCCAACTCATTCCTGGAAGGGGGTGAAAAGAGGATAATGGAGAGCCAGAAGCTGCCTGCTGTGCCCAAGAGCATGCCCTATGGGACGATCGATGAGCTGGAGACGACTCTGGCCAAGTATATAGGAGAGGAGAGGGCAAAGCAGCAGGTCGATTTATACCTGGGAGAGCTGGGAACCAGCCGGAGTAATATAAACGCTGCTCAGCTTCAGGAGCTGTGGGATCAGTTCGAAAAGACACTCACCGGCTCATTGGGCCCCTCCGCCACCAGGATTATCGTAGAGGATCAGGTGCCGGTAAAGCCGGTGGTGGAGGAGACCAAAGAGACCCGGCCCAGCTATGAGTTATCCATGGGCAGGGCATATGTCGTGCCTGATATTGCTTATGAGGTATTTACCGATCAGATCACCCATGGAGTGGAGGGGTTGTGCATCACCCACTTCTCGCCAAATGATGTAAGGCAGCGCTGGGGGTTCAAGGAGACGCCCATCATCAAGCTCTCCGATGAGAGGGGAAGCGATCGATATATCTCACCCCGGAATCTGCCCCTCCTTTTCATGACTATAAAGTCCTTTGTCGACTCCAGCAGAAATAGCATCGTTCTAATCGATAGCATAGAAGAGCTGATAGAGGAGAACAAGGGCAAGCTGCCGGAGAGAGAGATGCTGGACTTCGTCTATCAGATGGAGATGTTGAGCAGGAGAACCCGCCTGCTGCTGGCTGAGAGGCAGCAGTTCGTGCACATCGAATTAAAATCAAGCATCAATGAGGCCAAAGAACTGTTATTCATCCTCTGTCCACTATCTGCATATCTCTTCCGCGTCTTCTCTGAGGTCATGCTATCCCCATTGAGTGAAGGGACGAGAAGGGAGGTGGTGATGAAGGCCAATGAGCTGATAGCAGCAGGCGGATTCTTTGAGGTGCCCTTGAGGAAGGGCGGGCCCTCTGATGAGCCGGGCCCGGCCTGCGAGCCGGATATGCGTGATGCTCTGACCACATTTGTCGCCCTCAATATCAGGCCCGACCTGGTGCTGACCAGGCATGCCTTCTTCCTCGCCCTGCGCAGGCTGGACAGGATCATCAGGAGCTACGATCCGTCCTTCGATATTGCAGCTGCATTGGCTGAGATGATGAAGAGCTATGGAAGAAGCCCTTATGAGCTCTCCCTGATTCCTGGGACCACTTATATAATCGAGGAGGAGAAGCCCAAGAGAAGCCTGGAGGTGTTCAGCGAGCTGGTGGCCCACGGCATGGAAGGGCTATGCCTGAGCCGCCATAATCCCGAAACCCTCTATGAGCGATACGCCATTCCTCCAGAGACAGTCATATGGCTCACCCAGAAGAGCGAGCCAGGATACAGGACAGTGGATCCAACGAACTTTCCCAGGTTGAGCAGCATGCTCTCTGATTTTCTGGGGCGGGCCGATTATCCTGTTATTCTGCTGGAAGGAATGGGCTACCTCATCACCCAGAGCAACTACGAGACTGTGCTCCGCTTCATTCAGTCCCAAAGGGATGAGATCGCCCTGAAGAATGCCATAATGCTGGTTCATATCGATCCTCTATCATTGGACACAAAAGAGCTGCATCGCCTGACCAGCGAGATGGAGCCGTGTGAACTATCGCGCCCAGAAGGGCGCGGCTCCCCCCCACATCGCTAAGGCTTGCATCACTGATCTGTGGTGCGGCAGTTTTGGGCGCTATGGCATCTACAGTGGAAACAGTATCCGTTTTCCATGCACCTCCAGGACCTCGACATCTATCCCGTAAGCTGTGCGGATATTCTCTGGGGTCATAACCTCATGCGGCTTTCCTGAAGCGATGACGTTCTGATGATGTGAGAGCACTCCTCTGCTGAGCTCCTCGTGAGGCAGTAGCCTTCTCAGCAGGACAATCTCATCTGAGAACATCATGGCGTGGTTTGGATCATGCAGCGTCATGATCACAGTGACTGCCTCTTCTTTTGAGATACGATTGATCATCTTGAGCACGCTGACCTGGTTTTTGAAATCCAGAGAGGAGGTCGGCTCATCCAGGAGGAGGAAGGATGGCTCCTGGGCAAGGGCACGGGCGATTATGACCAATTGTCGCTCTCCGCCGCTGATCTGGGTGTAGGGCCGGGATGCCAGGTGGAGGGCTCCCACCATATCCAGAGCCCTTTGCGCCTTCTCGACATCCGCGGCCCCGGGCTGGGCGAGCACTGAGAGGTGAGGCATCCTTCCGGTTAGAACTATGTCCAGGGCGGTGAAGGGAAACGATTGCCTCTGATTCTGCGGGACATAGCCCATGAGCCTTGCCAGCTCCATCTGTCCCATCCGGGCAGTGTGCTTGCCATCGACATAAACCTCGCCCTGGCTGGGAGGGAGCAGGCCGTTGATGACCTTCAAGAGGCTCGTCTTGCCGCATCCATTGGGTCCCAGGAGGGTTATCACCTCTCCCTTCTTCAGGTGCAAATCCACCTGATCAAGGACGGTGCGAGCCCCATAGCGGAGGGATATGCCCTTCGTGACCACTCCCATCCTGACGGGGCCTGCAGATCCAGCCTCTCTCACTCCCAACCACCCGAACGAACTGTCCTCAAGAGATAGGCGAAGAATGGGGCGCCCACCAGTGTGGTGATCACTCCTACAGGCACCTCGAAGCCCAGCCCTGATCGGGCGAAGTCGTCCACGATCACCAGAAAGGAGGCGCCAAATGTCAGGGATAGGGGGATCAATGTCCTGTGATCGGGCCCGAAGATCATGCGCAGCATATGGGGCACAATCAGCCCCACCAGGCCGATGACCCCGGCCACGGCCACTGCAGAGGAGGCGGCCAGAGAGGCCGCCAAGATGAAGATCACCTTGTAGCTCTCCGGGTTCATGCCCACAGAGCGCGCCTCCTCATCGCCCAAAGCGAGGACATTCAGCCTCCAGCGCAATAGAAACATGACAGTGCACCCCAGGACGAATAGGGGAGAGGCGCTGTATATCTTCGACCAGCTAGCAGCGCCCAGGCTGCCCATGATCCAGAATACTATGCTCTGCAGGGCCCTCTCGCTTACTGCGATCTGAACTATAGCCAGGAGGGCATCAAACACGGCAGAGACTATCACCCCGGCCAGGACCAGGGAGACGATAGGAGTGCTCCGGTTGGCAGTGGCCATGAAATAGGTCAGGCCAACCGCCACCAGGCTGAAGAAGAAGGCCGCGTACTGAATGGATACCCCCGGCAGAAAGGCCAGGGAGAGAGCAGCTCCAAAGGCCGCCCCCGAGGACAGGCCGAGGATGTAGGGGCTCACCAGCGGATTTCTGAAGATGCCCTGGAATGCCGCTCCGGAGATGGAGAGGCTTGCACCCACCATCATGGCCAATAGCAGCCGAGGCAGACGAACCTGAAAGATCACAGTGCTGTAGACAGCGGGGTAATCTGTGGCATAGCCCAGGATCCTTGAGGCCATCAGATCGATGAGCTGCACCGGGCTTATGTGAAAGGGTCCTATGAAAAGGGATGAGAAGAAAGCAAAAAGGGGAAGGCACAAAAAGATAGGATAGAGAAGCGATTTGCCTGTGGCCCTTTCCGGCAAAATTCTTCTCTTCTCATCTGAAGCTTGCATCAATCATCCGTCTTGGGCCTTGGCCATGCTGGGATAATGCACGCCCCAGATATCCACATTATACTGATCGACCGTCCTATTCAGATCCACATGCTGGAATTTTTCCGGATGCAGATCACAGGCCACATGCAGCAAAGCAAGAGGCATGCGGGGGGAGAAGGCATCGAATAGATAGGGATTGCTGATCTCATAGACCCGATGGTTCTTTACCGCATTTATGTCCCTCCAGCCCTTGAAGTCCTCACCGTTTATGATATCCTCTGGATCGAGGTTTTCGTTATACCACATGTAAATGACATCGGGGTTGAGCTTGATCAGGCTCTCCTGGTTAATTACCGGGTGCTCCATATTTCCAGCCTCCTCTTCTGCCTCTTTCATGATATTGCTGCCTCCAGCGATATCGATCAGATCGTTTATGCCGCTGTTCACTCCGGCGGTCCCATAGACATCGGTCCACATCCAGTAGACCTTTGGCCTCTCCTTCTCCTCGATCGAATCTGTGATATTGGTGGTCAATTCAACATATCTCTCCATGATCGCCTTGACCTCAGATGCGCGATCAGTATCTCCTGATATGATGCCCATTGTATCCACCTGCCGGTAGATGTCATCCAGAGAGGTGACATAGATGGCAAAGACGGGCACCTTCAGGGTATCATTGATGGCCAGAATGTTTGGATCCTGGGGAGAAGAGGCCCAGAGAACGATCAGGTCAGGATCCACCCTGGCCAGGGACTCCAGGTTCAACTGGTCGCCTGTGATATTGATCAGGATCTTATCTTGGAAGTTGGGGTCGACCACGGGAAATATATCCTCAGCCAGCTTTCTCATCCATCTATCGTCCTTGAGGGCGACCACATTCTTGGGATCTCCGACGGCATAGTAGGTCTTAAGAGCATTCTCCATGGTAAAGACCACTCTCTCCGATGGGGAACTGATTGTGATATTTCGCCCCAGGTCATCCTCTATAATGACCGCCTCGCCGGCAAGGGCGGATGGCACAGCCAGCAGCAAGCAGAGTGCTATGGCCTGCAGGAAATTGGGTATTTTCTTCATATTAATGCCTCAGATCGATTCTGGAGTCGATTGTATATTCTTTAATTTTATTAATATATAAAAAAAATAAGGTTGGAGTCCCCCATTCAGGGCTTGTACCGGTACTCCTCTGTCGGGAACTGGGCTTTGGTTGTGTTCCACTCCGGCTTCATGGTGGAGATGGACTTCTCCCGGCAGGTACAGTCAAAGATCCCCTTCCAGCTGGCATATTGAGCATCGAAGTTATATGACGGCAGGTCGAAGAAGCCGCCCATACAGCAGGGGAGCCAGTCCACCTGAGAGCTCTCTTTGCTCTTGGTGATCTCCAGCTTCATCGTCTTTTGCACATGGAAGTCGCCGATGTAGTCATTTTGGACCTCGATTATGGGATCGAATATATTTGGCTTGGTCTTTGCCTTGGAAGTCTCCTTGGGGCTTACCTTGGGGCTTAAGAGAAGCTCGCCGATGTGAAGAGTGCCTTGGGTGATATCATCATCTATCTTCATGCTGAGAATTCCCTTGCCATCGGCCTTATCTGTGGGTCCCGTGCAGTTGATATCCACAGCGATGTCCCCTTTCAGAGCATGAGCATACTCCACCTGGCGGTGCATTGATGCCGCCTCCTGATAGCTCTTGGCCACGGTCTTGTCCTTGATAAGAGAATTGTAATGGATGGGATTGGCAGCATACCAGCCTGTGCCGTAGGCGAATGTGGTTGGCGACTGGATGTTGTCATACTGCCTGGTGTAGGTGACAATGCTGTTTGCCCCCTTATCCACCTTTTTCATCGTTCCATCATAATCCAGGACGTAGTAAGAGCCGCCGGTGGTCTTCTGCTCGGAGTTCAATATATCGGCCATGTCCGCAGTGCCACTGCCGTGGTAGTACTCCAACAGGGATAAGTTATTTGTATTTACACTCTTATATTCTACCGCAAATCCCTGTCCAGTGACATCATCTGTCATCTCATGCTTGTACTTGATCGCTTCTCTCCCTGGATTCATATCAGATTTTCCCGCCCAGGAAGTACCTGTAATTAACAGCAGAAAAATTAATACTAATCCAATCTTTGCTAATACTTTCCTAATACAATTCCCTCCTTTATTCGTACATTTCCTGCTCGCACTTGTGCTTATTCATATTTAGTCTTTTCTTTGTATTAATAAGTCCCGTCATATTTAGTTATTGGTGCACGAGTGTTAAAAATATTTTGGCAGGCAGGACCTGCCAGCCCCCCCCTGTATTGCTTTATTGGGGTGACATCCATCCCTTCCCCCCGTCCAGGAGACGACTGCATCTCCCAGCAAATCGGGCGTTCTCAATCTATCACTTGATTATTCCCTTCTGAATCAGGACAAATGGCGTCGTTATGCTGTCATCCCAATTATCGATGTCGGCATGATATCCATCCCTTATCCTGACCTCTATCATGTATATGCCCGCCTTTCCAGCGCTTGTATCCCAGGTCCAGACCCCGTTTGTCGTCCAGTCGGTCATGGGCTCCCATTGCTCCTCTGTAGAGGGTCCTTTGAGGACATAGCGGTATAGAACTGTATCCCCGTCCGGGTCGGCCGCCTTTGCCGTCCAGGTCACAGATACGCCCTTATCCTGCGGGCTTTGTCTGTCCGATTTCAGGCTGCTCAGCTTAGGCTTGGAGTTCCATTTCGAGCTGGCGGAGATGCCCGCATTCTCGCTTATGATATACTCGGCACTGATGTGGCTGTCATGATTCCAGGGGGGGGCATGCCGTCCATCTCTGATTCGCATATCGATTACATTGATCCCGATGTCTATAGCGCTGGTCTCCCAGGTCCAGGTATTGTTCTTGCTCCAGGTGGTCATCGGCTTCCAGGCATTCCCGGTCATCGGCCCATTCAACCAGAACTGATAGTATAGCTCATCTCCATCTGAGTCGAAGGCATCGCCGGTCCAGAAGACCGATGAGCCAGCGGCAAGAGGTCCCTCCTGATCGACGGTCAAGCCCTTGGCCACAGGCGGCTGGTTCATGGCATCTGATACCACTGTTGATATGGGCTGTGCGGCTTCAGGAGTCCGGGCGAATAAGATATCCCTGGTGGTTATCGCCTGGGCGGAGCTGATAAATAATGCTATCAGCAAAGCTGATACCAAAAATATCCTGCAGTAATTTCTCTCCTTCTCATAATTCACGTTTAATCCCCCTTTAATTGCTCCAATCCATTATACATATCATTATAGTTAAATTTTTCTGATTGCCTCCCGAATTCCCGCCTCCGCTCTCTTTGAGCGCCGCCAATCTCCGCCAGGCGCCCCTCCCATGGATTCAGAGGAGCTGCTAAAAAATGAGTCTCAGTCCAGCCACTTGTAGCCAGGATCTTTTATCCGGTTGAAGTTTCGGATGATGTCGGCTGCCTCCTTGCGGCTGATGCTGGCATCCATCATCTTGGAGCAGATGACTCTGATGGCAGCCTTCTGCGCCTTGATCTTTTCATCATCCCCCGGCTGGGAGTTCAGCCCGAAGCTTTGGAAGAGATGCTCCTTCTCATCCAGATGAGAGCTCCGGCCCCACTTCATGAACATCTCCGCTGCTCTGTCGAGAAGATCCTGATGGAACGTCTGGGGGAATATATATCCTTCTATCTGTGCCTGGAATTCCTCTCTCTTCATCATGACCACCTTCTGGCTGTATATGCTATTGGATATCCATGATATAAGCAACTTGGATCCTATATCACGCCAGACCCACCGGGCGCAGACTTCTGTCTTTCTACCAGAACTCCCTCTTCCGGCGCATGAAGAGGAAGACGAAGAACGGCACCCCCAGAAATGAGGTCACGGCACTGAAAAAGGTATGAGATGGCAATTCCTGCCAGGATCATGGTCTCGGGGGCGATTCCTTTGTATTTTGCCAGTCCATAGACCGCCCCCGCGGCGAGAAGGGTGAAGACGAAGGCGTTGCCGATGATCAGCCACTCCCCGCCCACAAATCCCGCCCCCATGATTATGGCCGCCACCCGCCAGCAATACAATGCCCAGAGCAAGAAGGAGCAGAAAGAGGAGCTTCCTTCCGATGAACCTGGTGCTCTTATGGCCAATGTGGCTGATATCATATCTGCTCTTCTTCAGGAGAGCTCTCCTCAAGGCTTCATCTCAATGGGAGGTACAAGAGCACATCCTCATCGGGAATGCAGGCCACAGATAGGCCGCGCCCCTGCAGAAGAACAAAGACCGCCTCCATCAACTGCAGGATACATTGGTTGTGCCTTTCCACGCATATGCCTTTGAAGTCCTCAAAGCCTCCTGTGACCAGGTCCTCTCCGAACTCCATCTGGGGAAGGTTCACCTCCAACTCCGTCAGCTCCTCCAGGCACAGCCCGCTCTCCGTGGCCACCCGGTCCAGCATCTCCAGGTAATCATCGTAGTCCATGGCATAGACCACTCCCCGGACCTGGCCGGATTGATCCTCCTTCGATCTGGCCATATAGAGGGGCAGGCCTGATATGTCGATCTCCTCAGGCCGCTTCCCGCAAGCGATCTCCTCTGCCACCCTCTGCATTACCCTGAGGGTATCATCCAGGCCCTCGATGACCTTGGCGGCCACGGCATCCAGCTCCTCTCTCCCTTTAGCGGTAGTCATTTGTACCACTCCATTCAGTATGCGGCATTGCTACCTGGGAGCTAATAGGATTTACGTCTGTTGAGGATGAAGTCCTTCAGTCCTTCAACCCCCGGAGAAAGTGGCCATGGGTGATCCCTCCCAGGCTGAGGGGCCTGATCCTCTCCTTCAACTCCTGCAGCCCCGCCTCCAGGGATCCGCTCTCAGGCGAGTCTCTCTGCGGCGAGTCCCTCCTGATGGAATTGTCTGCATACCTCCCGGCAGTCAGCTCGACTGCCCGCCGGTAGGCTGCTGTTACCTCCTGCGCATACCTTCCCGTCCTTCCCCGGGCGTCCAGGATTATGCCATCCAGACCTATCCGGAAGATCTCTGGCATCTGGTCTATCAGGCAGGTCTCCATGGAGTTGAAGATGTGGGTTCTGCCCTGATCGTCCAGCCTTGCGGGAAAGATGTGCCTGGAATCCTGAAGGCCCCAGAACTCCCCGAGATCACCTCCTGGGGGTATGTGGGGGATGGAGTCCTCGGCCACCATCACCTCCAGATTTCCCTGTACCACCAGCTCCAGCGCCGGCAGGTCGTCCTGCCCGGGCAGGGCGCGGGTGGCGAAGACGGCATCCTTCAGCTGGAGGCAGGATAGCTCCGGGGAGAGGGTGAGCGAGGAGAACTGGGAGGCAAGGGCCTGGACAGTCAGGTGGTTGCAGACGTTCAGCCCCAATCCACCGTAAAGCATCATTTCAGGCATCTTCTGCCGCACCGCCCAGGCCGGCCCCAGGTTCTCGACCATGATCCCTTCCACCGGGACGGAGGGGAGGAGGGGCAGGACGGTATCGATAAAATCATCACGGGTGATATGCGGCCACTTCCAGATCAGCTCTGTCCTGCCGCATAGCTCCCTCCCCTCCTGCAGAAGGGCCCGGATCCTCTCTGCCCTCTCTATAGCATCATGCCCTGTCCGAAAGAGGGGATCGAAGTATATGCGAGAGGCCCCGCCCTCAACTGCTCCCTTCAGCGCCTCCAGGCTGTCGGCACAGACGGACAACAGGGGAGGTCTTCTCCTCCCCTTCACCCTGCTGGTCGGAGGGCTGAAGCTCTGGAGGCGATCCCTCGCCCCCTGGATCTGCTCTGGGGCCGGCCGGCGCCCTTCCAGCACTGCCCTCTCCAGCCCGGCCAGAAGATCGCGGCGCAACTGGTTCAAGGCTCCCAGAGGGGAGAAGAGGCCTCCAGGATAATCCATATTCACCCTTCTTATCACAAATGGGGTGCCTCCTGTCCTTCTCATCTGAGTCTCGATCTGCTCAGGGGTCAGGGGCCGGTTCAGAGCCTTTTGCATTCTGCTCTCCCCCCGGGCGGCCGCCATCAGGCCGTTATCCAGCTGCCCCTGGGCCAGGACATATCCATCCTCCCAGGTGAGGGTGATATCCATCAGGATGGGCGGCCTCTCCTGCGCCAGGATCTCCTCTGCCCTCCTGGCAAGAGCAGTGCTGCTGGTCAGATAGACCTCAGCCCCCGCCGGGACCTCATATCCGGTCCTCAGACAGAGCAGGCCGTCCCTCTCAACAGCCCTCTGCACCGTCAGCCCCCTCTCCTGGCCCGGGGACCGGAAGACCAGCCCATCCCCCCTCTGCGGCAGAAGCGGGCTGCAGAGGCGAATCCCTGCCTCTGACCTGCGGGGGTCGTACCAGGCCACCCTGCCCATCAGCACCCCTCGATTATCCGGCATCTCCCGGCCCATGACATCCCTGGCCCCCAGGAGATGGCCTTCTGTGAAGTCGCGGTTGAATGCCAGGGCCAGATCTCTCTCCTCCTCCGGGGAGAATGACCAGGTGCCCGAGGCAATGGCATCCAGTGCCCTGCGGTAGATGCTGGTGACGATGGCCACATACTGGGGGGACTTCATCCTCCCCTCGATCTTCAGGGAGTGGACGGGAGAGCTTACGATCCGGTCCAGATGGCGGTAGACGGAGAGGTCGCGGGTGGATAGGATGAAGCTCTCCTGCCCTGAGACGGCCTGGAGGCTTGAGGGGCGGCCGTACTCGTCCGCCGGGCCGTGAAGCAGAAGGTAGGGTTTGCGGCAGGGCTGAGCGCACATCCCCCGGTTGCCGCTCCGCCCGCCGATGGCCGAGGAGAGGAGACACTGCCCGGAGTATGAATAGCAGAGCGCCCCGTGAACGAAGACCTCCAGCCCCAGCCCGGCCCTCTCGACTTCAGGCCCCCAGGCCCGGATCTCCTCCAAATTCACCTCTCTGGCCAGGACCACCCTCTTGAAGCCCAATTGAGCGGCACAGAGAGCGCCGGGGAGATTGTGGATGGTCATCTGGGTGGAGGCATGCCTCTCCAGGCCGGCCACCAGATGTCCGGCCAGGGCTGCTGCCCCCAGATCCTGGAGGAGAATGGCATCTGCGCCCAGCTCGTACAACTGGAGGAGGTACTCCCCCAGGTCGGGGAGCTCATCCTCCCTGATCAGGGTGTTGACGGTGACATACACCCTCACCCCTCGCAGATGAGCATAATCTATGGCCTGAGCCAGGTCGGCATGATCGAAGTTTGCGGCGAATCTTCTTGCTCCAAATCTCCTGCCGCCCAGGTAGACAGCATCTGCGCCTGCTGCTATGGCTGCGTGCAGGGCCTCTAGCGAGCCGGCAGGGGCGAGGAGTTCAGGCAGTCTCATCAATATCAGTCAGCATGGTTGTGCCTCGCTTAGTTCATAAGCCCTCTCCTGCTGGAGGGGCCTGTCATTCCCCTCGATTTCATTGGCTGCCCAAAGAGGGAGTGAGGGGGGATGAGGAGGAGTGAAGGAGGATGAGGGGGAGTGAGGGGGGATGAGGGGAAGTGAGGGGGGATGAGGAGGAGTGAAGGAGGGTGAGGGGGATGAGGGGGGGTGAGGTGGCAGGAGGTTATTTATCTGATGAGCTACATTTGTAATGTTCTGGTGGATGTGATGGTTCATTCTCGCGCAATGATGATTTTGATAGTCCTTTTATTCCTCTCCGCCAGCGGGGAGGCATTGAGGACATTTTCTGGAGATGTGGTGGCCATTGACAGTCCGGTAGAGGATGATGTCTTTGCCGCGGGCAATATCGTGAGCATCAACGCCCCTGTGGACTCGCTGGTGGCAGCAGGGAGCACAGTGAATGTCAATGCCCCGGTGAAAGGAGATGTCATCGCTGCAGGCAGCCAGGTCTCTGTGAGCTCTGATGTGGGCGGAAAGGTGGTGGCGGCTGGGGGGACGGTCAATCTGGGCGGTGATATCGGCACCAATCTGGTGGCCGCCGGCGGCCAGGTGAGCATTTTGCCAGGAAGCACAGTGGCCAGGGATGCCCTGATCAGCAGCGGCGCTGCTCTCAACTCCGGCCGGGTCAATGGCACGTTGACTGTTCATGCCGGCAGTTTCAACAACACCGGATCTGCGGGAAAGGTCGACTTCTATAAGGCAGAAAAGAAAGAGGATATGGCCCCGGCCAGAGAGGAGAGGTGGGGTGGTTTTGATCTGCTCAACCTGATAATCATCATCGGATACCTCATTTTAGGTTTGATCCTGGTGAAGTATCTATCCCTCCTCTTCCGGATGGTGGATGAGGAGATCCGCACCTCCACCCTTCTTAAGACTGGTCTGGGGTTCATCGTCGTCATCGCCTCGTTTATCGCCCTCTTGCTGGTGGCTGTCACTGTTGTGGGGCTGCCGATAGCACTGTTATCCACCTTCCTGATGATCGCCGCCCTGATGAGCAGTGGGATGTTCGTCTCCTACAGCCTGGGCAGGTGGATCTGTATGAAGGGCAATCTGAGACAGGGGGATCTGGTATGCTTCGTCATCGGATTTGTGCTATTAAATCTCCTCTTCCCGATCCCCTACCTGGGCGGCCTGGTGTCCATTGTGTCCATGAGCCTGGGATTTGCCGGACTTCTGTACGCCCTCCGCCGCCTGATCATGGCTGCAAGCAATAAAACGGCCCTGTAATAAGTAATAAGAAAAGAAGGGATCGCCTCTTCTCCGGCCACCTTTTTTCCCGCCAGCCAGAATCAGTCCTTTTTAACCTCGATCTGAGCCCTTCCGGGCATGGCTTACCCTCCAGCGGATCTTTTTTATGATCCCGAGAAGGGCTCGAGCCTCCCTCTCCGTCAGCTCTGCCCGGCCGAAGACCCGCCGCAGCATGAGCAGAGCAAAGTCCTTCTTATGCTCAGGATATGCAATATCCGCAAGAAGATCTCCTGCCCTCTCCTGCAACAGCTTCAACGTCTCTTTTCTGGCCATCTGCACACAGTCCGGGCTATTGCCTCCAATCCGGGAGAGCTCATAGAACAGGATAGCTGCCGAATGGGAGAGGTTCATCACCGGATACTCCTCCGAGGTGGGAATGGAGACGATCATATCGCACAGGGAGATCTCATTGCTGTTCAGGCCGCTGTCCTCTCTCCCCAGGAGCAGGGCTACTGTCCCCTCCTTATCCCGGAGCTTTTCCGCCAGGCCGGCCGGGGTCAGGCAGGGCACCCTCAGGTGCAGCCGCAGGTGGTGCTGCTCATGCTCCAGCCTCTTGCCAGTGGTGCCCACCACCAGGTTCGCCCCCTCCAGAGCCTCGGCCAGAGTTGAGAAGTTGCGGGACATCTGCAGGACATCCCGGGCATGGGAGGCCATGGCACAGCCGAAGTCTTCGATCTTGCAGGGGTTGACCAGGGCCAGATCACGAAAGCCGAAGTTCTTCATCGCCCGGGCCACAGAGCCCACATTGCCCTCGTAGAGGGGCTCAACCAGGATCACACGCAGATCCATCCTCGATCCTTATCCTACGCCCTTATTCTATACGCTTATCTTATACCATTATTCCGTATCTGTACCATCTATCTTCTATCATTGCCTCCTATTCTGTATCCTATCCCTTACAGACGCCCAGGGGGGACAGCCTGGCTACCTTGATGGCTATTCCCAGGTCATGGACCACATCCACCACCTCGCTGGACGGCTTGTAGACCTGAGGGGCCTCCTCGGCCAGCATCCCAGAGGAGGTGGCCCGGACGGCGATCCCCTCTCTGTCCAGGGCGGCCTTCACCTCTTTGCCTGTGAACTGCTTTAGGGCCTGGCTCCTGCTCATCACCCTCCCTGCGCCATGGCAGGCGGAGCCGAATGTCAGCTCCAGGGATTTGTCCTGGCCGCAGAGCACATATGAGGGCGTGCCCATGCTCCCCGGGATGAGCACCGGCTGGCCAATGCCGGCATAGGCAGCGGGGACCTCCTCTCTCGAGGGGCCGAAGGCGCGGGTGGCACCCTTGCGGTGCACATAGAGCCTCTCCTTCTTCCCCTCCACCTGATGCTCCTCGATCTTGGCCACATTATGGGCCACATCGTAGAGCAGCGGCAGTTGGGAGCCGGGGAAGAAGCGGTCGAAGACCTCCCTCGTCCAGTGGGCGATGATATGCCGGTTGGCCCAGGCATAGTTGGCGGCGCAGACCATAGCCCCGAAGTAGTTCTCTGCCTCCGGACTGCCCAGGGGAGCACAGGCCAGTTGTCTGTCCGGTATATCGATGCCGTACTTTCGCACTGCTTTGGAGAGGACATTCAGATGATCAGTGCAGATCTGATGGCCAGCTCCCCGGGAACCGCAGTGAATCATCACTGTGATCTGCCCCTCGAAGAGGCCGAATCTCTTTGCCGCCTCTTGGTCGTAGATCTCATCCACCCTCTGGACCTCCAGGAAGTGGTTGCCGCTGCCCAGGGTTCCCAACTGCGGTCGGCCCCGCTTCCTCGCTTTGACCCCCACCTGGGAGGGGTCAGCTCCGGACATACAGCCGCTCTCCTCGCAGTGCACCAGGTCTGCCTCCACCCCATAGCCCTCCTCTAACGCCCACTCTGCTCCCCGGAGGAAGGCCTCCGTCAATTGCTGATCGGTGATATGCAGCCTGCCTGTAGATCCCAGGCCCGAGGGCACCGCCTGAAAGAGGGCATCTACGAGGGTGTTGATGAGTGGCTGCACTGCATCTGCTCTCAGTTCCGAGCGGAGGAGGCGCACCCCGCAATTTATGTCAAAGCCCACACCACCGGGGCTGATGACCCCCCCCTGCTCCCGGAAGGCGGCCACCCCGCCGATGGGAAAGCCATAGCCCAGATGGGCATCGGGCATGGCCATGGAGTGGCCGACGATTCCGGGAAGGGTGGCCACATTGGCCACCTGCTCGATCGTCCCCGGCTCGACCATCTCCAAAAGGCTGGAGGAGACGAAGATTCTGCCCGCCACCCTCATCCCCGGCCGGTAGCCTATGGGAACCTCGTAAATGTTATCACTGATCTTCTCAATTTCCATATCTCACACCTCCAAAATCATCATATCAGAGAATCATCATCCGCAGATCGTATCGATCTGCAGATCATATCGATCCGTAGATCATATCGATACCAGGGAATCCTCAGACATCCAGCACAACCTGAATGCACCACAGCTCATTCTTCACGATGGCGAACTTATGCCAGGTGACCGCCTTGACCTCAGACCGAAAGAGGTGCCTCTCAAGGTCCATTCGCTCTCCGCCTATCTCTGCCCTGAGCTTCCACCCCCTTCCCTCTTCGCCCTCCTGCAGCACCACCTGAAAGGTGGAGAAGACTGCGGACTCGGTCTCGAAGAGAAAGACGATCTCAGAGAGCCACTGGTAGGCCAGATCCTCCAGCTCCTCCGCCTCCAGCTCCACCGGCCAGACCTCCTGGACGGTCACCTGCTCCGGTGAGATCATGGCTCCAAAGAGGGCGGAGGCGGCATTGGAGAGCATCTCTTCCCTGGTGGTGCCATAGGCGCGGAATTTGATATCAGCAGTATGCTCCAGATACTGGAAAGGAATCATATGCATTCTATTTAGGAGCCGCAGGCATTTAAAGGATTGTTATTCCCCGGACCAGCCCTGCTCTTTGGGCCAGGCCTATGGCCCGGGCATACTCCCGCGCAGCCAGGGGGCGGTTGAGTTCGGGATAACGGCAGGCATTGTACTCCGGGCGGTACTGGGCCATCACATTGAGGTAGGTGTTCACAGATATCTCCTGAGAGATGAAGCGGACCACCTCCTCAGTGCCGGCAGCGCCTGCGGGCAGGACCAGGTGGCGGACTAAAAGCCCCCGCAGGGCAATGCCCTCCTCATCCATCTCCAGGTCTCCCACCTGGCGGTGCATCTCTTTGAGGGCCGCCTTCATGATTGCTGTGTAGCCAGGGGCCTCAGAGTACCTCTGGGCGGGGCCATCCTGGCCGTATTTGGCATCGGGCATATAGATATCGATGATACCATCGAGGAGGCGCAGCGTCTCCACTGAGTCATAGCCGCCGCTGTTGTAGACCAGGGGGACGGAGAGGCCCCCCTCCCGCGCCAGGAGCAGGGCCTCCAGGATCTGGGGGACGACGTGGGTGGGGGTGACGAGGTTGATGTTATGGCAGCCGCCATCCTGCAGGACGAGCATCATCTTCGCCATCTCCTCTGCCTCCACCTCCCGGCCGGCGCCCATTTGACTGATATCCCAGTTCTGGCAGAAGACGCAGGCCAGGTTGCAGCCGGAGAAGAAGATGGTGCCGGAGCCCGCGCGCCCCACCAGGGGCGGCTCCTCCCCGAAGTGGGGGGCGAAGCTGGCCACCCGGGCCCGTCTGCCTGTGCGGCAGAAGCCCCACTCATCATCCAGCCGGTTCACCTGGCAGCGGCGGGGGCAGATCCGGCAGGACTCAAGATGGGCCAAAGCGGTGCTGGCGCGCTCTTCAAGGATCTTTGGGGGCATAATATTGTAGGCAGCCATATTGATGATATATGAGGCCGGATCTTTGATGAGCCTTTCGGCGGCAATCACATCCCTGGAATCAGCAGAGGCATCTCCGGGCTCGATGGCCAGGTGACTGCTCTCAAGCAGCCGTTTTTCGCCGGGACAGAAAACTATATATATCGACAATAGTCTATATAGATTCAGGTGAAAGTCGATAGAGTTTTTCTCCCCCTCCTTTACCCTTCGACTTTCCCCACTTCTATTCACCCTGACCCAAGGTAAGGGGTTTGTGATTCCTGATTCGCCGTCATCTCCATCAATGTCATGATCTGCTGTATCCCAGCTCCCGTGCTCGCTTATATGCTGCTTCTGCTTCAGAGTTGCGATGAAGCATCCTCAGGGCATTGGCCTTATTGTACCAGGCATATTCATATTCAGGATCAAGTCTGATGGCCTCATCATATGCCTTTATGGCCTCATCGTACTTGCCCAGGCCATAGAGAGCCACGCCTTTGTTGCTCCATGCCCAGGCAAATTCAGGATAAATTCTGATGGCCTCGTCGTACGCCTTTATGGCCTCATCATACTTGCCCATGTTATCGAGAGCCAAGCCTTTATTGCTCCATGCCCAGGCATCTTCAGGATCAAGTCTGATGGCCTCATCATATGCCTTTATGGCCTCATCGTACTTGCCCAGGCCAACGAGAGTCGAGCCTTTATTGCTCCATGCCCCGGCAAATTCAGGATCAAGTCTGATGGCCTCATCATATGCCTTTATGGCCTCATCGTACTTGCCCAGGCCAACGAGAGTCGAGCCTTTATTGCTCCATGCCCAGGCAAATTCAGGATCAATTCTGATGGCCTCGTCATATGCCTTTATGGCCTCACCATACTTACCCAGGCTATCGAGAGCCAAGCCTTTGTTGTTCCATGCGTTGGCGTGTTCAGGATCAAGTCTGATGGCCTCGTCGTAAGCCTTTATGGCCTCATCATAATTGCCCAGGCTATCAAGAGCCACGCCTTTATTGTACCATGCCCCGGCGAGTTCAGGATCGATTCTGATGGCCTCGTCGTAAGCCTTTATGGCCTCATCATAATTGCCCAGGCTATCAAGAGCCACGCCTTTATTGTACCATGCCCCGGCGAGTTCAGGATCGATTCTGATGGCTTCGTCATATGCCTTTATGGCCTCATCATACTTGCCCAGGCTATAGAGAGCCCAGCCTTTATTGTTCCATGCCGCGGCATCTTCAGGATCAATTCTGATGGCCTCATCATATGCCTTTATGGCCTCATCGTACCTGCCCTGGTTATAGAGGGCCAAGCCTTTATCAGCTATAGCCCCCTCCGATGCAATGCCCTGATAGGATACAGCATTAAGCGAGATCAGCATCAATAACATAAATCCAAATATATTCAGTCCTCGGGTCAAGCAATCCCTCCTGATATAACATTATCGTCTCTTACAGAAAAGCCTTTTGAGCCACAGGGACTACGGCAACCACATCCTTGAAATCGGCAGAGGCACCTCCGGGCTCAAGGGCCTGGTGGCTGCTCTCCTGCAGTTGGTCTTTGCTGGGAGAGAGGACCATGTACACATATCGACAGCAGTCTATGTAAAAGAAGTGAAAGTCGGTAGGGCCCATCCTCCCTCCTTTGCCCTTCGACTCTCCCCACTTCTATTCACTCTGACGCAAGGGAAGTGGTTTGTGATTACTAATTCGCCGTCATCTCTATCAATGTCATGGTTCCGTTATATCCCAGCTCCCGTGCTCGCTTATATGCTGCTTCTTTTTGAGAGCAATGTCTTTATTGCTTCGTGCCACGGCCAATTCGGGATCAATTCTGATGGCCTCGTCATAAGCCTTTATGGCCTCATCATACTTACCCAGGCTATAGAACGCCCAGCCTTTGTTGTTCCATGCGTTGGCGTGTTCAGGATCGAGTCTGATGGCCTCGTCGTAAGCCTTTATGGCCTCATCATAATTGCCCAGGCTATAGAGAGCCCAGCCTTTGTTGTCCCATGCGTTGGCGTATTCAGGATCGATTCTGATGGCCTCGTCATAAGCCCTTATGGCCTCATCGTACCTGCCCAGGCTATCGAGAGCCAAGCCTTTATTGTTCCACGCCGCGGCCAATTCAGGATCGATTCTGATGGCCTCGTCATAAGCCCTTATGGCCTCATCGTACCTGCCCAGGCTATCGAGAGCAATGCCTTTGTTGTACCATGCCTCAGCGAGTTCAGGATCAATTCTGATGGCCTCGTCATAAGCCCTTATGGCCTCATCGTACCTACCCAGGCTTTTGAGAGCAATGCCTTTATTGTTCCATGCCCAGACATTTTCAGGATCGAGTCTGATGGCCTCGTCATAGGCCTTTATGGCCTCATCATACTTACCCAGGCTATAGAAAGCCCAGCCTTTGTTGTTCCATGCGTTGGCGTGTTCAGGATCAAGTCTGATGGCCTCATCATATGCCTTTATCGCCTCATCGTACTTGCCCAGGCTTTTGAGAGCCAAGCCTTTGTTGTACCATGCCGCGGCATCTTCAGGATCAATTCTGATGGCCTCGTCGTAAGCCTTTATGGCCTCATCATACTTGCCCATGTTATAGAGAGCAGAGCCCTTATTGTTCCATGCGTTGGCGTATTCAGGATCAATTCTGATGGCCTCGTCATAAGCCCTTATGGCTTCATCGTACCTGCCCAGGCTATAAAGAGCCAAGCCTTTATTGTCCCATGCCCAGGCCAATTCAGGATCAATTCTGATGGCCTCGTCAAAAGCCCTTATGGCCTCATCGTACCTACCCAGGCTATTAAGAGCCCAGCCTTTGTTGTACCGTGCCCCGGCATCTTCAGGATCAATTCTGATGGCCTCGTCGTAAGCCTTTATGGCCTCATCGTACCTACCCAGGCTATCGAGAGCCAAGCCTTTATTGTTCCATGCGTTGGCGTATTCAGGATCAATTCTGATGGCCTCGTCATAAGCCCTTATGGCTTCATCGTACCTGCCCAGGCTATAAAGAGCCAAGCCTTTATTGTCCCATGCCCAGGCCAATTCAGGATCAATTCTGATGGCCTCGTCAAAAGCCCTTATGGCCTCATCGTACCTACCCAGGCTATTAAGAGCCCAGCCTTTGTTGTACCGTGCCCCGGCATCTTCAGGATCGATTCTTATGGCCTCGTCATAAGCCCTTATGGCCTCATCGTACCTACCCAGGCTTTTGAGAGCAATGCCTTTATTGCTCCATGCCCAGGCATGTTCAGGATCAATTCTGATGGCCTCGTCATAAGCCCTTATGGCCTCATCGTACTTGCCCAGGCTACCGAGAGCCCAGCCTTTGTTGTACCATGCCTCAGCGAGTTCAGGATCGATTCTGATGGCCTCATCATATGCCTTTATGGCCTCATCGTACCTGCCCAGGCTACCGAGAGCAGAGCCTTTATTGTTCCATGCCGCGGCATATTCAGGATCAATTCTGATGGCCTCGTCGTAAGCCTTTATAGCCTCATCATACTTGCCTAGGCTATAGAGCGCCATACCTTTATTGCTCCATGCCCAGGTAAACTCAGGATCAATTCTGATGGCCTCGTCATAAGCCCTTATGGCCTCATCGTACCTGCCCAGGCTATCGAGAGCCGAGCCTTTACCGAACCATGCCTCGGCATCTTCAGGGTCAAGTCTGATGGCCTCATCATAAGCCCTTATGGCCTCATCGTACCTGCCCTGGTTATAGAGAGCCAAGCCTTTATCAGCTATAGCTTCCTCCGATGCGATGCCCTGATAGGATACAGCATTAAGCGAGATCAGCATCAATAACATAGATCCAACTATACTCAGTCCTCGGGTCAAGCAATCCCTCTTGATATAACATTATCGTCTCTTACAGAAAAGCCTTTTGAGCCACAGGGACTACGGCAACCACATCCTTGCAATCGGCAGAGGCACCTCCGGGCTCAAGGGCCTGGTGGCTGCTCTCCTGCAGCTGGTCTTTGCTGGGAGAGAGGACCATATACACATATCGACAGCAGTCCATGTAAAAGAAGCGAAAGTCGGTAGGGCCCATCCTCCCTCCTTTGCCCTTCGACTCTCCCCTCTTCTATTCGCCCTGGCCTGGGGGAAGAGATTTGCGATTACTAATTCGCCGTCATCTCCATCAATGTCATGGTTCCGTTATATCCCAGCTCCCGTGCTCGCTTATATGCTGCTTCTGCTTCAGAGTTGCGATGAAGCATCCTCAGGGCATTGGCCTTATTGTACCAGGCATATTCATCTTCAGGATCATCCTTGATTATGGCATCATAGTATTTTATGGCAGCAAGATACCTGCCGGCATCATAATGGGAGTTGCCCTTCCTTAGCCTGTTTTCGGAATAATCCTCGCTCAGCTCAGCCGCCCGGTTATAGCTCTTGATAGCCTCTTCATATCTTCCCAGCTCATCGAGAGCATTTCCTTTATTGCTCCACGCCCAGGCAAATTCAGGATCGATTCTGATGGCCTCGTCGTAAGCCCTTATTGCCTCATCGTACTTGCCCAAGCCACCGAGAGCCAAGCCTTTATTGTTCCATGCCCAGGCATGTTCAGGATCGATTCTGATGGCCTCGTCAAAAGCCTTTATGGCCTCATCATAATTGCCCAGGTTACCAAGAGCTGAGCCTTTATTGCTCCATGCCCAGGCATATTCAGGATCAATTACGATGGCCTCGTCATAAGCCGTTATGGCCTCATCATATCTACCCAGCTCATCGAGAGCATTGCCTTTATTGTACCATGCTTTGGCGTATTCAGGATCGATTTTGATGGCTTCGTCATAAGCCCTTATGGCCTCATCGTACTTGCCCATGTTATCGAGAGCATTGCCTTTATTGTTCCATGCCCAGGCATGTTCAGGATCAATTCTGATGGCCTCGTCGTAAGCCCTTATGGCCTCATCGTACTTGCCCAGGCTGTCAAGAGCCACGCCTTTATTGTACCATGCCCTGGCGAGTTCAGGATCGATTCTGATGGCCTCATCATATGCCCTTATGGCCTCATCATACTTGCCCAGACTATCGAGAGTCGAGCCTTTATTGCTCCATGCCAAGGCCAATTCAGGATCAAGTCTGATGGCCTCGTCATAAGCCTTTATGGCCTCATCGTACCTGCCCTGGTTATAGAGAGCCAAGCCTTTGTTGTTCTATGCCACTGCCAATTCAGGATCAATTCTGATGGCCTCGTCGTATGCCTTTATGGCCTCATCGTACCTGCCCTGGTTATAGAGAGCCAAGCCTTTGTTGTTCTATGCCACTGCCAATTCAGGATCAATTCTGATGGCCTCGTCGTATGCCTCATCGTGCTTGCCCAGGCTTTTGAGAGCATTGCCTTTGTTGTACCGTGCCTCGGCATCTTCAGGATCAAGTCTGATGGCCTCGTCGTATGCCTTTATGGCCTCATCGTACTTGCCCAGGCTATAGAGAGCCAAGCCTTTATTGTTCCATGCCGCGGCATATTCAGGATCAAGTCTGATGGCCTCGTCATAAGCCGTTATGGCCTCATCATACTTGCCCAGGCTATAGAGAGCCACGCCTTTATTGTTCCATGCCTCGGCATCTTCAGGATCAATTCTGATGGCCTCGTCGTAAGCCCTTATGGCCTCAGTATACTTGCCCAGGCTATTAAGAGCCAAGCCTTTATTGTTCCATGCCGCGGCCAATTCAGGATCAATTCTGATGGCCTCGTCATAAGCCGTTATGGCCTCATCATACTTGCCCATGTTATCGAGAGCAGAGCCCTTATTGTTCCATGCCGCGGCCAATTCAGGATCAATTCTGATGGCCTCGTCGTAAGCCCTTATGGCCTCATCACACTTGCCCAGGCTATAGAGAGCCACGCCTTTATTGCTCCATGCCCAGGCATATTCAGGATCAATTCTGATGGCCTCGTTAAAAGGTCCTATGGCCTCATCGTACTTGCCCAAGCTACCGAGAGCCAAGCCTTTACCGAACCATGCCCTGGCCAATTCAGGATCAAGTCTGATGGCCTCGTTAAAAGGTCCTATGGCCTCATCGTACTTGCCCAGGCCATAGAGAGCCACGCCTTTGTTGGTCCATGCCCAGGCAAACTCAGGATCAATTCTGATGGCCTCGTCATAAGCCGTTATGGCCTCATCATGCTTGCCCAGGCTATCGAGAGCATTGCCTTTATTGTTCCATGCCGCGGCCAATTCAGGATCAATTCTGATGGCCTCGTCATAAGCCCTTATGGCCTCATCGTACTTGCCCAGGCTTTCAAGAACATTGCCTTTATTGCTCCATGCCCAGGCCAATTCAGGATCGAGTCTGATGGCCTCGTCGTAAGCCTTTATGGCCTCATCGTACCTACCCAGGCTATCAAGAGCCAAGCCTTTATTGTTCCACGCTGCGGCCAATTCAGGCTCAATTCTGATGGCCTCGTCAAAAGCTCCTATGGCCTCATCACACTTGCCCAGGCTACCGAGAGCCAAGCCTTTATTGCTTCATGCCGCGGCCAATTCAGGCTCAATTCTGATGGCCTCGTCGTAAGCCCTTATGGCTTCATCGTACCTGCCTAGGCTTTTGAGAGCCAAGCCTTTGCCGAACAATGCCCTGGCGTATTCAGGATCAATTCTGATGGCCTCGTCATATGCCTTTATGGCCTCATCGTACCTGCCCAGGCCACGGAGAGCATTGCCTTTATTGCTCCATGCCCCGGCCAATTCAGGATCAATTCTGATGGCCTCGTCGTAAGCCTTTATCGCCTCATCGTACTTGCCCAGGTTTTTGAGAGTAATGCCTTTATTGCTCCATGCCCTGGCATGTTCGGGATCAATTCTGATGGCCTCGTCATATGCCTTTATGGCCTCATCGTACCTGCCTAGGCTACAGAGAGTATTGCCTTTATCGAACCATGCCCCGGCAAATTCAGGATCAATTCTGATGGCCTCGTCGTAAGCCTTTATCGCCTCATCGTACTTGCCCAGGCTACCGAGAGCCAAGCCTTTATTGCTCCATGCCCAGGCATGTTCAGGCTCAATTCTGATGGCCTCGTCGTGAGCTCTTATGGCCTCAGCATACTTGCCCAGGCTACCGAGAGCCAAGCCTTTATTGCTCCATGCCGCGGCCAATTCAGGCTCAATTCTGATGGCCTCGTCACAAGCCTTTATGGCCTCATCGTACTTGCCCAGGCTTTTGAGAGCCGAGCCTTTATTGCTCCATGCCGCGGCATATTCAGGATCAAGTCTGATGGCCTCGTCGTGAGCTCTTATGGCCTCAACATACTTGCCCAGGCTACCGAGAGCCAAGCCTTTATTGTTCCATGCCGCGGCATTTTCAGGGTCAATTCTGATGGCCTCGTCAAAAGCTCCTATGGCCTCATCGCACTTGCCCAGGCTACAGAGAGCAATGCCTTTATTGTTCCACGCCTCGGCATATTCAGGATCAAGTCTGATGGCCTCATCATATGCCTTTATGGCCTCATCGTACCTGCCCAGGCTATTAAGAGCCAAGCCTTTGTTGTACCATGCTGCGGCATTTTCAGGGTCAATTCTGATGGCCTCGTCAAAAGCTCCTATGGCCTCATCGCACTTGCCCATGTTATCGAGAGCAGAGCCCTTATTGTTCCATGCGTTGGCGTATTCAGGGTCAATTCTGATGGCCTCGTCGTAAGCCTTTATGGCTTCATTGTACCTGCCCAGGCTTTTGAGAGCCAAGCCTTTATTGCTCCATGCCTCGGCATCTTCAGGATCAAGTCTGATGGCTTCGTCATAAGCCCTGATGGCCTCATCATACTTGCCCAGGCTATCGAGAGCCGAGCCTTTACCGAACCATGCCTCGGCATCTTCAGGATCAAGTCTGATGGCCTCATCATAAGCCCTGATGGCCTCATCGTACTTGCCCTGGTTATAGAGAGCCAAGCCTTTATCAGCTATAGCTACCTCCAATGCGATGCCCTGATAGGATACAGCATTAACCGATATCAGCATCAATAACATAGATCCAAATATACTCAGTCCTCGGGTCAAGCAATTCCTCCTGATATATCATTATCGTCTCTTACAGAAAAGTCTTTTGAGCCACAGGGACTACGGCAACCACATCCTTGAAATCGGCAGAGGCACATCCGGGCTCAAGGGCCTGGTGGCTGCTCTCCTGCAGCTGATCTTTGCTGGGAGAGAGGAACATATACACATATTGACAGCAGTCTATGCAAAAGAAGCGAAAGTCGGTAGGGCCCATCCACCCTCCTTTGCCCTTCGACTCTCCCCACTTCTATTCGCCCTGGCCTGGGGGAAGAGATTTGCGATTACTAATTCGCCGTCATCTCCATCAATGTCATGGTTCCGTTATATCCCAGCTCCCGTGCTCGCTTATATGCTGCTTCTGCTTCAGAGTTGCGATGAAGCATCCTCAGGGCATTGGCCTTATTGTACCAGGCATATTCATCTTCAGGATCATCCTTGATTATGGCATCATAGTATTTTATGGCAGCAAGATACCTGCCGGCATCATAGTGGGAGTTGCCCTTCCTTAGCCTGTTTTCGGAATAATCCTCGCTCAGCTCAGCCGCCCGGTTATAGCTCTTGATAGCCTCTTCATATCTTCCCAGCTCATCGAGAGCATTGCCTTTATTGTTCCATGCCGCGGCATCTTCGGGATCAAGTCTGATGGCCTCGTCATAAGCCTTTATGGCCTCATCATACTTGCCCAAGCTTTTTGAGAGCAATGTCTTTATTGCTCCGTGCCCCGGCCAATTCAGGATCAATTCTGATGGCCTCGTCGTAAGCCTTTATGGCCTCATCATACTTGCCCAGGCTATAGAGAGCAATGCCTTTATTGTTCCACGCCCAGGCATGTTCAGGATCAATTCTGATGGCCTCGTCGTAAGCCCTTATGGCCTCATCGTACTTGCCCAGGCTATAGAGAGCCCAGCCTTTACCGAACCATGCGTTGGCATCTTCAGGATCAATTCTGATGGCCTCGTCATATGCCTTTATGGCCTCATCGTACTTGCCCAGGCTACAGAGAGCATTGCCTTTATTGAACCATGCCCGGGCATCTTCGGGGTCAATTCTGATAGCCTCATCATATGCCTTTATGGCCTCATCATACTTGCCCATGCTATCAAGAGCCAAGCCTTTACCGAACCATGCCCAGGCCAATTCAGGATCAATTCTGATGGCCTCGTCGTAAGCCTTTATGGCCTCATGGTACTTGCCCAGGCTATGGAGAGCATTGCCTTTGTTGTACCATGCCTCAGCGAGTTCAGGATCAATTCTGATGGCCTCGTCATAAGCCTTTATGGCATCATCGTACTTGCCCAGGCTTTTGAGAGCCAAGCCTTTGTTGCTCCATGCCGCGACATTTTCAGGATCGATTCTGATGGCCTCGTCATAAGCCCTGATGGCCTCATCATACTTGCCCAAGCTATTGAGAGCCCAGCCTTTACAGAACCATGCCCTGGCGTATTCAGGATCAATTCTGATGGCCTCGTCATAAGCCTTTATGGCATCATCGTACTTGCCCAGGCTTTTGAGAGCCAAGCCTTTGTTGCTCCATGCCGCGACATTTTCAGGATTGATTCTGATGGCCTCGTCATAAGCCCTGATGGCCTCATCATACTTGCCCAAGCTATTGAGAGCCCAGCCTTTACAGAACCATGCCCTGGCGTATTCAGGATCAATTCTGATGGCCTCGTCATAAGCCCTTATGGCCTCATCATACTTGCCCAGGCTACCGAGAGCCGAGCCTTTATTGCTCCACACCCAGGCATCTTCAGGATCAAGTCTGATGGCCTCATCATATGCCTTTATGGCCTCATCGTACCTGCCCAGGCTACAGAGAGCAATGCCTTTATTGTTCCATGCCGCGGCATATTCAGGATCAAGTCTGATGGCCTCATCGTACTTGCCCAGGCTTTTGAGAGCAATGCCTTTATTGTTCCATGCCGCGGCATATTCAGGATCAAGTCTGATGGCCTCGTCGTAAGCCCTCATGGCCTCATCATAATTGCCCAGGCTAACAAGGGCCCAGCCTTTGTTGTTCCATGCGTAGGCGTATTCAGGATCAAGTCTGATGGCCTCGTCGTATGCCTTTATGGCCTCATCGTACTTGCCCAGGCTATAGAGAGCCGAGCCTTTACCGAACCATGCCAAGGCATATTCAGGATCAAGTCTGATGGCCTCGTCATAAGCCCTGATAGCCTCATCATGCTTGCCCAGGCTATCGAGAGCCAAGCCTTTGTTGTACCATGCCGCGGCGTATTCGGGATCAAGTCTGATGGCCTCGTCATAAGCCGTAATGGCCTCATCGTACTTGCCCTGGTTATAGAGAACCACGCCTTTATTGTTCCATGCCGCGGCATCTTCGGGATCAAGTCTGATGGCCTCGTCATAAGCCCTTATGGCCTCATCATAATTGCCCAGGTTACCGAGAGCTGAGCCTTTATTGCTCCATGCCCAGGCATATTCAGGATCAATTCTGATGGCCTCGTCGTATGCCTTTATGGCCTCATCATACTTACCCAGGCTTTTGAGAGCCAAGCCTTTGTTGTTCCATGCCACGGCCAATTCAGGATCAAGTCTGATGGCCTCGTCGTATGCCTTTATGGCTTCATCATACTTGCCCAGGTTACCGAGAGCCAAGCCTTTGTTGTACCATACCGCGGCATCTTCAGGATCAAGTCTGATGGCCTCGTCATAAGCCTTTATGGCCTCATCGTACCTGCCCTGGTTATAGAGAGCAGAGCCTTTGTTGTTCCATGCCACGGCCAATTCAGGATCAAGTCTGATGGCCTCGTCGTAAGCCTTTATCGCCTCATCATACTTGCCCAGGTTACCTAGAGCATTGCCTTTACCGAACCATGCCCAGGCCAATTCAGGATCAAGTCTGATGGCCTCGTCAAAAGCCCTGATGGCCTCATCGTACCTGCCCAGGTTACCGAGAGCAGAGCCTTTATTGTTCCATGCCGCGGCATCTTCAGGATCAAGTCTGATGGTCTCGTCAAAAGCTCCTATGGCATCATCGTACTTGCCCAGGCTACAGAGAGCAATGCCTTTGTTGTTCCATGCCGCGGCATCTTCAAGATCAATTCTGATGGCCTCATCATATGCCTTTATGGCCTCATCGTACTTGCCCAGGCTACCGAGAGCCACGCCTTTATTGTACCATACCCTGGCGAGTTCAGGATCGATTCTGATGGCCTCGTCATAAGCCGTTATGGCCTCATCGTACCTGCCCAGGCTACCGAGAGCCCAGCCTTTATTGTGCCATGCCTCAGCGAGTTCAGGATCGATTCTGATGGCCTCATCATATGCCTTTATGGCCTCATCGTACCTGCCCAGGCTACCGAGAGCAGAGCCTTTATTGTTCCATGCCCAGGCCAATTCAGGATCAAGCCTGATGGCCTCATCGTAAGCCCTGATGGCCTCATCATACTTGCCCAGGCTATAGAGAGCCACGCCTTTGTTGCTCCATGCCGCGGCCAATTCAGGATCAAGTCTGATGGCCTCGTCGTAAGCCCTTATGGCCTCATCGTACCTGCCCTGGTTATAGAGAGCCAAGCCTTTATTGAACCATGCCTCGGCATATTCAGGGTCAATTCTGATGGCCTCATCATAAGCCCTTGTGGCCTCATCGTACCTGCCCAGGCTACCGAGAGCAGAGCCTTTATCAGCTATAGCTCCCTCCGATGCGATGCCCTGATAGGATACAGCATTAAGCGAGATCAGCATCAATAACATAAATACAAATATATTCAGTCCTCGGGTCAAGCAATCCCTCTTGATATAACATTATCGTCTCTTACAGAAAAGCCTTTTGAGCCACAGGGACTACGGCAACCACATCCTTGAAATCGGCAGAGGCACCTCCGGGCTCAAGGGCCTGATGGCTGCTCTCCTGCAGCTGGTCTTTGCTGGGAGAGGACCATATACACATATCGACAGCAGTCTATGTAAAAGAAGCGAAAGTCGGTAGGGCTTCTCCCCCTCCTTTGCCCTTCGACTCTCCCCTCTTCTATTCGCCCTGGCCTGGGAGAAGAGATTTGCGATTACTAATTCGCCATCATCTCCATCAATGTCATGGTTCCGTTATATCCCAGCTCCCGTGCTCGCTTATATGCTGCTTCTTTTTGAGAGCAATGTCTTTATTGCTCCGTGCCACGGCCAATTCGGGATCAATTCTGATGGCCTCGTCATATGCCTTTATGGCCTCATCATACTTACCCAGGCTATAGAGAGCCCAGCCTTTGTTGTTCCATGCCCCGGCCAATTCAGGATCAAGTTTGATGGCTTCGTCATAAGCCTTTATGGCCTCATCATACTTACCCAGGCTATAGAGAGCCCAGCCTTTGTTGTCCCATGCGTTGGCGTATTCAGGATCGATTCTGATGGCCTCGTCATAAGCCCTTATGGCCTCATCATACCTACCCAGGCTATCGAGAGCCAAGCCTTTATTGTACCATGCCCCGGCCAATTCAGGATCAAGTCTGATGGCCTCGTCATAAGCCTTTATGGCCTCATCGTATTTGCCCAGGCCATAGAGCGCCATACCTTTATTGTCCCATGCCCAGGCAAATTCAGGATCAAGTCTGATGGCCTCATCATAAGCCCTTATGGCCTCATCGTACTTGCCCTGGCTATAGAGAGCATTGCCTTTGTTGTTCCATGCGTTGGCGTGTTCAGGATCGAGTCTGATGGCCTCGTCGTAAGCCTTTATGGCCTCATCATAATTGCCCAGGCTATAGAGAGCCCAGCCTTTGTTGTCCCATGCGTTGGCGTATTCAGGATCGATTCTGATGGCCTCGTCATAAGCCCTTATGGCCTCATCGTACTTGCCCTGGCTATAGAGAGCCACGCCTTTGTTGTCCCATGCGTTGGCGTATTCAGGATCGATTCTGATGGCCTCGTCATAAGCCCTTATGGCCTCATCGTACTTGCCCTGGCTATAGAGAGCCACGCCTTTGTTGCTCCATGCCCCGGCCAATTCAGGATCAAGTCTGATGGCCTCGTCATAAGCCCTCATGGCCTCATCATACTTGCCCTGGCTATAGAGAGCATTGCCTTTATTGCTCCATGCCATGGCCAATTCAGGATCAATTCTGATGGCCTCGTCATAAGCCCTCATGGCCTCATCATACTTGCCCTGGCTATAGAGAGCATTGCCTTTATTGCTCCATGCCATGGCCAATTCAGGATCAATTCTGATGGCCTCGTCGTAAGCCCTTATGGCCTCATCGTACTTGCCCTGGCTATAGAGAACCATGCCTTTGTTGCTCCATACCCAGGCATCTTCAGGATCAAGTCTGATGGCCTCGTCATAAGCCCTCATGGCCTCATCATACTTGCCCTGGCTATAGAGAGCATTGCCTTTGTTGTTCCATGCGTTGGAATATTCAGGATCAATTCTGATGGCCTCATCATATGCCTTTATGGCCTCATCGTACCTGCCCAGGTGTTCAAGAGCCGAGCCTTTACCGAACCATGCCGCGGCCAATTCAGGATCAATTCTGATGGTCTCGTCAAAAGCCCCGATGGCTTCATCATACTTGCCCAGGTTACCGAGAGCAATTCCTTTACCGAACCATGCCGCGGCCAATTCAGGATCAATTCTGATGGCCTCGTCATAAGCCCTTATGGCCTCATCATACTTGCCCAAGCTTTTGAGAGCCACGCCTTTATTGCTCCATGCCCAGGCAAACTCAGGATCAATTCTGATGGCTTCGTCATAAGCCCTTATGGCCTCATCATACTTGCCCAAGCTTTTGAGAGCCACGCCTTTATTGCTCCATGCCCAGGCAAACTCAGGATCAATTCTGATGGCTTCGTCATAAGCCCTTATGGCCTCATCATACTTGCCCAGGCTTTCAAGAGCCGAGCCTTTACCGAACAATGCCCAGGCATGTTCAGGATCGATTCTGATGGCTTCGTCAAAAGCCCTGATAGCCTCATCATACTTGCCCAGGTTACCTAGAGCGAAGCCTTTATTGAACCATGCCCAGACAAACTCAGGATCAATTCTGATGGCCTTGTCATAAGCCCTTATGGCCTCATCGTACTTGCCCAGGTTACCTAGAGCATTGCCTTTATTGTTCCACGCCTCGGCATCTTCAGGGTCAAGTCTGATGGCCTCGTCATAAGCCTTTATGGCCTCATCGTACCTGCCCTGGTTATAGAGAGCTAAGCCTTTGTTGTACCATGCCACGGCCAATTCAGGATCAATTCTGATTGCCTCGTCATAAGCCTTTACGGCCTCATCGTACCTGCCCTGGTTATAGAGGGCCAAGCCTTTATTGTACCATGCCCAGGCCAATTCAGGATCGATTCTGATGGCCTCGTCGTAAGCCTTTATCGCCTCATCATACTTGCCCAGGTTACCTAGAGCGAAGCCTTTATTGAACCATGCCCAGATAAACTCAGGATCAATTCTGATTGCCTCGTCGTAAGCCCTTATGGCCTCATCATACTTGCCCAGGCTATCAAGAGCATTGCCTTTGTTGTTCCATGCCCAGGCAAATTCAGGATCGATTCTGATGGCCTCATCATATGCCCTTATGGCCTCATCGTACTTGCCCAGGCTACCGAGAGCCACGCCTTTACCGAACCATGCCCGGGCATCTTCGGGGTCAATTCTGATAGCCTCATCATATGCCTTTATGGCCTCATCGTACCTGCCCTGGTTATAGAGAGCCAAGCCTTTATCAGCTATAGCCCCCTCCGATGCGATGCCCTGATAGGATACAGCATTAAGCGAGATCAGCATCAATAACATAAATACAAATATATTCAGTCCTCGGGTCAAGCAATCCCTCTTGATATAACATTATCGTCTCTTACAGAAAAGCCTTTTGAGCCACAGGGACTACAGCAACCACATCCTTGAAATCGGCAGAGGCACCTCTGGGCTCAAGGGCCTGGTGGCTGCTCTCCTGCAGCTGGTCTTTGCTGGGAGAGAGGACCATGTACACATATAGACAGCAATCTATGTAAAAGAAGCGAAAGTCGGTAGGGCTTCTCCCCCTCCTTTACCCTTCGACTCTCCCCTCTTCTATTCGCCCTGGCCTGGGAGAAGAGATTTGCGATTACTAATTCGCCGTCATCTCCATCAATTTCATGGTTCCGTTATATCCCAGCTCCCGAGCTCTCTTATATGCTGCTTCTGCTTCAGAGTTGCGATGAAGCATCCTCAGGGCATTGGCCTTATTGTACCAGGCATATTCATCTTCAGGATCATCCTTGATTATGGCATCATAGTATTTTATGGCAGCAAGATACCTGCCGGCATCATAGTGGGAGTTGCCCTTCCTTAGCCTGTTTTCAGAATAATCCTCGCTCAGCTCAGCCGCCCGGTTATAGCTCTTGATAGCCTCTTCATATCTTCCCAGCTCATCGAGAGCATTTCCTTTATTGCTCCATGCCAAGGCATATTCAGGATCAAGTCTGATGGCCTCGTCATAAGCCTTTATGGCCTCATCGTACTTGCCCAGGCTACCGAGAGCAATGCCTTTGTTGTTCCATGCCCAGGCAAATTCAGGATCAATTCTGATGGCCTCGTCGTAAGCCCTTATGGCCTCATCGTACTTGCCCAGGTTTTTGAGAGCAATGCCTTTATTGTTCCATGCAAAGGCAAATTCAGGATCAATTCTGATGGCCTCATCACATGCTTTTATGGCCTCATCGTACTTGCCCAGGTCATCGAGAGCAATGCCTTTGTTGTTCCATGCAAAGGCATATTCAGGATCGATTCTGATCGCCTCGTCGTAAGCCACGATGGCCTCATCGTACTTGCCCAGGTCATCGAGAGCAATGCCTTTGTTGTTCCATGCAAAGGCATATTCAGGATCAATTCTGATCGCCTCGTCGTAAGCCCTTATGGCTTCATCGTACTTGCCCATTTTACCGAGAGCCAAGCCTTTGTTGTTCCATGCCGCGGCATCTTCAGGATCAATTCTGATGGCTTCGTCAAAAGCCCTTATGGCCTCATCGTACTTGCCCAGGTTTTTGAGAGCAATGCCTTTATTGTTCCATGCCCAGGCATGTTCAGGATCGATTCTGATGGCCTCGTCAAAAGCCTTTATGGCCTCATCGTACTTGCCCAGGTTTTTGAGAGCAATGCCTTTGTTGTACCATGCCGCGGCATCTTCAGGGTCAATTCTGATAGCCTCGTCGTAAGCCACGATGGCCTCATCGTACTTGCCCAGGTTTTTGAGAGCTATGCCTTTGTTGCTCCATGCCGCGGCATCTTCAGGATCAATTCTGATGGCCTCGTCATAAGCCCTTATGGCCTCATCATACTCCCCTGCTTCAGCCAGGAAAACGCCTTTTATAAACCAGATGGTGCTATTCTCTGAATCAACTGCTGTGATCATATCAATAGAATTGATTGCGTCATCGAATCTGCCCAATAAAGCAAGAGCTGAACCTTTTAATAGATAGGCCTCTAGATATAATTGGTTGAGTTCTGTGGCCTTGTCGCAAGCCTTGATGGACTCGTTATACTTACCTGCTTTGAGAAGCCCGACTCCTTTGCTATACCAATAAACTGGGTCTGATTCATCAGTTGCGGTGATGTTCTCGGCTATTGTCGTATTGGCTGGTGAATGCGCCATTCCAGCAACCGATTCATTAACCGCCGTGGAATTATCTGGAATAATATCATCTGCTGTGATGCCCTGAGATGATGCAATGCTAAGAGAAATCAGTATCAATATCACTAATTCAAATATGGCATGTCCTCGGGTCAAGCAATCCCTCCTGATGCTCTCTTACAGTCTCTTAAAATAAAGCCTTTTGGCCACTGGGATGTATGCCAGCTAAATGGCATTATTAGTGCTTCGGCATCGGCATCCTCATCGGGCGGACGATGTCAGCGGATAGGTGAATGTATTTATGGCGACGATCGCCCTCCCCGCCAAATAAAAAAGCCGTCTGATTCATGACTGCACAGCAGATCCAGCACGGCAAAAGAATTATTAACAATGCAGACAATAGGTGTCTCCTGAAGCTCCTCGGGCTCCTGGGGCTCCTGGAGCTTGGACTTTGCGACAGATGGTGATTGTAATGAATATACACAGATTGATTGCTTTATCTATACTGCTCGCCTCCCTGGTGGGGACTGTCCTCTGCCAGAGCGCGGAGAATGAGACGGCAGGGACCACACCCTCCCTGACAGTCGCAGACCAAACAGCCGTAGGCGACAGTATGGTCGCCAATGTCACTGTAGCCGAGGCGATATCAGACGGGCCGGGATGGGTTGTGATACACAACAATCTCTTCGGCCATCCAGGGGGGGCGGTTGGATACACTCATGTCGATAGCGGCAACAATAGCAACATTGTTGTTACAATCCATGCCTTCGTGGCAACAGATAACCTCTTTGCCGTCCTGCACTATGACCGGGGGGAGATAGGGGTATTCGAGTATCCAACAATAGATACTGAGCAGATGGCTGAAGGAGAGATCATGATAAAGCCCTTCACCGTCTCGACCAGCTGGGATGCACCCCTTATGAACCTCACCCAGATGGCCGAGGATGCCAGCAAAAATTAAATTTTTAATTTTTTTTTTATTCTCGTGATTAAGCGCAATAGCGCCCGATAATGGATATCAAATAATTAAACGTGGGGGATTTCAATGGTCAAATATCGGTCCAAATTATTGGTGCTGATGCTTCTGCTGGTGGCAACGGCAGATTCGCAGATCGCACAGGTACCAGGCAGCAGCGCTGCCACCGGCCTCTCGGGCCAGGTGGTTGATTCATATGGCCAGGGCATATCCGGAGCCAGAATCTGGATAATCGATAGCACCGGCCAGGCCAAAGAGACCGCCAGCAATGCCACTGGTGGCTATAGCATGACCCTGGCCCCGGGCAGCTACACCATAACTGCAGAGCTCTCCGGATACAGCTTCACCTCTGCCACGGTGCTCGTCCAGACGAGCCTCCTCTCCGCCGCCCCGAGAATCGTCGGCTACTGGGCAGGCCCTGCAGCCCAGGCGGCGATATCGCCCCCCGCCTCCGGGCTGTACGGGCAGGCCTACTATGCCACAGGCACAGGCACAGGATGGGTTCAGGGTAGGGTGATGGATCAGACCGGGGCAGGCGTTCCCTCTGCCTCCCTGAACGTCGATGGCTGGAGGACGGCATATGCCACCGACGAGCAGGGCAACTACCGGCTTGAGCTCTCACCGGGAATGCATATAATCGATCCCTTCAAGCCCGGCTATGGAATTCCGCCCAGGGCAGCATTCGTCGCCCCCGGACGGACCACCAGGCTGGATTTCATCGCCAAAGGGGTGGTCGCCCTGGGAAGGGGGAGAATGTGAGCGAGAATCGCGGGCTTCGCCCGTGCCATCTCCCTTTTTATGTCGGTTATCTCCCTGGAATTTATAAAAATGCTGAAGGGAGATCAGAGGAAACTGATTCCCCTGGGCATCTCCCCGAAACGCCGGCGGAACTCCTCCGGCCAGTTTGATGGATCCAGCCCCTTCTGGCTGAGGAAGGCTGCCGCCCAGCGCTCCAGCCCCACACCGCTGCAGCCAGACCACAGGGGCTCGCCGCTCTGGGCTTTGACTGTGAACCCTTTGGGGTACTTCTCCCCGTTCACAGAGAGGTTCTGAAACTCTATCCAGTTTCCGTTGTAGGGCAGCAGAGCCTCATAGTCCACTGTGCCCGCGCCGGTCATCTGGGCCAGGCCGGTCTTGCCCTCCTGGGCCATGAACCAGGGGGTGACCCAGGCCGTCCTCCAGTGCAGCTGTAAGATATCCTCGAAGATGTGCTTGTAGCAGTCCTTCAGCCTCTCCCCCTCCTCTAAGGTCTGCTCTCTCGTCCCCAGCCAGACGATCTCAATGCGATGGAATTCGTCCACCCTCTCTATGCCATGAATCCCCCCCGACTCATAGCGGTGGCTGGTGCCCGACCGGTCGAAGACCCGGATGGGCAGCTCGCTGTTGGGGAGGGTCATCCCCTGGAGGAATCCCCAGAAGGTGGGGCACTGGGCATAGCACATCCCCCCAATGGGCAGGTCGATCTTCTCCTTGACCAGCTCCAAGGGGACCTCATGAGTGACCTTGTAGTAGTCCATGACCTCCTCCCAGAAGGCCGGATCGCGGGTCTTGGGCGGACAGACGAAGTAGATCTCCGGATAGACCCCCTGGGCATGGCCGCTCCTCTTCCAGACGTCCCAGGTATCAAGCTTGGGAAATATCATCTCCTGGTAGCCTAAAGGCTGGATGATCTCCTCCAGGACGATGGCCTCGAAGGTGCGGAAGAGGCGGGTGGCCTGGGGACCGTAGATCCACTGCCCCCGGGCAGAGCCGTGCTTGATCCAGCCTGCCTTCTTCATCTCTTCTGTGGGATCGGCATTGAACTTCGGCTCCCTCTTCGGGCTCTCCCAGAGAAGCTCCCAGTGCTCAGCCTTTCCTCCATAGCCCTCCTCCAGCTTCTCCTCCAGAAGGCTGACTATCCGGTCGGGAATGCGGTTCTCGATCTCCGGCTGGCCCAAAGTGCCCTCCGGGCCCACATCCAGGACGAGCAGCAGCTTACCTCCCTCATGCCTCATCTCCCGCACATAAGGGATCCGGTGATCTATCCCCTTATCGGACTGAACCTCGATCTCAAACCGGGTTATATCCAATCCCCGAACGCCGATCCTGAATTGCTTTCCCAAGAGCTCAGAGAGAGGGCGGCGCAGCCTGAGCAGGGCATCATGAGCCCGAACATATCGATCGCTATCTATGACCAGATCGATCTTGTTTCCCTCCAGCCGCCAGGAGGCGATCTTTGCCCCCTGGCCCGGGGGAGCTCCCTTCTCCAGCATCGGCCCGGCATCCCTTATGAAATCGGAAATGGCCTCTTCGGCAGGGCTGGCATCAGCGCTCAGCCGAAGGCTTGCTTCCAAATGAAATCTCATCTCTCCTCCGCAACAGATAGCATCTCTCTTGCTATTTTAATGTTCATCAATAGATCATCCATAGTGGTGAGAAGGGTCCCGGGCTTCTCGATGGAGAACTGCAGGCGCAGACAGCGCTCATCGATCATTAGATTCATATTGGGCAGGTTGTCCGGCTCGATGGCCCGGCCGACCTTCTCCATATCCTCTCCTCCCTCTCCCAGCAGGACCAGATGCGCATGGATCATGCATCATCCCCAACCGGCCGGCTGGAGGCATCTGCTCCCCGATTGAGCTGCTCGTCCAGGATCCTGTCCAGCAGGGCCAGGAACTCATCCTCTCTGCCCGGCGGTATGGATGCCCCGCTGGCTATGGTATGGCCCCCTCCGTTTCCGCCTACGGCATTGGCCGCCTCCCGCAGGGCTACAGATAAGTCCAGCCCGCGGGCTATGAGGGGCTTATTCCCCCGAGCGGATATCTTGATCATATCATCCTTATGGTTCAAGGTCACCAAAGGGAGATCGGTGTAAAGATACCGGATCCCAAGACCGGATACGATCGCCCCTGCCTCCATATTCATCCTCTTCAGATAGCGAAGGTTCTTCATCTGCCGGCTCTGCTCTCGAAGGAGGCTTATCTCCCGCAGGATGTGCTCTCTGTACTCATCCCCCAGCCTCTCGGCCTCCATGAGCGATCCCCTGTCGCGCAGGCAGAGGGTGAGCCCTATGCCGGGAAGATCCCGGTTGCCGCAGGCATTGAGCAGTTGTACCATATGCAGGGAGTTCTCCACCACCTCATGGCGGAGGCGGATCACCTCACCCAAAATAGAGTCTGCAGCAAAGCTCCCCTGCATGATCAGCTTAAGGGTTAGGGCCGTGGCCAGCCTGGTCAGCTCATCCCCCTCCAGGCTTTCTGCATTGCCACTTATCCTCAGAGCATCCAGGAACTCTCCGACCTTTTCCCGGTCGCCGGTGAAGTCCAGTAGAGGCTCTATGCTCCTTGTCAGAACCTCCTCCACCGGCCCGTCGCCGGGGAGCTTCAGACCGGGTCTGACCTGTACTGCTCCGCTGGCCACTGCCTCCTCCAGGATGGATCTGTTCGCCCCTATCATCGCCTGCCGGTCGCCCATTGCACCCACCAGGGCAAGGCCGGCCAGATCGGCATTATCGCCCATATGGCGGACCACAGAGTAGACGGTGCCGGAGGCAGAGAGCTCAAAGGCCCCATCTATGCCGAAGAGATGAGGATTGTGATGCATACAGTCCAGGCTTCCCACCGGGCGGTGATGATCTAAAACGAAGCACTCACCGGGCACAAGAGAGATCAGTTCCGGCTTTCCGCTCCCCATATCGCAGAAGACCACCGGCCCGGTCAGCCCCTCGATCACAGAGCTGTCCAGCCGGTTGACCAGTGTGGCCTGGAAGGGAATGCCTGCACGCAGAAGGGCATGGCAGATCAGCCCGGCAGAGGTGATGCCATCGGCATCGTTATGGGATATCACCCGCATCTGCTCGCAATGCAGAATGGACCGGGCTATGGCCTCTGCTGCCCTGTCCAGCCGCTTCATGAGATGAGGATCTCAGCGGTCTCCGGCGAATAGGCCCATCCCGGAGCCAGATGCCCTGAGTCGTGGTAGTATTTCACCAATCTTCTTATCTTGTTTTCTGTAAGCTGGAGAGCCCTCTTATTATGAACGTCTCGTTTATTAGCTCTTATATGTTTTCTCACACGAAGCGCTTTTCGCATCAGATTGGTCAGATCCTCTGGAATATCTGCCAGGGCGTTGTTCTCCTTAAGAAAGCCGGTTATGCTCTTTCCCATCACCAGCTTGGCGTTCGGCACGCCATACTGATCCCTCAGGGTGAGGCCAATGCGGCTGGGAGACATGCCTGTATCATGCAGCTTCATGACTGTCTTTTCCAACTCCTCCCTGGATATATCAGACCACTCTGGCGCTTTGCTCACCATGGGCGGCCGGGACCGTGAGGAGCCCCTTTTTCGGCTATGCATTTTTGCCATCTTTCAATCCTCATTAAATCTCATAATGGCGAAGGTATAATGCTCACAGCCAGGTGAGATAAAAAACTTGCGCCGTTCCTCTCTCCTGCAGGCAGGTTCTGGTGGCAGGTTTAATAAGCAAAGGATTTGAAGGTCAGGGCATGCTTCCGGAGTACTTGAACCAGTTGTTCTATCTCATCGGCCAGGCGGTGGTCCTTGTAGTCGCCGCCATTCTCATCATCTCCTTTCTGGTAGCTCTGCTCATCCTCTACTCCTTTAAGACGGGCAACTTCTTCGCTGCCAGATATATGCTCTTGGGCACTATGCTCTTAGAGGGGGTGATAAAGGCCCTCTTCTGGATGGCCAGGGCCGATGACTCCATGGTGGATGATGTAGGGGTGCGCCTGAGAAATTACATCAACACCAAGGAGTTTTTAAAGACCCCCTATGAGAAGCGCTTCATCTTCATGCCTCAATGCCTCCGCAGCGTCCAGTGCCCGGCCAAGCTCACTCCGGAGGGGATAATGTGCATAGACTGCGGCCGCTGTGGCATTGGCGAGGCCAAGAGATATGCTGAGGGCATGGGCTACAAGTTCTTCGTAGTTCCCGGCTCCAGCTTCATAAAGAGGATCATAAAGAAATATCGACCCGGAGCCATTGTGGGAGTGGGATGCCACATGGAGATAAAGGAGGGGCTGGACCTGTGCCACAGCCACAGCATACCGGCCCGGGGAGTCCCGTTATCGACATCAGGTTGCGTTGCCACCACCATAGACTGGGAGACCTTCTATGAGGCCATATCCGAGGGCGCAAGCAGGGAGAGGAGCAATAGCGATGCCGGCGGTCCGAGCAGATAAAGGGATATTGGCTCAGCTAAAAAAAATGGGCTGAAAAGTGCGATTACTTCTCTATGGTGATTGCTTCTGAGGGGCAAGCTTCAACGCATGTCCCACAATCAGTGCACTTTTCTTTATTTACGACTGCTATTTCCTCGTCGTCCAGGGTGATGGCCTCCTCGGGGCATTCCTCGACGCAGGTTCCACAGCTTACACATTCGTCTCTATTAACAACTGCGGGCATTTATTGAGTCCTCCAGTTTGCCTCAAAGGCAAATCCACCTGCATGTATATCCGATATATACCTTTCGCAGATCTAGGCCAGTTCCTTGTATTTCTTCCTGTCCCGCAGCTCCTGCCTCTTGGCGCTGTTCCAACCGCTGACTGCCTGCAGGTAGCCGGTGATCCGGCTGATATGGTCTACGTTCTCCGATCCGCAGTTGGGGCAGCGATCGTCCAGTCCGCCAGAGACCTGAGAGCAGCCCAGGCAGACGGTCATATCCTTGGTGAAGGTGAAGTAGCCGATCTGAGTCTCTTTAGCCAGGCGCATGCCGAAGTCCATCAGCCCCTGGGGATCGGGGGCGGCCTCGCCCAGGAAGATGTGGAATATATTGCCCCCATCGACTATGGGGAAGAAGACATGCTCGAGCTTTGCCCGCTCGAAGATGGTGACCTCTGCACCGGGTGGCAGATGGGTGCCATTGGTGTAGTAGACGGGCAGATCCCGCGTCTTATGCACATTCCTCCTCATCGCCTCCAGATCGCCCTTCACCACCCTCTCAGCACATTCCCTGAACTCCTCGTGGATGAGATCGGATACGGCAAAGCGCTGGGCAGTGGTCTCAGCCGGGGTGCGGGCAAGAGCAATGGTCATGCCATGCTGCTCAGAGAGTCTCTTGGCATAGATCTCCATCTCAGTCATGGCCCGGACGGCCAGCTTCCAGGCCTCTTTCGACTCATGCATCTGCTTTCCAGTATGGAACTGCACCATCTCGTTCACTCCGACGACGCCAATGGTGTAGACCAGGGCATCCAGGTCTACGGCGACTGAGCCCATCTCGCCAGTTATGGGATCTCTGGGCTGCTGGGTGGCAAACGGCATGCGGCGGTTCTTGATGATCTGGTTCATCCACTGCCGTTTCACCTTGAATATCTCGACTGATGTATCCATCAATTCTCGCAGGTACTCGAAGAGGAGATCGTCATCCCCCCGGGCGAGATAAGCAGCGCGGGGGCAGTTGAGGGAGACGACCTGCCAGGAGCCCATGGAGAAGTGCTTGCCATCCCGGAAGCGGAGCTTGTCATCGAACTGATCGTCGCTGTTGAAGGTGGCAGCAAACTGATATGCACAGCACTGATAGCATGATATCCCCTCCCCTGCGCCCCGGTAGGCAGGAAGCTGGTTGTCAAAGTATGGCGTGCCATACTCCGCCGCCAGCTTGAAGGTCATGAGATACAGCTCCTGATAGGTGGGAAGATCGGGATGAGCGGCATTGAACTCCTCGTCCTCCTTCATGAAATCGGGCTCGATGCTGATCTCGGGCTTGGGGAAGTTGAAGGGCTTGCCCCAGTAATCGCCCTGGAGCATGACCTCCATCAGGGCCTTGAAGGCCAAACGCACCTCGCGCTCGAACTGGCCGTAGGTCTTGAGCGGCGCATCCGGAGAGGAGCCATCCCAGACCCTTCCCGCATAGACAGCCGGTTTGTCCCGCCAGAGCTTGGGGATGCCCGGGGTGAGCTGCACAGAGGAGAAGACCAGTTGGCCGCCGCGAGCCACCATCATCTGGGTCATCTCGTAGACGAACATCTGCATGAGCTGTACTATCTCCTCGTAGCTGCGAGCCTCGAAGTAGGGGGCGATGAAGGTGAGGAAGTTATAGAAGCCCTGCCCGCCGGCGAAGTTGGTCTGGGCGCTGCCCAGGGCCTTGACGGCATGCAGTATGGCCACCTCAGGCTTCTTGGCCGGGCCAGCAACGCTGGCCTTGGTGCCCAGGCCATCGGGCATCAGCCCGTAATAGAGGAAGTAGCGCAGATCCCAGTCCTGGCAGAACGGCCTGGTCCCGAAGTACTCCAGGTCATGGATATGCAGATCCCCGGCCAGGTGGCGGTCGGCCAGATAGGGGGGGAGAAGCAACAGGTACTGCTCCTTGCTTATTTTATCCGCCTTCTTCTTGTGGCTGGTCTCGGCGTTCTCCTGCAGGTTGGCATTCTCCTTGGACTCAAAGCCTGTACCGATGTCGATTAAGTGGGCATCAAAGACGGGCGTCCCCACCCGGGTGCAGATGTTTCGCCACTCAGTGTGATGCCTCTCCAAGAGGATCACATTCATGATCTCTCTGACCAGAGGACCGCTGAGGTAGCGGACGTTCATCCACCTCACCCGGCGCTCCACCTCCTTGGCGATATCCTCTGCCTCCTCTTCCGTTATGCCCGGCTCTTTATAAAATTGTTCTGATAGTTTTGTCTCCTTCAGGAGCTGCTTGGCTATGGCCTCTCTATCCCAGTCCAGCAGATGGCCGTCTGTGGTCCTGACTCTGGGCATAGACGAGACAGCCAGCCCTTCCAGTGTCTGTTGAACGATTCTGCTGCTCAACGCCTATCCCCTCTACAATAAAGCAACATCATGCCTCCTCTCGACGATCGATCCATTAGACCAGTATTTCCACTCCAGTTTATTCCCTTTGCGCTCCAAACAGCCGCTAAATTTTTTAGCAATTATGTCTCAACTCAATTATAAAGTAAACGCTTGGGATTATCAGTGTGCCCGGGTTATCAACCAGACCCCCGCAGGACGAAAGTGATGGACGGATCTCATCGTCCATCGCGACAGCCGGCCCGGCACAAAATACCCGCCCGGAAGAGGAGACCGGCCCAATCTCCGGGAGGACATGCCCCATATGATCGGGGATGATCCACGGCAGCGCTGTGGCAGCATTCTCTGCAGATCAGTAGACCGCCCGCCCGCCTTCCACCGACATGTTTAAATGCAGTACAGCGCACCTTGTGCCTCTGAGGGCAGGTAGATCAGCTGGAAGATCGCTACCTTGGCATGGTAGAGGCCTCGGGTTCAAATCCCGACCTGTCCATTAGCTAGAATCAGCAAATCATTTTTATCGGGAGAGCAACAGTCTATCCCCAAAGAGATCTGAGACGAAGATGTTCGATATCATTCAGGCCGGAGAGACACTGCCCGGATCCGCGGCCGCCGCGGCTATGACCTTCTCCATCGGCCTTACTGTTGGCCTGACCGGAGCCATGGCCCCTGGCCCGACCCTCCTGGCCACTGTCAACTCCTCCCTCAAGGACGGCTGGCTGGCCGGGCCCAAGGTTGCCGCCGGCCATGCGCTGATAGAGATGGTGATATTTCTTCTGATTGTAAAGGGTCTGGCTGTGGCTATGCAGGAGTACTCGCGTTTCATCGCCCTCACAGGCGGCCTGGCCCTGATCCTCTTTGGCATTCTGACTATGCGGAATAGCAGGAGCGCCACCATGGCCTCGGCAGAGGGAGGATCTCAGACCAACCCCTATCTCGCAGGGATGCTCACCAGCGCAGCCAATCCCTACTTCTGGATCTGGTGGCTCTCCATAGGCAGCGCCCTGGTCATATCGGGGCTTGAGGCTGGCCTGATGGTGGCAGCGATATTCATGCTCGGCCACTGGAGTGCTGATTTCGGCTGGTATCTTCTCGTCTCCAGCAGCCTGGATAGGGGAAGAAGCCTCCTCTCGCCGGAGAATTACCGGAGAATACTGGGCCTGTGCGGCATCTTCCTGGTCCTGTTCGGCATCTATTACCTGGGAAGCGGGGTGGGAGTGGTCGGCTGATGACGGATAAATGAGCAGAAAAGCGAGGATTCTGGATCTGATTGAATGCTCCACCCTAGTCCTCATCCTCTCCCTTCTCCTCGGCCTGCTGCTGCCCGGCCCGGCAGAATCGACTGAGGCTCTCATCACTCCAGCGCTCATGATCATGATGGCCTTCTCCCTGGCCGAGGTGGATATGATCAGGGCGATCAGATCCTCGGGCATACTGAAGAGCGGAGCCTGTGGCATTCTCCTGAACTACGGCCTTCTGAGCGGATTGATACTCCTCCTGAGCCACGGCCTGGCGGATGAATCCCTCCGGCAGGGCTTCATAGTCATGGCCGCTGTCCCGCCGGCAGTGGCTGTGCTGCCCATGACCCGCATCCTGAAAGGGGACATGAGCCTCTCATTATGCGGCGAGATCAGCTCCTACCTGGCATCGCTTCTGCTGATGCCCTTGATCATCTACCTCTTCTCCCGCCAGACGGGCATAAGCCCCCTCTATCTGCTCCAGATCTCCATTGTACTGATCATCATCCCCGCCATCGCCTCCAGGCTGGTGCGACTCCTCCCAGTCAACCCCATCCTTCCCATAAATCTGGGCTTCTTCCTGGTCACATACACTGTGATCGGCCTGAACCGGGGGGCTCTCTGGATGGGTTGGGGGGATGTGGCCTGGATAGCCATCGCCCGCACCTTCGCTCTGGGATCGGCGGTCTTCATTATGGCGAGGCTCGCCGGGCTGAAGGGCAGCCAGGCCATCTCCTGCACCCTTCTGGGCTCCTTCAAGAACCTGGGGCTGGCGGCTGCAGTATCCCTCTTGCTCTTCAGCCCGGCGGCAGGGCTCCCGGCAGCATTCTGCGTCCTGGCAGAGAGTGCCTTTTTCATCCTTCTCGCCTCGCGAGATCACGCTATCCTTAAATAAGGCAAAAAGAGTGATCTGGTAGGGAGTGTATCATGTCCATCAAGGAGGATGCCAGTTATCTGAGGTCGATATACATCTATATTGCCATCTCCGTTCTCCTCTTCGCCCTCACCGCCGTCATGGGCTATTATACTGCCCATCTGGACCCCGAGTTTGCCGCCAGCTGGACAGAGGAGATGAAGATTCAGTCATTGATCCAATGGATCCTGGGGCAGCCGCCCCTTATGATAATGATGATCATATTCCTGAAAAACCTCCTCGCCTCAGCAGCGGCCATCCTCCTGGGATTGGGGCTGGGCATCGTTCCCATGATGGTCGCCACCAGCAACGGCTTTCTCCTGGGGATAGTCGGCTATAGTGCTGTCGAGAGGGAGGGATGGCTCTATCTGGCGGCAGGCATCCTCCCCCATGGCATCATCGAGCTTCCCGCGGTCCTGCTGAGCATCGCCATCGGCCTGCGCTTAGGCCATGTTCTCCTCCTCTCCCTGCTAAAGGAGAGGGCGGACCTCTCAGGAGAGGTGAGAGTGGCAATTCATCTCCTCCTCCGCTGGATCATGCCCCTGCTCCTCTTGGCCGCGGCCATTGAAACTTTTATCACCCCCTTTGTCATATCGAGGGTCGCATGATATATCCAGATACTGAGAATGAAGGCAACTCCTCTGCCGGCCGGAAGGATGGTGGCAAGAGGGATTCCAAAGGGAATCCCACAAAGAGAGCGAGCGCGGGAAGAGCGAGCACAGGTGGAGCCGGCGGACAGAAGGCCCAGCTCCCCTCCAAGGAGGACTTCAGCCAGTGGTACCACGAGCTGTTGATGACCGGGGAGATCATAGATAACCGCTATCCTGTTAAGGGAATGTGCGTCTGGTTCCCCTTCGGCTTTGCCATCAAGAAGAAGGTCTATGGCATCATCCGGGAGCTACTGGATCCCGATCATCAGGAGACCCTCTTTCCCCTGATGATCCCGGAGAACGAGTTCATGAAGGAGGCCCAGCATATCAAGGGCTTCGAGGAGGAGGTCTACTGGGTGACCTGCGGCGGGACCACCCCCCTGGATGTGAAGCTCGCCCTCCGCCCCACCAGCGAGACCGCCATATACCCCATGTTCAAGCTCTGGATAAGGTCGCATGCCGATATGCCCCTGCGCATCTACCAGATAGTGAACACCTTCCGCTATGAGACCAAGCACACCCGGCCCCTGATCCGCCTGCGGGAGATCACCTCCTTCAAGGAGGCGCACACCGTCCATGCCACCTGGGAGGAGGCTGCAGAGCAGGTGGAGGAGGCGATCAAGAGGTACTCGGAGTTCTACCGCCGCCTGGCCATACCCTTCCTGGTGAGCCGCCGCCCTAGCTGGGATAAGTTCCCGGGCGCAGATTATACCACGGCCATCGATGTGATCATGCCCGATGGCAGGACGCTGCAGGTGGGGACGGCCCATCATCTGGGCTCCACCTTCGCCAGGACCTATGAGATAACCTATGAGGCCGAGGATGGGGAGCAGAGGCTGGTCAATCAGACCTGCTACGGCATCTCTGAACGCTGTATAGCCGCCCTCATATCCGTTCACGGGGACGATCGGGGCCTGGCACTGCCCTGGGAGGTGGCACCAGTCCAGGTGGTGATTGTGCCCATCCTCCTTGGCGACAAGGAGAGGGTGCTGGAGGTCTGCCGGGATCTGAAAAGGACCCTGCAGGCGGACTCTATCCGGGTGGAGCTGGACACCAGCGATGAGCGGCCTGGTGCCAAGTTCTATAAGTGGGAGATGAAAGGGGTCCCCCTCCGCCTGGAGGTCGGCCCGCGGGATATTGAGAGAGGAGTGGTTACAGTGGTGCGCCGGGATGGAGAGAAGCTCGCCCTGCCCAGGGAAGGGCTGGCCTGTGCCCTGCTCGCAGAGGCCGAGAAGCTGCAGGTTGAGCTGTTCCGGCGGGCAGAGGCATCTGCCCGCGCCCGGATGGGGGAGGCGGCAAGCATTGAAGAGGCCAGGGCCCTGGCCGGCTCCGGGGTGGCACTGGTTCCGTGGTGCGGTGAGGAGGAGTGCGGCCACAGGCTGGAGGAGCAGGTGGGGGCGAATATGCTGGGGCAGCCCCAGTACCAGAGCTTCTCCCCTGCAGCCTGCGCCGTCTGCGGCAAGGTGACAGAAAAGCGCACATATATGGCCAGACAATATTGAAGGACAGGATGCCTGATAAGATCATAGAGGTAAAGAACCTCGAATACAGGTATGGCAGCTTCAAAGCAGTGGATGATGTCAGCTTCTTCGTCCGCAAAGGGGAGATCTTCTCCCTTCTGGGCCCCAATGGTGCCGGCAAGAGCACAGTAATCAACATCCTCACCACATTGCTCCCCATTCAGAGGGGTCATGCCACCATCTCCGGGTACGATCTGGCCACAGAGCCCCAGGAGGTTCGCCGCTCCATTGGGATTGTCTTTCAGGATGAGACACTGGATCGCGATCTCACTGTCTGGGAGACCCTGGAGCTGCATGGCAGGATCTACTCCATGCCCGGGCGGGAGAGAAGAGAGAGGATCGAGGAGATCATCAGTCTGGTGGAGCTGGAAGATAAGAGGGATGTGCGCACCCGCTATCTCTCTGGAGGGATGAAGCGCCGCCTGGAGATCGGCCGGGGACTGATGACCAGGCCCGAGGTGCTATTTCTGGACGAGCCGACGATTGGCCTGGATACCCAGACCAGACGGCGGCTTTGGGATTATATCCGGATGGTGAATGCATCAGGGACCACCATCTTTCTGACCACCCATTATATGGATGAGGCCGACCAGGTCAGCGACTGGATCGATATCATGGACCACGGCAAGATCATAGCCTCTGGCGACCCGGCAAAGCTCAAGGATGCTCTGGGAAATGATATGATCTATCTGAACACCAGCGATGATACAGTCACTGAAAGGCTCCTGCAGGGCTTGAGTGTGGTCAGAGGCATAAAGGCCACGGGGGAGGGGCTGGTGGTGACCATCAGCGCCGATGGAACGCACTGCCTTCCCATCATCATGAATCAGATCGAGGAGAATGGCATTGAGATCATAAGTGTGAACCTGAAAAAGCCCACTTTGGATGATGTCTTCGTCCATCACACCGGGAGAGCCATCAGAGATGCCGGGGCTGAGAAGCTGCGCCGCATCCAGCCGAAAGGGAGGAGGTAGAGGATTGTCATCTGAGTTTTTGACCATCTACTGGCGCGATATGCTCAGGTTTGTTCGTTTCAAGGCAGCACTGGTGGCCTCACTGATACAGCCCGCATTATGGATGGCGCTTTACGGGGCGGCCATGTCCAACAACTTCAGCCGCCTTGAGGCAGGAATGGTCGTACCCCCGGGGGCGATGACGGTCTCATATCTGACCTTCATGGGCGGGGGCGTGATCGCCCTCACCACCCTCTTCACCAGCCTTTTTGGAGGGATCACTCTGCTCTTCGATAAGAACTGGGGACTGATGCGGGAGCTCTTGGCCAGCCCCATGCCCAGAAATCACATCATACTGGGAATAGGCCTCTCCGGGGTCACCAAATCCTTCATTCAGGTCATGGTCATCATGGGATTTGGCCTGGTGATAGGGGTTCAGTTCTTCCCCGGGTATTCACTGCTTCAGAAGATGGGAGCGGTATTGGGTATACTGCTCTTCGTGGGCATATTCTCCTTGGGATTTCTCTTCCTCTCCTCGACCATCTCCATGAGCATGGAGACTCCAGAGGGGCTGCAGGCGGTCATCACCCTCCTGACCCTGCCCCTCTTCTTCGCCAGCAATGCCCTCTATCCGATCGATGCCTTCCCCTGGCCGGTCCGGTTCCTCTCCCAGTTCAATCCCCTCACCCATCTGGTAGACGGTGTGCGCTACTTCATGATAGGCAGCGACTTTTATGCCATCGGCATTCATTACGTCTACAGCAGCAACGATCTGATCGTCTCCCTCCTCGCCCTGATGGGGTTTGCCGCTCTCATGTTTCTTGTCGCCTGGCAGGTCTTCAAGAGGGCGGTGATCACTTGATTTCAGGGAATCATCATGCTGCATCAGAGCTGCTGCATCAGACCGTTTATCTTATTTGCAGAGAGCATCGACAGAATGCCGGAGGATGATAGAATGAAGATACTGGGAATCTGCTCGAGCCCCAAAGGCTCGCGGAGCAGCACTCTGCGCCTGGTCAGGGCGGCGAAGGAAGGGGCAGAAGAGAACGGGGCAGAGGTTGAGCTGCTCGATTTATGCCAGCTAGAGATCAGGTACTGCAATGCCTGTCAGACCTGCTATAAGACCGGCAGGTGCGTGCATAAAGACGACTTTCAGGGGCTGTACGAGAAGATCCTGGCGGCGGACGGCCTGGTGATAAGCTCGCCCAATTACTTCCATTCCGTGACCGCCCAGCTGAAGACCCTCATCGATAGGATGGCTGATGCAGCACACTGCCAGCTCTTGACTGGAAAGTACTGCTGCAGCCTGGCCACCGGCGGCAGCAACTATGATCAGGTCACAGGCTATCTGGGGGATCTGATGATCGGTTTCGGCGCTTTCTTCACCGGCAGTGCGGGAGCTGAGATGAGCGGAGGCCCTGCCGCCCTGGAGGAGGGGGAGAGGAAGGCCCGTGCACTGGGAAGGAGCCTGGTGGATGATATTCGCAACAAGCGCGAGTATGCTGAGCAGAGAGCAGTGCAGCAATCCATTCGCTCTCACTTCAAAGAGCTGGTGCGCATGAACAAGGAGAACTGGAAGCATCAGTATGATCACTGGAACAGCATAGACTGGCGCTAGGTCGAGCGAAGCTCATTGCTGAACTCATCTTTGGGCTCATCCCTCATAACTCTTTAATATCTTCCAGGCCTATTAACAGCCATGCTGACTGTGGATGAGGGGAAAACAGCCGTCCGTTTGGCCAGGCGTGCCCTGGCTCACTATATGGGGGCGAGGGAGCCTCTGGCTCTGGAAGGCCTGCCGGCTGTATTCTCCCAGAAGCGAGGGGTCTTTGTAACCCTGCATGAGGGGGGGGAGCTGCGGGGATGCATAGGCTATCCTCAACCGGTCCTGCCCCTTGGCCGGGCGATTGTGGACTCTGCGATCAATGCCGGCTTTCGCGACCCGCGCTTTCCTGGCCTGCGGCCGGGAGAGCTGCAGAGGATTGAGATCGAGGTGACCATCCTCACCAAGCCCGAGGCCTATACAGGGCCCAAGAGGAGCCTGCCAGAGAGGATCCAGGTGGGAAGGGACGGCCTGATCATCTCCAAAGGGCCGTTCTCAGGCCTGCTCCTGCCCCAGGTGGCGGTCGAATGGGGTTTTGACCCCCTGGAGTTCCTGGGCCAGACCTGCATCAAAGCCGGCCTGCCAGCGGATGCCTGGCTGGATGAGGAGACCCAGATTGAGCACTTCGAGGCCCAGATCTTCGCTGAGGTGGCGCCGGAGAGGGAGGTCTTTGAGAAGAGCTTCACAGAGAGCCCCTGCGGGACCTAGGCGATAGGGGATGATCAGAGGCCAAGGCTATTCTGATCGCTTGATCCCTTGATCTGGGCCAAGGCTATTCTGATCTTTTAGTCTCTTTATCCTCTGCTTTTTCCAGGGCATGGACACCCCCGATCTTCCCTTCACTCACTTCAAAAATTATTATATTTGCAAAAGGACTTCATATTATCGCTGATGCATACCTATTGTAAAATTATGCTGAAACGAATATCCCTATAAATCTAGCTTTTTCAGGCAAAAACCACCAGAACGTATAAATATCATCGAGTGAGTAATTGCTTATATCCTAAAAGGATAATGGGGTGAAATTATTAGGCAAATGGGAGTACTTTTGGCATTGGCCATAGCGATGCTATCGGTTCCTGTTCTGGCCCAGGGCGTGGCTTCCTGTGGCGCAGTGGACATTCTGGGGAGAGAGGGGGGCATATTCGAGTCGGAGTCCTCTGCCTTCCAGTTCCCCGAGTTTGCAAACACCAACTTCGACAGCCTGACAGTGGGAAATGACAGGGCCTTGGCCTTCGGCGGCATCAGGCCGAGATCGCCACTGACCACAGCCACCAATAACCTGGTGATCAAGAAGAATCAGGATTCTGGAGACTGCGAGTGCTGCGGTTCCATCTGCCAGGAATGCTGCTTGAAGGTCAATATGGAGCAGATCCGGGTGGGAAATAGGGAGGCCATGGCTTTCGGGGACGCTATTGCTACCAACAATGTGAAGATCGTCACCAACCAGCAGTAATGAGGTCTATGGACCTTGAAGGACGGAACATGAACGATACGCTAAAGCCCACTGGCATCTTGCTGGTGGGCACCATTTTTATCTGTCTATCTCTCACGCTCAATGCAGCAGGATCCATCTCCGATCTCCCAGACCTGCAAAAGGAGATGAAAAGGTCCCTCTCCGGCAACCTGGATCAATCCCAGGGAAGTGCTATGGGAAAGCTCCGGGTCCATGGAGATACCATCACCTTCCCCTGGTCGGAGCGGCATAAGCCCCGCTCTGCCCCCCAGCCGCCCGTGCCCATGACGGCGCCTTCGAGGGAGAGGATCGCTCTGAATGAGAGCAATCCACATAGAGCGCTCTCCGATCTGACGGCGATAAACAGCCGCCGGGAGAGGGAGGTGGTCTGGGAAGGGAGTCAGGAGGGGGATCGGGAATCTGGAGGCCTGTCCAACTCCCTGGCGATCAGCGTCACCGGCCAGGAGATGAACGATAAATCGATCTTCCGTAATAAGGGGGATGTCGCGATGAACATAGAGAGGGTCGTGGATGGGGCATTGAACGAGGGTCTGAGATACAATCCTCAAGGGCATAATGGCACTCAGGGGAGGTTGACAGCACCTTTGGGCAATAATATGATCATAGATGTCAGCGGGATCTCTGTGAGCGCCATAAATACTGTGAAAGGGGGAAGCGCCACTGCTACATCCAATATAATAATCAGGCCGGTGCAGATCATACTCTGTCCATCTGAGGTGGAAGAGAAGCTGAAATGATCCTCTGATCTCCTCTTTTTGAATCACAAACTATAAGGGCATTTTATGTCTATCTTCCTCCTGACATGAGCATCATCCAAAGACCGAGGGGAACGCGAGACTTCCTTCCTGAAGAGACCTGGAGGAGGAGCCTGGCCCGAAATGCGATGCAAGAGATCCTTGAACACTGGGGCTACCAGGAGGTGGCCACTCCCACCTTTGAGCATCTTGAGCTATTCACTGAGAAATCCGGGGCATCGGTACTGGAGGAGATCTACGCATTCCAGGATAAGGGTGGGCGCGATATCGCCCTGCGGCCAGAGCTTACTGCTCCCGTCATGCGCCTGTACGTCTCAGAGCTGCAAAACTCGCCCAAGCCCATAAGGCTTTGCTATTTTGGCAATTGCTTCCGTTACGAGCGCCCCCAGAAGGGGCGGTTCAGGGAGTTTTGGCAGCTGGGAGCTGAGCTGATCGGCGGAGCCAGGCCGGACTCAGAGGCAGAGGCCATCGCCCTGGCCGATCAGTTGATCCAGAGCGCTGGCATCCGGGGGGAGATCCACCTCGGCTATCTGGGGCTCATAAGGGCATTTTTGGAGAGGATCCAGGAGGATAAGAGGGCGGCGGCGATGAGGATGATCGACAAGAAGGAGCGATCCCTTCTGGCAGAGCTGCTGGAGGATCAGGATCAGGATGTCCTGGGACTGCTGGAGCTGATCGATCTCAAAGGCAATGCCGCTCTGGATAAGGCCAGGGATATCGCCCAGGAGCTCGAGCTAAATAAGGCCGCCGGGGGGGCGGGGGCGATTGCTGATCCCAAACCAGGATTGCAGGCCGATGGCCGGAGGTCTGCTCGCACTGCCAGGGCAGTTGGCTCTCAGCTCAGGCTGGATGAGTTCCAGGAGACTGTGGACCTTCTCCAGGCTTATGGGGTGGACTTCCATATCGATTTTGAGATCGTGCGGGGCCTGGACTATTACTCGGGCACGGTCTTCGAGATCTATGCCCAGGGCCTGGGGGCGCAGCGCCAGATCTGCGGTGGAGGAACATATGAGCTGGCCAGCCTCTTCGGAGGAAAGGAGACCTTCTCAACCGGCTTCGGACTGGGATTCGATCGGATCATGCAAATCGCCCGGATTATAGGGGAGAGAGCCCCCCCCATCTTCCTCATCTACTCCCCGGACGTCAAGCCAGATGCTGTAAGGATCGCCCTCTCACTGCGCAGGTCCGTTCCCACAGTGCTGGATGTCATGGGCAGAAGCATGAAGGCCCAGCTCAAGGCCGCCTCTGGAGCAGGGGCGAAGTATGCTGTGATCGTGGGCAGAGAGGAGCTGGATTCCGGCAAGCTGCTCCTCAGAGACATGTCCAGTGGAGAGCAGGAGGCGCTGACGCTGGAGGAGATAGAAGGGCGGCTTGGGCAGATGGTATCTGGGGCATCGAGAAGGTAACCCTCACAGCAGATCACTTGAGATATCATCCCATCCAAATCCGATAAGTATATGTCCTTTATATCTGATCTTTTTGGCCATGAGATTGATAGTTACGGCTTCAATTGCTCTGATCCTCCTGCTGGGACTGCTGCCAGCTGTACATTGCCAGCGGACGGCGGGGGAGTGGCTGGATAACGGCACCACCCTCGCCGGCCAGGCCAGATACAACGAATCGCTGCAGGCCTTTGAGCAGGCGATCGCCCTCGACTCCAACTCCACCCTGGCCTGGCTCAGCAAAGGGGCGGCCCTCTTGAGCCTGGGCAGGTGCAATGAGGCCCTGGAGGCCTGCGATGAGGCAATACGCCTGGGCCCTGCATTTGCCGCCGCCCGACATCAAAGAGGCAATGCCCTCAGGTGCCTGGGCAGGCAGGATGAGGCCCTGAAGGCTTATGAGGAGGCCATAAGCCTGGATTCCGGCGATGCCGATGCATGGAATGATAAAGGGGATGTGCTCTGTGAGATGGGGCGGCATGAAGAGGCTTTAGAGGCCTACGATGAGGGGCTGTGGCTCGATCCGGATGATCAAGATCTCTGGCAGGATAAGGGCTACGTTCTGGCCATTTCAGGCCGGTACAATGAATCCATAAAAGCCTTCCAGGAGGCCATCCGTCTCGATCCCGGGGATGCAGAATCATGGGGCAACATAGGCAATGCCCTCGCCGGCCTGGGAAGGTTCGATGAGGCTTTAGAGGCTTATGACAGGGCCCTGCAGATAGATCCCGATCTGGCCGGGGCCTGGCATAATAGAGGAGTGCTCCTCAAGGCTCTAAAGGAGGCAAGAGGCTGATTCGGCCTTTGCCCGGGGGGCTGGGCCTGTGAGCCTGCCCCTCCAGCGAGCAGCCCATGCCGGGCGCAGGATGCAATGTGCTGTGGCCTCTTTGTCCCTGCTTTTGTCTATCTCAGCTGGAGTGGGACTGTACCAGAATAGTGCGTCAGCCAATTGCTCAGGGGCTATCTCCTCTTCCTTGCAGCCTTGTACTTGGGCCAGCTCTCTTTTGGCATCCCCTTTCCCGCATAGCTCTCCCTCACGCTATCTGAGGCCGCCCTCTCCAGCCGGTCATCACGCCGCCTCCTCTCTTCCGCCATCCTCTTCACCAGGATGTAATTGGCAGCGAGGAATAAGGGGAACAAGAGGATACAGATCACAACTATATGCCAGATCTCCATATATAGAACAGTAAGCCGGGGAATATAAAAAGCTCATCTGAACCTCCCCAAGAGGCGGGCATAAAACTCCTTCTCCCGCCCCTTGGTGGTGCGGGCCAGCCTGTCCAGTATCAACTCCGGGGTGCTCTTTGCCAGATAGTTGTAGCGCGGGCTGCGGCAGACCACCAGGCAGTTGTTCTCGTCCAGCCCCTCCGCCTCTATTCCGTCCACCCGCACTGAGCTCTCAGTGAAGCGAAGCACATCCTCAGCCAGGTGGCTGACGAAGACGGCAGCCGACCTCCTGCGGTTCAGCTCGTCGAGCATGCAGGCGATTATGCGCGCTGAGGCTCCGGGCTCAGTTATGGATTCCAGCTCGTCTGCCAATACCAGCTTTCTCTTCTCATTCTCCACCACAGCGAACTTTCTCATCGCCGTCTCAAAGGCTCCAGCGGAGAGAGTGCCCCGGCTCTTGCTGAAGTAGTAAAGCTGCTCGAATAGGCAGATCCGGCAGCTTTCAGCGGGCACAGGCAGGCCCATCTGCGCCAGGATGGCTATCTGAGAGATCAGATCCAAGAGAGATGTCTTGCCGCCGGAGTTGACTCCGCTGAGAAGGGCCACCCTCTCCCCGGGCTCACCTGCGCCTCCCCCCAGGCAATAGCTCACCTCCTCCGGCTGCCTCAAGAAGAGGTTTCTTCCCCCCTGAAAGCACAGGCAGGTCTCCTCTACAATCTCCGGGAAGCTCAGGCCCTCTTCCAGGGCGAATGAGCCCAGGGCATAGGCATAGTCAAACTCCATCATATGGCGGACCAGCTCCTCCGCCCGGCCCCGCTCCCCGGCCAGACTGCGGGCCAGCTCTCTTTTTGCCCTCAGGCCCCTCTCCTCCACCCGGCCGCGCAGCTCCTGCTCAAAGGATCGCAATGCTCCCTGGTCCAGCTCCAGAGGATAGCATACGGAAGAGGGGAATATCTCATCCAGCCAGACCCCCTCCGATCCCTTCAGATCCAGCTCCTCTCTGGCCCTCTCCTTGGCCTCTTCTGCGACCCCGGAGAAGATCCCTTTCATCTGCAGCTCGAAGAGCTCTCTGATGCCCTCTCCCCGGCTCATCACCTGCAAGAGGTCTGTTCCTTCCAGGGTGAGAGAGCTCTGCTCGATCCTGCTTTTAAGCTCCTCATTGGCCGCCGCTGCCGCCTTCTCCAAACAGCCCTTCAACCTGGCGGCAAGGGTGCTCAGCCGTTCCCCCTCCGGATCTCCTTCCTCGCCCAGGCTGCCAATCAGACTGAAGAGATCATCCCAGTGCAGAAAATCCTCTAACCCCGCCGCCTGAAGCTTTGCGGCCGCTTTTGCCGCGGCGAGCAGGGTCTCCATATTCTCCTTATAGAACCCTAAAACCGCCTCCGGAACCAGATACCACTCCTCCAAAGACTCCGCCCTCTCCACTCCTTCTGCATCCCCTATGTCCTCCCCCACCAGGCTGACCAGGCTATAGCTCTGGGCGAGGGCCAGCAGCTCCTGAGGGCTCTCTGCCAGATGAAGATCGATCAATCTGTCCAGGCCGCGGGATTTCAGCCTCTGGAAGTCCTCGGGGCTGCTGGCGACAAGAGCCCTCTCCCTGATCCTCGAAGGGGCCCTCTCCCGCAGAGGGCGCAGGGAGCGGAGCTGCTCCTCAATGCCCTGCCCTGCCATTCGCCGCGCCGCCTGCAGGGAACGGGAGGCGACGATGCGGTTCTCCTCTATCAGCTCTCGGGAGGAGGAGGGAAAGAGGGTCCCGATCTTCAGCCGGGCGTAATCGGTATGGGCAAACTCAGCCAGCCGGGAGATGATCAGGGAATAGATCCTCATGGCCTCATCAGTGGCCAGGAACTCCTCCCGGGAGACATCGAACTGCCGGGCACGGGCATGCTGGACTAGCTGCAACGCCTGGCGTTCGCTAAGGACCCTGCACAGTCCAGGCACATCACCCTCCCACACCGCCTGCAGGGCCTTCTTTTCATCCCCATAATGCTCTTTCAGGCGCTCTCTTAAACGAGGGCCTATTCCCGGAAGATCCACCAGTCTCAAGCGCTCCCATTTTAACAGGAATATAATATATCTGTTCCGCCAGGCATAATCCCGTCCCGGTCAGACAGTCTCTGCCCGGCGGGAGGGCCTGCGCTGAGAAGATTAATATTCTCAGGGCAGAGAACCGTTCTTGTGCTGCTTAATCGATTGCTCGATCTGGGTGAGGAGGAGAGCATATTCTTGGCGGAGGAGTCCCTGCAGGATCTGCTTGACCTTCCTGTAACCCGGAGGATAATAGAGGATGGATTGGACTGGGATCGCTCCATCCAGCTTAAGGATATCGGCATTGCCCTTCATATCGCCGGCCCGGAGGACTTCTGGCTGCTCCTGACCGACCGGTATTCCAGGGAGAGGATCTTGATGGATGCTGCCGACCAGTTCGGAGCAGAGGCTGCAAAGAGCATCACCATCGATGAGGGCGACTTTCTCAGCGCCCTGATCGAGTATTATGCCCTCTCCCTGAGGGATGAGCTGCTCTGCGAGAGCTGCAGCAGTACAGAAGAGCTGCATTACCCAGAGGATAGAATAGCAAGGCTGGTCGATCTCCTGAGGTCTAACCTCTCCCCAGCGGGAGAGAGGCCCATACTGGAGGTATGCTGCGGCAATGGACTGGCCACCCAGGCCCTCATCCGTCTCGGTTTCAATCCCTTTGCCATGGACTCCGATCGCTGTGAGATCTGTTTAGCCCTAAAGAAGGGCCTGATGGACCCCGCCAGATCCTTTGTGCTGGACGCCAGGCTACTGCCCCGCTTTTTTTCTGGCAGGCCGTTTCATGCTGTGCTCGGCTTCATGGTGGGGCTGATCGATGCCTCCAACTGGTCCTTTTGGAGGGAGATACTCCTCGCCGCAGCCTCGCTCTCCGAAAGCGAGCTTCTCATAACTGTCTACTCTCAAAAGGAGGCGAATCTCATCGCGAAGGAGATGGAGCGGGCGGGCTGGGGGGGAGAGGTAATCGACAATCAAGACTCAGGAGGGATATACGACCAGTGGGTCTACAGGGGAAGGCGAGAGGCACTTTGAAAGAATGATAGAAAGCTTAATTATCCATCCCATGCCTAAGGTGACAGTGGTGAGATTCTTGGCTGACTTTAAGAAGCGAAATGCGGAGAGAAAAGGCGGCAAAAAAGAAGAGATCAAAAGCAAGAAGCTCATGGAAGAGAATCTGGATGCATTAAGAGGCAGAGGAGAAGCGGAGAAATAGGCTTCTCGGCGTATATGGCTCAGGCCTCTGACCAATGAGGGCGACAGGCTCATGGACTTTGATCACCCTTCGGGGAGGATGAACTTCTCTTTGATCCTATAGGTCCAAGGGTTCGCGGTCAGAGAGGTTCCGATATAGAATTGTTGAATGCCGGAGAGATGGGATGTCTGAATTGCCATCTCATCCCTTCTAATAAACCAATTGAGGCGAGTTCAAATTTACAGCCGGACTGGGCGGGCTGTCTGGCGGCAAAGGAATTGAGCTATCAGGTTGTGACGCTCAGGCTTCTGCTCAGTTCCTTGAGCCTCTCAATGCTCTCCAGCGTCTTGGCGGACTCCTTTCTCTTCTCATCCTCGAAGTGCTTTATGATATCGCTCAGGGATATGGTCAGGCGGTAGACCTTCATCGGCCTTCCCTTGCCATCCTTCTTGATCTCCCTCTCCTCCACCCAGTTGTTATTGCGCAGTGTGCGCATGGCAATGCTCACCTCGGGCTGGCGGAGGTTGGATCCTATCTCGATCTCCCGTGATGTGGCCTCCTCCACATTGGCCAGATAGGTGATCATGCTGGCCACATTTCTGGGAATGCCAAGCTCGCGGAGGACCTCTACAAACTCCCTGTCGGCATCATCCAAAACTTTCACCGAGAATTGTCTCATAATAACCTCATTCTATTTTTGTATATAACAAATACCTTATGATATAAATAGTTTATTTCGAGGTGTGATATTCTTCTGGGGCATAAGATTATGTTGTCGATATAGCCCTCGGATGACATTATCTCATTACGATCAGATATTATATTCATTATATCATAGATGCATATCGATGATATCGCAATGCGCCGTACACGAGAGGAGGCTGTTTGCATCCGTGAATGGCGATTAAGTGATGGAGAAGAATAACTAGTATTAAAAAATTAATATTTATATTACTACAGTTATCATCTCTGTTAACTATCTTTGGGCAAGATAGCATGGATCAGATGATGCAGGATCAGATGATGCAGGATCAGATGATGCAGGATCAGATGATGCAGGATAATAGGATGAGAAAATAGATATATCAGCGTCCCCTCCTCTTTCGGCCATGGAGACGAGGCTTGATCCCTGGGGTGCAGTTCATGTGGAAGATTACACCAAGCTCTTCGAGGAGTTTGGGATATCGAGCTTCGATGATATCCTTCCTTATCTGGCAGAGCCTCATCGCTACATGAGGCGCAGGATAATATTCGGCCATAGAAACTACGATGCCGTGCTGGCAGCCATGCGGAGCGGCCGGCCTTTCGCCGTCATGAGCGGTTTTATGCCCACCGGCAAGGCCCACTTCGGCCATATGATGGTCATGAATGAGATCATCTGGCACCAGCAGCAAGGAGGGGATGCTTTTGCTGCCGTGGCCGATATGGAGGCCCATTCTGTGCGGGGCATAAGCTGGAAGAGATGCAGAGAATTGGGCATTGAGGAGTATATCCTCAGCCTCATCGCCCTGGGCTTTCAGCCCAAAGAGAACAGCCACATCTATTTTCAGTCCGAGAACCTCGATGTGCGAGACCTGGCCTTTGAACTGGGGATAGAGGCCAACTTCTCCGAGGTCAGCGCCATCTACGGTTTTAGCGGAGAGACCTGCATCTCTCATATGGAGAGCGTGATGGTCCAGAGCGCCGATATCCTCCATCCACAGCTGGCGAAGTACGGAGGGCCAAAGCCGGTGGTGATACCAGTGGGCGCCGATCAGGATCCCCATATCAAGCTCACCCGCGACCTTGCCCGCCGGATGAGAAGATTCCTCGTCGAGAGAAGGGGTGGGTACATCTCCGTCCGGGGCAAGGCCGCAGGCCAGGAGCTGATGAAAGCGGCTGAATCGGCCCTGCTGGGGACGGGGCTGGGAGAGGTCAAAAGGTATGAGGAGCATATCGACCTGACCGATCTCCGGCTGAGAGAGGGCCAGAGCATCGATGATGCCCGGCAGGAGATCGAGGAGCTGATCATAAGCCTGGAGACGGAGCACGGCGAGTATGGCTTCATCCCCCCGGCCTCGACATACCACCGCTTCATGACCGGCCTTACCGGCGGGAAGATGTCCTCCTCCAAGCCGGAGAGCTACATCGCCCTCACCGAGGACCCCAAGGAGGCGGCAGGGAAGATCCTGCGGGCCATCACCGGCGGCAGGCAGAGCCTGGCCGAGCAGAAGAAGCTGGGAGGAGAGCCTGAGAGGTGCTCCATATACGAGTTCCTCCTCTTCCATCTATCAGAGGATGATAGAGAGCTTCTGGAACTGGAGCTTGAATGCCGCAGCGGCAGGCGGATGTGCGGCACATGCAAGAAGGATGTGGCGGAGAGGATAGAGAGATTCCTGCATGATCACCAGCAGGCACGCGAGGCGGCGCGGGAGAGGCTGCCGGAATTTGGAATAAGGCTTTAAACCAGGGCGCCTTCGTCCTCGATCCCGCAGAGTGGGGGGATGTATGCCCTGGATCATTCGATAATGTAGAATCACAACCAGCCTGGCTATGCAATTGTTAGATGCTCTCCAGGATTATCCTTTCCCCGACAGACAGACCATGGCCGGGGCTGGCCCGCAATCGGATGTACTGGTCGCCACAATGCACTCCAATCAATGGGATCTCCTCCTGGGCGGTGGCGCTCTCCAGTGCCAAAAAGGTCCTTTCATCCGGGGACCTGATCTTGCCGCCATCATGGGCCCTTCCATTCAGAAATACGGCGGTGACTATATCCGACCCGCTATCATAGCTGCTTTTTCTTATATCAGTGATCATCAGCAAGCTCATGGCATGGCAGCTCCAATCTCTATGCACTCTGATGCAAATCAGAAGAGGAGTCCGGCCCTGGCAGAGGCCGGAGACCGACGACAGGCGGACGACGGTAAAGGAGGTCAACCAGCTTTCTGTCGCTATTTCATCTATTAGGATCGAACTAATTAATAAGCTTTTTGCTTTTTGTAACAATAAAGCTATGAAGGGGGGAGGATGGATTGATATTTTATGCAGAGGTTTTGGGGGGAAGAGGTATGGAATGCAACCCTCAATACAAGAATCCTCGCGACAAATTCAGGAGGTGCTGATTGATATGATCGACTGGAATCTGATCTGGAAGGATGCCTTCCTGGCATCGCGGCTCACTGGAGACAGTTGCTCCTTTTCGCCCTCCTCGGGTTGTCAGGGCATCCCCTGTGCCTATGGCCGTGCGAGAGACCAATGGTTTGTCCCCTTCTGGAGTGCTCTCCAGGCAGACCTTCACTCGATCGTCCAGAGCAATTCCATTGATGCGTTCCTCCACCTGAGAGAGGCGACGATCATGAAGCTTCCCGATATTCGAGATTGCTCATATCTGAGCGATGGCTGCTATCGCAATGATCGTTGCGGCAATGATGTTCGAGAAAGAATATGCACTATGAGCAGGAATGATAATTAGCTATAGGCAGGCTACTATCACTGGAGACTAAATGCATAGGCATTCTGCCAGGAGTGGTTTGATATGCTGCTAAAAAAATTGAAAAATCGAGGATGAAAAAGGGCTTACTGGAGGCAAAGGGCCTGCCTTCGACCTTTTTCATGCCCTTAGGGTTATATTTCCTGCCACCATCTCGTAGTAGCTGTCAGGCACGCCGCCCAGCTCTCCGGGGCCCTTGATCAGAGGGGGGTATATGAATACACCATGCTGGTCCAGATCGTAATCCAGGCCCAGGAACCTCTGCAAGTACTCCTGATGCAGATCCTCTGGATCCATCTCCGCCCCTTCGGGATGGAAGATCCGCGCCAGGTAGGCTGCGCCGATGAGGCCTTTACTGGCATCATTTCTCATGTTGCCGCTCAATATGAAGACATCGCCGTTCTGCACTGCTCTGAGGTTGGCATACTCCGGGCGGCTCACAAAGGCCTCAAGAGCCTCCTTCATTCCAGTGGGGTCATCGGCATCGTAGCCGCTGGGCGGATCCATCACCAGGCCGCTGTAGGTGGTGGCAACAACCAGCAAGACGATATAATCCGGATCTTCCTGCAAGACCCACTCCGGGTCCACCTCTATTCTATAAGTGGACTTCATAAAATCGGGCAAGTCAGCTGCCACCGTCCTCCCACCGGCCAGATCCACCATGCTGGTAAGGGTATCTATCTTGGCAAAGGTGAATATGCTCTTCTCCTCAGCTCCGGGATAGGCGGCCACCAGGACCGTCGGCCTCATGCTATCAGGAATGCTTCCTGTGCTCTCAATCAGCCTGTTGAGAGAACCTATATGCCATTGGATATACTCTTCTGCATCCTGTTGGGCGTCAAGGACATAGCCCAGCTTGCGCACTGCATCGGTGAAAGGGGAGCTCTCAGGTCTGAGAAGGTCGGGATAGTACAGGCCGGCAAAGAGCACTGGCACTCCAGGCAGATTCCTCTCCTTCTCCTGGGTGACATTGGAGAATACCAAGAGCAGATCGGGATCAAGGCTCAATACCTTCTCATAGTCCGGCTCCTTGTGCATGGCTCCTACACACGTCCGGTTGGACAGCTCCGGGAACTCCGCCGGGGATTTGGCCACTGCCAGGTCCACCCCCACCACCTTATCCGTCCTCTTGAGAATCTGCATCAGATCGGCATTATCCAGATATTCGACCACGATTCTCTCCACAGGCTTGTTGATGGTGATGGGCAAATGGTTGCCGTCCAGAATGGTCAGGTTCTTCTCTGTTCCATTGATGATCATCTCCACCTGGGCTATATCCCGCAAATCGACCTCGCCATCGAGGTTGGCATCGGCAAGCTCAGTAGGGCTCATATTATTGCTGATGATCTCTCTGAGGGTTGCTATATCCTCCTGGTCGATTGTGCCGTCCATGTTGGCATTGCCAAAGACATTGAGCACATAGCCTGACCCCGATGACAGGGTAATGATACTGGCGAGTAGGGCCAGTGCCAGTACTAAGATTTTATCTGCTCTCAATTATCGCATCTCCTCTCTCATGACAGACGTCGAATTCATCAACCTCAGCCGGAATATATCCCGGGTCTTCTGCTTACTTCTCAGGGAAGAAGAACGCACCCTTCTCCCGGACATCATAGTCCAGGCCCATCATATTGACATACTCCTGATGAGCTGCCTGCGGATCCAGATCTGCAAATTGATCCGGATAGAACCATTTGGCTAAAAGCATCAGAGCAGAGGGATAGTTAGGGGTCACAGCGTAGTCATTGGTGATGATATGTATCCTGTCGGTGCGGACTGCTGTGACATTATCGAATCCAGGAAGGCTCTTCATCTCCTCGACATACTCCTGCAGAAGGCTATCGTTCTCGTTCTCATAAGGCCTGATCCCTTTGCCCATGGCCCGGCCCACAATAACCTCTGGATTTTGGGAGAGAACCCATTCCGTCTCTATCTCGCCGTATTCCATCGGAGTGTCCTCATATGAGGGAAGAAAGCCGGCAGCGATATTTTCTCCTCCCGCCATCTCGACCAGCTTGTGAGCGGCATGCCCTGTGCCTATGGCCGTGCGAGAGACCAATGGTTTGTCCCCTTCTGGAGTGCTCTCCAGGTAGACCTTCACCCGATCGTCCAGAGCAATTCCATTGATGCGTTCCTCCACCTGAGAGAGGCAACGATCATGCCATTCCAGATACTCATTCGCTTTGGCCCTGGCTCCCAGCAGGATTCCCAGAAGCTTTACTTTCTCTCGCATGGCATCAGGGCCAAGGCCGCTGCATTCGCAATCGAACCGGAGAACCTTCACATCTGCTGGAAGCTTTTCATCCAGGGCCATCTCTGTTGGGTAAAAGGTATAGGCCAGTATGGCGTCGGGATTGGTCTTCAGGACTGCCTCCAGATCAGGCTCTCCTCCACTGCCTATGTTCAGATCCTGGCTCATCTTGGGGAATCTATTGGGCTGCTGGGCAAATGTGTCCCGAACCCCCACCACCCTGTCCTGCACTCCCAGCAGCTGCAGTATCTCCGCACACTGATGGGTGTAGATCACCAGCCTCTCCAGGGGCTGCTTAACAGTCACAGTCTTGTTGTCTGAGTCGATGATTGTGATCTCGCTTGGGACTCCACTGATTATGCTCTTTACCAGTGTGATGTCTGATTCATCTATCTTTCCATTATTATCCGCATCAGAGAGCCATGTGGGCTCTTCGGTCCCTTCTATCACTCTCTCCAGATATTCTAAATCCTGGTCATTGATATCATCGTCGAGATTGGCATTGCCGAAGATATGCAGGACATAGCCGTTGCCCGATGCAGAGAGCATCAATAATGCAAAGGCCAGCATCAGCGCTTTTAAGGGTCTCATCACCATCCTTCCTCTGCCCAGCTCACCATCCTGCAGCCGGGGTGCTCCATTCGGCAGGCAGGAGATGGTAGCTGTTGCATGCTGACATATCAATCCAATTGATATTAGAATTTAATCATAATCAAGTTTAGATAATTGTTATCTCTCAGGATGAGGGCTTGGGCAGATGACAGGGCCAGCACGGGAGATGTGCTGGCCGCCTCCTCTGACAGAGCAATGATGAGCTCAGATCTTCTCCAGCCTCTCTACCCCAATCTTCTTCACCGTCGGCTTCCAGATCTTATCGGGCATCCAGGCCGGAGCGTTCTTCGGCTTTTTTACCTTTCTTCTGTTGCCCTGATATATATGGACCTTTTTTGTGCCCCTTTCCCTCAATCTTATATCCTTGACCCCTCTGCTCGCCACTTTGAGGGCTGCCTGCCTGGGTGCTATTCCAGTATAGATGCCAACTTCATTGCCAGCGGCATCACGGAGGGCGAAATTCCTCTTCTCTTTCAAAGCATACCACCTACACAGGAATCGATGAAGTGATGATATAATATTAACTTTTCTACATAAAGTGTTATTTTGGGGTTTATGCCATGGGCCATCCAATGCAGGCGGATGGAGGATCTGGGGCACCCAATCGGCATGGATGGATGAAATCAGGGGGAAGTGAGCAGCCTCTCACCAACTTCGGCGAGCAGAAGCCCGATTCATTCTCATTCACCTCCAATATGGGATAATAATATGAATTTATAATATCGCATACGACAGATTTATTAATATGTGTAACACGACTGGGTTTGATTTTATAGCGCAGAAGAGAGGCTGCAGCAAAGAAGGAGAACATGGAAGGCTTAATCGATAAAAGGGTTTTGAAGTTCGCCCCTGGCGCGAGGCGCTGGATCGCCCTCACCTTCCTGTCTGGCCTGATGGGATCTACGGCCAACATCGCCCTCCTCTTCCTGGCGGGAAGGATCATCGTGGGAATATATGATGGTCGCACTCTCCTCTCCATGCTGGATATATTCGCAGGCATGCTGGCGGCCATTGGCCTGCGAGCCATCGCCGAGGCCTCCAGGGATATCACCTCCCAGCGTTCCGCCGCCATGGTCAAGAGAAGGATCAGAGAGAGGATCAATCAGCATCTTCTCGATCTGGGCCCCTCCTTTGTCGAGATGCGCAATACAAGCGCCCTGGCCACCACGGTCTTGGATGGGGTGGAGGCGCTTGAGGCCTATGTGGGTCTTTATGTTCCCTACATGGCTCTCTGTCTGGTCATGCCCGTTCTTCTCTTCTTGGGCTTTGCCATCTATGTGGATCTCATCTCCGCCCTGATGCTTCTGGCCTTTGTTCCCCTGGTTCCCCTTTCCCTGCTGATATTCACCAATCTGGAGGAGTGGAAGGTGGGGAGAAGGGCATGGGAGACGTACCGGGAGCTATCTGCTTACTTCGCCGAGAGCCTTCAGGGTCTGGCCACCCTCAAGCTCTTCAACCAGTCAGAACGCCGGGGGCAAGAGCTTCATAGAAGGTCCAGGGACCTGGAGAGGGCATTGGTGCAGAGCCTGCAGCTCTACTTCGGGGCCAGCTTCGTCTCCGAGGTGGTCCCAGTTCTGGGCTACTCCCTGACTATGATCGTCTCATCATTCCGCCTCAGCCAGGGGAGCCTGTTGATGGACAAGCTGGTGATGGTCCTGTTGTTGGGCTCGCTCTTCTACGAGCACGTCAGCAATCTGCTTTTATATCACCACTACAGCCTTCAGGGAAGAAGATCAGCGAACGCCATATTCGAGCTGTTAGATCAGCGCCCAGAGGTCCTGGACAGCCAGGCTATAGCACCTTCTGCTATCGAGCCCGAGATCAGATTTGAGGGGGTTTTCTTCTCTTATCACTGTGATAGGCCGGTCTTGCATAACATATCATTTGAGGTGAAGCCGGGCAGCACTGTGGCTCTGGTGGGAGCGACTGGAACTGGCAAGAGCACGGTCATCGATCTCCTCTTCCGCTTTCACGATCCCCAAGAGGGCAGAATACTCCTGGGAGGATATGATATTCGCAGCCTGCCCCTCAATTTCCTGCGCAGCCAAATGGCGCTGGTGGCTCAGGAGCCCTACCTGTTCTATGATACTGTGGAGAATAACCTCCGCTTGGGGAATCCCGGGGCCAGCCATGAAGAGATCGTCCGGGCGGCAGAGGCGGCCAACGCTCATCAGTTCATTGTGGCGCTTCCTGAAGGCTACCAGACAGTCATAGGCGAGAGAGGGGTGCTTCTCTCCGGAGGAGAGCGGCAGAGAATCGCCATTGCCCGTGCCCTCCTCAAGGGGGCACCAGTTCTCCTCCTGGATGAGCCGACCTCCAGCATCGATGCTGAAAACGAGGAGGACATCCAGAAGGCCCTCGGCCGTCTGCAGTCCCAGCGCACTGTTATGATCATTGCCCATCGGCTGAGCACAGTCAGAAAGGCGGACTGCATCTTAGTCATGGAGAGGGGGAGAATCGCCGAGTCCGGCAGGCATGAGGAGCTGCTGGCCAAAGGAGGCATTTATGCCCATCTGGTGGCGGCTCAGTCCCTGGATATTCCAGAATGCGGGGATGACGGGAATGCCCTGTCCATGGAAGCCGGCAGCAGCCTCCTCGCTATGGCAGGAGGAGAGCTGTGATAAGAGAGCTTCTCGATTCCAGATCGGTTTGGCGCCGGCTCATCTATCCTATTCGCCCTCATATGGGACTGATGAGCCTGGTCGTAATATTCGAGATCTTAAGGCAGGTCTCAGGGATCGGCGTTGCCGTTCTTGGTGCCGCCCTCTTCGCCCGGGCGGTGGCCGGCACAGCCACCGGGGAGCTTTATCCTTATGCTGCTGCTATGATCATCCTCGGCCTGGCCAGAGGGACCTTTGGTTATTTGGGCCCTTATCTATCTCATGTGGCGGCATTCCGCATCCAGGTCGGCCTGAGGGATGAGTTCTTCTGGGCCATAGAGCCCCTCGCTCCGGCAAAGCTTGCCAACAGGCGCACAGGCGATCTGGTCAGCACAGCAGTATCTGACATAGAATTGCTGGAGCTCTTCTTCGCCCATACAGCAGGGCCGGCGGTAGTGGCTTTTGTCATCCCCATCATCGCCCTTGCCGCTCTGGCAACAATCAATCTGCTTTTGGCAGAGGTATTGCTCATCTTTCTCATCCTGCTGATCCTCATGCCCAGGCTGGCCTTCTGGCTGGGCTCGGCCTTAGGGGATAGGCTGAGGGGGCAGCAGGCCCTTCTCAACTCCCTGGTGCTGGATACGATTCAGGGAATGAAGGAGATCCTCTCTTTCGGCTACAGCAGACGGAGAATAGAGGAGCTATCTGAGAGCTCCGCCACACTGCTGGCATTGCAGGCCAGGCAGGCGAGAAACATCGGGCTGCAAAGCGCAGCGAGCATCAGCATAGTCTCTGTGGGGACTCTCGCCATGCTCCTGTGTGCCAGCATCCTGGTAAGGCAGAATTCCCTGGCGCCAGGCTTTCTCCCCGCCACTATGATCCTGGCCTCAAGCGTATTTCTCTCCGTAACCTCTGTGGTCGAGATCTCCAAGCAGCTCTCTTTGACCCGCGCTGCTGCTCGCAGACTCTTTCTGCTACTGGATGAGCTGCCGGCGGTGAAGGACGAGCCTGGCCCGGCTCCAGCAGTTCCGATCGAGTCCATAGAGCCATCCATCTCCCTGCAGGATGTCAGCTTCCGATATGCTCCTGATGAGCCTTTGATCCTAGACTCTATCTGCCTGGAGATCCCCGCAGGCGCGTCAGTGGCATTGGTGGGGACGAGCGGAGCGGGAAAGAGCACAGTGATCAATCTGATGCTCCGCTTTTGGGATCCGGAAGCGGGAAGGATACTGCTCGGTGGAATAGACCTGCGCTGTTATCCCATGATGCAGCTACGCAGTCTGTTCTCAGTGGTCTCTCAGGATGTCTTCCTATTCAGCGATAGCATCAGAGAGAACATCCGCTTAGGCCGGGCAGAGGCGAGCGACGCCGAGGTGGAAGAGGTCGCTATCAAGGCCCGCATTCATGATTTCATAACCACCCTGCCCCAGGGGTATGATACCCTGGTGGGGGAGAGGGGCGTTCGCCTCAGCGGCGGAGAGCGACAGAGGATCGCCATTGCCAGAGCCCTCCTGAAAGGAGCGCCCATACTCGTCCTGGATGAGGCCACCTCCAGCCTGGATGCTGAGAACGAGAGGGCAATCAAGGAGGCTCTGATGGAGGGGGGAGGGGCTCGCACCACCATCATGATCGCCCACCGCCTGAGCACAGTGGTGGATGCGGACTGGATCTTCGTCTTAAATGAGGGGCGGGTAGTGGAGCAGGGAAGGCATCAGGATCTCATCGCCCGGAAAGGAAGATACGCCCGGCTGGTGGAGGCGCAATCTTAGGGGGAGGAGCATGTCAATATATCTTATATCGATATGACCCTTTATACTGCTCTCATCGGCACAGTGGAGATATCTCGGGTCATGATCCCACCGATTGTGATTGGATTTTTCCTGGCCAATGTAATTCGCCGCTCACCCTATTTTCGATATCTCACCATGCCCACCGCCTGGCTGGCGGCTGTATCCCGTCTTCCAGCGGAATGCTCCGCAGCCCTGACGCTGTTCCTGATCAATAGCTGGGCAGCCCTTGCCCTCCTATCAGAGGTGCACAGGAAGAAGCAGATCACCGATCGTGAGCTGATTGTGGCCATTTTAGTGGGCTTTATTCCCAAGGGGTTGAACAGCATGCTCATCTTCTCGCTGCCTGTGGCCCTCTCCGTTCTGGGCCCTCAGACCGGAGGCCTTTACATATGCCTGGATCTGCTCGCCAGCTTCTTTGTGGCCGGCATCGGCATCCTCGCCTCGAGACGATTGCTCTCAGCCAGGGGGCTGACCCCGGAGCGCGGGGAGGACCCGGAACAATGGAATGGATGGGCAGCGATACTGAGGACCGGCCTTCTGGAGTGCCTGTCCTCATCCATCAAGATCATCAAGGTGCTGGTCCCCACCATCTTTCTCGCCCAGGTGGCCATTGAATATGTGCTGGTGCTGCCCATCGTGGAGAGATACAGTATCCTGGTCGAGCCCCTCGGATTCTCGTCATCCAGCCTGATAGTCCTCATGGCCAGCCTGGTCAGCCAGAGCGCTGCACTGGTGGCATCAGGCACATTGCTTCATGAGGGCTCCCTCTCCACAGTCAGCTGTCTTCTCCTGC
>Ga0255340_1000310_pt1 | contig 83082 bp, 60 predicted proteins | sample wastewater_treat_7_FD_192417 | JGI IMG/M metagenome (GOLD analysis project Ga0255340, IMG submission 192417) | Wastewater microbial communities from Lulu Island WWTP, Vancouver, Canada - plant10 | ecosystem: Engineered > WWTP > Wastewater > Unclassified | place: Canada: Vancouver, British...
GTAACCACTATCGGTAAAGATGCTTTTATTAGCTGCGGAATGTACGGTACTTTCAATATTCCTGATGCGGTAACATCCATCGAAGATTATGCTTTTTTCGGTTGTCGTACGTTGGACCATATTAAGTTAAGTGAAGATAATAATTTGGCAAGCATCGGCATGTGGGCGTTCCGAGACTGCGAAGACCTGAAAGACGTACTGTATCTGAACTCTATTGACTTTATCGGCTTTGGAGCTTTTCAGGGGTGCAGTAAAATTCCCGGAATATTCTTTGGTTCCATACTGCGAAAGATAGAAGCACAGGCTTTCTTAGCTTGTTATAATTTGCAGCACGTTACATTCTGGGCTCCTGCACCACCATATGTGGGTAAAGGTGCGTTCCATTACGAATTTAATATCCCTATGTTTATCCGATGCGGAAGTACCGCAGCTTTTCAGCAAGAGATGCCTGAGCAGCAACTCTTTATCGAGGAGGGATATTACTCGTTGAGAGCCGTGTCGGAAGACGTAGAAATAGGCAGGGTATTTATTACCGCACCCTATAGCTGCGAAACCAATGAAGTAACAGTTGTTGCCATAGCTGAGGATGGTTACAAATTTGCAGCCTGGAGCGACGGCTGCGTGCTTAATCCATACACAATGACCCTGACAGAAGACGTTTCATTGGTGGCTTACTTTACGGAACATTCCGAACTTAAGTACTTAGTAACTGCTGAAAGCAACGACTCCACCAAAGGCAGCGTAACAGGCGGCGGTAGCTATATCGCTCAGACTACCGCAGAATTGACCGCTGTGCCTGCAGAGGGTTACCAATTCCTGCAATGGCAAGACGGCAGCACGGAGAACCCGCGTAGTTTCGTGGTAACTTGCGATACCACCTTCACAGCAAGCTTCGAGGTAATTGGTGCAGTTGACGAAAACTACCTGTCGAATATAAGCATTTATGCACAAGATAAGAACATCGTGATTGACAATGCCGTGGGTTGCAGCCTAAGCATCTATGACTTAACAGGTCAACTGCTTATCAATGAAACAGCTATCGCCACAAACAGATTTGTACTGCACATGGGGCGTCAAGGTGTTTATTTTGTGAAAGTGGGTAAGGGTAAGGTGAAGAAGGTGGTGGTAAGGTAGTTGGTAGTTAGTAGTTAGTAGTTAGTAGATAGTAGTTTTTGGAAGAAGTTAAAGAAGTTATGGGAAGTTAGTGGGGTCCGGGTTACGAGTTCCGGGTTACGTCTATTTGTGATCCAGCTGGGGCTCGAACCCAGGACCCCATCCTTAAAAGGGATGTGCTCTACCTGCTGAGCTACTGAATCTGCTTTTCAAAAGCGACCGCAAAGGTATGATTTTTTTTTAAACCACCAAAATTTAAATACACTAAATTCTTTCGAGTTCTAAAAAGGGGCTGTCTCAAATACAAAACAAACAACAATGTAGAGACGCCACATGTGGCGTCTCTACATTGTTTTCGTTCGTTTTTGTGTTTGACTAGTATCTCGCGACCTTATGAGACACCGCCGCTCACAATTTAACCTTCAACTGCCTACCCAATATTGTCAACCGATATTTTTGCAAACTGCTATTAGGCTTATCGGGGATAGTCATTTCTATAAATCCTTGTTCTAATGCAGGCTTTAAATAATTTGAACGGAAATTTTCTCTGTGGGAAAGCCCCAATTTTGTTTGTATCTCTTGCCTATTCATCTCTTTATCAAGTATACTAATCAATTCTTTGACTTGCTCGGACACTTGCTCGGTTACTTGCTCGGTTACTTGCTCGGACACAGGGAATGTCATTCGTAAAAAGTTCTCCGTAAATTTAAAACATTCTTTTCCGTAACTTCTCAGAATACGAGGAACACCAGAACCCAAGTGTTCTACTAAGTCCAAATCCCTGAAGACACGCATTAATTCTTTGTTGCGTGGCACTGAATAACCCTCAAAGAATTCGATTTCCGTCATTCCTTGTGGTAAACTTCCAAAGGATGTGATTTCTATCCGATCATCAAAGAATTCAAACTTTGGTGGCACCTCCGAAGCATAGTCATTGTGGACAATAGCGTTAATCACAGCTTCACGCAAGGCAACCGGACTCCATAATCTTTTTTCCTCACGTTCTTTTGGGGTTATTTTAGCCAAAGTTTTATTTTCTACCTCCATCTTATCCAGCACCTGTTTAACGGCTTTAATTAATGAACAATAACCATATTCGTTATTTTCTATCAAGTCCACTCTGTCAAGACCATTGTACTTAGCCACTTTTATAGACATTCCATTGACATCAGCCAGCGCCACATAATTGTATTGTCCTTCTTCTGTAAGCAACTCTAAATTAGATGCAAACTGTTGATTTAACGTTTTCTTTGCTCCTTCGTAGTAAATCTTAAGTTGCTCAAAGGCAAGATTCTGATTTGGAGACTTTATTTTCCCAATGGAATTTCGGGTACGTTTGGCAAATAGCGATTCAATCATTTTAACAGACATTGGTTCCACAGCCGTTCCGACACGGACAAATGTACCTTTTTCCGACATTCCAAGTTTCTTGATATAATACGGTTTTTCTGTTCCACTTGCCAAAGTAATTTTAATCACATCTTTCGATTCTATAGTTTCTGCTGAAACATCAAACAAACCCATACAAGAAGGCATGATGTTATTTTTCAGTCGATCTTTGATTTTGAGCATATCACTATCAATATGGGAAACGCCAACAGCCTTTCTGTCTTGTCAATTCCAATATAAATTATGCCTCCTTCATGATAATTCAGAAAGGCAATAGCCTCTTTTTCTAAATCATCCGTAAGTTTTTGTTTGTATTCTATGCGGTTGGTTTCTGGGTTCATATGCCTTTATTGTTTTCCATTCATTATATGTAAATTTAGTACATGACTAAAATTATATAGCGACATAATTTTCTAAAAATCAGCACGTTAATTTCAATTTCATCTGGAAAGAATCTTAGATTTTTGTATTTTTATAGCTGATTATCAGTTAATTATAACAAAACAGAAGAGCCCAAGGGCTCGTACAAAAGTAGTAAATTATCTAAAATTCTGGAAACTCCTACAGAGTTTTATTGCCATTTTCCACTTTCGCCCCAAGTCTCCCCTTTTGGGGGAGATTTAGAGGGGGCTGTGGGGGTTATTCACGTGTTTGTCCTACGGACAATTTTGATATTTTTACCCTCTTCTCACTTGTTTTTCGATTCACCGGACGAGGTCGGTCGCGTTCTGCAACACCTTGACCTCATAACACGGACCCCGGAACTCGGAACACGGACCTCGAACACAGGAAACGTCATTCGTAAAAAGTTCTCCGTAAATTTTCTTTTAATACCCCCATTACACCAAATACAAAAAAATCATGTAAATTTGCAGCTCCAAATAACTTATTAGTCATTTGAACACACTGATCTATATTTTTATCTGCCTCATTCTCTCTGCATTTTTTTCAGGGATGGAAATCGCATTCGTATCTTCAAGCAAATTGAGATTCGAACTTGAGAAGATGCGACCGAACCTTACTTCTTCCATATTAGGCGTGTTCTACCGCAATCCGCAGCAGTTTATATCGTCCATGCTGGTCGGAAACAACATTGTACTGGTTGTCTATGGTTTGCAGATGGCAGATTTACTCACCCCCCTGTTTTTTTTCACAAATAACCAGTTTGTAATTACGCTGCTACAATCCGTCATCGCAACCATCATCGTTTTATTTACCGGTGAATTTCTGCCCAAAACCCTCTTCCGCATTAATCCCAACTGGTGGTTAAGGACTTTTTCCTGGTTGGTTTTTTTGTTTTATATCGTTCTTTATCCCATCGCCATATTCACTACCTGGCTGTCGAAAAACTTCCTGAAATTGTTCAAGATGGATACTGACTCAAGTGATAACAACAATATGTTCTCACGCATTGATTTGAGTTACCTGGTACAAGAAAGTTTCGATACCAATGACCCTGAAGAAGATCTGGATACTGAAGTAAAAATTTTTCAAAACGCTTTAGATTTCTCAAAAATTAAATTGCGTGACTGCCTGGTTCCCAGAACCGAGATTGTAGCTTTGGATTACAACACCTCTTTGGAGACCTTAAAACAAGCTTTCATAGAGACCGGATTTTCAAAAATCCCTATTTACAAAGAGAATATAGACAACATCATAGGCTATATACATTCTTCTGAAATGTTTGAACATCCCGACGAGTGGAAAAAACACATCCGGCAAATTCCTATCGTTCCCGAAACTATGACCGCTCATAAATTGATGAAATTATTCATGCAACAGAAAAAAAGTATTGCGGTGGTAGTGGACGAACATGGTGGGACCGAGGGTGTGGTCACGCTCGAAGATATCATCGAAGAAATTTTTGGTGAAATTGAGGATGAACATGATGTAAAAGAATATGTAGCCGAGCAATTGAGTGAAAATGAATACCTTTTGTCGGGAAGAATGGAAGTAGAACAAGTCAATGAAAAATTTGGCATCGGCATCCCTGAATCTGACGAATACGACACCATAGCAGGTTTTATCTTACACCATCATCAGCATTTTCCCAAAGCAAATGAAATCATTGAAATTGAAGACTTTAAATTCAAATGTATCAAAGTGGCAAATAACAGAATTGAATTATTAAGATTAATTTTGGATGAATAAAATTAATTCCGTATATTCGTGCCCTCAAAAAAAACAGGGTAAATAACTTAAATAATACATTATCAAGCTAAAAAAATGGCAACATTAGAAAAGATTAGGAAAAGAGGTGTCTTACTTGTTATTGTGATTGGTGTAGCACTTCTTTCTTTTATTATCGGCGACTTCCTGACACAGGGATCTACTTTCTTTAATAAATCCAGAGAAACTGTAGCTGAAATCAATGGAGAAAAAATCAACATCCGTGATTACCAAGCTCTTTTGGATCAAATCACTGTGTTTCAAAAATACGAAACCGGTAGTCAAGATATTGATGAACAAACTACTCAACAATTGAGAGCCTTTGTGTGGGATCAACTGATCCGTGAGAAAATACTGATAGCTGAAGCTGAAAAAATTGGCCTTGAGATAGGAAAGGAAGAATTATCCGATCGCCTGATTGGTTACAACGTCCACCCTATGATCCAACAACGCCGTTTCTTTTCTGATGAAGCCGGTCACTTCAGCCGTGCACTGTTGTTGCAGTTTTTAAACTTCAAGGATGATGAGCCTACTGATTACCAGATGCAGGAAGTCTTGAATGAATATAAGATGCTCTGGATGTTTTTGGAAAGAACGGTGAAAATTTCTATGTTACAAGAAAAATACAACGATTTGATATCCAATGTAATCTTTGCCAATAAATTGCAAGCCGAAGATAATTTTACCCGGGGCCTCAAAAGTGTAGATGTAAATTACCTGGTAAAACCATATTATGCGGTTTCAGATGCTGAGTTCGTGGTATCCGACAAGGAAATTAAAGAAAGGTATAACCGGCAAATCAGTCAGTACCGCCAGGAGCCGAATGCATCCATCAAATTCGTCAGCTTTGTCATTGAACCGCAGGAAGAGGACTATACAGAAACTGAGGAATTTGTCAATGGTTTAAAAGAAGAATTTTATAGAGAAGATGATGTGATGGAATTGGTAAACATGAATTCTGACATCCCTTATACAAGCCAGAACTACTCTGAAAAAACCGTTCCTGCTCACTATAAAGATTTTGCTTTTTCCGGAAAAAAGGGTGATGCCATAGGACCTATGTTTGTCAACGACACCTACACGATGGCAAAGATCATGGAGACCGGCATCATGTTTCCTGACTCAGTTAAATTGAGGCATATCTTCCTATTGCCTGAAAATGAATCAAAAGCAGACAGCATCATCCGCGCCATCAGGGGAAAAGCCGATTTTGGAGAATTGGCAAGAAAATATTCTGCAGTGCGACAAACTGCTGAAAACGACGGAGAGATTGGATGGATAGTGGACGGAGCACAAGGTTTGGATAAAGATATTTTGCAAAATGCATTTACAAAAAGAGTTCATGAGGTGTTTACATTTAAAAATCCTCAAGGAACCCAAATCATCCAAATCATGGAGAAAACCGCTCCAAAGAAAAAGGTGAAATTAGCCATTCTGGAGCGCCATGTAATTGCCAGCACCAAAACACAAAGTAAAATTTTCAATGATGCAAAACGTTTTGCGGCAGGCTTAAAAGCCGCTGATTTTGACAGCGTTGCTTTGAAAAACAACTACAACGTACGCCATGCCAATGAAATTCGTCAATCAAACGAGAATGTACTGGATATCCCCCGTTCACGTCAAATAGTAAGATGGGCTTTTGAAAATTCGGAAGGCACGGTTTCCGATGTCTTTGAATGCGATCAGGAAATCATTGTGGCTGTTCTTACTGATATCAGCACCTCTAAATATCAACCTGTTGATAAAGTGGCAAGTCTGATACGCGGAGAAATTGTCCGTGATAAAAAAGCAGAGCAATTCACCAAAGAGATCAATGAAGCCCTGTCAAAAGGAAGCAGTTTGGAAGAACTTGCTCAAAGTTTGGATCTTGAAGTCAAATCAGCCGAACATGTAAGCTTTGACTCTTACCAATTTGGTTCGGAAGGTTTTGAACCTGCTGTAATAGGCAAAGCTATTTCTCAAGCTGAAGGACGGTTGTCGCAAGCCATCAAAGGAAACGCCGGGGTGTTTGTAATCCAAACCACCAATGTTCAAGAGCGAGAATCCGACTTCAATCTTGTAGCTGAACAGCAAAACATCATCTCCCGATACAGGTATTCGTTCCCCAATATGGTTTTGATGGATTTGCTCAACCAATCGGATATTGAAGACAACAGGCTGAGATTTTATTAAAAACATCAGTGCAACGATAAAAAGAAAAATATCGTCTTGATAACAGTCACAACAAAATCAGTAGTTCTTTCTCAAATGTGATGTTTTTTTTGAGGGAATAAAACCGATTAACATAAACAAACGTAGGTGGTGTCCTTTAGAATGGGTTGATAAGAAGAGATACTACCTACGTTTTTCCATACGTTAAAACTGAAATCAATCTCTTTTAGCTAAAATCTATTATTCACTTAACAGTGCGGCGTCAGCACTTTAAACTCTGACAAAAATATTATGAAAAAGCTAATTTTACCATTTTTATTATTGTGTGCTACCTTACTTTCGGCACAAAGCACTATTCCCAACGCGGGATTTGAGAACTGGACAGCCGTAAAAGGCTGTTATCCCACAAATTATGCGACTAACCCGTACGCCTTCGATCCGCAAGAACTATTTTCGGATACTTCTTTAATAACCAAAGCAGCCGGTTATGAAAGTCTGACAGGTGTACAAATAAAAATCGGTGCTGCGTTGGCAAGCTCTAATGTTTTTGGTGAACCCAGTTCCTCCGAAGGTGCCCCCGATTTTTCTAGTGTACATGGTGGAATACCCTATGATCAAAAACCCACAGGGATAAAAGGATATTACAAATGGCAAGCAAGTGGTGAGGCTATGGGAACAATGATTGTGATTTTTTCAAAAAATGGTGCCAATATAGGAACGTATATGCACATGTTTTCAGATGCTGCTGATGAATACACAGTCTTTGAATTTAACTTTGACACACCCGCAGAATTGACAGAAACACCGGATTCAGTAATAATCGGATTTATCCATATGGCTGACGATCCTGAAGTAAGCGGTGCGCTTACTATTGACAAGATAGAATTTACCGGTGTAGAATCACAGCCGGAACTTTTAAATGGTGATTTTGAAGAATGGGTAGAAGTTTCGGCAGAAAAAGCTGATAATTGGTATTACGTTTATAAAACCGGTAAAAAAACCGATGATGCCTACGCCGGACAATATGCATTTGAATTAACTACAACAGAGGACTATGGTGGTAATCTGTCAAATGGTTATCAAGAAGACTATTCGTCTGATATCTTCTTTGAAGGACTTCCATTTACCAATCAACGAGATGTGTTTGAATTTTACTACAAGCTCACTGAAGCAGGTGATTGTTCTGAGCATCCATCTCACTTATACCTTAAATTTCTGAACGACGCAGGCGAAGCGTTACATACAATAGGACATCGATTGAATCCTTCAGCTGAGTATAAGAAAGAAGAAGTTTCTTTTGATCTAAGATTTGTACCGGCAAAAATAGTCATGAACTTTACAAGTGGAAGTGGTGTAGGCTCTGTGTTGAAAGTTGACGAAATGCGTTTCCAATCTGAACAATCAGGATTAAATAATATCTCCACAAAAGAAATTTCCATTTTTCCTAATCCCACCGACAAAGGATTTTATCTGCCTAAAAATTTGGCAATAAATGAAGTTAAAATTATTAATTTACAGGGAGCAGAAGTGTTAAATGGCTCGGATAAAAACAATTACGTGGATGTAAGTTCTTTAGCAAAAGGTATCTACATCGTTCTGTTGAACAGCAAGGAAGGCGCTTATAAGAGTAAACTGATAAAAAAATAGAGCATGGTAACCCAAGGTGGTGCCATTGGGCTGATATATGTTGGCGGTGTCTTAGAAGCGTCCAAATGCAAGGCACTGAGATTGAGAGCGAAGGAGCATACTGAAGTATGTGACTGAGCCCGAATATCGAAAGTAACGCAGCAGTTGGGCACTTATGAGACACCGCCAGCATATTTTTTAAAATTTGAATTTAATATCCCTACAGAACCAAATAAATAAGTAGCTTTGAAATAACTTCAGCCACAAGAATTCCACCGATAAAACCAATTGTCAATTTTGTGCCTTTTGTTCCTGTGGATACTTTTAATCCATTATACATCAGTGCAATATACCAAACTATAATCGGTACGGAAATAATTCCCAAGACCAAAAAAGACGGGTAATCAAGCACAATCATTGGATTTTGAAGCACTTGTTCTACATCGGGAGAGGTGGCAAACAGCGATAATACCGCCAATATAAGAAAGGGTGCACGCGCCAATGTCATGGTTCCCAAAATATCAACAAAGCGGAAATTCTTAGAAATGATTAAGCCGATCACGTACATGCTGAGTACAACAGAGAGCAGGCTTATTCCTGTAACCAGGAGTGATTGAGCGATGGTAATATTGTCTCCAAAATGTGCATCAATAGCTCCATCAAAAGCCAGATTGCCACAACTTGCCAGTACCGCCGAAATAAGTACGATGATTATTCCAACACCGAAAGCCTGCCATCCGGCAAGACGTATAAATGGATTCCAAAGTAAATCCCAATTGTTATTTTTCTTCATAATTTCGAATTTTTTGAATGATTTCATTTAACATATTTCTCACGGTGGGGTAGCTTAGTTTGAGCTCCGCCGACATCTCTTTCAGGCTTCCGCTGTTTTTTACAAAGCGGAGAATAAAATGCAATTCCTCTTCTGAAAGACGAAGCAAAACCGGCAATTCATACAGTCCGCTTACTTCTGTTTGGCATGTTTCGCACTTCAATGCCATTACTTTAAGCTGCGATTGACAGCTCGGACAAGTTGTTGGTAACATAATTTTTATTTTTTCTTATTAATAATGGCACAAAAATAAAACAAATTTCAATAAAATCAAAATTTATATTGATTTTATTTAGTTTTTAATGAATTTTATTTGAAAATCAAAGTAAAATATAATGCAAAAATAGGAACTACCGAGAAAGCAAAAGCGGTTTCAGGTTCTGTTCGATGGCGTGAGTTCCATGACCTCGTCCAGTGAGCCGAAAAATAAGTAAGAACAGGGTAAAAATATCAAAATTGTCCGTAGGACAAACACGTGAATAACCCCCGGATTCATCCGGGGGCGAAAATGGGAAATGCTAATAAAACTCTGTAAGAGTTTCACTAAACCCAAATTGTTAAACGCCTACAGCGTTTGAGTGGTCACAAGCATTCAACTGCCCCCAATTAAAATTGGGGGTTATGCACGTGGAACTTCTACGAAGTTCAAATAGTGACTTCTTTGAGCGAAGTAGCGTAGTCTTGATTTTTTTTGCTTCGGTCAAGACAAAAAAATGAAGTAGAGAAACGTTTCTATTCAAACTCCAACAAAAATTTCATAATCGACCAGTGAAATATCCCCTTATAAGTATTTTCCGTAAACTCATCCATTGAAATGACATATTTTGGATTGTTGTCCGGAATTTTCAACAGATTTCCGAATTCGCGTTCGTGAGTTTTTTCGTCAATTATCATATAGGCAACTTGAATATAGGTAGCTTTACCTTGTTTTTCTGCAATAAAATCTACCTCGTTATCCCCAATTTTCCCAACAAAAACCTTGTATCCGTTAGCCCGTAAATGGTGGAACACCAAATTTTCAAGTACTTTATTGATGTCTTTTTGTTGAAATGGGATAAGTGCGTGGCGCATTCCCAGATCCTCAAAGTAAAACTTGTCCCCTATTTCAAATATCTTCTTTCCCCCAATCTCCTTTCTTTTTGTTCTTTCTATATAAAAAACCGATTCCAAATAGACCAAATAATCCAAAATTGTTTGAGGCATCATACTGATTTGTTGCGATTTAAGATAATCGCTAATTCTTTTTGCAGAAACGATACTACCGATATTGTCAGCTAAAAATTCAATCAGATTATGTAGAAAATGTACGTTCCGAATATTATATCGTGCCACAACATCTCGCAAAATAATGCTGTCGTAAATGTTTTTTAGATATTCGTAATAAACATTTTCGTCCTTCCGCAAGTTAACAAGATGGGGCATTCCCCCATATTTTATATAATCATACAAAGTTTCGTTTGAAGCCGAAAGTTCGTAAAAATCTAAAAACTCCTTGTAGGTAAGAGCATGAATACGAAACTGAATGTACCGCCCGGCCAGCGCAGTGGCTAATTCCCCGGACAGAAGTTTGGCATTGCTACCCGTACAATAAATATCAAAATTTCCGTCCGACTGCAGACTCCGCAATGCCAATTCATAATGCTCAATTTCCTGCACCTCATCAATAAAAAGATAGGTTTTCCCCTGTGAATTTGCTTTTTCCTGAATGTAACTCATCAAATCTTTGTAGTCTTTGATAAAATCAAATTCATATTTTTCTTTATCAATAAATAGAATTTCAGCACCGGGATAACGTGATAAAATCTCTTGGCTAACTTGCTTCAAAATATAACTTTTGCCGACTCTACGCTGTCCCACAAGCACTTTTATCAATCTATCATTGATAAAAGGATCAATTTTAGAGAAATAATAAGGACGGTATTTAATGGTATTTTCCATAAGTTTATTTTATAAAAGAAATAAATTTTGTTTTCCGATAAGTTTATGGTATAGAATAAACTTTTTGCAAATATAGAAAAGTTTACATTATAAAACAAACAATCGACTAAAAAACTCGCACCGCGCACCTCGGAACCCGGAACTCGCACCCCAGAACCCGGAACCCGTGACCCCGGACCTCGGAACCCGGAACCCGTGACCCCGGAACACGGAACCCGCACCCCGGAACGCAGCAATTAAACAATATGAAACACCGCCGTCATTTTTCAGATGAAAATACGTACCTTTGGAAAAATTTTCACATGAACAAAATTCCTTTGCTTGGCAAAACATTGAATGAACTGACAGCGATTGTCACCAGCCTCGGCATGCCGTCATACACCGGGAAACAGCTGGCGGAATGGATATACAGAAAAAGGGTTGTGGCCATTGACGAGATGACAAATATTTCTGTCAGGAACAGGACACTGCTTCAAGAACAATATGAAGTTGGCAGAACACAAGTGGTTGACCGGCAAGTTTCGATTGACGGCACCATTAAATATCTTTTCAAAACCCATAAAAATCAATTCATCGAAAGTGTCTTTATTCCTGAGGAAGATAGAAACACTTTGTGTATTTCATCGCAGGTAGGGTGTAAAATGAATTGTTTGTTTTGCATGACCGGCAAGCAAGGTTTCAGCGCTCAGCTTGAAACACACGAGATTCTCAATCAGTATTATTCCATCCCCGAGTCGGAACGACTGACCAATATTGTTTTTATGGGCATGGGAGAACCGCTTGACAATGTAGATCATGTTCTGAAAGCTTTGGAAATCATGACATCAGATTACGGACCGGCATGGAGTCCGAGAAGAATTACGATCTCAACTATTGGCATCATCCCTAACATGAAGACTTTCCTTGAAAGGTCGAACTGCCACCTTGCCATCAGCATGAACTCACCTTTTGAAGAAGAAAGGCTCAAGCTTATGCCCATGCAAAAGATATATCCCATTCACAAAATAATCAAGGAATTGCAAAATTATGATTTTAGCAAACAACGCCGATTGTCATTTGAGTACATCATGTTTAACGGACTGAATGACACCATGCGTCACGCTGTGGAGATGGTTAAACTGCTGAAGGGATTACCTTGCCGCGTGAACCTGATCCGGTACCACGCCATTCCGGGCATAGACCTGAAAAGCTCCGATGAAGCGAAAATGATTGTATTCCGCGATTATCTGACCGACAACGGCATCACAACTACCATCCGGAAGTCCAGGGGGGAAGATATCTTTGCGGCATGCGGCATGCTCAGCTCCTCAAAACTTGTTTGACACCCTTTATCTGACTGATTTTTTTCACAATAAGGTTTAACTGCTGATTGTCGCTGACCATGATGGTTAGATGACCTTCAAACAATCCTGCACTCGAGTCCACGGAAATAGAACGCAGGCTGATTTCCTTTTCTTTTGAAATCAAAGAAGTAATATTGGCTACAATGCCAATGTCATCCCGTCCCACGATGCGCAACGTTATTGGATATTGCGTGCCTTCAAACTTTCCCGACCAACGTGCCGGAATAATACGGTAGCCGTAGCGCGCTATCATCTGAGGAGCATTCGAACAGTTAACGCGGTGTATCTTAATACCCCCGGAAACAGAAACAAAACCGAACACCTCATCACCGTAAATCGGATTACAGCATTTCGCCAACTTGTAATCTACTTGTTTCAAATCTTGTCCGATAACCAGGACATCTTCCTTGGCAATGCCTTCAGGGACAGTTGCTTCTTTGGTAAAACTTTCAGCACTTCGAAGTTCTGTGGCAGGGTCAAAAGTTTCTTTTTTGACGAGCTCAATATAATCGTCACGGACAACGAAAATATCAAGTTTTTCCGAAGCCAGGGCCTGGTAAAAGTCGCTTACGGTCTTGTAACCTTTCTTCCGGGCAAGTTTGGAAATATACCCATCATCCAGATCAAGCTTCCAGTTTTTAAACCTGCGCATTAAAATCTCACGTCCCAACTCCGCATCCTTGAATTCGATTTCTTTCAATGTCTGACGGATTTTGTTCCGCGCCTTTGAGGTAACAACAATTTTCAGCCACGACTGATTAGGTTTTTGCGTGGGAGAGGTAAGCACTTCCACCTGATCTCCGTTTTTCAAGACATACTTGATAGGTACGTTTTTCCCATTTACCTTGGCACCAACGCATTTAGTGCCGAGATTGGTATGGATTGAAAACGCAAAGTCCAGCGCTGTGGCACCTTTGGGTAATTTGTGCAGATCACCGTTGGGCGTAAAAACAAACACCTCCTCGTTATACAAATTCAACTTAAATTCATCCATAAAATCGACGGCATTCAACTCTGGATTTTCCAGGATGTCGCGGATGTTCCTCAACCATTCATCCATGCCCGAATCTGTCTTCAATCCCTTGTATTTCCAATGTGCCGCCAATCCCTTCTCAGCAATTTCATCCATACGCACAGTACGAATTTGGACTTCCACCCATTTATTTTGAGGTCCCAATACTGTGGTATGCAAACTTTCGTAACCATTCGATTTCGGTATGGACAACCAGTCTCGCAAACGATTGGGATTCGGCTGATACATGTCAGCTACCACCGAATAAGCCTGCCAGCATGCGGACTTTTCCTTTTCAGGAGGAACATCTAAGATGATGCGAATGGCGAAAAGATCGTAGATGTTTTCAAACGCCGTGTTTTGCTTTTGAATCTTATTGTAAATCGAATGAATGGATTTCATTCTTCCTTTGATGGAAAACTCGTGCCCCATCAAAGCTAATTTTTCCTGAAGAGGTTGAATAAATGCATGGATGTATTTTTCCCGGGATTGCTTTGTCTCATTGAGTTTGTACGCAATATCAGAGTAAATTTCCCGGTTGGTGAACTTCAGAGACAAATCTTCCAATTCTGTTTTGATAGCGTACAAACCCATTCTGTGTACCAAAGGCGCATACAAAAAAGAACTTTCCATGGCAATGCTCTTACGGGCATCTTCGGGATATTCATGCAATATCCTCATGACGTGCAGCTGTTCCGCCACAATAATCAAAACCACACGCAAGTCTTCTGCAAAAGTCAACAACAACTTTCTGAAATTCTCAGATTCTAAGGAAGCACTTTTTGCATACAACTCACGCACTTTAGATAATCCGGCAATCAACATACCCACAGACGTTCCAAACTCATCATCTACCTCTTTTGTGCTCAAAACCTTATCAATCGCCACCATCTCGTAAAGGAGAAAAGCAAGAACGGATGTTTTGCCAAGTCCTATTTCAGTAAGAAGAATTTCGGTAACAGACAATTTAAAATAAATCGGATCACCGGGGTATTGTGCTGGTTTAAAGCTATGCCGAAAGTATTGTTTATACCAACGTCTAAGTTTCATTCGTTCATCGAAAGAAAACAAAGAAGCATGAGATTTCAACAATCTTGCATAGGTGTGCCCAATAGTTGGTTGAAAGGTGTTTTCTTGCATATATTATCCGATAGGTTATGGCTTGACGCAAATTTACATGAATTTCTTCAATGAATGCTATAAAAATTATGAATAATCTCATCCGTAATCAACACAATCCATCAAAACCTCATGAGAAAGAACAAAATAAATCAAAAAAAAAATCCGAATACTTGGGAAGATTGAATTTTCTTTTTAATTTTGCGTCTTCACACTATCTGGATATTAAATATAAGAAACAAGCACATGAGAACTACAATCAAAATTTTGCTTTCCGTTGCCATTGTAATATTGGTTTACTTATGTTTTATGAGTGTTCTGACTCCTATCCAATTTGAAAAGGTCAGGGCAGAAAGAGAAAAGGAAGTCGTACAGTCACTCATCAACTTAAGAATAGCACAAATTGAATACAGGGATCAGAACGGCTCTTATGCCTCAAACCTTGACACGCTTTTGCATTTCATCAAGACCGGTGAAAAGAAGGTGGTACTAAAAGAGGGCATCCTTACCGAAGTACAATTGGCCTCCGGGCTAACTGAACAAAAAGCTACCAATATAGTAAGAAAAGGCAACAAAAAGGAAATTAAAGAAGCCGGATTAGAAGGTTTTCGCCGCGACACAACAATGGTACCTCTGCTTGAGGCACTCTATCAAAACAGACTCAGCCTAACGGCGATTGACAATCTGAAATACATCCCTTACTCTGACAATGTGGAATTTGAAGTTGAAGTTTCGCTTGATTACATCAGTGCTAACGGAGTGATAGTTCCTTTATGTGAAATGCGTGCTCCGTACAGAGAGTTTCTAATGGATGCCAACCGTCAAGAAACGTTGAACTTAATCGACCTCCAAAGAAAACTCGAAAAATTCCCCGGAATAAAAGTAGGCGCGGTTAATGAACCTAACAATTTCGCGGGTAATTGGGAATAAGATCCAGATGCGAGGAAACATGAATGCTAACCTCGTTGACATACCATACAGACTATCCATTCGATTTTCCCCGAATGGATTTTCTGTTTTTGTTTGTGACGTCAATGAGAAAGTCGTTGCTTCCGTTAATAAAACTTATAAGCATTCTTCCGATAACACAAACAACCTAAAGGAGGCTATTCTATCAATAAAACCATCTCTACCCAACTGTCAGGAAGTAATACTGATCTGTGAAACTGAATTTTATACTTTGATACCAAATTCTTTTTTTGTCGCCGATCAGGCTCCTGATTTTTTAAAACTTCAACATCCTGACTTGCCCGAAACCTATCAGGTATTTAGTCACAGTTTGCAGAACAAAGACAGTGTATTCATCTTTGCATATGATTCGGGAATTGTACAAACCTTAACCGAAATTTTTCCGGCACTAAAAATTGAACATCAACTGACCTCATCGATAGAACAACCTGATCATCAAAATATGATTTCAATATGGATCAGGGAAGAGCGAATGGATTGTCTGGTGTTTCATAAGGGGGAAATAAAACTGCTCAATCACTATTCCTATCAAACTGCTGAAGATATTGTATATCACGCGTTAAACATTGCGTACCATTTACAATTCGACATCATGGAATTTGAAATTATAGTGTATAGTGATGAGGCAAATGCAAAAAATCATGAGGAAATAATCACGACTTATTTACCTCAATCAGATTTCAGAACAATACAATGAGAATAATAAGCGGTAAATATAAAGGGAGACGTCTGGAGGTAAGTAAAAAACTATCAGCCCGCCCTACTACCGATTTTGCTAAGGAAGGACTTTTCAACCTGCTGAATAATAGAATAGACTTTGAAGACATCCGTGTTCTTGATCTATTTGCGGGAACAGGCAGCATCGGTATGGAATTTATTTCACGTGGTTGTAAAGAAGTTGTTGCAGTTGAACTATGCGAAAAAAATTGTGCATCAATTCGCAAAGTTTGCAATATTTTACAAATTGACAACTTACTCTTGCATCGTGCAGATGTTTTCAAATTCATCTCCGGTTGTCACACCCGGTTTGATGTTATCTATGCTGACCCACCTTACGATTCGGATAAAATTGTCGCTTTACCCGATTTAATCATACAGCATAAACTGTTGGCAAACGACGGTTTGTTTATTTTGGAACACTCAGCCAAACAACAATTTGATGATCATCCCCATTTTGCGATTCATCGCAAATATGGAAACGTCCATTTCAGCATCTTCAAACAAGAAAAAGAGAAGTAAGAAAGGAAAGATGGAATTCAAAGTCGGGGTGACAAGACTCGAACCTGCGACCTCTACGTCCCGAACGTAGCGCGCTACCGACTGCGCCACACCCCGCTCTGATTTCGAGACGCAAAAGTACAAAGTATTTTTGAAAAACAAAAGTGAAGTTCATGTTTTCCTGTCTTTTATCGAAAATATGATTTCTGAATTAATTCATGTAAATTTGCAAAAATTATTTTTTACGATGTATAAAACAATTATTCAACAGTTTATTCAGCAAAACAACTATCCTAAACTACAATTAAAAGGAGTCTTTTTCGATATGGACGGTGTGTTGCTCGATTCGATGGGAAAGCACGTAGTATCCTGGATACAAGCTATGCAAGACTACAACATACCTTTCACGGCAAAAGAAGCCTACTTGTATGAAGGGCAACCGGGTTCGATAACCATTAGTAAAGCCTATCAACGAACATTTGGTAAAAAGCCGACTGTTGAAGTAATTGAAAAACTTTACAGTCTTAAGTGTGACTACATAAAAAAGATGGATCCTATCGGTCCGATGAAACACGCCGATAAACTTCTCCAGCAAATTAAAAATCAGGGATTAGAAACATATTTGGTTACCGGTTCCGGACAACCATCCATTATAGATATGCTCGATATTTATTTTCCGGACACTTTTCAACCCGATCATAAGGTAACTGCCTTAAATAACATTAAGGGTAAACCCGCTCCTGATCCTTATCTCAGGGCTTTATCCATTGCGGGCATTAAACCCTGGGAAGCAGTAGTCATAGAAAATGCCCCTCTGGGAGTGGAGTCTGCAGTTGCAGCCGGCATACTCACCATTGCCATCAACACCGGTCCTTTGGCTTCTTCCATTTTAAGTGAAAGAGGCGCTCACATCGTTTTGGATGGTGGAATGACCGAGCTAAACAATAAATGGGGAGAAATTTCCGCTCATCTTATCTCTTAAATAGCGCAACAGTTTAAATAGGATATTATGCAAATCGTTCAATACCCCGCCCGTGAAACCTGGGAAGAATTATTAAAACGACCTGTTATCGACAGTTCGAGCCTTTTTGAGACAGTACGGCAAGTATTGGAAGAGGTTCGCAAAAATGGCGATCAGGCAGTCAAATCATACACTCAGAAGTTTGATGGTGTAAAATTGGACTCCTTAGTGGTAACGGCAGAAGAAATCGAAACAGCAACCAAGCTTGTCTCTGATGATTTAAAACGAGCGATTGAGACGGCAAAAAACAATATCCGGAAGTTTCATACACAGCAACTGCAAAAATTTGAAAAAATAGAAACTTCTCCCGGCGTCTGTTGTTGGCAGAAAGCCATACCCATCGAAAAGGTAGGATTGTATATTCCCGGTGGAACAGCACCTTTGTTTTCAACAGTGCTGATGTTGGCTATACCTGCACAAATAGCGACTTGCAAAGAAATTATTCTTTGCACGCCACCTGATGTAAAAGGTAAAATTCATCCGGCAATTTTGTATGCAGCACAAACTGCAGGGGTCTCTCGGATATTCAAAATTGGTGGCACACAAGCCATTGCCGCTATGGCTTACGGTACTGAAACCGTACCCAAAATTTATAAGATTTTCGGTCCGGGCAATCAGTATGTTACGGCTGCCAAACAATTGGTTTCGTTAAAAGATGTGGCCATTGACATGCCCGCCGGTCCGTCTGAGGTGGAAGTATTAGCAGATGAAACCGCCGTTCCTGCTTTTGTAGCTGCCGATTTATTATCACAAGCCGAACACGGGGTTGATAGTCAGTCGATTCTGATCACTACCGACAAGCAACTGATTGACACAGTACAAGATGAAGTGGCTTTACAACTTGAAAATCTTCCAAGGAAAAAAATAGCCCGCGAAGCACTCAAGAACAGCAAAATCATATTGGTGCGTAATTTAGAAGAAGCCATTGAGTTGACGAATATTTATGCACCCGAACACTTGATCATTGCCACCAAAAACTACAGGATTGTGGCGGAATCAATCGTGAATGCAGGCTCTGTTTTTCTGGGGAATTACACCCCTGAAAGCGCCGGTGATTATGCATCAGGCACCAATCACACCTTGCCGACCAACGGATATGCCAAGGCATATAGTGGCGTAAACTTAGACAGCTTTATGCGTAAAGTCACCTTCCAGGAAATCACGCAAAAAGGACTAAATGCCTTGGGTAACACCATCATGCTGATGGCCGAAGAAGAAGCTTTGCAGGGGCATAGTAATGCGGTGAGAATTAGATTGAGCAACGAAAAACGAAGAACGATAACAAATTAACTAAGAACGATGAACGAAAAACGAAGAACAAAGATAAATTAACTAAGAACGAAAAGTGAAGAACGATGAACGAATAACTAAGAACAAAGAACAAAGACAAAGGACAAATTGTTTAATGTTTAATGTTTAGTGTTTAATTTTGTTGAATTGTTGAATTGTTGAATTATTTAATCGTTGAACTGTTGAATTGAGAACAAAAAGTAAAGATAAAAAAAACGATGAACGAAGCCAAAGGCTAACAGCCAAAAGCCAAAAGCCAAGAATGAACTCGCGATCCCGGACCCCGGAACTCGGAACCCGTTAACTTCCCTAACTTCTCTAACTTCTTTAACTTCTAAAAAAACTACTAACTACTAACTACCAACTACTATCTACTAACTACCAAAAATAACTTCTTTAACTTCCATAACTACTAACTACTAGCTACCAACTACTAAAAAATGAACCTCCACAATCTCCTTCGAAAAAACATTGCTGATCTAAAGCCTTATTCTTCTGCTCGCAGTGAGTTTAAGGGTGAAGCGTCCGTATTTTTGGATGCCAACGAAAATCCTTTCAATGCTCCTTTCAATAGGTATCCCGACCCTTTGCAATCCAAACTGAAAGCATCCATTTCTGCTGTCAAAGGTGTGCCTACCGAAAACATTTTTTTGGGCAACGGCAGTGATGAGCCGATTGATCTATTGTATCGTGCTTTTTGTGAACCGCGCATCAACAATGTAGTGGCCATTGACCCTACCTACGGCATGTATAAGGTTTGTGCCGATATCAATGATGTGGAATACCGCAAGGTTTTATTGCAAGAAGATTTTGATTTTACAGCGAATGCAATATTAAAGGCAACAGATAAAAACAGTAAAATCATCTGGTTGTGTTCACCCAATAATCCTACGGGAAACAGTCTGAATGGTCGGGAAATAGAAAAGACGCTGAAACATTTCCACGGCATTGTCGTATTGGATGAAGCCTACATAGATTTCTCCTCTCAGCCGGGCTTTTTGAAGAAATTGGACCAATATCCTAATTTGGTAATTTTGCAAACCCTGTCCAAAGCCTGGGGAAGTGCAGCCATTCGTTTGGGGATGGCTTTTGCCTCGCCAGAGATCATTCAGGTATTGAGCAATATCAAATATCCGTACAACATCAATATCCTGACACAAGAACAAGCTCTGCGGGCTATAGAAAACAAAAAGCAAGTGGAGGAATGGGTACGGATATTATTATCAGAAAGGGAACTGCTGATTGAATCCCTGAAGCAACTTCCGTTGATCAAGCACATCTATCCTACCGATGCAAACTTCGTTTTGGTAAAAGTAGAAGATGCGGATGCGGTTTATCGGTATTTGGTAAAAAACAGCATAGTCGTCAGGAATCGCAGTACTATCTCACTTTGTGCAGGTTGCATCAGGATCACGGTAGGGACGCATGAGGAGAATGCAGCTTTGATTGCAAGTTTGTGTGGCGGTGTCTCATAAGTGCCCAAGAGTGATCCCTCGCGACCACGCAACCCTTGAACTCGGAACACGGACCCCGCACCACGGAACTCGTTACCCCGAAACCCGCAACCCCCTTAAAAAAGAAGCTATATCCATTCGTTTTTTACCCGGAGCCTGTATTTCTACGAGCCGTATAAAACCATCCCGTAAGGCTATTTTTAAAAAGTTTTTTCCGTCAGTATGTACGGAACCGATTGTCGATTGGTGTGTACACTTTTCTTTTTCAGTTTTAAAAACTTTCAATACCATAGCCTCCGGCTGTCCGGGCAATTGCAGGCTGGTCCATGCGGTTGGATAAGGTGAAAGACCACGCACAAAATTATGCATTTCATCTACAGACTTGGAAAAATCCATTTCACAATTGTCCTTAAAAAGTTTGGGTGCTAATTTTAAGGCGTTTACATCCTCTATAATGGAGGATTGTGCTGTAGTCGTAATTGTACCTTTTGCAAACCTGTCCACTGTCTTTTTTACCAATTGCGCACCCATGACCATCAATTTATCATGAAGCGCTCCCGCATCATCCTCCTCATGTATAGAGATCTTCTCTTGCAGGATGATATTGCCTGTATCAACCCCTTCTCTGATAAAAAAGGTGGTTACACCGGTCTCCTGTTCTCCATTGATGATTGCCCAATTGATGGGTGCAGCGCCTCTATATTGTGGCAATAAGGAAGCATGCAGGTTAAATGTTCCCATGGGAGGCATGTTCCATACAACTTCCGGTAACATGCGAAAAGCAACCACAATTTGCAAATCCGCTTTCAGGGCTTTTAAGGCTTGTAAAAAAGCCTCATCTTTCAGATTCGTTGGTTGCAGCAAGGGCAATTGATGGTCAAGGGCAAATTGTTTCACTGCCGAATATTGCAATTTATGACCACGTCCCGCAGGTTTATCCTGTACGGTCACCACCCCCACAACTTGATGCTGATGTTGAATTAATACCCTGAGGCTTTCAACTGCAAACTCCGGTGTCCCCATAAAAACGATGCGCATAGTAACAAAAATTTAAGTTTACTATTTCCAGTTGATGTATCTTGATCTGCTTCCTATCCTGCCAAAAGTCAGGATGACAGCAGAGATTACAGGTAATATCACATCAAATACCAACAAAGTCAGGTAATACTCCCGTCCCTGGTAATATTGGGAAGTTTTATTGATGATGGTTGTTTGTATAATAAACCTGGATAAGAACAAGGTACCGGCTATGGCTGTCATAAGCCAGTTTCCTGAACACAGGGATAAAACGAAAAGTGAAATGAAGGATGCGTAAAAGAACAAACGGATGAACGGCTCGACAGAAAGTAAAAATTTACTTTTTGCATTGTAAAAAGTAGAAACCGACAAATGACGTTCTTTCTGAAAATACCAGGTACGAAAACTTTGTTTGGGAACGGACCATGTAATGCTGTTCAAGGATGTCTCAATACGTGTATTTTGCGGACTGGCAGCAGCATTTACCATCAAGTCATCGTCTCCGGATATTAAATGCAGGGTGGAAGCAAAACCATTTTCTCTGAAAAACACTTCTTTTCTATACGCCATATTGCGTCCCACACCCATGTAAGGCTGACCGGCATTTGCAAAACCAAGATATTGCAGGGCATGGAACAGCGTATCATAGGTAATTAATTTATTGATAAAAGTTTCCTCTTGCAGATAAGCACCATATCCAAGCACAAATTCCGTTTCAGGTGTAAAGTTGCGAGCCATGGCAGCAATCCAATCTTTGCTGTGTGGTTCACAGTCAGCATCAGTAAAAAGCAACCATTCATATTTGGCAGCTTTGATCCCAAGTGTAAGAGCCAATTTTTTAGTACTGAGATTTTTAGCTCCTTGAGGTACAAAGGTGGATCGTAGATGTGGATAGATTATGCTCAATTCTTTCAATAAATCTTCTGTTTCCCCATCCGCACCATCATTTACGACAATTACTTCATAATTCGGATAATCCTGTGATAATACTTTAGGCAAAAACTCCCTGAGATTGACAGACTCATCTTTGGCTGCGATGATAACAGAAACTGGCTGTTGATCTTTTACATATTCCCCTGATATCTTTTCTCGCTTTTTATTCTGACACAACACAATCCGTATGTATCTGAAATAAAAATAAGTTTGATATATAAAAGCAAGGACGAGAATAATCGCAAAGAAGATTTCAATGGGCGAAGAATAAAACCAGCAACTGCAAAACATAAAATTTTTCAATTTGAAATAATTAATGCGGAAAGTTTCCGGGTATTAATTGCATCTTAATATCCACTTCAGTCAACCACTTCCGCTTGCAATAAAATTGCACAAATTTAATGATTTTTTCCGACTCTGACGCTTGAGACTAATGGAAAACATGGCAAGAATACATATTGGCGGTGTCTCATAAGTAAATATTTAACTAGAACCCGAAAGGTGTCTTAAAAGTATCCAAATGCAAGGCACTGAGATTGAGGGCGAAGGAGTATACTGAAGTATGTGACTGAGCCCGAATATCGAAAGTAACGTGGTTACTGAGCGAAGTCGAAGTGCAGCAGTTGGGCACTTATAAGACACCGAGTTTGATCATTCAAAGCTCAAATAAGGCCTAATCTTCATCAACACCGAATCATTCATTTCCGAAAGTTTTTCAATATCCTGAAAGCTTGTAAGCCTGCCTTTTTTACGCCTCAGTTCATAAATCTGTTTTGCCTGATAAAAATTCAAATAAGGATGAGAGCGGAGTCTCTCAATGGATGCGGTATTGACCTTAATCTTACGGATAGATACAGGATCAACTATACAATGTGGAGCAATACACCGGTAATTTTCCGCTGTCATCCCATAAATTTCACGGAGTTGCTCTACGCTTGTAAAACCTCCGGTCTGCTGACGGAATCGAACAATGGAACGCGCGTATCCCCGACCAATACCTTTCACTTGCATCAACTGGGTTGTATCGGCGGTATTCAGCTCAACAACAACTTTAACAGTAGGTTTCAAAGTAGCTGCGTACTCAGGTTCTTCTTCCAAGTGCAAAGCATCTGCTTTCGGAATTTGGATGTATGGTGCCAAATCTGCAAATTGCTCTTCAGTCAAGCCATACACCTTCCCAAAAGCTTCGCTGTCACGAAACTGCCCTCCTTTCCGCCTGTATTTTAAAATATTGGAAATCACGTAAGGCTTCAATCCTAATGCAACAAACCCTGCGGAATCCAATGTGTTGGGATCGAAAGCAAACAAATGGACTTCGGAAGCCGACTGCCCGAATGATTTTTTATAAACAGATTTATCTGAACGTGAATATGTTTGGTGTTTTTTTCTGTTGCGGACACTATCCAGGGAAACCAATGATTGCTTGAATGTTTCAAATGCCGCTATATCATCTGGATGGGTTTGAAAATCGTCTTCAGAAAAAAACGGAATGCAAAAATTGACAATGGAACACAATACTATCAAACAGATAATCACAACAATGCCGATACGTTGAGAAAGGGGAAAAAAGAAGAAGTCTTTCCACATAGTAAACAAACAAAAAATTATAAGGTAGGGATTCAGGTCTTTTTACAACTAATCTTATAACTCTTATTATTGACCCGCAAAAAGTAAATTCCCTCCCCTGTCGGAATAAAAAAGCGACCGGACACCAATTCTCCACTCCAAAGCACCTGACCGGTCAAAGCAAACAGCCGCACATAATTGTTAGGCTTTGGAAAATAAATATATATCCCTGCTGCAGTTGTATAGTAACTAAATCCATCTGCCTGGATGATCTGTTGATTAGCTGTCGTGTCTTTTTTAGAAACGGGCAGCAATCCTTCACCTTCAATTTTCACAACTGACGGTCTGCTAAGCCCCTGTTGAGCCGACAACTCAATAGAAAAAAGAAACAAGGCTCCCAACAAGATCGATATGTAATATATTCTATACATATTGTATATTTGCTTCATACTAACAACCTACTTTCACTGCCATTAGCTCTTTTAGGATAATCAACCGTATAATGTAGTCCGCGGCTTTCTTTTCTTCTCAAAGCATGTTTTATGATCAGATAAGCAACACTGATTATATTGCGCAATTCACACAACTCACGCGAAACCACTGATCTGTCAAACAAATCTTCTGTTTCCTTAAATAAAATCTCTAACCTTCTCATAGCCCTTTGCAGACGAAGATTAGAACGCACAATACCCACATAGGTACTCATGATTTGTTCAACTTCCCTAAAACTTTGTGTAATCAACACCATTTCTTCCGGAAGCTTCGTGCCTTCATCATCCCAGGCGGGTATCAACGTATTCCAACTATAATTCCGAATGTGTTTGGCTGCATCTTTTGCTGCGGCATCGGCATATACTATAGCCTCTATCAATGAATTGGATGCCAGGCGATTTGCTCCATGCAGACCGGTACACGAACATTCACCGGCAGCATACAATCTGTTGATGGAGGTGCGTGCATCCATGTCAACCGCTATTCCACCGCAAACATAATGTTGAGTAGGTGATACCGGAATAAAATCTTTGGTGATATCAATACCGTGTTTCAAACACTTCTTATAAATATTGGGAAAATGATCTCTTATTTCCTTGGCATCTTTATGCGTTATATCCAAATAAACAAAATCATGTCCCCTGATTTTCATTTCATTATCTATGGCCCGGGCAACAATATCACGCGGGGCTAAAGAACCTCTGTCGTCATATTTTTGCATAAATTCACGTCCGTCTTGTCCACGCAGAACAGCTCCATATCCACGAATAGCTTCTGTAATCAAAAAGGTTGGGCGCTCTCCCGGATTATAAAAAGCGGTTGGATGAAACTGTACAAACTCCATGTCCTTGATCACGCCACGCGCCCTGTGCACCATAGCTATGCCATCTCCGGTGGCAACATCAGGATTGGTGGTAGTAGCATACACACCGCCAATGCCGCCAGTAGCAAGCAAAGTCACCTTCGATAAATACGTATGGATGTGGTTGGTTCGTTGGTCTAAAACATATGCCCCATAACATTCAATATTCGGTGTATGCATGGTAACCACTTCTCCCAAATGATGTTGGGTGAGGATTTCAATCGCAAATGTATTTTCAAAGATCTCAATATTGGGAACTGTTCTTAGTTTACGTATTAAAGCCTGTTGAATTTCATAGCCTGTATTGTCTTTATGATGCAGGATCCGGTTTTCACTGTGCCCTCCTTCTCTGTGCAAATCGAATTTACCATCTCCATCACGATCGAAATCAATACCCCAACCAAGCAATTCCTCAATTTGCTGTGGGGCTTCCGTAATTACTTTTTCAACGACCGCCACATTACAATGCCCATCTCCTGCCACTATGGTATCAGCTATATGCTTTTCAAAACTATCAGGACTGTAGGTTACCGCAGCAATGCCGCCTTGTGCATAAGCCGTGTTCGTATCATCCAAAGAAGACTTGCTAAGCAATGCAACAGTACCATAACGAGACGCTTTAAGAGCAAAGCTGATTCCCGCTATACCGCTTCCGATAACCAAAAAATCAAACTGTCGTGTCAATTATAGAAGTTTATTTAATCTCTTTTATATACACCCTTCTTCTTTTATGAATTTCGTGTTCGAAATAATCCCAGTGTGCTGTAACCTTGGTATTGGTTTCTAATTCGGGATTGCTTTCAGCATAATGATATCCGTTTTTCGCTGCTACGGGCATCATTTCAGCAAATAAAATAGCATTGGCTCCCTTATTCTGATAATCAGGATGTACGGCTATCAGGTACAGATCCAACAAGTCATTTTTCTTGATGGCTTTCAACATATGATACCATCCGGAAGGAAACAATTTACCTTTTGCTTTTTGCAATGCTTTGGTAAAACTCGGCATGGCTATCCCTAAAGCAATTAAATCACCTTCATCATTTTCTACCAGGACAACGGTATCTAAACGGAAAAAACTAAAATACAACTTAATGTAAAACTGTATCTGCTCATCTGTTAGCTTGGCAAAGCCAAACAAATCTTTGTATGCCTCATTGAGTAAATCAAAGATTTTTTGTCCGTACCGTTTAACCGTATCTTTTTTAGAAACCAATTTGACCGGCCGAAGATTGAATTTTTGTTTAACAATCTCTGCCATTCTTATGAATTTTTCAGGGAACACGTCCGGCACCTTGATCAGATATTCAACCCAATCGGCTTCTTTCTCGAATCCCAATCTTTCGTAATGATCAATATAATACGGATAATTATAGATGGTGGCTAATGTACTTGCCCTGTCATATCCTTCTATCAAAGCACCTTCGTTGTCGAAATCGGTAAAACCGAGCGGACCATGAATATGAGTCATTCCTTTTGATTTAGCCCAATGCTCAACTGCACCAAAAAGGGCGTTTGAAACTTTAGGGTCGTCCACGAAATCAATCCATCCGAAACGCGCATGCTTTTGATTCCACGTTTCATTCGCAACAGGTTGGATAATCCCCGCGATTCTTCCAACAACTTTGCCCTCTTTATAGGCTAAGAAATAAGCTGTATCACAAAAATCCAAGGCGGGATTTTTACCTTTCGACAAGTTCAACAAATCGTCCATCGCCAATGGAGGCGCTGCGTACGGATTATCTTTGTACATGTTAATCCCAAACCAAATAAATTTCTTTAGATCTCTTTTACTCTTTACCTCTTTAATAATAACTGACATTTTCAATTTTATTAAGTGTTACAAATAAAACCGTAAAAATAAAGGTTTATTTTTGATTTATTAGCATTTTATAGTTTTCAAACTCGTCCAAAAATAAACATAATGCTGACAATCAACAAGTTACTCCATTTTTAATTTCGGTTTCCTAATATAAAATAGTATAAAGGTTCCAATGGTTGTTCCTATTCCTACACTGTATGCTATAACAGGTGACAAGCCAAAGCCTTCCGGTGCTAAGAAGATATAAGACACTGTTACACAAGTCATAAAAAGAGTCGGAATTAGCGAGATACCATAGAATTTATTGCGTTTGGATAAATATACTGTAATTGCCCATAGTGTAAAAACCGATAGGGTTTGATTCCACCAGGCAAAATACCTCCATATTACATCAAAATCAACTTGTAACAAGATAAATGTAACGATAAAAATAGGCACAGCTACCCACAAACGATTTTTAATCGGTTTCTGATTCATTTTCAGAAACTCGGCAGTCATCAATCTGGCTGCTCGCAAGGCAGTATCTCCGGTAGATAGAGGAGCCGCCACAACGCCCAACAAAGCCAAAAATCCGCCTACAGGTCCTAACCAGGTTTTAGCAATTACGTCCACTACCACTGCCGGTTTATTGGCTGTTGGTGCAAGCCCGGCCACATATTCCTGCAATCCTTCAACAGATCCAAAAAAACTTGCGGCTGCTGCCGCCCATACCAAAGCTACAATCCCTTCCGTCACCATGGAGCCGTAAAAAACCCTTCGTCCGTATTTTTCATTTTGAATACATCTTGCCATTAAAGGTGATTGGGTTGCATGGAATCCAGAAACAGCTCCGCAGGCAATTGATATAAACATCATTGGAAATATGGGTAGTTTTTGCGGATGCTGATTGGCAAATCCGTCAGAAAACTCCGGTACCGCAGCATTATTGACATACAAAGCGCCTAAGATACCGACTACCATAATCAATAGTGCAAGACCAAATACAGGGTAAATCTTTCCAATTATTTTATCTATGGGCAACAAAGTAGCAAGAATATAGTAGGTAAAAATAATCACCACCCACCAGGTAACACCAATAGCACCTGTGGTCATGTTGTTGAGCAATTCAGCAGGTCCGGAAATAAACACTGCGCCAACAAGCACCATCAGCCCTATAGAGAAAAAATTCATGAACACTTTTACCGGATTACCCAATTCTTTGCCCACTAATTCGGGTTGAGAAGCTCCATTGGCCCGTACTGACATCATGCCGGACATATAATCGTGAACGGCTCCGCCAAAGATGGTTCCAAACACAATCCATAAAAAAGCCGAAGGACCATACATCATACCCATAATGGCTCCGAAAATGGGTCCCAATCCGGCTATATTTAAAAATTGGATTAAAAAAGCTTTCCACCAGGGCAAGGGAACATAATCAACTCCGTCCGGATTAGATATGGCAGGGGTAGCCCGTTCCGAATCAATACCAAAAACACGTTCCGCAACTTTTCCGTAAACGAAATAGCCCACAATCAAAGCTATTACAGCAACGGTAAATGATATCATGGTAATTATTTTTACGTATATTAAAAATCAATAAAACTTCAACACACAAAAGTAATTATTTCTAACAAAGCATGCTACCAATCTGATAAACCAAAAACGAAATCAACCAGGCCAAACCCGTCGTATAGAGCATCGTAAATATTGCCCAGCCCCAATTTGCCTCTTTTCTGATAGCCGCAATAACTGCAACGCAAGGGAAATATATCAATATGAACAACATAAAACCAATGCTCACAAGGGGCGTAAAAACCGGTTGTCCTTCCAACTCTCCGGAACTGTGTTTTTGTTCTCTGATCTTTTGCTTCAAAGATTCTTGCACTCCTGCATCATCTTCCGAACCGGATTGATACAAAACACCCATAGTGCTGATAACTATCTCTTTAGCTGCCAAGCCAGTCATTAAGCTAACACCCATTTTCCAATCAAATCCCAGGGGACGAATAATAGGCTCAATACCATGTCCTATCATGCCGATATATGATTTTTCTTGTCGTTCAAAATCATGTGCATGCTCTAATTCTTTGATCAGTATTTCTTTTTCGTGCTCTTCTATTTCATCTTGATCCTCTACGGCCTGTATTTTTGCCGCATAATCTGCAGAAAGTTCTGCATTACGCGGATAGTAACCCAAAGCCCAAATTATAACGGAAGCAATCAATATCACACTTCCCATTTTCTTCAGATATTGTTGTCCCTTGTGCCACATGTGAAGCAGGGTGTTTCTCAATGTAGGAATACGATACGGCGGCAATTCCATCACAAAAGGAACACCTTTCCTGGAAAAAGCTATATTTTTCATGAGTAATGCGGTCAGGACAGCAATCACGATACCAGTCAGATAGATGCCAAAAAGCAAGATACCCTGGTGTTTCGGAAACACAGCAGCAATCAGCAACACATAAACCGGCAGTCTGGCGCTGCAGGACATAAATGGCGTGATGATCATGGTCAGTATCCTATCCTTGCGGTTTTCGAGCGTACGCGTGGCCATAATTGCCGGCACGTTGCATCCAAAGCCCATTATCAGTGGTATAAAGGATTTACCGTGAAGTCCGATCTTCTGCATCAATTTATCCATCATGAAAGAAGCCCGAGCCATGTATCCGGTATCCTCCATCAGTGAAATAAAGAAGAATAAAATCAAAATATTGGGGAGAAACACGATTACGGACCCTACACCACCTATGATACCATCAACCAACAAATCTTTCAGAGATCCCTCAGGCAAAATACCGGCAACAGAATTTCCAAACCACCCGACGGCAGCTTCTATCCACTCCATGGGATATTTGCCCAATGTGAAAGTAGCCTGAAACATGATCCACAGAAAGAAAAAGAAGATAGGCAATCCCCAGAATTTATGGGTAAGCAAGTCATCAATTTCGCGAATGACACGCTGCGTTTTTTTGGGTTCTTTGTATGTTTCCCTGAGTGCACCTGCAATAAACCCATATTTTGCATCCGTCAAAATAGTTTCCGAATTTTCACCATACTCATTTTCGAGAGAGAGAATATTTTTTTCTGTTGCTGCGACAATCTCATTATAATTGGGAACTTTTTTCAATAATTTGTAAATAGATTTGTCCTGCTCAAGCAATTTAACAGCAATAAAACGAGAAGACACCCTATCGGTAAGTGATGGGTTTTTCCAGATAAGATCCTGAATTTCTTTCAGACTTCTTTCAATGAGTTTTCCATAATTAATGTGTACGTGTCGTACAATGGGGTCCCGCTCCTCATAGACCTCAATTAACTTTGCAAATAATTTAGAAACCCCTTTTCCTCTGGAGGCTACGGTAGGAACGATGGGGATGCCCATCATCTTTCCAAGTCTTTGATAATCAAACTCGACACCTTTTTTCTTCAGTTCATCGTACATATTCAAAGCGATTACCACTTTGATATCCATATCGATGAGTTGGGTAGTCAGGTATAGGTTCCGTTCCAAATTTGAAGCATCCACCACATTGATGACTATGTCCGGCATTTTTTCTAAAATATGGCTACGAACATACAGTTCCTCAGGCGAATACTCAGTGATAGAATAAGTTCCGGGCAGATCCACTATGTTAAAGCAATATCCTGACTGATGAAATTTTGCTTCTTTGGCATCAATGGTAACACCGCCATAATTTCCTACTCTTTCGTGGGACCCGGAAGCAAAATTGAACAGGGTCGTTTTACCACTATTTGGATTTCCAACCAAGGCAACATTGATGATTTTACCTTTTTCAATCGCGGATTTCTTCTGCTTCACATCATCTATCGTGCCCATAAATTCACAGGGCAAAACCTGGTCAATCATATCTGTGGTAACCACTTCGACCAATTCAGCCTCACTGCGACGCAAGGAAATCTTGTAACCCATGATTTCGTATTCAATAGGATCAAGCAGCGGCGCATTTTTAATCACCTTAACTTTCTTTCCCTTAATGAAACCCATCTCTGTGATACGTTTGCGGAATGCACCGCGTCCAAGCACCCTGGTTATAATGGCTTCATCACCGGATTTCATATCTGAAAGATAAATATGTTTGGCCTGCATATTCATTGATTTACAAGATTATTTCAATCAATTCGTCCCGTAAAGATAGTGCTATGATTCAATATAAAAAACCCCGACAGCGTTACACCATCGGGGATTTATTATATAATTCAATCAACTCATTTTTTTACAGAGTTCATGTGCACAATCAGATCAAGGGTTTTGCAAGAATAGGCCCATTCGTTATCGTACCAGCTTACCAATTTTACAAAATTACCACTCAATGCAATTCCTGCACCCGCATCAAAAATGGAAGTACGAGGATCACCTATAAAATCTGTGGAAACAACAGAGTCTTCTGTGTAACCTAAGATACCCTTCATTTCTTTTTCGGAAGCTTTCTTAACAGCAGCTTTAATTTCTTCATAAGTTGCTGATTTTTCCAGGCGTACTGTCAAGTCAACCACAGACACGTCAGCCGTTGGAACACGGAAAGCCATACCGGTTAATTTACCGTTCAGGGAAGGAATAACTTTACCTACTGCTTTAGCTGCACCGGTTGATGACGGGATGATGTTACCCAAAATGGAACGACCACCTCTCCAATCTTTTTTAGAAGGAGCATCAACAGTTTTTTGCGTATTGGTGGCAGCATGTACGGTGGTCATCAAACCTTCAGCAATACCGAAATTATCATTGATAACTTTAGCCAAAGGAGCTAAACAGTTAGTTGTACAAGAAGCGTTTGATACAATATCCATATCTGCCTTGTATGTTTCTAAGTTAACACCACATACGAACATAGGTGCATCAGCAGATGGAGCAGAGATAACTACTTTTTTTGCGCCACCGGCTAAGTGAGCTTTTGCCTTGTCAATAGTGGTGAATACTCCGGTTGATTCAACGATGTAATCAGCACCAACAGAACCCCATGGAATGTTTGCAGGGTCTGTTTCAGCGAAGAATTTCACTTCTTTACCGTTTACGACTAATTTGCCGTTTTTGTTTTCTGCTGTACCATTAAATCTACCATGCACAGTGTCAAACTTCAGCATATATATCACATAATCCAAATCTAAAAAAGGATCATTTACGGCTACGACCTGAACGTCTTTTCTTTCTTGAGCTGCACGGAAAACCAAGCGTCCGATGCGACCAAAACCATTAATACCTACTTTAATCATTTTACCATTGTTTTTAAAAATTTATACTTGTAAAATCGGATGCAAATTTACTAATTTCTATCTGTTTAACAAAATAATCAAGGATAAGTTTTTGAAAAAGTATTCTCTCTCAGAGTTGCGTTTACCCTTTCGAAAAATCCTCAATCACGAAACTGCATCATGCGACTGAGGTATTTGCCGATGATATCAAATTCGATGTTGACCACCGTACCTTTTTTAATTTGGTGAAAATTGGTGAACTCATAAGTGTATGGTATGATAGCCACTTCAAAACTATTGTCTGTCGGCTCACAAACCGTCAGGCTCACTCCGTTGACAGTCACCGAACCCTTATCAACCGTCATGTAGCCACGCTTCGCCATTTCTTTATCGAACTCATACTCGAACCGGTAATACCAACTGCCGGCAGCTTCTCTCACCTCTGTACAAACTGCAGTTTGATCCACGTGACCTTGTACGATGTGCCCATCCAAACGCCCGTTCATTTGCATGCTCCGCTCCAGATTAACTTTATCGCCTACCTTGAGCAAACCAAGATTACTACGCTCCAAAGTTTCTTTGATGGCAGTAACGGTGTAGGTCTTGTCAGTTTTCTCCACGACAGTCAGACACACCCCATTGTGCGACACACTCTGGTCAATTTTTAACTCATCCACAAACGAACACGTCATGGTGATGTGCAGGTTTCCCTGCTCTTTACGCAAGGCAGTTACCTGCGCTGCTTCTTCTACTATTCCTGAAAACATATTTTTTTATTTTAGACAAAAGACAAAAAGACAAAAGACAAAAAGAACAAAGAATAAAGACAAATTGTTTAATGTGTAGTGTGTAGTGTTGAACTGTTGAATCGTTTAATTGTTGAACGGAGAACGATGAACAAATCAGACCCCGCACCCCGGAACACGGAACCCGTTAACTTCTCTAACTTCTTTAACTTCAATAACTTCCAAAAAAACTACTAACTACTAACTACCAGCTACCAACCAAATACCCCCTAAACTCCTCAAACCTTTTACTCATCTCAATGCTTTGCTTTTTACCTTGCATGAAGGCTCGGAGTTTTTGGGGAATTTCTATTTTTTCACCTATAATTTTCTCAACCGTTTCCAAAAATTTTGCAGGATGGGCTGTCTCTAAGAAAATGCCGGTTTCATGGCTTTGCAATCCATCCACTAAAGCCTGATAACCACAGGCACCATGTGGATCTAATACATAGCCGTTGGCTGTTTTACATTGGCGCATGGCATCTGCTATTTCTTCATCCGTATATCTGAAACCGCTGATATCGGCAGTAATGGCTTTATGAGAATGATCATACAAATCCAATACACGCACAAAATTACTTGGGTCACCCACATCCATGGCATTGGCGATGGTGGGTATCGACCTCCTCGGGTTGTATTTTCCGGTTTGCAAATATTCCAGGAAAACATCATTGCGATTATTAGCGGCAATAAAACGCTTCACGGGTAATCCCATTTTCTTGGCAACCAGGCCGGCCGTGATGTTGCCAAAGTTTCCGCTGGGAACACAAATCACCAAATTGTCGGCTGCTTTCTGAGAGATCTTTTTCAATTGAGCATAGGCATGGAAATAATAAAATGCCTGCGGAAGAAAACGGGCAATATTGATGGAGTTGGCTGAAGTAAGCTTCATTCGGGCATTTAACCCCTTATCCATAAATGCCGTTTTAACAAGAGCCTGGCAATCATCAAAAGTACCGTCCACCTCCAAAGCCGTAATGTTTTGTCCCAATGTGGTAAACTGACTTTCCTGAATATTGCTAACCAAACCTTTGGGATACAACACATGCACGTGAATACCTTTTACGCCCAGGAAACCATTGGCAACGGCACTGCCCGTATCACCGGAAGTGGCGACCAGAACATGCACCAGGTCATCAGCCTTAGCCTCTTTCCGGATAAAATAACTCAACATGCGTGACATAAAGCGAGCGCCTACATCTTTGAAAGCGAGGGTCGGACCGTGAAAAAGTTCCAGGCTGTAAATGCTGTCATTTACCTTAACCAAGGGAATATCAAAACTCAGGGTGTCATATACGATTTGCTTTAAATCTTCCTTGGGAATATCCTCTCCAAAAAGATGACCGGCAACATAGAAGGATATTTCCTGCAGGGACATTGTATCAATATTCCGATAAAACTCATCAGGCAAAACCGGAATGAAATTCGGCATATACAAACCCTTATCATCCGCTAAACCCTTGATGACAACATCTTTTAAACTCACTCCTGACTCTTGCTTATTTGTGCTGTAATATAACATAAGATTATTTTTTTGCACACGGATTACGCGGATAATACGGATTAACACTGATCTTAAATATTATTTTATCCGTGAGAATCCGCTCAATCTGTGTCATCTGTGTGCTAATATTTTATATCTTTTTTGCACGCAGATTACGCGGATAATACGGATTAACACTGATTTTAAATGTTATTCTCCGTGAGAATCCGCTCAATCTGTGTCATCTGTGTGCTAATATTTTGTATCTTTTTTTGCACACGGATTACGCGGATAATGCGGATTAACACTGATTTTAAATGTTATTCTCCGTGAGAATCCGCTCAATCTGTGTCATCTGTGTGCTAATATTTTATATCTTTTTTGCACACGGATTACGCGGATAATACGGATTAACACTGATCTTAAATATTATTTTATCCGTGAGAATCCGCTCAATCTGTGTCATCTGTGTGCTAATATTTTATATCTTTTTTGCACGCAGATTACGCGGATAATACGGATTAACACTGATTTTAAATGTTATTCTCCGTGAGAATCCGCTCAATCTGTGTCATCTGTGTGCTAACAACATCACTTTTTCATTAAAAATAAATATTCATAATGCACTCCATCGCTATTCACCCATTCGTGGGTCCAGCGCATATCAGCCATCACATTCCTTTTGTAGTCAATTTCTATGACTTTCAACAATTTACCGGACGAAGCAATGATATCGTACAATTCTTCTTTTGTAGCTTTACCGCCGGAGCTGTAGGAAAGCATCACATATTTCGCCTGCACTTCTTGCAGCAATTTCCTCAAAGCTTCCAAAGCGATGAATTTATCTTCTTCATTCTTCTTAAACTCCTCAAAAACAGATACTGCCTGACTATCGCGTGTGTCTTCCCTGCGATTGGCTTTGCCAAACACCGCTGCCTCATCGTTTAAAATCACGCTGGTCCACAGATGATAATAAGATTGATACCTCACGCGGCTGGATGGCATTTTCTCATTGTTCGAACCATAGGGCGGGTCAAAGTAAACGAAATCGTAAAAATTTGTATGAATTGCATCAAACACATCCCCCCGCATCACCCGATTTTTCGTACGTATCTTGAAGCGCATGGGCACTTCCAATATCAGGTCATTGAACGAGCGAGCCGACCATTTCGACAAATAAGCGGCATAGTGCCCAATGGTGCTGTCCACCTTGTCCAACCCCAAAATCAGAGCCGTCAAGATCACGCATTGATCTTCCCACGAAAGTGACATTTTATCAATTGCACACCTGATCGCATCCAATTTCTGCGTATTTTTTCGTTGGAAAGGTCTTTTTTCTTGTGCTTTATCACCGCCATAATGCTTTGTAAACCAGCCATCAAACCCTTTTAAAGCATTTAATTCATCAATTATTTCCTGATAATATACTGTTGGTTTGTCGGCAACTAAATAGCAAGTGGCAAACACCTCCGACCATATCGCTATATCGTTGGAAGTGGTGTGATAGCCCATCTGTGCAAAAGCCTGTGAGACCCGTGTGGTTCCGCTGAACCCGTCTAACACAGTACTAACACCCTGAAGTGCTTTTATTTCTTTTACAATATAAGGGATAATCTTCAACTTAGAACCGGCATATTTGATTCCTTGCGTTTGGATTTTCCCTTTTGTTTGCATAATCTCTTTCTACTACTTTTTGAAAAAAGCATGTATAAACTCTTTTTCTCTTAACACACCATAGTCGCCTAACTGACAAGAGAATTCATCATAAATCTGTACTTTGTCACCTGCTTCACCCGGACGGTAAATCGTAAAAGGCACCGCATCCGCAGTGTGTGTACGTTTTGCACAGGGTGTCGGGTGATCGGGTAAAACAGCAATGGTTACCGGTTCATTCCATTTCGATACCTCTTCAAAAATAGGTTTTACAATGCGTTGGTCTAAATACTCAATGGTTTTTATCTTCAGATTCACATCGCCTTCATGACCGGCCTCATCACTTGCCTCAACGTGTAAAAACACAAAGTCATCCGTTTTAAGTGCTTCGATGGCTGCCTGTGCCTTGCCTTCGTAATTCGTATTGTACAATCCGGTTGCGCCTTCAACCAAACGAGTTTTCAATCCTGCATATACGCCAATGCCACGTACCAAGTCCACAGCAGATATAACCGTTCCGCTTTTCAATCCGTACAGTTCCCGCATGGTCTGCATGGCTGGCTTGTATCCCGGCGACCACGGCCAAATGCTGTTTGCCTTATCTTTATCTTCCGCAGCACGTTTCAAATTGACCGGATGGTTTTCAAGAAATTTCTGGGAACGCATGATCAAGTCATTTAGCAATTGAGCGGTTTTCTCTCCTGAAACGTCGGTTGCTTTCACTAACACGTCCCTAAAGGCTGTACCCGGCACATCGTGAGGTGGAGTACAATGAATATTTTTGTTTCCTTCTTTGATTTTTATCAAATGACGATAAGCTACACCTGCAAAGAAACTTACAATTTCATCACCCAATTCTTTTTGTAAAAAATGAATCAATTCTTTTGCTTCTTCGCTGGTGATATGCCCTGCAGAATGATTTTTTATTTGTCCGTTTTCTATGCAGATCAGGTTGCAACGCATGGCCATCTCGCCCTCAGCTACATCTATACCCATACTGGCAGCTTCCAAAGAACCACGTCCTTCAAACACTTTCGCTACATCATAGCCTAATACGCTTAAGTTAGCGATTTCGCTTCCCGGATCAAAACCTTCCGGGATGGTGTACAACATACCCGAACGCCCCAAAGCAGTAAGCTTGTCTATATATGGTTTTTGCGCTACCTGCAAAGGTGTTTTATTCCCTAATTCGGGAATTGGTTCATCCGACATGCCGTCGCCTAGTATTATGATGTATTTCATTTTTTAGTAGTTAGTAGTTGGTAGCTAGTAGTTAGTAGTTTGACGAAGTTAGAGAAGTTAAAGAAGTTAGGGAAGTTAACGGGTTTCGGGGTACGAGTTCCGGGGTACGGGTTCCGAGTTCGGTTTTTCGTTCTTTATCCTTCTTTTTCCAAAAAATCCTTATATACCGGCAATTTTTCTTCAAACAATTTCACGGCATCTTCTAAACTTCCATAAAACTCACCCCCGGATGCATTCAGATGTCCTCCTCCATTGAACACATCCGCGGCAAATTTGTTGGCAGGGAAGGCACCTTCCGAACGTAAAGAAACTTTGATTTTATCGGGTTCCTCACGCATAAGCACGGAAAAAACCACCTGTCCGACAGACAACGGAATATTTACAAAGCCTTCATCATCACCGATTTTAAAATCAAACTGCTGCATCTCATCCGCTGTTAATGTAATCAATGCTGCTTGATGTTCGGGGTATAATTTCATCTTTTGATACAGACAATACCCCATCAAACGCAGGCGATGTTCAGAATATGTGTTATATACCTTACGGTAGATTGCATCCTTATCCACACCGAGCTTCAGCAACTCAGAAATGATGACATAAATTTCCTGATTATTTGAATTGTAGGTAAATCCTCCCGTATCTGACATCATACCGGTATAAATGCATTCCGCTCCGGCTAAATTAATCGCTGCAAAATCACCCATCCTGCAAATCAGTCTAAACACCAACTCGCTCGTAGAAGCTATTTCCGGATGAGAAATCACAATATCGGCGAATTCGCCGGGTGACAGATGATGATCAATATTTATTTTTTTTGCTGGTGAATCTAATACCGCCTTTTTCATTTTACCCAACCTTTTAGGTGTATTGAAATCAAGTGCAACGATCAAATCAGCACCCTGCAATTGTTGGTTAGCCGGCTCAACATCTTCCGTATAGATCAAGACATTTTCTGCACCCGGCATCCACGCATAAAAATCAGGATAAGGAGAAGGCACAATCACGACCGGAGACTTGCCTTTAGCCATCAGATAGTGCCACATAGCGAGTGAGGATCCCATAGAATCCCCATCAGGTCCGACATGTGACACAATGACTATTTTTTCGGCACTATCAATCGCACATTGTACTTTGACCACAAGGTCTTCGGCAATAACTTTTGATATCATTTATTTTAAATTTTGACGCTTACAAAAGTACGAAAAATTTATGATAAGGTTAAGTATTGTCTGCTTGACGGTTACTTAAAATTCTTATTAAAATCTATAACCCAAAAGCAAGGTCAGCGGAACTTTAACGCCATAGTTAGGAGGGAACAGACCCGCATTGGAATAATGACCTATTCTCAGTTCGACATTATATTGTTTTTTTGCACCGAAAAATGTAGCCAATCCCATATTGTCCAAAAAAATAAACCGCTTTCCGATGTCATATCCGTCCAATGTTGTCTTCGAAATATAGGAAGGTCCTCCAACCGTATAGAACAGATAAGTTTCCAGGTTTTGTGTATTGACAAAATTGATTCGAAACACCGGAAAGACTGAAAAGGTAAAAAACCACTCTTCCGGCAAAGAAGGGTCAAAATCGGGATTTCTACCGGAAGTTTGCCATGCAGACACATTGACACCCCAATCTATTGCGAAAAATTTTTTATAGTAGAATATATTGTGTTGATAATTTATAGCAAAGCCTTGTTTAATATGCACCCTACCCTGCCAGAAGACTTTATTAAGCGCTCTATTCACCCCATATCCAAGTGCATTGGAAGTATAGCCAACCTGCAACCATTGTGCTCGTGGCTTCAAATTTTCAGTATCATTCGATTGGGCTGACAGATTGAAGGAGATGGTGAAGGCAACCGATATCAATAGAATCAATTTCAACCGATTTACTATTCCATGCCCTGCCCCGACTTTCATGTGTTTATTTTTTATTTTTTACACTAAGGTCACATGGAACACGCCATTAATCATTTCCTTGTGTTTGTGAATTTTCTCAAATGGCTGTTTCATATGATCATAATTAACCTTTGAATTGTCATATGGAACTCTTGACGAACTATTTAATCGTCCGCGTTTAAGAATCGATTAAATCAGCTCATACTTGTTTTATGAAGATTTTGATAGTTATAGATAATATTCGCAGCCCTTTTGGAGGTTCCCGGCTTCCCCAATTTTTCCCTTAATTCCCTGTAAGACAAAATCATTTGCTTGCGATAGGCTTCATCAAACAGGATGCGTTCAATTTCATTGGTTAAATTTTTCACGGTAAACAAATGGGCATACAACTCCTTCACAATTTCTTTTTCTGCTAAAATATTGACAAGTGAAATATTCTTGGTCTTGATGAATATCTTTTTCGCCAAATACGCCAATCTACCCAAAATCACGTGATAAACAACAACCTGAGGAGTACCTATCAAAGCAGTTTCCAGGGTCGCCGTTCCTGAATTAACTATAGCTAAATCGGCGTGGAAAAGCAACTGATACGGATGATGTTTAACTATTGGATAATTGTTTCCGTTCATAAATTCGTGATAAAAAGCCGGATGCACTGAATTAACACCTGATATGACAATCTGATACTCCGGGAATTTTTTAGCTGCCTCAATCATTTTAGGCAAACATGAAGATATTTCTTGCTTTCTACTTCCGGGTAATAAAGCGATGATGGGTTTACCATTCAAAAAATACTTTTTCTTGAAAAAATCTGTCTCTTCCGTTTTATCAAGTTGATTTTCAATAAAATCTATCGCCGGATTTCCAACATATTCCACCTCAAAATTATGAGAAGCATAAAATTCTTTTTCAAAAGGAATAATGGTGAGCATCTGCGAAACATCACGTTTTATTTGCCTGATGCGGTGAGACTTCCATGCCCAAACTGAAGGAGATATATAATAGTGGACAGGAATGTTGGTATGTTTTCTTACGAATTTAGCAATTCTGAGATTAAAGCTGGGGTAGTCTATCAAAATGACCGCATCGGGCTGATATTTAATGATGAACTTTTTACAGAGACGTAAATTTTTAAAAACAGCCGGTAAATTTTTCAAGACTGACCAAAACCCCATATAAGCCATTTCTTTGACATGCTTTATGGGCTTGACTCCACCTGAAGCACGCATCAAATCTCCTCCAAAGAACCTAAATTCAGCTTCCGGGTCGATTTTTTTGAGTTCATCTATCAAAGAGGAACCGTGTAAATCTCCCGACGGCTCTCCCGCAACAAGAAAATATTTCATTTGTAAACAGTTTAATCCTAAAAAAGGGCAAAGATAATGTTTTCGTTCAAAATCACATGACATCACGGACTAAAGATGCAAGGGATTCCTTTTTCGTGGCTGATATCACACAACATTATATAATCGTTCAGGATTGAAATCAACGACATATTGAGTCTATAGCCTCATCTTTAAGCCCTTACTCATCTACGAATCGGTTGCAATTTTATTTCAATTTATACACTTCAGTGCCTGCCAACAAAAAGCATCCGACACCATAATCTTCAAAATCAGGCACACTGTCATAAGTAACCGGCTGTCCGTCTTTGGGTTCTTTACCTGTTCCCTGTACATAGCCTAAAAAACCGCTAGGGTGTACAGCTTCACTAACCATGGCATCCCACGATTTGGCAACAATCGGCAAATATTCTTTGGCACTTAAAATATTATTGTTGATTCCCCATGCCATACCATACACAAAAAGTGAAGTTCCGGTAATTTCTTTTCCCCCGTAATGACCGGGGTCATGCAAACTGACATTCCAGAAACCATCTTCACGCTGTATCGCTTTCAAGGCTTTTGACATGGCTAAGAAATCTTTGAGGTAAGCCCTGTAATGTTTCTCATTATTGGGGATTTCATCCAAAACACGGACTAAGGCAGCATATACCCAGCCGTTGCCCCGTGACCAATAACAATTTTTACCATTGGGCTCTTTGTAGGGAGGCATGAAATCGGCATCTCTCCACCACAACCCTTCTTTTTGGTTGTACAAACCACCATTCAATGTATTTCGGGTATAGGCATACATTTCCCACATCTTATCATAATACTTTTGCTCCCCGGTCAACTTTCCCAATTTGGCCAAAACGGGCATAGCCATCTGAATAGCATCAATCCAGGTCCAGTCATCAACCTGAGGGGTATTGACCAACATATCCATGCTTGCCTTGATATTTTTGACCATATCAGGAGATTGTGGCGAAATCCTGTACATATCAATATAGGTTTGTCCGCAGCAATGGTCATCTGCATTCCTTGTAGTGCAGCCATTACGCATGTTCCAGTTGTGATAACTTGCCCAATCGTAGGTATATTGGTAATAATTTTCTTTCGGATAGATGCTGTACAAAGCCATAAGACCTTCATAATACACACCACGTGTCCAAATATTACTTGGACGACGTACTCCCCTTACATAAGAAGTCTCTGTGTAGTCAGCATACTTTTTCATAAAGTAATCGTTGACCTGAACCATGGACTTCAATACATCACGCCTTTCAGGCAGGGATTGTGCATAAATTTGACCTAAAGAAATCCCGAAGGAGAACAGAATTAAAAAAACAAATTTTTGTATTTTCATTGTTTGAAATATTGATTTTAAATAAAAAACTTTCACAAAAGTAGCGTAAATATGGAAAATCATTCAAAAAGCAATACTTTTCATTCATTTTCCGCTTCAAATGTACTATTTTTACGAGACAATCATCCAATTTTGAAAAGCCAAAAATAAATTATCCATTCAAACAGGTTACATTCCATCAATCGTTACACTATTTATTGTTTTTTTGAAAAACTATTCACAACAATTAATAACACAAAGTTTATGAGGTCACTTCTAATATCTACACTAAAAACATCTTTTACCGCCTTTCTGGTTTTCATTGGCGTATTTATACATGCCCAATCCAGCTACAGTTTCAAGTTCAACGAACAAGAATTACGGAATAAATCCAACTTAGCCATCGAAGTTCCGGATGGAAATTATATTGTGAAAATAAAGTTGGGAAATACTGATCGCAGCACACTCACTACGGTACGTGCCGAATCTTCCAGACTACTTTTAAACAATATTGTCACCCAAAAAGGCGAATTCAAAACCTTCAAATTTACGGTCAACAAACGAGATAAATTCATCACTCCGGACGAAACCGTACAATTGAAAACACGGGAATTAGACAAAAAAAATTGGGACAAATACTTAAGTCTTGCTTTTGACGGTGAACAGGCCGGCGTACATTCCATTGAGATCAAACCCAACAAAAAAGCTATCACGGTGTTTCTCTGCGGCAACTCCACCGTAGTGGATCAAGATAGCGAACCTTGGGCGGCATGGGGACAAGTGATACCTGCTTTTTTCAATGAAAAGGTAAGCTTCGCCAACTATGCTGAATCGGGTGAATCCAGCAACACCTTTTTAAATGCGAAGCGGTTTGAGAAAGCGTTGACTTTCATGAAAAAGGGAGATTACGTATTCATTGAATTCGGACACAACGATGAAAAGCAAAAAGGGGAAGACAAAGGAGCTTACAAGCATTTCACAAAGAGCCTCAAAGTGTATATTGATGAGGCTCGCAAAAAAGGGGCGCATCCCATTCTGCTGACACCAACCCAGCGCAGGCACTTCGATGCTTCAGGAAAAATTATTGAAACACACGGTGACTTCCCCCAAGCAGTAAAAGACTTAGCTGCCAAAGAAAATGTACCGGTTATTGATTTGACAACCCTAACAACTGAACTCTACTATGCATTGGGAGTAGAAGGATCCAAAAAGGCGTTGGTACATTATCCGGCAAATACTTTTCCAGGACAAGACGAAGACTTGGCTGACAATACACATTTTAACTCTTACGGTGCCGTTCAAGTTGCAAAGTGCATAATCCAGGGATTAATTGACAATCAGATTCCACTGACTAAGCACCTGCGGGACAAGAAATTTGATTATAGCCCAGCCCACCCGGACGATCCGGATACATTCCAATGGATTTTTGCAGTTGACTACAAAATTGGAGAAGCCTTTTGAAATACATCCCAGGATTGCCATTGGACTGTTTATTGTTTGTATACCTGTCGCATTTGCAGCTTGGCCTCAGCACTTCTCAAACCTTTTGAAGAAGCCTTTATTCTGACTGTTCCTTCATCGATACCGGAACGTAAAATGGCTAAAGCAAAACCTCTGTACAGCTTGCGCTTATTCCCGGCAAACAACTCATCACTGCGATGGTCACCGTTGTCAACTGCTATCAACTCAGCACTGCCGCTCACCTCAAAAACCACATCGTTAGGATCGGCAGTGAGCACTTTACGACCTTTACTATCCACTGCATACACTCTAACATACTGCAAATCTGCACCATCTGCTTTCCAATCAGCATTTTCAATTTCTAATTTAAGCGCCACGGCTTTACCCGTAGTTTCTAATTGATGACATGCTACTTCTTTACCCTGAGAACGTGCTACGGCTAAAATTTTACCCGCTTGATAGGGAACAGCCTGCCAGTATATTTTGTTGCGCTGTGCTATATCTTCTTTGATATTTTGTTTGGTACCGACAGACTTACCATTGATGAACAATTCAACTTCGTCTGCATTGGTATAGGTGAAAATATTCTGTTTGCTTCCTTTTTCGAAATTCCAATGCGAAATGATTTGTTGTGTGCCGACAGTCATGTCATTCCATTCTATGGTGTCGGCGCTATTTTCAGAAACCCCTATATATACCAGAGGAGTGTCATCAAAAACACTTTTAATCAAATAAGCCTGGGGATGCGGTTCCAATGCGTGATTAAAGAAGGAATAATTCCAGCCTTTCCCGGGCCAGCCATGGGATTCGCCCCAGTACTCAATAGCACCCCAATAAGCCAATCCGACCATTTTATCGTAATCCATACCGAAATACGGCTGAGCCAATTCATTGGTGGTAGCTTCACTTTGGTAGATGATCAAATCCGGATTATGCTTGAGATATTCCGGATAACTCATCCATCGGTAATTGTAGCTGGCAATTTCTGTTGCCACTGCCAGCTCAGGTGATATTACTTTTGTTTCAAATTCCTTCTCATTTTTGGTGATGGCACCAGCTCTTGCCGGAAACATGGCAACGGTGGTCGGACGAGTATTATCAAATCGCTTTACCAAAACATCCAAAATTTTATAGGCGGTCACTCCCCAATCACCCATGGCAAAACCTGTCCATTCTTCACGAATTTGTAACTCATTTCCCAAACTCCACAAAATAACAGAAGGGTGATTGCGATCTCGCTTGATCCAGGCGGGAATAGCCTTATACCATAATTCATTAAAGGGTACGCGTCCGGACCAATAGTCTTTGCTACTCCATTTATCGAACAGCTCATCCGTAATCAAAATGCCGTGTTTATCTGCTAAACGATAAAATGATTTCGAGTAAGGATTGTGAGAGCAGCGCACATGATTATATCCGAACTCTTTCAATTTCAAAAACATCCGCTCGATGGCATATTCATGCGCAGCAACACCTACTGCCCCCAAATCATGATGGTTGGAAATTCCTTTCAGGAACACTTTTTCCCCATTCAATTTGAAACCAAAATCTTTGGAATATTCAATCCGGCGCACACCAAAACTCTCTGTCAGTTGATCCAAAACCTGCCCGTCAGCCACAACAGATATTTCGGCTGTATATAAATGAGGTGTTTCGCACGACCACAACTGAGGATTAGCAAGAGTCAAGATTGGCAATTGAACTTCAACGGCGGGCAATTTATTCTTTTTGGGAACTACTGCCTCTGTCGTACCGACTTGCACTCCTTCAGGAGAGAATATGTCAGCCCGAATCATTACATCATCCATTTTTCCTTGCATCCCTTCTATCTCCACCTGCACGCTAAGCTCGGCAGATTCACGAGAGACCTCTGGTGTATGGATATAAACACCATCTCGTGCTACGGCAATCTGATTTTTAACAACGATATGCACGTCGCGGTACAGACCGCCGCCGGTGTACCAACGCGAACTGCCAGTTTCTCCCGTACTTGCATACACCGCAATCACATTTTCTCCATCATAATTGATAACATCAGAAATGTCTGCATCGAAACCCAAATAACCATAATCTGTTCCGCCTACTTTTATACCGTTCACGTAAGCGTCGCCATACAGCATAATTCCTTCTACATCCAACAGCACTTTCTTGCCTTTCCAGGCAGGATCAGCTATAAAAATTTTTCTGTACCAGCCTTCACTCATCATTTTGAAACCGCGGGCAGCAGAAGCCTTTTGAGTCCATTCCTGCTCAATTTGAAAATCATGGGGCAAGTCCAACTTACGCCAACCGCTATCATCTAAACCGACCTGCATGGCCTGGTCAATATTTCCAAAATGAAACTTCCAACCCAAGTTAATCAGTTTGGTAATTCTCACAGAATTACCTTCAGGCTGAGCTAATGGAGACAACGAAACAAAAGTCAACAAGCTCAGTAATACGATGCTGTTCCTCATAAGTTTGTGTGATTACGGAATAAATTTGTACAAACCACTGGCATGTGGTTTTATAAACGAATAAAAATCATTCGAAACTTACTTTTTTGTTGTTTGCACATGCTGCCAACAAAAACACGGCTGACAGTGCCAAAACACTAAACTTTACTTTCCTCATCGATTAATAATTTTAATATGATTAATTGATTAATAGATACAATTCCTACAACTTCATCAACATCAATGTTGCTGTTTGTTGACCTTTGGCTGTCAAGCGCAACACATACGATCCTGCAGGTCGATCGGTGATATTAACCTCAATTACTCCGGAAACAGGAGATGCTTCAGCTTGATATATCACTTTACCCAACAAATCAACGACAGAGATACTTAAATCTTCAGACGATTCAACTGCAACACGGAAGATTCCGGTGGTCGGATTACCCAACAAAGCTGTGTTCAAGACCGGTAAATGTATCCCTGTGGATTCCACCACGGAGATGATCCCTTCTGTATATAATTGAGAGATATCCCATTCCAAACCGCTTTCAAGTTCCGGTAAATTGATGACATCAAAGGTACCTGCGATACTTTTTGCTGAGAATATATTATAACTATCTCCTTCCGCCAATGTACCTGAATGAACGGTGACGTTCAAGTTTCCTTTACAAGTCAAGGTACCGGCTACATTCAATTTATCAGAACGCGTATTTGATCCCATCACCCGAATTTCCAAAGTGGATGATACATTATTCATCGTTGCGTTGCCATCAAAATTCAAAGTACCCAAAACCGAGGCTGTACCCGGAGCTGTAACGGAATTCATGCCCAGAGTTGCATTACCCGTTATTCTTCCATATCCCCTGAGGGTACCCAAATTAATGACGGTTCTTCCTGCCGTACCATTGCAATTTAAGGTTCCTCCGCCTTGTATGGTTACCGTACCACCAACACTTCTTCCGGAGTTAATGGTCATCGTACCGACATTTGTAATGGTGATATTGCTTGCTCCCAGGCTTCCGTTAATGATCATGGTGCCTTCACTTACGTTAGTTGCACCGGTATAGGTATGGGCTCCGGTCACCGACCAGTTACCTGTGCCCACTTTTTTCACGGATGCGCTACCTGATATTACACCATTATAGGTGCCGTTTTTATTATTTCCACCGATTTCTAAAAAAGAACCATCTATTGTAGCAGAAGAAACTCCTGTCAACATGCCTATTTTGATGGTACTTGCTCCCCACATCCACACATCAGTACCTAAGTTGAGTGTAGCATTTGGGATGCCGTAAGTATTATCAAAAATAAAGTGCGTGCCGTATTGTGTGTTAAATCCGCTATTTGTAACATTGATGTTACCTTCAAAAGCTGACCAATTGCCTTTCAGATAAGAACGAATGAAATCGGCTTTCCAATTTAAGGTTCCTCCACCCGTTAATGTTCCGGTATATTCACAACGTGGAGATGCGTACACTGTACCTGCCCTGCCCTGGGGTACGTGAAAATTTAATGCCGTTGACAAGTACTCACCTGATCCACCACCACAGAGGAGAGTACCACCATTGATGGTAATTTTTTTACCAACACCATGAAGGGGATTTGAATGGTACAATTCAATCACGCCGGCGTTTAATTCAACTTCGCTCAGATTTTGATTCTGATAACCAATGTATAAACGTCCTGCTCCGGTCTTAATGAATTTAGTACCCTTGATCTCACCATTCCAGTATACATCTCTTGTAATATTGAATACCCCGCCTTCATCACCCGAAACTGTCACTCCGATATCTGTCATTTGATTGTCGGAAGAAACTTGTAGTTCAGCTCCATTCTTCAGCTCCAACATAGATGCATCTTTGGTGTTGGCACCGATACCACCATCTTCGGAAGAACTGGGAAGATATTTTAAAATCAATGCTCCACCTTCCACAATGGTTTTTCCGGTGTAGCTATTTTTATTGTTGATGGTTAATTTTCCGGTGTTTTTCTTGACAAGATCCATATTGCCCGTCAATGGCTCACTTGAATCATCAATGACATAATCTTCAGTGCTGTTAAACTCTACATAACCCGGCATGATCTCCGAAGGTATGTTCAGTGTGCGTCTGCCGGATGCTTGATCGAAAAACACGCTGTCTCCCGTCACAAAATAATCATCCACTCCATTGTTTTTCCAATTCAAGTCACCTGCTAAATCCCAAACCTGACTTTCGGCCCCCGACCAACTGATACGGGTTGGCGTGCGAATTGATTTAACCAACAATTGAAGTTCTTTGCTTGTTTGATCGTAGTTCAGTGCAGCCGCTACTCCCGAAATTCCATCAATACGTACTTTTGTAAGATCTCCGTTCAGTTCATCAATACTGGCTATCACATAAGTTCCATAGGCCAATTCAGACAAACGGTTAATGGTAATGGTTGAGTTGTTTTCTATGTTCAACTTGCCATCCAGCTGAAGAAAATCATTACCTGTGGCAATATCTTCGGATAAGTCAAACACCAAATGGGCACCTTCCACCAAATTGATTGAATCTTTTACTGTTGTTACACCGACTTTTCCTTTACCACCCACGAAAATACTTCCGTTGTATTCTGTTTTGATGCCTTGATGGAAAGTCCCTGCCCCGCCAAATTCAGCATGACGACGCACGATTACAAGCGAATTGTTCAGGATTGCATCAGCTTGCAGATATCCTTCCCAAACATCGGTAATTCCGCTGTAACTGTGTTCTCCTTTTAATGTCAGGCTACCTTCTCCCAATTTATCTAAACGCATGTCTCCGCTCAAAGAACCGGTACCGCCGATTTCGTAATCTACAGTTCCGGAAACCATCAGCAAGGCAGGAGATATATTTTCTGTTATTTGTATATTCTTTTGATTACCTCGCGTATCAAACAACACATGGTCGCCATCAGCAAATGCAGTAGGAGTACCGGTGCCTTTAATCAAAGATACAGCATCGTCTCCATCCACAAAATTAGTTGCTATCTTATTCCAATTACCATTTGTACCTTTCCACACCAATTTCCCGTTTGTGGTTTTGGAAGGTATGGGTGTCGGGAAATCATTTCCTATATAATATCCCAAATGCGGAGGTTGATTGTAACCACACATTTGCCAGACGATGGCCTGACGATATTGAGGATCGTGCATCAATGTATAAACACGGTGTGTTGTTGCAGAAGGTGTCATGTAGATACGCAAACTTTTATTATCGGCGGAGCGCATGACAAACTCTTCGCGCCAGTCGCCCAACATATCCACCTGAACACAGGGAGTTCCTTTAGTCCAGTTATTGGTCAGTGCCCCCGAAGTAGTAAAGATAGGAGATGAATAGCCCCATTTGAAGATACCTCCCTCACCACCTCCCGTAGAAGAACTAAAAGAAGTATAATCAAATCCTTCTTCCCACAAATCACCATCCCAATAGGTGCGGAAGTTATTGGTCAGCCCGGGTTTTCCAACTTCAGGTTGTCTGCTGGTAGCAGAATATAATTCCGGACCTCCCCCTAGAGCAGCACCTTTAAAGCTGGGGTCGCCAACCACGGCAGCCATACAACGACCTGTATCTCTGCCCGTCCATCGACGGATCAGGACTTTACCGGTTGCACCTTCTCGCAAAGACACCCCTGTAGCTCCCTCGTGGCATGCCCATATCTCTATGCCTTTGTGATAGGGGTCAAAATCCCCTATATGCATGGCATCTCCATGTCCCAGCCAGGTAGTGTACAGACCTTTGCCATTGTCATCAACTGTCATAGAGCCCCAAACGATCTCATCGCGACCATCACCGTCAACATCAGCGATCATATTGGCGTGATTCCCCTGGCCTGAATAACCCGAATAATTTTCAGAATTGAATTCCCAACGCAAGATCATTTTTTTATTGACCACATCATAGGTCCGCATTACCGTTTTTCCATAAATACCTCTACCGGTAAAAAGACTGGGCTTTTCTCCATCCAGGAAGGGTGCTCCGAAAAAATACTTGCTGCAACGGTGACCGCCATCGTCGGCACCCCAGTCGCTGTGACGACCGCGCGGAATAAACTCAACCCGGTCAAGCTCTGCACCTGTTTCACCATCAATCAATGATAAGTACTCAGGACAAGTCGTCTGGTACTGTCCACCGGTCCGGTAATTTATTCTACCATCATTATTGACATCCCCTATGGCTGTACCATCGCCAAAGACAGTTCCTTCAGATGTACGCATAAAAACTTCAGCTTTCCCGTCACCATCGAAATCATAGGCAGCGATATTGATCTCAACATCATCGGTAATATTAGGTCCCGCATCAATGGCCCACATGAATGTACCGTCAAGCTTATAGGCTTCAAAATAAGAATAATAAGGAGCGTTTACCTCCCAATTTGCATAGATGCGTTTGATAATTATTTCGTATTCTCCGTCACCGTCCAAATCAGCTACAGTTGCATCATTGGGTTCATAAAGATGCGACCCCTCAAAAGTTCGTAACGGTATCTCATGATAATCTCTCGTCAAGGTTGGTATAACCTGAGTGGCAGCATCAGAAGATTCCACTCCGTTAACAACCGTTTTGATGGTATATACAGATGATACTGTTCCTGATTTATCCAGGTAACTTGAAGCTCCATCCGTTCCCGACTCATATATCAGTGTGCCGTCACGGTAAAGATTGTAAGAGGTATTATACCATTCTTCACTCGTAATTCTCCAATTAACATGGATGTTATTACCAACTTTCCGGGCTACCAACCCGCGGCCCAACTTCTCCATGGGACGCTGTGCCAACATATTGGCTGAAAAAAGAAATAAAATGAGAAAACCACCTAAGATTCTCTGAATTGTTTGTCTATGCATATGTTTTGGGTTTATTGTTGTTAGCATAATTTATATAAAGTATTTTAATTATACATCATCCACTCTTGCGACCTGCCGTATGAGCCATTAGTGAAAATCCGGGCAACATCACCTGCAGCAAAAAAAATTTCCGTAAAGTTACACAATCATCTGATAATCTCATTATTTGTTTTGGTTGATTGACATTAAAAATGAGAAGTTAGGGAAGTTATTTTTAGTAGTTAGTAGTTGGTAGCTAGTAGCTAGTAGCTAGTAGTAGTTGGAGCTGAGAAGTTAAATGAAGTTAAAGAAGTTAGGGAAGTTAACGGGTTACGAGTTCCGGGGTCCGGGATCGCGAGTTCATTCTTGGCTTTTGGCTTTTGGCTGTTAGCCTTTGGCTTCGTTCATCGTTTTTTTTATCTTTACTTTTTGTTCTCAATTCAACAGTTCAACGATTAAACAATTCAACAATTCAACAAAATTAAACACTAAACATTAAACATTAAACAATTTGTCTTTTGTCTTTGTTCTTTGTTCTTAGTTATTCGTTCATCGTTCTTCACTTTTCGTTCTTAGTTCATCGTTTATAGTTTTTCGTTCTTCACAAACTCCCTCAAGGATATATCTGAATTTTTCAACCCCTCTATGATGCTTTCTGCATTTAAACGTGCTCCTTTTAGAGATGAATGCGTATGGTCGTTTTTAAAATAAGTGTTTACATCTTCTCGCTTCATCTTTTCAAATTTTGCCGCAGATATCTCATTCAAATCGATGAAATACGCCCCTGCCTGTTCGGCAGCTTCCTTTGCCCATAAGCCGTAACCTGTGTTATTCCGCTTGATGAAACCATCTGCATTCCACTGATTGCGTGGCACGTGACTCAACACAATGGGGATGGCTCCTCTCTCCTTGGCATCCATGATAAACTTACGTAAATACCATCCGTAAGTATAAATCAACTGATAACGTCCTGTGCTTTCCATTTTAAGAACTTGTGTCCTGTCGTCCGAACCGGGGATGGTACCACGGGCTTTATCCGTATTGATAGAACCGCCGTCATTGTGTCCGAACTGCATCATCACGAAATCGCCGGGCTGCAAAGCTTCATATACTTTATCCCACAGACCCTCATCCAAATACGTACGCGAACTTCTTCCCCCGCGCCCCTGGTTGTCAACCGTGATTTTTGCGGTGTCAAAATATTGTTCAATGACGCTGCCCCAACCCCACATGCCATCTTCCTCCTTGTCCGTATTCTTAACGGTTGAATCGCCGATGGTAAACAAAACAGGCCGGTTACCTTTACGTTTAGCACTGGTACAGGGAATATGAGCAGGCTTGAGATATTGCGCCAACTCCAAATCCGGACATTCCCGAATACCTTCTGCCGCGATGGATGCGTTCAAACGAGCACCCATTTCATTGGTGTGTATCTTATCCTTATAAAATAAATATTGGGTCTTGATCGGACCAAAAACATCATACCGACGGGCAACCATCTCATTCATATCGATAAAGGGAACATGCATTTCATTGGCAATCTGCTCTGCCCAAATAGCATGGGTATTATTGCGTACCGCCCCGCCCGTAATGCTATCAAAATGATTGCGCATAGTAAGAGACATCAAAATCACATTAGCACCTTTTGCCTGCGTTTCTTTGACAAACTTACGCATGTACTCGCCATAAGAATACACCGTACGCTCCACTCCGGTTTCCTTGATTTTTACCCTGAGTGAATCTTTGCCAATTCCCGGTATAGAGGCACGGGCACGACCACTGTCGTAGGGACCATTATCGTTATGTCCCAACTGAACGATCACCCAGTCACCCGAACGAATTCCTTCTTTTACAGGGGCCCAAAAACTTTCATAAAAAGTACGGCTGCTCAGCCCACCTAATGCATGATTTTCAACCGTAATTTTATTCGCATCAAAAAACTCCTGAGCAAAATATCCCCAGCCCCACTGCCCGTTGGCGCCATCGCCTTTGGTCCCGTTTCTCATGGTGGAGTTGCCCACCAAAAACAACACAGGATTATTGCCTTTGCGGGATGAACCTGCAACGGGTCTGACTGTCATTGCCAAATTGATGCTGTCTAAAATATTGTCCACTATCTTTTGGTCTGCTATGGGTTCCGGAACAGCGGTTTGTGCCTGCGCATTCGTCAGCGTACATGAAAAAACCAATTCATCATTCACCCGCACGTTCTTTACCGTAAATGCCGTAATCTGACTTTGATCCATACTACCGTTTTCAGCTTTGATATTCAGATTTTCGAAGGTAAAGTTCGACAACACATATTGGTCAGACTTACTCACATTGAAAAAGATATCGCATTCGAAGTCAATATTACGCATGGTTACATAGTTTGAAAAAGACATGGGCATTTCCGTATGTCCTTTCAAATCAAAGAACTGCGTCCAGGGCTTGATATAGATAAAATTGGTTGCCTGTCCCTTGATATTATCCACCAAAATGTATTCGTAGTTTTGCGGAGTATCCGGACGCATTTTCAACCAAAACAAACGCTGAGCTTTTTTCACTTCGCTATTCCGCAAAATGATATTTCTGTTGTGTATGGATTCACTGCCGCAGGTCAGCACACCATGGCAAAACCCAAAAACACAATCTTCGATGATGATATTCCGGTTGCTACCATTATTGGCATCCCGATCGGCTGTAGGTCCCTTACCTCCCTTGAGCGCAATGGCATCATCATTCACCGACAGATAACAATTCTTCACCAGCACATTAGTGCACACATCGATATCAATGCCATCCGTGCTTGGAGCTTTTACGGGTTCAGCCGGAGAGTAAATATGCAAATTGAGTAGTTTTACGTTTTCGCATTTATAAAGATGGGTAGTCCAAAAAGGAGAGTTCATCAATTTGACGTCAGAGAGCTGTACATTTTTACTGTTGGAAATAAACACCAAACGAGGACGCATTTCGTCCAAATTCGTGCACCGGGGGTTAAACTGCCGACGCAGCCAAAATGCTTTCCAGTAACGCAGACCGTTGCCGTTAATCGTTCCTTCTCCGGAAATGGTAAATCCATCTACTTTATCGGCATTTACCACCGCAGCAAAGTACTGTAAATTCTGCCCTTCCATCCGGGTCGGTATCACCGGGAAATCCGAAATATCATCGCTCCCTTTCAACACCGCCCCTTTTTGGAGATGCAAATGGGTTCCCGGCCTGAAAAACAAAGCACCGGTTAAAAAAGTGCCTTTTGGAAATACCACCACCCCACCGGTCTGAGCTGCCAGATCAATCACTGCCTGGATTTTTTGGGTTTGAATAACTGTACTATCTTTTTTCACTCCATATTTGGTTATGACATATTGTTTTCCCAGGGTTTGAATATTGGTTGGGACTGTTTCGGTAAACCAATTTGAAATTTCGGACCCGTCGGGGAACTTACCGTTTGCCTGCGAGAAGCTGACAGTGAGAAGTGACAGGATCAATAAGCCAATCTTTTTCATTGAATGTATATTTTATGCAGAATATATAATCTTGTATTAAAAACTTAATCGGACCATTCAAAAATTGTTTTTCAACTCAATTTTCCGGATAGAAACAGGACCTAACAAACCGGAAGGCACAACATCCCATATATCAAATTTGGTGGGTTGATAGGTGATGCTGACAAAATTAATCTCGTTAAAGACGCGCCATTCCACACCCCGTTTATCATAATTCGAAATGCGGTTTGCTGGCAGATTGGTCACATAAAGTTCCAAAGTGTTTGACCCATCCTGCAGCAAAGAGCCGATCTGAGTCCTGAAGGGTACAGAGTACAGGGTACCTGCTTCTTTCCCATTAACTACCAAACGGGCACTTTCACGCACATCCCCCAAATCAATCAGGTATTCCGCCCCTGCTTCTTTTTTGAAATCAAAACGAATGGAATACCGGGCCGTACCCATGTTGACTTTCAGGGTGTCATTGTCTAAATCCGTCCACGAACCCAAGCTGTCAAGGGAAAAGCATTCTTTTACTACCGGTTCACTTTCAGGAAAAGACACCTGCCATCCCGTATTCAACTCCAGCACTTCAGCGGTAGCCTGATAGTATTTCCAGTTTTCCAATCCCTTTTGCTTTTTATCAAAAGTTTTCAGAATTAAAGACTCTCCCGGATCCAACTGCATATATACCTGTGTCTTACCATCCTGCTGTCGCAGCCGGGCCTGCCCTTTTTTACTGGTCAGCGGATCAAAGAACATGGCCGATTCTGCTTGTACACCTAAACTAATCCAATCATCAATCCGGTTATCGGTCAGCATCGCAAGAAAATAATGGTGTCCGTCAGCATTCTTCCGTCGAATGAGATTCCCTCCCCATTCTGTGGAGAAAGATTCCTTACTGTCATCGAAGCCGGCCAGCAAATCCCGGTATATATTTCCGGTGATGATGTTACCCTCTCCGTATTTCATGATGGAAACCTGATCGAATGAATCCGCCAAAGGGATTTTTTGCATCAAGGCCAGGAATATCTCCCTGCGCCGGTCTAAATCGACATAACCGGGCACATCCTCCGGATACTGATCCACAAAGATCACTGTGGCTCCTTGCCGTGCCAACTCCAGTATCTGTCGTAAAGTTTCTGACGGAATATACCGGACTGCCGGAATGATCAATGCTTTATAAGTTGTACCTCCTCCTGTGATCAATAAATTATTCTTCACCCAGGTTGTTTTCAAATAATGGTCAGAGATATAATCCAGGTCATGTCCGCAATGCATGATCTCATCTACGGCATCACAAAAATCCGGCAAACGTTCACGCATGCCATGGATGGCAAAGGTAGTAAAGTGATTGCCGCCTTCCTTTTCCCACATATCATAAATCGGCAGGTAGAGCAAGAAATCGTTATCCGGCCGACCATACTGTAAAAACGACTGCACACGGGTAATATAATCGAAGAAATGTGAAGCATCCCTCCAATACGGGTTGGTGTGCGACATGTCGATGGATGCGTAAAATTTCCATCCGGGCCATGCTGCTTCTTCAGGTGAATAGGTAGTTCCGTGAAAAAACACATGGTTCACTCCCGAAGCAAACATCAGGTCGATTTCAGGCTTGCATTGTGACAAAGACGTTCTGAAATGTTCAGAAAGCCAGGTAAATGTTTCGGAAGAGGTGTAGGGTTTCCCGGTAATATGAGCTGCTGATGAAGCGTATTTCAGGATGGTTGCATCGCTATCGTTGATTTTTCTGATGGAATCTTTTCTCAAGCCCGGGATGTCAAAGTCGGTTATGCCGAATGATTCACATTCAGGAATATCTACGGCTGCATAGATATCAATCAGATTTGCCGGTGATCCGTGCGCCTGATTCCGCGTCATTACATGGTTGCCATGCGCCCATTCCGTCCAGGGTTTGGTAAAATTGTCGTGCAGGAGTTCACCGATGGTTTTGCGGTAATCAGTGATGATGCGTTTGGATAAATCGCTCGTTCCTTTAGCCAATAATTCAGGGAAGTATTCCTGCAACTTGTAGCCCCTGCGTCTTTCAAATTGATCCGGAAAATCCGGTGTCCAATCGGCCCCATACACTTCATAAGAATCATTGAAAAAAGCGTTCGGATAAGGGGTTTGGGAGTCCTTGAAAGCCTTATCAAACCTGGAAAGATAGCGCATCACTGCGTCTTTGTTGAAATGATCAAGTACGTATCCCTGTCCACCTGGTGCAGCACGTTTGACCATTTGTAAAGTTTTTCCGACAAACAAAGCGATGAGATGACATTCTTTACCATGCGGGGCAGTCCAATTCAAGATTCCTTCTTTGTCAACCAACGCTGTCAAATCAATTTTTTCTCCATCACCGGAATAAGCCATCAACTTATCCAAATAAGCAAAAGCTTGTTGTCTCCTGTCTTTTACCACTATCGGCTCCTTTAAACTTTTTCCGGCAGCTACTGTGTAATGTTGAAAAATCGCTTTTGTAGCGGCATCTTCCAAACTTACACCCGGTCCGCCAAAGGGCCATCCCGTACCGTTGTTCATGTCCACCACCATGCCTAAACGTTGTGCTTCCGACTGTGTAAACTGAAGCATTTCCATCCATTGCGGCGACAGATAATCTATATAATGGTCTTGTCGTCCCTGCACTCCATAAATCGGAGTAATCTCAACCCCGCCTATTCCGGCCCGGGCAAGAGATTCCAGGTTAAAGGTCAGACCAGCTTTATCCACATCGCTTCCCAACCACCACCAGCGTGTCCATGGTTTGCTTTCCTGCCTTACCTCAGGCCAATCGGTCAAAGACTTTTGCGTACACGCTCCACTCAATCCGATCAAAATTAACAATAATGATATGGCCGAAATTCTCTTCATGATATGACTTTCGAAATTAAAAGATTAAAACTTCAACTCATCCGGTGCATCCTGATTGTTGATATGCAGGCGCTCGCCTTCTTTTCTGCTCAAATCTTCAATCAACAAAAGGTCAATGCCATGTTCCGGGTAAAATAAGTTGGAATTCATGTATTGAACAATCGAATGATAGAGTTGCCGGGCAACCGGACGCCTATCTAAATTATTCTGTACATCTGCCGAGCAGACTACGATTTTTCCTTCTCCTACTTTTGCTTCAAACAACATCCCCAATTTGCGGTTGATAAACCAGGTGTCGATGGGTTGTACAATGGGCTGAAAATCTGCAGGAAAACTATTCATTTCCATTGCCTGGGCTCTGTTGATCAACTCCCACCATTGCAAGCCGGTATAATAATCGGTCGGGAAATCTTTCAGTATGGGATGATTGGAATTAACCAACGTACCGACGGTATGTGGGGGACGCATTTTGAACCAGGAAGTATTCCAAAAAGCCGGAGTCATATGTTGTACCACATCTTTCCCCTGTTCCACCTTACCTGCCAATAGTAGCAATACTTTTCCACCCTCATTCAGGGTTTGTTTTGCCTGATCATCTATCTCATTGGTAATATAGATATCCTGAATGTCTGCTTCCTGGAGTTCCTGCGGATACACCCAAAAATCCCAGTTGTTGACGACATCTGTTCCCTGTAAGCTAATTTCCAAATTCAGCTTCTGTGCCTTATCGAACCCACTCAAAGCAACTTGAACCTTACCCAATGACAGACAGTTACCAATTTGAATATCTTGTGCCGGAAATTCTCCTTGATAAATGATTTTGCCATTGGCATTTTTTACTGACCAGCACAGGGTTTGATTTTTTAACGGAACTTCTCCAAAATGCGCTGCCTCCAACCGGGCCTCCAGGGTTTCATTGTTCGTAAACACAAACTTGTCCATGCGTGCCAGCAAGACAGTCGGAGCACAAAAACGACGGAACTCTGCGGCATTAATATAGGCCTTTTCTTCCCAGAAAGCATTCAGCACCCCCACCAAAGCGGTGCCCTGTCCGGAATAATCGTTCAGACTCAATAACTGAAAACCCGCATATTCAGGCGTACGCAAGGTTTTTTCAATTTCATGTTTATAACACAATACCTGCAATTTTCCCGATGCCATCAAAAATTTTGCACCCAGATCGCCCATGTTCCGGTCTTTCAAATCCTGACGAAACAGCTCAAAGTTACGTGCCTTCATCACACCTGTATATTGATCTATCTCTTTAAAATCGGGGAAGACACACCACTGACCGGTCTCATGCGAGACAAAGGGTTGTTTCACAGTATCTATTTTAGACAAAAAATCCGAATTGGATTCCGGCAAGGCACGACTCCACTCTAATCCACGTGCTCCGGCTTTCACGTGAAACTGACTTTTAGGCTGCCATGCCCAGCTTCCACCTACGGACGCACCGGTATATACCCGCCGGGTATCGGTTTCCTTCCAATAGTCCACAAACTTACTCACCCAGGCAACCCAGCGGCCGCGCGGTTCATTGCCAATAGCAAACATGGCAAAAGAAGGATAGTTCCCGTAACGTTTGACAATACGCTGAGCTTCCTTCCACAAGTACTCATCCACCGGACGGCCATCGCCCAGGGAAGAACCGTGATTCGGCCAGGTTGGTCCTTCGGGCTGAAGGTAAAAACCCGTTTTATCGGCAGCAATTAAGGCTGCTTCAGGCGGGCAATATGAATGAAAGCGCATGTGGTTGAGTCCGTAATTCTTGCAAATCTCAAACACCCGCTCCCAGGATGCCACATCCATAGGGGCATAGCCGGTGAGCGGGAAAACACAATTTTCCACCGTTCCCCGCAACATGGTCTTCCGACCGTTTACGTAAAAAGATTTTCCGTCGATGGTAATTTCACGCATCCCAAATTGGGTCTCCTTGACATCGACTCCTTTTTTAGTACTGAGCGTTGCTGTTAATTTATAAAGATTCGGCTGAAACTCATCCCAGGTCAGGAAATTCTCACCCATGGGCAGTTCAATCTCAATGATATCCTTAGTCTCCGTGGTCGTAAATTTTCTTTGTATGGTTTCGGTTTGATGAACCAAATCACTGTTAAAGCTATGCGCTTTCAGCTCCAGCGTACCTGCCGCCTGATCACCTTCCAGTTTGATTTTCACCAAGGCTTTTTTACCGGATAAATCCGGATAAACCTGCAAATCTTCAATATAGGTTTTCGGCGTAAATTTCAATTCAATCTTACCGACTATGCCGTTCCAGTTGCCTTGTGTTTGGTCGGTGATGCTGTGCGAGTCCTTTCCCACATCAATGTCTTTGGTGCGGTTATCCACACAAATGGTAAGTTGATTGTTGCCTTTTTTCAGGAAAGAAGTGATCTCGAAAATATGCGGGACCGATAAAGAGTTTTGCATCCCTACTTCCCTGGCATTTACCCACAGACGGGTCTCTGTATGCGGACGTTCTAAAAACAAAAACACCCTACCCTTCAACATCTCCGGAGTAAGAACAACATCCCGCTGATACCAGGCTGCTCCCACATAATACTTCACAGGTGTCAGCCAAAAGGGCAATTTCAGGTTTTCCTGCACCCTGTATTTTTCCAGGCGAGGGTTGTAAAAGAAAGAACTGTCGTAGATACTGGCTGTCCATTGCGTATGGAGTGTCACTTCATCGCCCTTGCGATTTTCCGCCATCGACCCGGGTAAATAAATTTTATCACTTAATTTTTTAGCGTACCACTGTTCTTTTTCACCCACATCATTACGGTCGATATCAAACCGCCACTCGCCCTGCAAGTTAATGGTAGTTGCTGATACCATAAAAATGGAAACAGAAAGAAAACACAAAATCAACAAAAAACGAAAAGAATCTGCTCTCATGGTAAAATAGTTAATTATTAAAATGATCCGATTAAAATTCAGCTCGCCGAACAAAAATACAGAAGATTTTTCATCCTGCCCACCCTTCCCTGTCTAAATTTCTGTAGTTGATGGCTTCTGCTATATGATGGGTACATATTTGTTCGGAATTTTCGAGATCTGCAATGGTTCTCGATACTTTTAAAATTCTGTCATATGCACGAGCTGACAAATTTAATCTTTTCATGGCATTTTTCAATAATTCTGTCCCGGCTTTATCTATTACAGCATATTTTTTCTGCAATTTTGTAGTCATCTGTGCATTACAATAGACGCCTTCCACGTTTTTAAAGCGCTCTTCCTGGATCAACCTTGCCCGCTTGACCCGCTCTCTGATCTGTTCACTTTTTTCTGCATCCCGCCTTTCGGATAATTTTTCAAAAGGAACCGGTACAATTTCTATGTGTATGTCTATCCTGTCTAAAAGTGGTCCCGAAATCCTGCTCAAATATTTTTGAACTGTTCCGGAAGGACATACACAGGTCTTTTCAGGATGGTTATAGAAGCCGCAGGGACAGGGATTCATGGAAGCCACCAACATAAAACTGGCAGGAAAATCAACAGTGAATTTTGCTCGTGAAATGGTAATTTTTCTGTCCTCCAGAGGTTGTCGCATCACTTCTAACACGGTACGCTTAAATTCCGGCAATTCATCCAAGAACAACACTCCGTTGTGTGCCAATGATATTTCACCCGGCTGCGGGAAAGCACCTCCTCCCACCAGGGCAACATCCGATATGGTGTGATGCGGACTGCGAAACGGGCGCTGTGCTATCAAAGCAGAACTGTTTTCCATGCATCCCAACACAGAATGGATCTTGGTTGTTTCCAATGCTTCCTCTAAGGTCATAGGTGGCATAATAGTCGGCAATCGCTTTGCCATCATCGACTTACCGGCACCGGGTGGTCCTATCAAAATGATGTTGTGCGAACCGGCAGCCGCCACCTCCAATGCCCGCTTCACATTTTCCTGCCCCCTCACATCCGAGAAATCAATTTCCAAACAATCATGTGCATCTTGAAATAATTCATCTGTGTTTACCCTTAAAGGTTGTAATGAAGTATTGTCATTCAAGAATGTGATTACTTCCGTAAGGCTTTGGACTCCATAAACATCGATGCCACTTACAACTGCAGCTTCTCCGGCATTCTGCCGGGGAACGATCAAGCCTTTATAACCTTCTTCCTTGGCTTTAAGGGCTATGGGTAATGCTCCTTTGATGGGTTTCATGCCTCCATCCAGCGACAATTCTCCCATGATCACAAACTGTTCAATCGAATCGGATTTTATCTGACCGGATGCAGCCATAATGCCCACGGCTAAAGGTAAATCATAAGCAGATCCTTCTTTTCTGATATCTGCCGGTGCCATATTGATGACTACCTGTTTCCCGGGTAACCTTTTCCCTGAAAAAGCAAGAGCCGAGGCAATTCTTTCATGACTTTCCCTGACTGCGTTATCAGGTAGGCCAACAATTAAAAATCGGATGCCCTGACTGATATTGACTTCAATGGTCACAATGGTCGCAGTGATGCCTTGCACAGCAGCTCCATAAGTTTTTACTAACATAGTTAATACGGTATTATTTTTAAACAAACAGAATTGCCCGCGAAAATACAATCTTTTGAGATGCAAAAGGTAAAATGTGAAAGATTTATACCTTTTGCGCAGAAAAAAATGAAGAAAAACTAAATGCTGGTCACCAACACCACCACATAAGCAGCGATGCCTTCCCTGCGTCCGACAAAACCCATTTTTTCGGACGTGGTGGCTTTGATAGAAATTTGATCGGGTGAGACAGCCATGACCTCAGACAAGGTGGTCTGCATGGCAGGAATGTGAGGATTGAGCTTAGGCACTTCAGCACAAATGGTACAGTCAGCATTACCTAATTCCCAACCTTTCGATCTTAGCAATTGCATGGTTTCCTCCAGCAATAATTTACTGTCGATGTTTTTATATTCAGCTGCCGTATCAGGGAAATGATAGCCTATATCGCGCAAATTAGCGGCACCCAAAAGGGCATCGCAGAGGGCATGTATCAGCACATCAGCATCCGAGTGACCTGCCAAACCCAAATGGTAATCAATTTGAACTCCCCCTAACCACAATTCACGGGAAGGAGCAAACTGATGAACGTCATATCCAAATCCTACACGAATATTCATTTGTATATGAACCGGGACAAACGAGACCGGTAATTAACGAATCAGGTTCTGTAAACCATACAAATCGAACGACAAAGAGAATCTCAAAGTCTGATCAAGCGGATTTGTTTGTGCAATCGATACTACATAAGAAGCATCCAATTGAAACACATTCAGCTTAAATCCGGCTCCAGCCGTGAAAAATTTACGGTTCCCTTTGTACGCATGTTCATTGAAATATCCGGCGCGGACAAAGAACTGATTGTTATAGGCATACTCTGCACCTGCAGACCAGGTTATTTCCTGCATCTCTTCTTTGAATCCACCCGGTGCATCATAAAACGACGATATCATTCCTTGTAAGGCAGTCATATCGTTGTAATAATTTCTATTATCAGCAGTTTTTAAATAATCTACTGTGGGAACGAGATACTTATAAGCATCTGCATTGATGGAAATACGCTGGTATTCATCAATCGGATAATCAAACGAGGTCCCCAACCGCAAATTGGTAGGAATAAAACTGCTGGACGCAGATTTGTCATAGGATATTTTAGAACCTATATTGGACAGATTAAAACCTAAAGCCCAATTGGCATCGCCCGAGTACACCTGTATGGGCAGTCTGTAATACATTGCGACGTCTGCCGCGACAGCAATACCCGGATACACTTCAGTACCTCCGGACATATTTATACCATTATTCAAATCAGAATAGATAAACCGCAAAGCCACTGCCGCCGAAAAATTCTCAAACAACCTTTGTGAATAAGCTACATCTGCAGCCAATTCATTCGGATACGCAGACCCCCAATCATTACCTGACCAATCATACATCACAATTTCACCCAAAGAGAAATATCGCAAGGATGCACTCAAAGCCCGTTTTTCATTAAATTTCCAATAACCAACCAAATAAGATAAATTGATGTCATCCACCAATTTCCTCAACCATGGCGTAAAAGAAAATGACATCCCTGCATTACTTTCGATAAACACATATTTTGCCGGATTCCAAAACTGCGAACTTACATCAGCAGTAGTGGCCGCTCCTACATCACCCATACCCGCACCCCGGGCTTCCGGAGAAATAGTGAGTGAGGGAACGGCAATATGAATCGGGTGATTCTGAGGTTCTTCTTCTGAAAAAACACATAGGGATGTTACAGACAAAAGGACAAAAAGAGTTGCAAACTTTCTCATTGTTACAAAATTTCTTTTATTTATGATGTTAGGAATTATAAAGTCTATTTATTAAAACACATTAACGTAAAAAAGTCACTTTATTGCTTACAACAGTCTTATTCTACTACAATTAATTTTTTAATTTTGGAATGCACTGTTTTGGAATCTAAACTTATGCTGACACGATACAGATAAATGCCTGTCGGAAGTGATCCGCCCTCAGAATCCGTTACATTCCATGTAACCTCATCCAAAGTTGATTGAGATATGGTCCATATCATGCGTCCCGCCAAATCAAAGATATCAATTTTGGTGTCAAGTACCGATTCAGGACGATCGTGTTGTATGACGAATTTAGTGGAAGCCTTCACCGGATTGGGATAATTGTACACATCAAAAATTATGGGTTCCAGTCCTCTCACCACTTCAAATTCAATGGTATCACTTGAAGAATTATTTTGTAAATCCCATACCTTAAATGTAAGCGTATGTTTTCCTGGGCGTAATTCAGGTAGTTTAAACCTGACTGTCCCTTGTGTATAATCATTCTCAGTGGAATGATAGAAATCATTAAGTATATAAAACTGCTCCGGGTCTTCGTCAACAATCAAGGTGATATCGTGTCCGATACCGCTTCCAACCTGATTGATACCACTTATATCGCTTACTTGAGCCACGAAAAGGGGTGTTTCGTTTACCTTATCGCCTGACTTAAATGCCGGACTATTCAGATACATTTGGATATTCGGACCTTCTTTATCAAATTCTATCAGCGGGTCAATATTCGGATTTGTTCCGCCTACATAGAAATTTTCAAAATATCCTTGTGCTTCATATCCGTTATCTTCACAGGAAGCGTAATAATTAATCCTACCCGTTCCGTAATTGTATTTGATATCTTTAGGCAACATGAACACTAACTCAAACTGTCCGTTTTCAACTTGAACGGCTCCGGAAAATAATTTATTCAGACGGTCATCGTAAGTGATTACACCATTTTTGTTGTTATCGTTATTCAAAGTTGTAATGCTCTGAACTTTATCATAAATCGTTGCATTTAAAAAGCCATTAAAATCACTGACGAGATTATTGTCTTTATCCGCAATACGGCCTTCTACTTTTACCACCGACAAAGCCCGCAAAGTGTCATTGCCTTGCACAGCTACACCATTGATTTTATCAGTTACAACCTTATACCCATACTTATCCGGATAATTCAATCTTATAGATGGATCGCCCATATATACGTAGGACAATTTGTTGATTTCATTGCCAAGTCTGTTTTTAGCCCTCCTAAACACTTCACCCACCCTCAAATACTCTCCGTTATCTTCTTTTGAAAACAGAAAATAATTAACCTCTTTGTTAATATTTAAATTTTGTGAAGCATATACGGGTCGGGTGGCCGAGAAAATACCTATACCACCTCCAATCGGATTCAACAATACCCGTTCACCGGCTGAAATAGTCGGCAAGTCAAATTGCAAAAAATTACAGGTCACTGCAATCCATAAAGGTAAGTTTTTATTAGATAGCGTTCTGACGTCTGTAGAAGTTAAAATTTGCTCATTTGTCCAACCTGCTGTACCGGCATGACCGGTAAAATTGAGAACGAACATACCGTTTCTCAACAAATTATGAAACTGGGTACGAGCAATAGGATAAGTCTCACCGCTGGCATTGATTATTTGCTGATAAGCATCCAAATAAATTTTTGTGATCTGAAAAGCCGGATTGTTTGCTGCCACGCTCAATGCAACGACTTCTGCCTGTTTAGCATGCAAGGCATCGTCCCCGTCATCAGCCAAAAAGCAAAGTTGATTTTTCCAGATCCCACGGTTCTCATCCTTCATATAATTGATGGTCTTGGTCACCACATCGGTAGCTTCCTGTAGGTTACTGACCGGAAATCTTCCAACCCCAATATCCAGGGTATGCGCCGGCACATTATCGCCGTCCGTATCTTTGAGAAAAGCAAAATAATCATCAGTAACATATGATTCCGTTTCCACCAAAGAGTTTTCTGCCTGATAGGTTAGCACAAACGGTTCTCCCGAAGATCTCAATATTTTACGGTTATCATAAGAACCTCTTCCAAACAACAACAAGAAACTTGGACGTTTGGTCAAATCACCTGATTCATTGGCCCTGTCATACAACATTTTCAACACCCACCGATAAGCTGTGGCATCCGGTGTTCCGGAAGAAAATTCGTTATAAACTTCTTCGGTAGTCACAACTTCAACCGTAATTTCTCCCCTGTTATTATGTTCGTTTGCCAATCTTTTAGCCTGTGATAAAAAACCAGGATGTGTGATGATCAGCATGTCTGCCGGGAGCATGCCATGCAAATCCTGATTGGGAACAACTCCTACAACTTCAGGTTTTGGGAACGACCCTGCAGCACCCGGATTAAGGGCTAAATAAGTTTTGTTTGTCTGATTGGAATCGTAAAAACTTAAAGTACCACTGTTCGCTTCAGCATTGACACGACTGATATTAGTATGATCGGTAATATCCCAAATTTGTGTGTTAGATGTTGCATTACTCAGGGTAAACTTGTTATAATTACCACTGCCTAAATGATCAGGGTTTTGAAAACGCATTACGTCGCCGGTCATTTTCAAAGCTCTTCTTGCATTAACTTCCAAATAATTAAGGTATCCCTTTGCATTTGCAACAGAATTTTTATCGTAAGTAAGCTCAAAATTTTGAGTGCCTGTTTCGGGCGTAAACGTAAAAAAACCATTTGCCCCTTTTCCTTTTTCATAGTGGTCCTTGGACTTTTCGGCCACACTCAAACTTTTTGTTTGTTTGGAATTCAGGCTCAGATTGAAAGTTGACGGTGCGGTTGAATTGGCAGCTACATCCAATCTTACTTTCACTGAATTATCATCTATTACGATATTGGGAAATGAAAATTTTAAATCCAACAAAAGCACATCCCCAAAAGTTTCACCGTAAAAGACTTTACCGGAATTGGTCAGACTGATCAATTCCCTTTCATGCACAGCGAAATCTATAAAATCATTGACTTCCACAAAAGAACCTCCTGAAGGCAATTCATAATCCTTCATTTCAATTTTACGTCCCGTTCCAACATCTGCCGAAGATGTAACAAAATAATAACCGTAAATTGAATAATGATTAAGAGTATGCATGTAGATCTGCCGCGCTGCATCATACTTCCATGAATTAACTCCTTGCGCATAAAACAGGATATAATCCCCTGCATTAAACTCGTCATCACTTCCCTTCTCCATATGAATGGCTATCTCGGGCAGATCATCAATCTTGGGATGAAGAAAGTTTTGACTCAAGAGCGCACCACCGTATCCAAAAATTTTGACATCAGCGGGATTATTTATTCCCATATCTTTCAAATCCTCATAGGTTAACTTATAAACTCCGGATTCTTCAATCCTGATTTTTACAAACTTACCTTCAGCCAATACAGATTTTTCTTTATATGAATGTATCCCTTGTGTCCCTGCATAAGTGTGATGAAGACAAAGTCCCGGCAAAATGAAAAGCAGAGAAGTTATAATCTTGTTAAAATTGAACATGGATTTTATGTGTATAAAGTCAATCATTTCAAAATCTCTTAAATAAACGTAACACCTTGTTTATTGTTGTTCGAATTAAAAATTCCTAACATTATTTAATTTTAAAATCAAACATTTTTCGATCAAAAATATATCCCTCTAACCTATCACCAACTTTCACCGGTCCAACACCGGAAGGAGTACCCGTAAACAAAATATCTCCAATTTTAAAAGTAAAAAACCGACTGGCGTATGCGATGAGTGCATCAATCGAAAAAATCATGTCTTTTGAGTTCCCTTCCTGAACAGTTTCACCGTTCACATCAAGCCGAAAATCAATATTCCGGACATCTTCAATTTCTGTTACAGACATAAAATCTCCGATTACAGCGGCATTATCAAATGCTTTACTTATCTCCCAGGGATAACCCCTTTCTTTTAATTTTTGCTGAATGTCACGTGCCGTAAAATCTACCCCAAGACCAATTTCAGCATAATAACGATGCGCAAATTTCTTTGCTATATTTTTACCCAGCCGGTTAATTTTGACGATCAATTCCACTTCATGGTGCAACTCATTGGAAAAATCAGGAATGTAAAATGGTCTGTTTTTCCTTAGTATTGCCGTATCCGGCATCATAAAAACCATAGGCTCTTCCGGATGGGCATGATTCAGCTCCTTGTTGTGTTCAACGTAATTCTGTCCTATCGCTAAAATTTTCATGTGGTTATGGGTTATAAGTCGAGTTCTTTCAACGCATTCAAGCGATTATACATCACAGCAAGATGAGCATATATGGAAGTATTTTGTACAATTACATTCTCAGGAACGACAATTCTATAAGGCGTAAAGTTCCAAATGGCTTTGATACCGCCTTTCACCATAATGTCCGACACTTCTTGCGCCTTATCCACCGGAACGGTCAATATCCCGATGTGGATACCCGTTTGTTGCTGAAGTTCAGCAAATTTATCAATATGATGAATGGGTATGTGGTTAATAGAGGTACCCGTCAATTCATGCCTGACATCGAATCCTGCCTTGATTTCCATACCAAATTGCTGTAATCCATTGTCGTGCATAAGGGCACCGCCCAAATTACCCACTCCAAAAAGATAAGCCTGATGTGAATCTGTAAAACCGAGAAAGTGTTCCAACACCGTAACCAACTCATTGACATCATAACCAACGCGCGTCCTGCCGGATATTTTGACAAATGACAAATCTTTGGCAACCATCGAAGCATCCACAGCAATACTTTTTGCAATGCGAGTTGAAGACAGGAATGATTCACCCTGCTGTAAAGCCAGTTTTGCAAAAGCCAAATACCAGGGCAATCGGCGCAAAGTAGGCTCCGGAACATGAAACTCGATAGTGCTTTTTAAGTGAGGCATTTGTCTCTTATATCTCTTAAATGGATTTAATCTGCAAAAATAGTCAATTATTTTAATTAATTTTGCACGTTTATTATTTTAAGCATAATTCATGGAGTACATTTTTAAAGAAATCGAAGCCAAGTGGCAAAAGTACTGGGAGAAAAATAAAACTTATAAGACTGAAATCGATCTTGACAAGCCTAAATTCTACGTATTAGACATGTTCCCCTATCCGTCAGGAGCAGGTTTGCATGTGGGACATCCACTCGGATATATCGCCTCGGATATCTACAGTCGCTACAAAAGATTGAACGGGTTCAATGTGCTTCATCCCATGGGTTATGATGCGTACGGACTGCCGGCTGAGCAATATGCCATACAAACCGGACAGCACCCTGCCGTTACCACCGAACAAAACATCAAGCGCTATCGTGAACAACTGGATAAAATCGGATTTAGCTACGATTGGGACAGGGAGATACGTACCAGTGAGCCAGACTATTATCATTGGACGCAATGGGCTTTCATTCAAATGTTCAATCATTATTATGATACCAAACAAGAGAAGGCAGTTCCGATTGCCAATTTGGTAAAACATTTAGAAACGCGCGGCACCGAGGGTCTACAGGCTCATCAATCCCATCCTTTGGATTTTTCCGCTTCAGAATGGAAAACAAAATCTGAAAAGGTACAGCAAGAAATTTTATTAAATTACCGAATCGCTTATCTCGCTGATACAAAAGTCAATTGGTGTCCTGCGCTGGGCACCGTCCTCGCAAATGATGAAGTCAGCGAGGGCTACTCCGTGCGTGGGGGTCATCCGGTCGAACAAAAGATCATGCGCCAGTGGAACTTGCGTGTTTCTGCTTACGCTCAAAGATTGTTAGACGGACTGGACACCATCGACTGGACGGATTCTTTAAAAGAAACGCAACGAAACTGGATAGGCAGAAGCGAAGGTGCAGAGATGAGATTCTTCCTGAAAGACAAAGACATCAGTTTTGATATTTTTACTACACGTGCCGACACTATTTATGGAGTTACCTTCATGGTATTGGCTCCAGAAAGCGAATTGGTGGATGTTTGCACTACACCTGAGCAACAAGCAGCCGTGCAAAGCTATTTGGAAGAAACCAAAAAGCGCACTGAGCGGGAAAGATTGGCAGACAAAAAAGTAAGCGGTGTTTTCACTGGCTCTTATGCCATCAATCCGGTCAGCAAAACCATTATTCCCATCTGGATTTCTGACTATGTATTAGCGGGTTACGGCACCGGAGCCATCATGGCAGTGCCTGCACACGACAGCCGCGACTATGCTTTTGCCAGGCATTTTGATTTGCCCGTTATTCCCCTAATTGAAGGTTGTGACGTATCAAAAGAAAGTTTCGATGCCAAGGAAGGCATCATGATGAATTCCGGCTTTTTAAATGGTCTGACCGTTAACGAGGCAATCAGCAAGGCCAACCAATATGTGGAGGAGCAAGGCATTGGAAAAGTCAAAGTGAACTACCGCTTGCGCGATGCCATTTTCAGTCGCCAGCGCTACTGGGGAGAGCCTTTCCCCGTGTATTACAAAGATGATATACCCTATATGCTGGATGAAAGTAAGCTGCCACTGATTTTGCCCGAGGTCGATAAATACCTGCCGACAGAAAAGGGTGAACCTCCTCTGGGCAGGGCTAAAAACTGGCAAACAGAAGATGGTTATCCCCTGGAACTCAATACTATGCCCGGTTTTGCGGGTTCTTCAGCCTATTACCTGCGCTATATGGACCCCAAAAACGACCAGGCCCTGGTAAGCAAGGAAGCCAATGAATATTGGCGCAATGTGGATTTATACATAGGCGGAACGGAACATGCTACCGGTCACTTGATTTACAGTCGTTTCTGGAATAAATTCCTATATGATTTGGGCCTGGTTTGCGAAGCGGAACCCTTTAAGAAACTGATCAATCAGGGGATGATCCAGGGGCGCAGCAATTTTGTGTACAGGGTGATAGAAAAAAGTCCTAAAACTTCCAAAGGGAAAAAGCCGGCACCGACATTTGTTTCATGTAATTTGAAAGACAACTATGAAACCATGCAGATGCATGTGGATGTGAATATTGTGCATAACGATCACTTGGACATTGAGAAGTTCAGAAACTGGAATCCAGAGTTTGAAAATGCTGAATTTATCCTGGAAGATGGGCAATACGTCTGCGGATGGGCAATAGAAAAAATGTCAAAATCGATGTTTAATGTGGTGAATCCGGACGATATCATTGAAAAATATGGTGCCGACACCCTGCGTTTGTATGAAATGTTCCTGGGACCTCTGGAGCAATCCAAACCCTGGGACACCAACGGCATTGATGGGGTGCATAGATTTTTAAAGCGTTTATGGTCATTGTTTTATAAAGACGGAGAACTATTGCTGAACGATGAAGAGCCTACGGCTGAAGAGTTAAAAATCTTGCATAAAACCATTAAAAAAATCAGATATGACATTGAAAATTTTTCCTTCAACACGTCCGTTTCTGCTTTTATGATCTGTATCAATGAACTATCAAGTCTTCAATGCAGCAAAAAATCAATTTTAGAACCTTTTGTGATTTTGCTTGCCCCTTTTGCACCGCACATCGCCGAAGAGCTTTATTGGGCTTTGGGCAATGAACATACGATTTTTGATGCAAGTTTCCCCGTTTGTAATGAAGATTATTTGGTTGAATCAACAGTTAAGTATCCCGTATCTTTCAATGGAAAAGTACGTTTCACCATGGAGTTTGCAGCCGATATGAACAAGTCAGCTATAGAGCAGACTGTGTTGGCAAATGAGCAAACCATCAAACATTTGCAGGGAAAAGACGTTAAGAAGGTAATAGTGGTGCCGGGGAAGATTGTGAATTTGGTGTTTTAGTTCCGGGGTACGGAGTGCGTGTTCACGAGATCCGGGGTTATGATGGATGTAGTTATAAAAGTTAATTAATATATGGCATTGAGTAAAAAAGCAAAAAAGACATGGATTGGCATTCGTGAATACGTCATGATTGTGTTGGGATTGCTGATGTATGCATTTGCATGGAAAGGTTTGTTGCTCCCGCATAAGATCACGGGAGGAGGCGTGACCGGTATAGGTGCGCTGGTATATTACGCTACCGGTTTCCCTATTTCTGCGACATACATTATCATCAATGCTTTTTTACTACTAGTCGCTTTTAAATTGGTAGGCTGGCAATTCAGCATACGCACCATCATTGGTGTTGCCTTGCTGACTTTCTTTTTAAGTATCATTCCTGAAATGCCCATTGGCACTTTTGTGAACGAAAACGAAAATTTCATGGCTTGTGTACTGGGTGGGTTGATCATGGGTAGTGGTCTGGGCCTGGTATTTCTCAATAACGGCAGTTCAGGAGGTACAGATATCGTTGCCAAAATCCTGAATAAATATCGCAATATTACACCCGGCAGAGCTTTATTATATGCGGATGTTTTGATTGTATCTTCTTCTTATTTTTTAAAATTCGGCAGCATTGAAAAAATTGTTTATGGTTTGACTGCGCTCACTGTTTCAACATTGTCGATTGATATGGTGATCAACGGTGTGAGACAATCGGTGCAATTTTTTATTTTTTCGAGGAAGCACGAACAAATTGCTACACGTATCAACGCAGAGATGAACAGAGGCGTTACCATTCTGGATGGTACCGGATGGTACTCAAAAGAACCGGTTAAAGTGATTACCGTTGTGGTTCGCAAAAACGAATCAACCAATATTTTCCGCATAGTAAAAGAAGTCGATCCGGATGCCTTTATCTCACAAGCATCCGTTGCCGGAGTTTACGGACAGGGATTCGACGTAATAAAAACAAAATAACGCCACAAGGTATCACCCACGGCCATGGAAGACAATCTGAAAAAAAATATGATTGGTGCATTAACCTGGAGCGCAGTCAACACTTTTGGTGCTCAGCTTCTCCAGTTGGTAATCGGGATTATCCTGGCAAGGGTGCTGATGCCTGCCGATTTCGGTATCATCGGTGTTCTATTCGTTTTTACGAGCGTTTCCGGCGTACTGATTGATGGTGGATTCACACAAGGACTAATCAGAAAAAAAGATACCACAGACAAGGATTTCAGCACGATATTTTTTCTGAATCTGTTAATTTCAACTCTGCTGTATGTTTTGTTGTATATTTCTGCTCCACTGATTGCCCGATTTTTTGCACAGCCCGCTTTGGTAACCTATTCGCGTATTTTGTTCATCATTATACTTATCTTTCCCTTTTACATGATTCAAAATGCCCAATTACTCAAAAAACTTCAATATAAAACAATAGCTACCATCAATATCATCAGCGTAAGCGTCAGCGGAACAGTAGCCATTATACTGGCATTTAGGGGTTTTGGTGTTTGGGCTTTGGTCATACAGCAAATCTGTTTTCACAGCATGCGCTGGATCACCTATACTTTTTTTGTACGCTGGAGACCCTTGCTTGTTTTCACAAAATCCACCATCAAAGATTTGTGGAAATTTTCTCTTCCCTTATTGGGACAAACAAGTTTGAATGCTCTGTTTGGTCAAATATATTTCATCATTATCGGGCGCTTTTATCCGATTCAACAGGTAGGATATTTTAACCAAGCAAATAAATACAGCGAAACGGTTAACTTTGCGGCACAAAGCATCCTGTCAGCCGGAACATTTCCGGTTCTATCAACCATACAAGACGACAAAGAAAGGCTTTTAGGTGTTTATAGAAAATTAATCGCATCCGTTTCCATCATCACCTTTCCATTTGTGGTGTTTCTGATTGTTGCAGCCGAACCCATTGTAGTTACACTGATTACAGAAAAATGGCTGCCATCGGTTGTCTTATTGCAATTGTTACTGTTAGCGAATATCTTCACGCCTATGTTTACCATCAATATCAACATATTGAATGCCCAAGGGTTTTCGAACATCAGCCTGAAACTTGAGATTATTAAGAAATCGTTGATTGTAGTTTCAATCGTGGCATGTTTCAGCTTTGGCATCAAAGCCATGCTCGCGGGATTTGTAGTGGCAAACTATATAGCCTACGCCACTTCTATGGTATCCATTAAGAAATCACTCGGACATTATTACAGACATCAACTGAAGGATATATTAAGCAATCTGATTGTTTCCGGTATTGTCGGCATAATTGTTTTACCCATACATATGCTTAATATTCACGTAATTTTCAAACTTATACTGATGGGATTGTCGTACGTGAGTTTATATGCTCTGATTATTCGCTTCTTCTTTCCTTTGACCTGGAATGAAACACTTGAAATTTTCAGGAAGGAAACAACTATTCAGTGATTAATTCAATTTGAAATGAATTACAACTTTGCCGCTTCAGAGCTGCATTCATGTCTGCTAAATAAACTCACCCACAAAGGTAAAATGCTCTCTTTACCAATAATACTTTTTACAATCTGTTTATTGGCTTTAAGTTCATTATTCGAGGTCACCAACTCTTCAAAAGTCATGTTGGTAATGGTGGCAATGTCATAGACAACTAATTTTTTTCGCTGAAAGAAATAATAAGAAGAAATATTCGACTTTAAAAAAACTTTTTTCTCCAAGTATAATAATGCCAATATATTACCCAAACCTTGCTGTCTGTTATGATTCATCAGGGCAACATCTACTTCGCCCAGAATTAATGCGTACTCAGTCGTGTTTAAATATTTTTTTAAAGGAACAAAACGCTCACCAAATAATTGATGTCCTAAATCAATCACCTTGGCAATATGCTCTTTATTACCACCATAAGAAAGCGGACAATAAATTTTCAATTGCTCATTTTTAAACTTAGCCAACATTTGAAGCATTTCGATATGATTGTTCGACACGTCAGCCGAATTCCCCAGTAAGAAAACAGGAAATTCATTTTTAGCGTTAACTGGGACAGTTTGCAATAACTCCAAGCTTACAGGGTTTGGATATGCAATAGGAATATATTCAGCATCAGACTGATACATTTGTTTTACTAAATCAACATCTTCCTTGACGAACGCGGCAATTTCTCTGAATCGGGGAATTATCTTTCTTCTTAGACTTTCATAAAATCTCGTTTTAATATTATCATCCTTTTTGTTGTATGCATACACGTCAGTTCCCCAGATAATCCAGGTTGCCTTATCTAAAAGCTTAAGATTCATGCGCCAGAACAGCAAAGTCGGATCATATGATAACAAATGAAGATACAGCCATTTACTTTTCTTAATCTGTTTCCAAACGGAAAATATTGCCAATGGATTCTTCAAACGAACCACTCGCTTGTTTAGCTGTTCGCCGTAATCATATTGTTTTTTCTTAAATTTAATAAAGGCAAAACCAAAGACGAACAAATGTTCATCTAAATTAATTTCAGACTTAACTATGTCTAAAAAGGCAGAGCTATAACTGGATTCATGTGAGAAAAAATGGATATGCATCAGCTTAGATGGGTTTATTTTTACACAGCAGGCCTTAATTGCAACCCCCTCCGTCTTGGTTGGATGGTATCCGGCTTAGCCTTCAATTCTTCTTTCGTTGTTTTGATGCTGTCTTTAGCCGGAGATAATGTGTCCTTTTGAATCCTGATGCTGTCTTGATGTGTTAAAACAGAGTCGGTTGCTCCAGCGATGCTGTCTTGCTTTGCAGGAACAGTATCCAATTGCAATTTGATGCTGTCTTGCAGTGCGGAAACGTACTTACGTTTTAAAATGACGCTGTCAACATATACACAGAAAGAATCAGCCTCTTGAAGATTTTCATAAAACACACCGCTCAAAGAGTCAATTTTGAAGTTTCTCTTCGCAATAAGGGTATATTTATAACGTCTGAAAATACTGTCATTCAGGACTTTGTGACGCAGGCTATCCATTTGTCCATCAGCATAATGTACGCGGAAAGTTGTATAACCAGATTGGACTGAATCATGTGGAAAAGCCCTCATCCTGAAAGAAAAATAATAGACATCCTTGCTAAGCAGATCTCTGTTTTTAACCGTAAAATACAATTTTGATTTGGACGAGTCCCCAATTGCATAAAAAATGGAATCCAAACTCCAGATCTCTTTTATTTCCGGTTTCAGCCGTATGGAGTCAGGCAGCACCGGAAAATATTTTCCGGAGGAAACATCTGCTTTGATTTCATCCAAATCGTTGGTCACCCCGTTGTAAATTCGCTCAAAAACTTTTGGATTTCTGGTATAATACACCAATGAAGAATCAAAATCGGCTTTGGTAATGCCATGCTTTTCAAAAAGAGCGTGGTAGTAATTATCTTTTTCGGCTTCCTCCATTATCCTTTGTGCTGAAAGGACACCCTCCAACAAGTAGTAATCAACCAAAAAAGACCTCATTTCTCTGCGACTCATCACACCATCGGGGCGACTGCTGCATCCCAACTGAAACAGCGCCAAAATGCCCAACAACCAAAATACACTTTTACTAAGCCTCTTATTCGGCAGGTTTCTGAGATTTTTTGGAATCCAATTGTTCATTCAAATCCTTTCTATAGAAAATCAAGATGATGGCTGCTGAGATAGTGATGGCAGAATCAGCAATATTGAAGACGGGTCTGAAAAATATGGTTTCTCCGGCAGCATTTTTAATCAGGGGAAAATAAAGCATATCTACCACTTTCCCGTAAAATAACGGGGCATAACCACCTCCCTCAGGTAAGAAAATGGCAAGCTGCCAGGGAGTGCTTTCACTAAAGAGCACACCGTAGAAAACGGAATCGATAATATTACCGGCAGCACCCGCTAACAAGAGCGACACAGCTAAAACAAAACCCTGACGTGCCTGTTTTTTTATCAAAAAATGAATGAAATAAGCCAATCCGCCCACGGCTAAAATTCTAAAAATGGTCAAAAACAACTTGTCAACGATTTCAATTCCGAAAGCCATTCCGTTGTTTTCGATGAAATAAATCTGAAACCAATCAAAAATGTGGATAAAATCACCCAATCTGAAATTCAGTTTTATATAGATTTTACTCACTTGATCAACGAGCAAGATAATGATTATCAGTAATAATGATTTCTTTCTTACAGACATGCTTCTGATTTAAATAAGATTTCGGCAAAAAGTCTTCTTAATCAACCTTTTGCCGAAACATCAATATCTTCATACAATGAATATTTTTTTTTACAATGCCGGAATAAAACCTACATATGTTAGACAAATTCCGTTTGAATCCGGCAGATTAACATGCCGATTCTACACTCAATCATCTCTGCTGAGACTTAGCTTCGATGCTCAGCGTGGCGTGGGGAACAGCCCTCAAGCGCTCTTTTGGAATGAGCTTTCCTGTTTCTCTGCAAATGCCGTAAGTTTTATTCTCAATGCGAATTAACGCAGCCTGCAGGTGCTGAATAAACTTCATCTGGCGTTGAGCCAAACGTCCTAATTCTTCTTTTGAAAGAGTAGCTGCACCTTCTTCCAATACTTTGAAAGTAGGAGAAGTATCCGTTACATCATTTCCGTCAAGGTTAGTCAAACCGTTTCTCAACATTTCATAATCCTGCTGCGCTTTTTCAAGTTTCTCATTTATAATTTGACGAAACTCCTCCAATTCAACATCTGAATATCTTGTCTTTTCCTTCATACGATTATAATTTTAATTTCAAGTTTTCGTGTGGAACTAACGATGATCTAATTTTTTATATCACTCGCATGCGCGAAATAATTAATCAAATTAGTTCATGTGTGTTTCATAAGCATAACTCTAAAAGTACAACGAAAGTGTTTCCCTGATTCTAAAATTCGTGCGAATATACAACTTTTCTCTTTATAAAGCAATAGCTTATTTATAGTTTTTTTATGAGCAGAATTAATATGCAGCCTGAGCAACTCTTTTTACACTTTCAGTAGCCATCAAACTATAAAAATGAATGCTGGGAACACCGTGTGCTATCAGGTCTTTTGCCTGTTGGGTACACCATTCTACCCCTACTTCCACAGCTTCTTCATCGGTTTTGCATACACGCAATGCTTCGGCCAACTCATCAGGAATATGCGTATGGAAGATTTTGGGTAAAACCGTTAACTGGCTCATCAAAGTAATGGGCTTAATACCGGGAATAATGGGTACATGAATACCTGCTTCCTTACATTTCTCTACAAAGTCATAATACTTTTGATTGTCAAAAAACATTTGAGTTACCAAATAGTCCGCTCCGGCATCCACTTTCATTTTGGCATATTGTAAATCAGACTCTAAATCCGGTGCTTCGGCATGTTTTTCAGGATAACAGGCCATCCCGTAAGAAAAGGGCTGCATCGCAACATTCATCTCGGTGCCATCCAAAAAGAAACCTTGGTTGAATTGGTTTACTTGCATCTGCAAATCAGTAGCATAGCGATTCCCTGTCGGCGTATATACTTCTTCATGCTTTCCCTTATCCCCCCGCAACAACAACAAATTGTTAATACCTAAGATTTGGAGGTCAATCAGGGCATATTCCGTTTCTTCTTTGGTAAAGCCGCTGCAAATGATATGAGGCACTACCGGGATATTATACTTGTGTTGTATGGCTGCAGCAATGGCAACTGTCCCGGGACGATGACGGTGGGCAATCAGTTCCGAAGACCCGTCAGGTTTTTTACGATATACCAACTCACTCCTGTGAGTCGTAATGTTGATGTACTTTGGGTCAAACTCTCGCAAAGTATCAATGGTATAATACACGCCATCCAAACTATTCCCCTTCAACGGAGGCAGCAATTCAAACGAAAAAGCAGTTTTTCCACCCGTCGATTGTATTTTCTCAATCACATTTATCATAACAACTTAGAAAATTACTCTCAGCCCGCAAAAATACATGATTTTCTTCATTAAACAATTCTGAACGGGTTCTTTGTCGCAAAACAGCCGATTTTGAACAATTAAAATAAGCAACAAAACATTTTTTATCCAAGTTTTTTGGCTATATTTGTATGTTTTTTTAGCAAAAAATTTTATCCTAAAACAGGTTGTTTCAAATGACTGCATGCCACAATATAATCATTTGAAATTAAACAAGATAAGAAGAAAATATGAACGAAGAAGGAAAAATCCTGAATGGGGATTATGGTGCGAGTAGCATACAGGTCTTAGAAGGTCTTGAAGCAGTACGCAAACGTCCCGCTATGTACATCGGTGACACCAGTATCAAGGGATTGCACCATTTGGTTTATGAGGTCATTGACAACTCAATTGACGAAGCCATGGCTGGTCATTGTGATCGAATTGATGTAATCATCAATGAAGATAATTCAATTACCGTGATAGACAATGGTCGGGGTATTCCGGTTGATTTCCATGAGAAGGAAGGTAAATCAGCTTTGGAAGTAGTTATGACCGTCTTGCACGCAGGAGGAAAATTCGACAAAGACAGCTATAAAGTTTCCGGAGGATTGCACGGTGTCGGTGTTTCTTGCGTTAATGCCTTGTCATCATTCACGCGTGTTGAAGTGGCACGCGATGGCAAGTTACATATGCAGGAATATGCCTGCGGTATTCCTAAACAAGACGTACAGGTGATAGGTAATATTGACAAAACGGGTACGAAAACAACCTTTTTACCTGATAGTTCCATCTTTACAGAAACAGTTTTCAAATACGAAATTCTCTCAAATCGTCTGAAAGAACTTGCGTTCCTGAATGCAGGTATTACCCTGACGTTAACCGACAAACGCGTTGTTCTTGAGGACGGATCCTTCAAATCGGAAACTTTTTTCTCGAATGAGGGTTTAAAAGAATTCGTTGAATACATCGATGAAGCACGCGAGAAACTCATTGACGAAGTTATTCACATTGTCACGGAAAAAAACGGCACTCCCGTTGAAATCGCGATGACATACAATACTTCATTTAATGAAAACGTACATTCATATGTAAACAACATCAACACCATTGAGGGTGGTACTCACCTTGCAGGTTTCAGGAGGGGTTTGACACGAACGCTGAAAAAATACGCGGAAGAAAGCAAAATGCTGGAAAAGGTGAAGGTTGAAGTCAGTGGTGATGATTTTCGGGAGGGACTGACAGCCGTAATTTCCATTAAAGTAGCGGAACCGCAGTTTGAAGGACAGACCAAAACCAAATTAGGAAATACCGAGGTAATGGGTTCAGTGGATATGGCTGTGGGCGAAGCTTTAGGCTATTATTTAGAAGAGAATCCTCGTTCAGCAAAGGTCATCGTAGAAAAAGTAATTTTAGCTGCAACGGCCCGTGCTGCCGCACGTAAAGCACGCGAGATGGTACAACGTAAATCCCCGCTGTCAGGTGGCGGATTACCGGGAAAATTGGCCGACTGTGCCGACCAGGATCCCGAAAAATGCGAACTGTTCTTAGTCGAAGGGGACTCTGCAGGCGGAACTGCCAAGCAAGGTCGCAGTCGTCAATATCAAGCCGTATTACCTTTGAGGGGTAAAATTTTAAATGTTGAGAAGGCGATGCCTCACAAAGTGCTGGAGAGTGAAGAGATTCGTAATATATATACAGCTTTGGGCGTGACCATCGGCACGGAAGAGGACAGCAAGGCACTTAATCTGTCAAAATTGCGTTATCACAAAATAATTATCATGACGGATGCCGACGTGGATGGAAGTCATATTGCAACTTTGATTATGACATTCTTCTTCAGATACATGAAAGAGCTGATTGAACAGGGATATTTGTACATCGCCACTCCTCCACTCTATCTTTGCAAAAAAGGCAAAATTGAGGAATATTGCTGGAATGACACTCAACGTCAGGCCTTTGTGGACAAATACGGAGGGGGAAGTGAAGGTTCGGTTACCATCCAGCGTTACAAGGGTTTGGGGGAAATGAATGAAAACCGTCTGTGGGAAACCACCATGAATCCTGAAACCCGGACATTGCGTCAGGTAACCATAGAAAATGCAGCTACCGCTGACCACGTTTTCTCCATGTTAATGGGAGACGATGTAGCGCCGCGCCGGCAATTCATCGAAGAGAATGCTACTTATGCGAAAATAGACGCTTAAGTTTAATGGAAAATCGTATTCATGATATGATCATCTGCCGTGATGTTTTCGGCAGTTTCTCATTCTTAGTTCTGACAATATGAACCTATTCTGGAAAAGAAAATTAGGGTTATTAAAACCCACGGGACGGTACGAAAAGTTAGAAATTGACTTTTTAACTTCAAGTGAAAAACTGAAGACTTTGCAGTTTTCAGCGGCTCTTTCAGAATACAAAAAACTACTGCTGCTTGACTCCAATTTTGTTTCGAAACAAGCAAGAAAGCAGCAGATGCGTCGGTTGGCGGAACTAAAAAAACATCCGGATGTGGCTTTTTATCTGAAGAACACTACGAAGAAAAACAAACCCAATCGTCCTGCCCATCTTAGCTTTAGCGATGATTTTTATCGAAAAGAATCTGAAAAATCTCCCTGGTATCCGGGATTTTATTTTAAGAATGAACAATTGGCCAGGCATTATTCTTTTTATAACGAAAAGCAGGCAAATAACGAAGGATTTAACACTACAGCAGGTAACAGCATCCTACAGATCCAAACACGCAGGGAGGCAACCAAAGCCTTAGCCTGGCATCCTACTCAAGGTTTTTCAGAAAAACATTTTGCTTATACTTCTGATGTTATTCAATCTGCTCAATCCTTTAGTCAGGAACGTGGAATTTTCAAAGCCAAACTTCGCTGTTCGGGTAAAATTCATCATGCCTTTTGGTTGGCAAACGAAAAGAAAGATCCACATATCAATATATTTCATTTCGACGGGTCCGAGATTCGAATGGGTTATGTCAACAACGGCGTAGGGGAAGAAATCAAAATCAGGGGGATTGATCCTTCACAATACTATATTTATACCCTTGAGTGGACAGCCCACGAGCTGAATTGGTACATCAACAATGTATTGGTTTTCAATGTAAGCAGCAATATTCCCGGCTTGCCTTTGTTCATGACTTTCAATTCATTTATTCCCGAGGATGAAGAGGGAGAAGAAGGTTTATTGGAAGTGGACTGGGTGAGGGTGTATCAATGGATGTAGGAACATATTCAATTTGGCATGATAGACATTGATTTTGTAATTACCTGGGTAGATATGGATGATCCTGCCTGGAAAGCTGAATTTGCCCGAAATTCAGGCAAAATTGACAATACTAAAAACGAAGTTTCAGAAGCCCGATTCAGGGACCATGGTTTATTGAGGTACTGGTTCCGCGGTGTTGAGAAATTTGCACCCTGGGTAAGGAACATCCACTTTGTAACCTTTAATCAGAAGCCTGAGTGGCTGAATGTCCATCATCCAAAATTAAAGATGGTCAATCATGAGGACTTTATTTCCCGGGAATTTTTGCCGGTTTTTAGCATCAATCCCATCGAAATACACCTGCATAAAATTCCGGATTTGACAGAACATTTCGTCTATTTCAACGATGATGTGTTTATCATCAGTCCCATCAAGCAATCGCGTTTTTTCACCCACAATCTCCCCAATGACATTGCAGCATTTCGTACAAACTACGGACTTTCTCAATATGAAAAAATGCTCAGAAACAACATCAAACTCATAAACCGGCATTTTGACAAAAAAGAAGTATTGAAACGCGACCATGACAAATGGTTTGATCCGTCTTACGGAAGCAAAAGCAGGCTTACCAAATTGCTCAAGGCAAGTCGTAAATTTGCAACTTTGCGCACCCCACATAATGCACAACCCTACATGAAGAAAACATTTGAATCTGTGTGGGATAAGTGTGGGCAAGAATTGCTGTCAACTGCTAAAAGCCGTTTCAGAAATAAAAATAATTACACACACGAGTTGTTCAGAACCTGGCAAATATGCAGTTCCAACTTTATGCCTTATAATACCTACCGGGACACCAAAATGTTCCCTTTGGTTTTAAAATCCAAACAGGCCATCCGTGCTGTCAGGGAACAAACGTATTCACTCGTCTGCCTGAATGACCATGTAATGATCCGCAATTACGACCGGGTAATGCAAGACCTGGAAACCTCTTTTGAAAGTATCTTACCGGAAAAATCGGGTTTTGAGTTGTAGGATTCCGAAGTCGCGATTAAAAACTAAACAGCCACCGAGACTCCTTTGATAACGCGACCGACCTCGTCCGGTGAGCCGAAAAATAAGTGAGGTTCGGGCAGGGATAAAATCAAAAAGCCCTCAAACAAGCAATTATGTTTGAGGGCTTCTCTTTTTTAAAAAAACGGCAGTTATCTACTCTCCCACTTGTGCGCAGTACCATCGACGTAACCGGGCTTAACTTCTCTGTTCGGAATGGGAAGAGGTGGAACCCCGGTGCTGTAACCACCTGAATAATTAGCTGTCAGTGTCGACAAATAAGAATGACATATTGAATCAATGCTAAATAAATCCTATCGTATAAATCTTACTTCTTTTCGTTAAAGCGTAGAAATAATACTTTTTTGTTTAACTAATTTTCTGTGGGTTAAACCCACTCAAAAGCGCTTCGGGTAATTAGTATTACTCGGCTCATACATCTCTGTTGTACACCTGTAACCTATCAACGTGGTAGTCTACCACAACCCTATGTAAAGAAATCTTATCTTGAAGCCGGC
>Ga0255340_1000313_pt1 | contig 82005 bp, 82 predicted proteins | sample wastewater_treat_7_FD_192417 | JGI IMG/M metagenome (GOLD analysis project Ga0255340, IMG submission 192417) | Wastewater microbial communities from Lulu Island WWTP, Vancouver, Canada - plant10 | ecosystem: Engineered > WWTP > Wastewater > Unclassified | place: Canada: Vancouver, British...
CGAATTTCATTACACAATTGGCCGTTATCATTGCGTTTTTTGACGGTGACATTGATGACCAATGGTAAATTGTGTAATTCAGCACTGTCCCGCGGGGTCAGCACTCCGACCGCCCGGCAGATGCCCGCCAGATGGCCGCGGGCGAACTTGGCCGTGGTCTGATTGGGATGGCTCAAGCAGAGCCGTGCCCACAAGAGGCGATTCTTGTAGTCGCCCTCGATGACCTGAAACGTCAGTTCCAGGTATTCCCCTGTCTTGTTCTTGTTTTCCTTGAACTGGCTGGCGGTGATCACCGCGACATATTTGCCAGCCGGAATCGGTTCAAAGTCATTGACCGGTTCCACCGTAGTTGCATCAAAACCATTTAGATTAGCCATTGTTTTACTCCTGATTCTGGAAGGGTTGATTGGATAGTGCATTGACAAATGCTTCCCAGGACAGGGGAAGTTCAAAGGGCAGGTTGTAGCGATTCTTGGCCACACAGGCTGGCCCGCCGACGGTGCGAAGGATTCGCTCGCCGCCGTCCTTGCCGATGCCGACGGCAATTGTCCGTTCCCGGCCAAACCCGGCATCCTCGGTCTCCGTGCGAAACTTTCGGGTCGCGAACAGAACGGCATCGACCCATTCGGTCAACAGGGCGCTGGCCTGTTTATGCAGCCTTGGCGCGTATCGGTCGTAAGCGGTGGACTCCGGGTCCTCAAACCGCTCGACCTTTGCGTGGGCGATTAAGATGACTGCCATGTTCCGCTGTTTGTGCAGGACATCGAGCAGGTCGAGAATGTGCCGCCAAAAGCCCAATGCGGCGATATAGCCCTTGCCATAGCCGCCATCGACTTTCTCGATACTGGTGGAGTTAGAGATCCGGCACAGATCGTCCCAGATCAGCCGCTCCAGCCAATCGCAGCTGTCGATGATGACCGTTTGGTACTCATGCGGCTCCTTGGCCAGGGCCGACAGGGATTCCTCAACTTCGGTCAGCTGCTTGGCCAGCGGAAATGAGGCGCAGTCAATTTCACCCAGACCGTCCTCGGTGGGAATGAAGATCGGGTTGGGTGCCTGGGCGGCAAAGGTTGATTTACCAACCCCCTCAATTCCGTACAGCAGCAGCCGCGGAGGAGCTTGGCGTTTGCCGGTGTGAATCTTTGCTAAAACAGACATATGGTTGTCCTTTCAAATAAGAGTGTTAATGTGATTAAACTAAGATTTTGGCCCTTCGAAGGATGGCCTCAGATTCCTGAATGGCACGCTGACGATGGGTATCATAGTTACGAGGTCTTCTGCGGCGTTTGAGTTTGGAGGAACGAGATCTTTCATAGTCCAGTTTGGCCAATTCTGTGAAAAACCGATTCAGCCCATCCTCGGTGACCATGATAGATCGGCCGACGCGAAAATACGGAAGGCGAACACCTTTACAGCCTTTGCGGCACCAGCGCCACAGGGTCGACGAATGGATGCGACGACCGTTCGTACGGGGCAATCGCTTCGCCGCCTGTGATAAGGTTAAAAGTCCTTGAATAGTGTTCGTAGAATGATCGTGCATAACAACCTCTCCCGAATCGGATGTGATGCCACTTCGGCCGGTTTAACTTCAGTCCTCGGGTCAGCAACTTCGACAGGATCACACAGAACTTGAGCCGCGAATGCCTCTTTTCAGTCCGCCGATCACACCGTTCTTACGGATATTGTCGCCAATTGCACCCAGCAGGCCGCCGCCCACCAGCAGCTGCACCAGCCCGCCCCAGTCGGCCACCGAGCCGGAGGCCAGGGACACTAGCGTCTGCGTAATCTTTTCATTCGCCTGTGCCTGCTCGGTCAGGTCCTGCCCGGCCGCCTCAAACCTGGCCTCCATGACCTTCTGCTCGGCCAGCCAGGCCTGGTATTCCACCTGGAGCTGCCGCGCGTTGACCATCCTTGCCTCATCTATCGGGCTTTGCGTGACAGGTGTGCAGCCGACGGCGGCGATCCAGAGGACGGCCCCGACAACCGGACAGACTACGGTAAAACGGTTGTAATCCAGAAAATCCAAAATCTGCTTAAACATCATTTTTCCCTCCACGGTTTGGAACGATTTTTTCTTTTCTAAGAACCACCAACTATTCAGGGGTGCATCCTATGTGGGGTTTTTTCCATGAAACGAAAATGAAACGATGAAACGATCTGTTGGAGTCAAAAATGGCGATTTTGACTCAATAATGCGGATAAAAAAGAATAAAAAAATTTCTCGTGAAACGATCATGAAACGATGAAACGATTCGTTTCATCCACATCAAAATTATTGCAGAAATGTAACTCCTTATCTGTTTGGTATTTACTTAATAACTCGCAGAATTTTGTAAAATGAACCTAAAAATTCTTGCCCGGCTTGTCCGGACCTGTACAATAACTCCTGAATTGACCGACGCGACACAAACGAAGGGCTGTCCGGAAACCGCGGCGGGCAATCCAGAAAAGAAAGGGAATCGGTAAAGAGAACTCGATAACAAACCAGCGTCCAAACTAACACGGATTCTCGAGTATTTGCCGTTACAAAAGAGGGCTTATTAAGGGCGGGTTTACTCCAAAGCATATGGTGGCGGGAGGATTCTGCGCAGAAAAACCTTGGGCTGGGATCGCAGCCCATCGACAGGAGAAAACGATGAAGGCAACAGCCAGTGATTCAGTTTCAGCCAAAGTAATGGAATGGGTTCAACAAAACGATTGGTATCAGATCAGCACGGATACAAATCGGCTCCGTCTGGAGCAGCACTTTGGTCAGGCGATAGAAACGATTGCCCATCAACTGGATTATTATGACAAACCGAAACTGCGGAGGCAGTTGCTGGACTGTTGGGATTCCCTGACCGCCAAGTGCATGAAAATCGACCTGCTCTGCCGGGCCGGATGTTCCAGTCTGAAAGAGCGGCTGGAACTGGATTTCCTGCGATGCAAGGCAATAGGGGCCGGGTGTGAACTGGCAGAATTACTGAATCTGATTACCGGATCTCCGACATCCGAGAATCAAGGGTCTGGCCTCCTCTCGCCGGTTTGTCAGCCCGTCAGCCCTGTGATCTCGGAAAGCACCACGGAATGGATCACTTACGGCCAGGCGGCCGACCTCCTGCTTGTCAGCAAGGCCACCGTCTGCCGCTGGGTAAAAGAGGGGAAATTGGTCGGCAACGGCAAACAGGGCCGTCAGATCCGGCTCAGGAAGACCAGCGTCCTGCTGGCCAAACAGGATATGGAGGAGCAGCAATTGAGGCAGGATGTCCAGGACCTGCGAAAGGATGCCCGAAAAACCAATTTTTAGCCGGAATCGGCTGGCTCCTGGAACTTGGGGACTTTTTTATTGCCAAAACCGGATAATTGTGTATCATATTCCGCAAATAGAGAGCGAAAGGGAGGTTCCCATTGCAGAAGTTGTCCAAAATGTCGATATGCAGGGTCGTATTATTGTACTTTGCACGCTTCGATACTCTTTCCGGATCGTTCCCCAATAATCATCCAGTAGGAAGGTACAATGGCGAAAAATAACAAGGCCAAGCCGGAAAACTTTGAAAAATCGCTCTTTTTTGCGGCCGACAAACTCCGCAAGAATATCGATGCCGCCGAATACAAGCACATCGTTCTGGGGCTGATCTTCCTGAAATACATCTCCGACTCTTTCGAGGCCCTCTACAACAGACTCGCGGAAGGCAAGGGCGACTACAAAGGCGCAGATCCCGAAGACGCTGACGAATACAAAGCCGAAAACGTTTTTTTCGTCCCCCTGTGTGCCCGCTGGTCCTATCTCCACAGCCGGGCCAAACTGCCCTCCATCGGCAAAGATGTCGATGATGCGATGGCGGCCATCGAAAAGGAAAATCCCGCCTTAAAGGGCATCCTGCCCAAGGTCTATGCCCGGCCCAATCTCGACAAGGCGGCCCTGGGCGGCCTGATCGATCTGGTCGGCAATATTGCCCTCGGCGATGAGGCCGCCAAAAGCAAGGACATCCTCGGCCGGGTTTATGAATACTTCCTCGGCGAGTTTGCCAATGCCGAAGGCAAAAAGGGCGGCCAGTTCTATACCCCCAAATCCATCGTCCGTCTGATGGTCGAGATGATCGAGCCATACCGCGGCCGTGTCTATGACCCCTGCTGCGGCTCCGGCGGCATGTTCGTCATGAGCGAAAAGTTCGTCGAGTCCCATCAGGGCAACCGCAACAACATCTCCATCTACGGCCAGGAATCCAACCAGACCACATGGCGGCTGTGCAAGATGAACCTGGCCATCCGCCAAATCGACGGCTCCCAGGTCATCTGGAACAACGAGGGCTCTTTCCTCAACGATGCCCACAAGGACCTCAAGGCCGACTTCATCCTTGCCAATCCCCCCTTTAACGACAGCGACTGGAGCGGCCAGTTGCTGACCAAAGATCCCCGCTGGAAATACGGCATCCCCCCGGCCTCCAATGCCAACTACGCATGGCTCCAGCACATGATCTATCACCTCTCGCCCAAAGGCATCATGGCCTGTGTCCTGGCCAACGGCTCCCTGTCCAGCCAGACCAATAACGAGGGCGAAATCCGGAAAAATCTCATCGAGGCCGATCTGGTCGACTGCATTGTCGGCCTGCCCAAGCAGTTATTCTACAATACCGGCATCCCCGCCTGTCTGTGGTTTATCTCCCGCAAGCGCATCGGCAACGGCGACCGAAAACGAACCGGCCAGATCCTTTTCATCGATGCCGGGGAAGTCGGCTTTATGCGGGACCGCACCCACCGGGAATTTTCCGAGGATGACATCCGGAAGATTGCCGACACCTATCACAACTGGCGGACCAAAGACGGCAAATATAAGGACATAAAGGGCTTCTGTAAATCCGCCTCGCTGGAGGAGGTCCAAAAACACAATTTCGTCCTGACCCCCGGCCGGTATGTCGGCATCAAAGAGGAAGAAGATGACGGTGTGCCGTTTGAAGAAAAAATGAAGCAGTTGACCGCCGAACTGGCGGCCCAGATGGAGGAAGAGGGCAAACTCAATAAGGCAATCAAGAAGAATCTGGAAGGGCTGGGCTATGGGTTCTGAAAAAAGAGATAATGTCAGCAAAGATTTTTATGAATTATGCTATAAGCAGTATGAGTTTGAGATGAAAGAAACCGACCAGATATACCAGCGAGTCAGTTTCACGTTGGTCTTTTTATCTCTACTCGGAACGCTTATTTTCAAACTTGGCCGAATCGACATATTTAATCATATATTTACCAGGGTTGATGTATTTTTTTATTATTTCTTTATCATAATAGCGATTCTTTGTCTCGGAGGTAGTGTGGCTTACGGAATCCTGTTTATTCTGCCAAGGAAAGAGAAATATAAGACACTTGCTTCCATGAAGTTATGGCAGAAATGGCGAACTGATTATGACGAGTATTTAAAACAATCTGACAGTCAAAATGAAAAAGTGGATGATGCGTTACTTCGAGAAATCACGGAGAAACTGGCGGAAGCACAGGCCAACAATGCGCCTATTAATGAAAAACGCAGACAGTATTTTTATCGCTGTGTTTTGATGGCTGCACTCGGAATTATTCCAGTATCAATACAGGCATTTTTTTATCTATTGCTAAAATTACAAGGGATTTAATATGGCCAAAAAGAAAAAATGCACAACCACAAGAGCGGTTAAAAAAGCAGCAAAAAAGAAGATTACCAGATCATCGTCGCCGGATAACATCCGAATCTGTAAAAAGAAAAAGTAAACACCGTATTAAAGGGATTTAAAATGCCAGACGAAAAACCCAATACACCGCCGCCTGCACCGGTCAATCAAGATAGAACTGCGGATGATCCGCCTGCATCGCCGTCTAATCAAGACATGACCAGAGGCGTAACGGAAAAACCAGTTTCGCCGGTCAATCTCTTTGTTACGAATACCCGCAAAGGCATACCAAAGCCGCCGCAAAAAAACGATAACGTCAGTTAGTTTGTGTAATCAGTTTGAGACATAAACAATTCAGGAAAATAGCAAGAAACAGGAGTATGTTATGTGTCAGATACCGGAGCCGCCTGATAATATTAATATTACAGAAGGTCAAAATAGAAATATAGAAGCACTTAGAGATATATCAGAGACTGAAAGGCCGAAACCACCACAGAACCCGATGACTACACGAGGAGGAAACGGTGATAATCTTCCACCCCCTCCTCCGAATCAGGATACAACGAAAGGTGGTGGTAATAAGTAAAATATGAATAACTGGAAAGAAACAACTTGGGGAACACTCGCAACGTTAGAATACGGTAAATCTTTACGTGGCTACGAAAGTGCAAAGGGTAAGTATCGAGTATATGGTACGAATGGTCCTATTGGTTGGCATGATGAGTCACTTTGTACTTTTCCAAGTGTAATAATTGGACGTAAAGGGGCTTATCGAGGTGTACATTTCTCTTCTGCACCATTTTTTGTTATAGACACTGCTTTCTATCTTAAGCCAATAACTGAATTTGATATTAAATGGGCTTACTACCAACTACTGACACAAGACATCAATGGAATGGATAGCGGCTCGGCAATTCCTTCGACAAGTCGTGAAGCATTTTACAATTTGCCGGTAAATCTTCCCCCTCTTCCTGAGCAGAAGGCCATCGCTGCCGTGCTGTCATCTTTTGATGACAAGATCGAACTGTTGCGGCGGGAGAATAAAACCCTTGAATCCATCGCCCAGACGATTTTTAAAGAATGGTTTGTAAAGTTCAAAGTAAACGGTAAAAAATTAAAAATTGATTCCAAAACGAATCTGCCCGAAGGGTGGACACAAAAGGGTTTAGATGAAATCGCTGATTTTCTCAATGGTTTGGCGTTACAGAAATACCCCCCCAAAAGTGAAGCGGATGTTTTACCCGTAATTAAAATTCGAGAACTTAAAGCGGGTATAACTGACCAAACCGACAAAGCCAACAAGGAAATTGCTTCAGAATATATCGTTGATGACGGTGATGTTCTGTTTTCGTGGTCTGGTAGTCTTGAAGTTGTTCTGTGGTGTTATGGTAAAGGGGCATTGAACCAGCATCTTTTTAAAGTAACTTCAAAAAAATATCCAAAATGGTTTTATTACTATTGGACAATGGAATATCTGCCGTTTTTCAAATCTATCGCAGAAGCCAAAGCGACAACAATGGGACATATACAGCGACACCATTTGGCGGAAGCTAAGGTTGCTGTCCCCGACAATGATTTTATGGCTTTTGCGAACGGTAAAATCAAGCCAGTATTTGAAAAAATCGTTTTGAATAATTCCCAAATCCAAACTCTCTCAAAGTTGCGGGATACCCTTTTGCCGAAACTGATGAAGGGGGAAATAAGGGTGAGAAGTGAAAAGAGAAAAGTGAAGAGTGAAAAATAGATGAAGAAATCCATCTTAAAAGATAAAAGTTATCAGTTTGCGATACGTATCGTCAGACTGTCGGAATATTTGCAGCAGAAAAAGAAAGAATATGTCCTAAGCAAACAGATTTTGGAAAGCGGAACAGCCATCGGGGCTTTGATCCGAGAGGCGGAGTTTGGACAAAGCAGAGCGGATTTTACGCACAAAATGAGTATCGCATTAAAAGAAGCCAATGAAACTGCGTATTGGCTATGTTTGCTGAAGGATACGGAGCATATAGACAAAACCATGTTGGAGGGTATGCAGTCAGACTGTCAGGAATTGATAGCCATGCTGGTCTCAACGGTTAAAACGAGTAAAGAGTGAACAGGGAAGAGTGAATAGGGAAGAGTGAACAGGGAAGAGTGAATAGGGAAGAGTGTGGAGATGGAAATATTCGCAACTATTCACTTTAGTTATTCACTTTTAATTGAAAAATGACTATTTTCGAATCAGACGTTGAGCAATATGTGGTTCAGCTCCTGCAATCGCAGGGTTATGTTTATCTTGCGCCTGAGGAGCAGGAAGCCGAGCGGCAGAACTTGGGTGAGGTTGTTCTAATCAGCCGGCTTCAAAATGCCATTGATACGCTCAATCCCGCAATTCCCGAAGAAGCACGGCAGCAGGCCCTGCGGCAGGTCCTCAATCTGCCCAGCCAGAACCTCATCGACAACAACGAGGCGTTCCACCGAATGCTTACGGATGGAATCGAGGTTGAGTTTATGGCCGACGGCGTGATCCGGGGCGATAAAGTCTGGCTGGTTGACTGGCAGGATATCCGCAATAATGAATTTCTGGTCTGCAATCAGTTTACCGTCACGGAAAACAACATCACCAAACGCCCAGATGTGGTCTTGTTTGTAAACGGCCTGCCCCTGGTGGTAATGGAACTGAAAAATCCTGCCGATGAAAACGCCACCGTCGCCAAGGCGTTTACCCAGTTGCAGAACTACAAGACTGCTATCCCGTCTCTTTTTTATTATAACGCCGTTTTAGTTGCTTCTGATGGCTTTGATGCCAAAGCGGGGACGATTTCTTCTGATTTCGGCCGGTTTTCAGCCTGGAAAAGTGTAGATGGTGTCCGTGAGGATAAAGCCACCGTTCCGCAGATTGAGACGCTGATCCGTGGAATGCTCGAAAAGGGAGTCCTTCTGGATCTGATAAGGCAGTTTATCGTCTTTGAAAAATCCCAGAAAACCGACCCCAAAACCGGCCTTGCCAGCGTCGTTTCGGTCAAGAAGATGGCCGCCTATCACCAGTATTTCGCCGTCAATAAGGCCGTGGAGTCCACACTGGCTGCGGCGGCCGCAGAGGGCAGCCGAAAGGCCGGGATCATCTGGCATACGCAGGGGTCCGGCAAGAGTCTTTCGATGGTCTTTTATACCGGCAAGATCGTCCTGCGGCTGGATAACCCGACCGTTGTGGTCATTACCGACCGGAACGACCTCGATGACCAGTTATTCGATACCTTCGCCGGTTGCAGGCAGGTTTTAAGACAGGAGCCGCAGCAGGCCCAGAGCATCCCGCACCTGAAGACCCTGCTCAAGACGGCCGGCGGGGGGATTGTCTTTACCACGCTTCAAAAATTCTCGCCGGAAGAGGGCTTTTCAAAGTATGAGCTGCTTTCTGATAGACGAAATATCGTTGTGATCGCCGATGAGGCCCATCGGAGCCATTACGGCTTTAGGGCAAGACACATCGAACAGGAAGACGGCTCCGTAAGGACGACTTACGGCCTGGCCAAGTATCTGAGGGATGCCCTTCCGAACGCCTCGTTTATCGGCTTTACCGCCACACCGATTGAAAAGGAGGATGCCTCCACCCCGGCCGTGTTCGGGAACTATATTGATGTGTACGATATCGAACAATCCGTAGCCGACCAATCCACCGTACAGATCTATTATGAGTCGCGGCTGGTCAAAATCCACCTCAAGCCCGAAGAAAAGGAAATCCTCGATGAGGAAGTGGCGGCCATCACCGAAGGGGCCGAATCCACCGCCTCGGAGAAGGCCAAGGCCAAATGGACCCAGTTGGAGGCGATTGTGGGGCACCCGGCACGGCTGAAGGATGTGGCGGCCGACATAGTGAAACATTTTGAGCAGCGGCAGGAGGTCTTTGACGGCAAGGCCATGATCGTCTGCATCAGCCGCAGGGTGGCGGTGGAGTTATATGACCAGATTGTCAAACTTCGCCCCGGCTGGCACGATCCCGACAAGCGAAAAGGGGCCATTAAAATTGTAATGACCTCCGCCTCCTCCGATCCGGAAAACTGGCAGATTCACAGCACGACCAAAGAGATCCGCAAAGAGATTGCCGAACGGTTCAAGAATCCGGATGACCCGCTGAAGGTCGTCCTGGTTTGCGATATGTGGCTGACCGGCTTTGATGTTCCCTGCCTGCATACGATGTATGTGGACAAGCCGATGCACGGGCACACGCTCATGCAGGCCATCGCACGGGTCAACCGAATCTTCCGGGACAAAGACGGCGGCCTGATCGTGGATTATATCGGGATCGCTTCGGATTTGAAAAACGCACTGGCGGTCTATACCCAAAGCGGCGGTAAAGGTACGCCTGTTCTGGATCAGGAGCAGGCCGTTGCGGTCATGCTCGAAAAATACGAAGTCGTCTGTCAGATGTTTGCCGGTTTTGATTATCAGCGATTCTTCCGGGTTGATACCGGACAGAAGTTGACGGTGATTCTGGAGGCACAGGAATATATTCTGGGGCTGGAGGACGGCAAGGACAGGTTCACACGGGAAGTAATCGCGCTTTCAAGGGCGTTTGCCCTTTCGGTCCCGCATCCGAAGGCATTGGAGATCAAGGACCAGGTCGGCTTCTTTCAGGCGGTCAAGGCCCGGCTGGCCAAGTTTGAGCCGACCGTGACAGGCAAATCCGATGCGGAGATTGAAACGGCCATTCGGCAGATTGTGGACAGGGCTGTGGTTTCAGAGGGGATCATTGATGTCTTTGATGCCGCCGGTATAAAAAAGCCCGACATTTCAATTTTATCCGAGGACTTTCTCCGGGAAATTCAGGGGATGGAGCGAAAGAACATCGCCCTCGAATTGCTGAAGAAACTGCTCAATGATGAGATCCGGATTCGGATGAAGAAAAACCTGATCCAGAGCAAAAAACTGTCGGAAATGCTCGAGGAGGCAATCCGCAAGTATCAGAATAATCTGCTGACGACGGCGCAGGTGATTGAAGAACTAATCCGCATGGCCAGGGATATTCGGGAATCGGACAAGCGGGGCGGACAGTTGAATCTTTCCGATGAGGAACTGGCCTTTTATGATGCGCTGGCCAACAACCAAAGTGCCATAGATGTTTTGGGTGACGATAAGTTGCGGGATCTGGCAAGGGTGCTGGTCCAGCGGGTCAAAGACAATCGGGCGATTGACTGGACGATCAAGGAAAGTGTCCGTTCAAAACTCCGGGTCATCGTAAAACGGCTGCTTCGAGAATATGGCTATCCGCCGGATATGCAGTTGCTGGCGACCGAAAACGTCCTCAAACAGGCGGAACTTTTAGCGGATGATTGGGAAAATTCTTAATTGTGAAACATTTATGTATCATTATATTCTGACTGTACTTTCCAAGAAAAATGACATCGGTTTAGCTCTTTAACAACGGATACTGTAAATAAAAATGGCTCATCCTTCCGACTTGTCTAATGGACAAAAAAGACATTGTAGGAAAGGAGAGCCGATGTTGACTAAATGGATTTTTCCGGATTTCTGGTACGTAACGGTCATCGCGCTGAGCGGCACCCTGCATCAACGCTCGGCTTGGCGACTGAGCATCATATTCACGGCCGTGCTCTTCGCAAAAGGTCGAAAAACCGTTACAAGCTGGCTTCGAGCAACAGGCATTAATCGTTGTTACAAAGCCTACTATTACTTTATCGGTTCTCTGGCCCCAAAAATTGAAAAATATCGCGGCCGCATTGTTTGAGATAATGATACGCAGAATTTATAAAAACACGAATACGGTTCTCGTGGCAATTGATGACAGCCCGACACCCCGCTACGGTCCCAAGGTAATGGGGGCAGGGATTCATCGCAACCCCACTCCCATGCCGGACGGGCGGAAGTTTGTTTACGGCCATGTCTGGGTCACATTGTCGGCGATCGCCAGGCACAAAACCTTTGGAACCATCGGCTGGCCCCTGTTGGCAAGGATGTACATCAAAGCCAACGATGTCCAAAACGTTGCTCTGTCCTTCAACAGGAAAACCGAACCGGCAGCGGAATTGGCGAAATGGGCATAGGAGGGCTGTAAAAACCTTGGAAAGCAGCTTTGGATTGTTACTGATGGTGGCTTTACCCGAGCCAGTTTCTTGAAACCGGTCATCGAAATCGGTGCCGTGGTGGTGACCCGGTTGCGAAAAGATGCGGTGCTTTATGCCGAACCGAAACCACCAAGAAAACGCAAACGTGGCAGACCATCCCATGCGGATAAGTGTGCTGCTCTCCGAAGAGCGGTTTTGAAGCAAACATTTTTTCGTTGTTCTGGTAAAAGCCATGAAATCAACAATATTCATAAACAGTTTTATAAGTTGCTAAAGCTCGTTGCTTAGCAGTATTTTTCTTGGAAGGTACAGTTAATGAGTGAAATTTACAATATTTATTGCGATGAAAGTTGCCATCTCGAAAAAGATGGAATCCCTGTCATGGTCATAGGGGCCGTCTGGTGTCCATTGGATTCTGCAAGAACGATTGCAGAAAGAATCAGGGAATTAAAGGAAAAAAATGGGCTAAGTCGTTACTTTGAAGCCAAGTGGATAAAGGTGTCTCAGTCAAAATTGCAATTTTATTTGGATTTAGTGGATTATTTTTTTGATAGCAGAGATTTACATTTCAGGGCAGTTTTGATTCCTGACAAATCAAAGCTGTGTCACATACGGCATAATCAGACGCACGATGAATGGTATTATAAGATGTATTTTACAATGCTTAAACAGATTTTTTCTCCTTCTGATGCTTATCATATCTACCTGGATATCAAGGATACCCGGGGCAGTGAAAAAGTCGCAAAGTTGCATGATATACTTTGCAGTAATATCTATGATTTTTCCAAAAGCATTATTAAAAGAGTACAGTTAGTACGCTCTCATGAAGTAGAACAGCTTCAGCTTACTGACCTGCTCATCGGCTGTATTACTTATGTGAATAGAAACTTGACTACAAGCCCTGCCAAGTTAAACATAATAGATAGAATAAAAGAACGGTCACAATATTCCTTGAAACGGACAACGCTTCTGAAAGAAGAAAAGTTTAATCTCTTCCGATGGTGTCCGCAGGAGGAGATTTTATGAATAATATGCTGACTTGGTTGCCGGATATAATTTGTATTGATGGCGATTTCAGTGATGTTACAAATCGCCTGTATAATATTTTTCATCGCGACTTCGTCGAATCCCATCCAAGACTGTCTGATATGGATGTTTGGCATAATAGAAGAGTCAAACCAGGCGAAACATACGAAGAAGGTTTCTGGCATTTAATAGAAAGAGATCACAATAATGAGGGAACAAGATGCTTTGATCCGAGACGGGCAGAGCGACTTCCATGGTGTGCTCCTGCATTGAATCATTCTCAGGAACCGCAGATCAAATATTGGATTTGTAATGAAAGCGACAAGCAGACTTGTTATGTTTGGCTGGAAGATTATGATTATGTGATCATTCTTGAGAAACGCATATTACCCCCAAAGATGGTAGACGGTATAGAGAAGTCGACAAGAACCATTGCTTTTCTGAAAACGGCGTATCACATAGATGGTGAATCGAGAAGAAGGCATTTTCGTAGAAAATTTGGAAAAAAAATCTCTTAAAATGCAATCGCCGCCCTGAAGGACGGCGAATGATCTCTTTCCGCAACATGGCGGATGAGTCTACTAATAGAATATCGGTTATCTGGGCATAAAGTCAAGATAATTTACTCTTTACTTATGTAAATGATCCTATAATAAAGACTTACGTCCTATAACTTTTAACAGAAACAAGTGACTTTCTTAAATATTATACGAATTTATTGCCGCATTGTTTTTTGAAGATAACGTAAGATATTTTTCGCTCTTTTGAAAGTTGACAAAAGAAGTCCTTTTTTTGGTCGATGGTTAGTTATGAACAGAAAAATCCATTTACCAAAGAAAGGACCGAAAAGATGCAACAGGAAGCATCGGCTAAACCGGACCAGCACGTGAGCCAAGTTATTAAAATTGATGAAGCCCGGATTCAAAATCATCTGGACCAGATGGTTCGCAGCACGGTCGAAGAGACGCTAAACGGCCTGTTGGAAGCCGAAGCGGATGCCCTCTGCCAGGCAAGGCGGTATGAACGAACCGCCGAGCGTGCTAACAGCCGTGCGGGCCATTACAAACGCAAACTGCACACCAAGGCCGGCGAAGTGGAACTCAAGATGCCAAAGCTGAGGTATGCCAAATTCGAAACGGAGATTATCAATCGCTACCGCCGGAAGGAATCGTCTGTTGAAGAAGCTCTCATGGAGATGTACCTGGCGGGGGTTTCGGTGCGGCGTGTGGAAGATATTACCGAAGCATTGTGGGGTATGAAGGTAAGTGCCTCAACGGTCAGCGATCTCAATGAGAAGAGGTATCAGCGCATTGATATTTGGCGGAACCGCCGCATTGAAGGAGAGTATCCGTATGGGTATCTGGACGGCATCTGCCTGAAGCGAAGCTGGGGCGGCGAAGTTCGCAAGGTGTCAGTTCTTGCAGCGATTGGCGTCGGGCTTGATGGATTCAGGGATATCCTCGGGATCGTCGAAGGGGCCCAAGAGGACAAGGAGGGCTGGAGCCAATTCCTGCGGCATCTCAAGCAGCGTGGGTTAAAAGGTGTCCGTCTGATCGTCTCGGATAAGTGCCTGGGACTGGTTGAATCAATTGGCGAGTTCTTCCCGGATGCTCTCTGGCAGAGATGTACGGTTCACTTTTACAGAAATGTCTTTACGGTGGTACCGCGGGGACGATGGAAAGAGGTGGCCGCGATGCTCAAAGCTATTCATGCTCAGGAAGACCGGACGGAGGCACAGAAGAAAATTGAGACAGTGGCTGATAAGCTGGTTGAGATGAAATTGAAAAAAGCAGCAGAGATCGTTCGTCAGGGAGCTGATGAGACGCTCAGTTATTATCACTTCCCGCGTGAACACTGGCGTCAGATCCGGACAAACAATCCGCTGGAACGGATCATGCGGGAGATTCGTCGCAGGTCGCGGGTGGTTGGCTGCTTCCCGGACGGCCACAGTGCTTTAATGCTGGCCGCGGCACGCCTCCGATACATTGCCGGGACCCAGTGGGGTTCGAGGTGGTACCTGAATATGGAACGATCGAAAGAATTAGAAACGGAACGGGCCATGGCGTCCGATAACAAAATTGCCTGCCCCTCGGACCAGGCAAGAGCTTAGATGATGCTTAACCAGAGACCGGAACATGAACTGAAACAAAAGAGCGAAAAATTCCTTGCACTACCTTTTGATTATTATTCCCCTGACATGTCTATAATCTGGTTTTGCGCATAAAAACCGCCTGCGACGCAGAAGGAGGAGGAAAGTCGGTGAACTTTCCCAGGGCTACAAGTCACAGGCGGCAGAAGGAGCAAATCACTAAAAAAGAGAAGGGCAAGGACTACAACCTCTTACCCTCCCCCAAACAGCCTAAATCCCTTCAAGCCATCCTGATTATATTTTTTTCTCTCTGCATGCCAATAAAAATTTTTGCCAACCCCCCCAATATTTGCATTTCACCACAGATTTGATATTCTAATGAAAAATAAGGATCCGCAGTGTAGCTGAGCGAATATACGTAATATGGGGACTGCCAGGTCCATCCTGCACATTGACATGGATGCCTTCTATGCCTCGGTCGAGGTCAGGGACAATCCCTTACTACAGGGTAAACCGATACTGGTAGGGGCTTCTCCGGAGGAAAGAGGCGTGGTTGCCGCCTGCTCCTACGAGGCCCGAAAATTCGGGATTCATTCCGCCATGCCCATGAGCCAGGCAATTCGACTCTGCCCGCAAGCGATTGTCCTGCCTGTTCGAATGAGCCGGTATGTCGAAGTGTCCAAACAGATCCACCAAATCTTTACTGCCTACACCCCAGATGTAGAACCGATCTCTATCGATGAGGCATTTCTGGATGTCACGGGTTGCATTCATCTGTTCGGCAGTGCACAGGAAATTGGGAAGAAGATAAAAACAGACATAAAAGAGCAGACTGGATTAACGGCTTCCGTAGGCATTGCCCCCAATAAATTCCTGGCAAAACTGGGTTCGGATCTGGGCAAGCCGGATGGTTTTGTAATTATCACGGAAGCAAACAAACAGCAAATCCTTGACCCTCTGCCTGTTTCTAAAATCTGGGGGATTGGAAGGGTCACCACCAGGGAACTTGAAAAATGGGGAATCAAAACCATCGAACAGCTCAGGACAGCTCCTCGCTATAAACTGTCAAGGGTCTTCGGGAATCAGATTGCGGATGTCCTCCGTCTGGCTCAAGGGATTGACAACAGAAAGGTAGAGCCCTTCTCAGAGGCCAAGAGCATCTCTTCGGAGGAGACCTTCTCCGCCGATATCCTCGACAGGGATACGCTGTTAGGAGTTTTAATCCATCACGTTGAGGAGGTCAGCCAACGTCTTCGGGCAGAGAAATTGCAGTGCAGGACACTTACGCTTAAATTACGGTATGGGGATTTCAGGACGATCACCCGCAGTTTTACGATGGACAAACCCACCAATATTACCCAGATGCTTTTGCAGGAGGCAGAAATCGTATTTGATCAATGGTATAAGAAATCAGCTGGGGCACTGCGGCTCTTAGGATTTGGCGTATCCGGGCTTTCTCCGGAGGGGACGGGGCAGAAACTGCTATTTTCCGATGCGGAGGAAGAAAAACAGAAGAAAATCGACTCGGCATTCGATCAAATCAGGAGAAAATATGGAGAGGATAGTTTGAAAAGAGGAGGTGGGTCATGAATGAACAAAAGAGCCATTAGTAATGGCTAAGGCCTCGTGGCCGAGGATGATCCGGGCGGTTTCCCGGCCCAATGGCAAACAACAGTTGCTGCATTGAAATAATATCTGTAAATGGGGTCTATTATGGCCAAGAAAAGCAGTAAACCCAAACAAATCTATCAACTCGAAATATGGCTGGCCGAGATTGACCCCCGCATCTGGCGGAAGTTTGAGGTTCCCTCTGATATCCGGCTGGCCAAGCTGCATGGGGTGATCCAGGCCGTTATGGGATGGACCGACTCTCACCTGCATTCGTTTTCTGCTGGTGAGGATGAATACGGCATGCCCGATCTTGATGAAGACATGTACGATAGTGGCATGATGGACGAAACCAGGGCCAATCTGACCGATTTAGTCACCAGGCCCAAAGACCGATTTGTCTACACGTATGATTATGGCGACAACTGGGAACATATTATCGAGTTGGTGGAAATCAAAGAACCGCAATCGGGCATAAAATACCCCGTTTGTCTGGCAGGCGAACGGGCCTGTCCGCCGGAGGACTGCGGCGGCCCCTGGAACTATCCAGATTTCGTAAAAACAATGCAGGGGAAAAATACCAAGCAGCGACGCGAATTCATCGAATGGCTGGGATATGAATTCGATCCGGCAGAGTTTGATATTGAAGAAGTCAATAAGGTGCTCAGGGGTATCTGAGGAAAGGAAAGGTGTATTCAATTTTTTACCCCACCCTCACTATTGCCTCCATCGCCTTCTGCTGGTCCTGCTCGGCATAGACCTCGGTAATGGCCGAGGAGCGATGGCCGAGGATAATCCGGGCTGTTTCCAGGCCGAATTCCTTTCGCAGGAATGTAGCGGCATTGTGTCGAATCTGGTGCGGGTGCCAGTGCTGCTCTGGCTTCCAGGTGGCAAATTCCTCATCGGACATACCCTCTGGCCGAAACGCCTTCTTGATGGCATTGGCAATGGAATGGCCGTAACCAGTCGTTGTATAGTGCTCACCGGCCTGCCGACGGGGTCTATCTTTGACATTGGTGCCCGGCCCATTCCCTATGTGCAGAGGGGTCTTGCGGTTGGCGAATTTCTGCTGCCGCCATTCGGCCATGGCCTCGGCCGGCGAGAAACAATACGCCTCTTCCGGCCGCAGTAGAAATGGCCGCAGGAGGTCCTGGGCACGGGGTCCGAAGTAAATGGTCCTGGAAAAGCCGTGATGGGCCGTCTTGTGATGAGGCGGGCGGTACAGCCAGATCTTTCCTGACATCTCAATATCACATGGTCGCAGGATCACCAATTCCCCGCTGCGGGCACCGGTCAGCAGTTGAAGTTGGATCAGCGTCCAGACCTGTCGGCTCACATACGGCTTGACCGCATCGATGTGCTCCATAGGCACCGGACCGATCGGCTCGGTCTCTTTGGCCTCGCAACGGCCCTTGGGCAGTCCCTTGACCGTTCTGAGGCCATGGTAAACACTGGCCGGAATGAATTCCTTCTCGGCCGCCCAGCGGAACATCAGTTTGATGCGGCTGACCATCTTGTTGATGTTGTTCCGACAGAGACCGTTTTGCACCATCTTGTGCCGTACGGCCGCCAGACTGCGAGGCCCGAACTCAACTGCTGGAGTAGGACCATACAAGAACTGCAGCGGCCGCAGGGCCTGGCGGAAGTTGTTGATTTCATAGGTCTGCGAACCATCGGGCCGAACATAATAGCCCTCGGCATGCTTCCAGAACCGGGCGATGATTTCGTTGATGGTGATGTCATTGTGCGGCTGGTCGACCTGCTTTCCGGCCGCCAGCCATTCGGCAATGACCTGGTGATACTGCTGGTTGGCCTCGGGCGTACCATACGGACCGAAGTATACGGCTCGTCCGTTCAGGACGGCATAGGCCTGGCCGCTGGCTTTGTGGTGACGCAGTTTTGGAATTTGTGTGGTTTTCTGAGCATTCACGGTTTTCCCTTTCCAAAAAAGAGTATAATACTGCTTTTTTATAAAGAGTTACGACCGCGATGCCCTTAGGCATGTAACCGTAAGCGTTGGTTTCAGCGTAACTTACGCCACCTCCGTAAAGATTTATGCATACGGCTGGTTCCACGTTTTGCTATGTCAAAATTAACTCAACGGAGAATTTACCAGAAAATTCCATTTGAAGCTATGAACTTTTTGCCCTAAATCCGCATATTCGATTTTCCAACCGCCGATTCTCGCTTAACGGCGGAGCAGGACAAAAACCTGTCGATTCTCTCTGGCAGAGAGCCCGCTCAAAAGTAGCCGATGATTTATGAAATCTCTCCAACCGTCAGCAAAAAAGGATGCTGTGCTGAAATCTACATTTTCTAATCCTTTCATAAAAGCCTCATTTCTCTACAAAAAATAATAATAAGGCTCAAATTAAAAGGTTTTCTATCACTATGCAAATACAGCAGAAAAAATTACATCTTACCTCCCTCTTAGCGAAAAAATTGGTCAGACTCGAATAAAAAAACAACTTATGTGATGATTCACTAAATAAGTTGCTTTCTTGCTTTTGCTGGTTATTTAAACAGATGATTTGCCTGTAATGAAAAAGGGCTGTGAAAATCACAGCCCTTAGTTTTTAAATGAACAAATGAAACAGTTATCCTCGGCGTTTTCGCAGCAGGGCCAAACCTCCTAATCCTACAAGCAGCATTGTTGCAGGTTCCGGGACGGCATACATGTTGCCAATATACCTGTAGATGTCCCCATTTTCGTCTCCGATATAAGAACCAAAGTACATTGTCAGGCCCTCTGCTAAGTTGTTTGGAGCAGTGTTACATCCGTACAGATAATTATTGGGGTTACCATACCATGCATCATCCGTATCAAACGCGGCGGTAATAGTGAAAACCATGCTGGCCAGATTAGATGCATTCAGTACCAGGCCACATCCTTCGTCTGCTACCCAAAGAGGATATTGATCGGTATGAGAACCGCTTGCTGGAGAGGTTCTTGTTGGAAATTGTAAAGTCCAACCTTCAGGGCCAGTTCCTGAAATCCATTGATAAGGCTTGTAATCTTCACCCCATTGCCCGCTATAACCATTGTTGCCCGACAGAAAAAAACTATTCAGTGTATAGCCGTTTGTTACTGCGGTGTTCCACTTAGTGTTAAAGTCGGTAAGGTAACCTCCCGACAAAAATGTTGCCCCGGTGTATGAGGACAAAGTACCAATCTGCCTCATACCTTCGTGTACTTTCAGCGAGCCGTCAGTACTATAACGAGCGGTGCTGTCGAACACATTGTTTATAAGATCTGCACCTGTAAACGTATAGGTATACTGCACAATAGCTGCTTGAACGCCTGTTGCGACAAGTGCGACAACTGCACAAATTGTCATAAGTTTTGTTTTCATCTTTCTCTCCTTTTTCAATTTACTCTCTCTTTTAAATGAGTTGAAGAAAGAAGCCATTCCAACCACCTGACAATGGTCATTTAAGCGTTTTTCATCACTCAACTACTCTTAAGTTAATGGTGAAACAATTATGCTCGACGTTTTCGCAGCAGGGCCAAACCTCCTAATCCTACAAGCAGCATTGTTGCAGGTTCCGGGACGGCATACATGTTGCCAATATACCTGTAGATGTCCCCATTTTCGTCTCCGATATAAGAACCAAAGTACATTGTCAGGCCCTCTGCTAAGTTGTTTGGAGCAGTGTTACATCCGTACAGATAATTATTGGGGTTACCATACCATGCATCATCCGTATCAAACGCGGCGGTAATAGTGAAAACCATGCTGGCCAGATTAGATGCATTCAGTACCAGGCCACATCCTTCGTCTGCTACCCAAAGAGGATATTGATCGGTATGAGAACCGCTTGCTGGAGAGGTTCTTGTTGGAAATTGTAAAGTCCAACCTTCAGGGCCAGTTCCTGAAATCCATTGATAAGGCTTGTAATCTTCACCCCATTGCCCGCTATAACCATTGTTGCCCGACAGAAAAAAACTATTCAGTGTATAGCCGTTTGTTACTGCGGTGTTCCACTTAGTGTTAAAGTCGGTAAGGTAACCTCCCGACAAAAATGTTGCCCCGGTGTATGAGGACAAAGTACCAATCTGCCTCATACCTTCGTGTACTTTCAGCGAGCCGTCAGTACTATAACGAGCGGTGCTGTCGAACACATTGTTTATAAGATCTGCACCTGTAAACGTATAGGTATACTGCACAATAGCTGCTTGAACGCCTGTTGCGACAAGTGCGACAACTGCACAAATTGTCATAAGTTTTGTTTTCATCTTTCTCTCCTTTTTCAATTTACTCTCTCTTTTTAATGAGTTGACGAAAGAATTCTTTTCAGACCACCTGACAATGGTCATCAAGTTTCCTTTCATCACTCAACTTTACTCTCAATTTTCAGTGAAACACATTTTTAGCGACGCTTCCGAAGCAACACAATTCCGCCAAGTCCCAGCAACGCAATTGTCATTGGCTCAGGAACAGCAGATGCATTAAAGGAAGCTGTAGCTGTAAAACCATCCGGATTATTGGTGACATTCACAAAGCTGAATGAAAATTCTTCCATTGAAAGCTGAAAAGGCACAGCAGAACCAGTAATCGTGACATTCTGGCCAAAGAAGTCCTTGGAACCTACACTCTGTTGCGAAATGAAAGATTCATCGAATGCAATGGTAAGAACCGGGTTTTGGGATGTATTGTCCTGATAAAAATTGATTGTTCCTGCCCCTGTTTTGCCATAGATATTACCCCATAAGTTTGTCATTTCAATGACTTCCAATTGGGACATGGCAAACCAAGCATTGTTAAAGACGACATCTGAACCTGTAACTTTAACAATCAGATTCAAACCTGTTCTGTAATCTGCCCACCCGCCTTCAACCGTTTTTTCTGTCCAATTGACTGAAAATAACGGGTCAAAGGAATTTCCACTTGGGTCTGCAAAAGCTGCAACCGTTACGGTATCAGCAGATGCAAAGTTGGCAAAAAATAAACAAATAATTCCCGCCAGAATGACGTACAGACTCCGCCTCATCTCATCTTCTCCTCTCAAGCATCAAAATAATGCTCAATAAAATTATATTACATGAGAAAAGCAAAAAGAAGCTGCTATCAAAACTACAGCTTTGCGAGGGTTTCTCTCTGCCCTTCTCCGCTCATGAAAGCTCTCGCTAAGCAAACATGACAAAATGGAATATAAGGCATTCAAAAGTTAAAGTCAAGATAAAAATATAATAATCCGCATAATTGATTTGCTGCCATTCAAATCCCTTTAAGCTTTCTGCTTTCTTGCTTTCTTCCTCTTTCATCCCTCAAACTTCTCCTATGAATCACCAGAGAAGTTCTGAGAATTGCTCACACTTTTCAATCTCCCCTAAATCCTTTATTTACAAATATTTAGCAATTGAAAATCCTATCTAGATTTAATCAAAAAACACATATTATCAGCAGTTTTTTTCACACTTTTAAATCGTAAGTACAGTTATTTAAAAGACTTAGATTAATTTTTAATAGTTTTATAAGTTTTGGGACGGTAAAATAATGACATAAATCTTTTATTCTCAATCATTTAAACTTAAATAGTATTTATTCTTATTTATTAAATTGGGGGAAAATGGGTTGATTTCTGATGGGTATCGAATTGTCCTGGCAATTTTCCCCTCATTACATCTCTTTGCCCATCAATTCAAACACAATTATTGTCATTGAACATGATGTAAATACTTTTATTTCAAGAACTTAGGTTAATTTTGGATAAGATATTTTCTTTGAATTGAAGTAAATGGTAAAAAATTGAAATTTTGACATTTGTAAATTACTTAAATTATCATAATTCCTTTATTTTCAAGTACTTAGAATTGGTTAATTCAAAAAAATCAGGCGGAAATCTGGCAGGATTGAGGTAGGTTTTAAGCTGGAAATGCTGATTTAATACTGTATTATGGGATTTTTAGTGTGATTGGATGGAGATTGGAATCCGAAAGGTGACGATTTTTGGCATCTGCAGTCACTTTGAGGGAAGATTTCCGTAAGTTCTTAATTCTTATGTCAGGTAACATCATTGTATGCCAATCGGCCTGTGGCCTCATCCGTATTCCTGCCCTTAGAATGGCAGATAGGTTGAGTGTCTTCGGGGCAGTTTTCACAGTTCTATTATTTCATTTTCGTCAAACCACGATAGCTTCTGCAAATGGCCTTTGATCTTGTCCTTCTCTTTTGTGTACACGACAACTGCCAGACTGCTTTGAGCCCTGCTGCATGTAACATAAAAGAGGCGACGAGTCCTGTCGATGGATGTCTCTTTTCCTTCCTGCACATTTTGTTGATCAGTTGACGTGAGGGCTTTAGCTCCGAATAGTTTGTCATAGCTAAACATAAATCCACGAGCTTCATTATCATCTAAAACCACCATTACGCGAGGAAACTGTAAGCCCTTTATTCCTTGATGGGTGCCAAATTGAGATTTGTCAGAAATGTACCGCACATAGGATTCCAGTTGGCTAAATGGGACAGAAAGAGCATTATCCCAAGCGTCAATGTCTGGATTGCTGTCGGATGCTTCAGCGGAATCATCTGGCTCGCTTTCGTCTTCTGTTAAATCTACACGAGACACAATTGGTGCAAATATGTCAGGTATGGCAAATAGGCCACTGTTTGCGACCGCCTTTAGGCAATCAATCAACGATGGATCGGAGTCACCGTCCCATAAGGAAAACAGCGAATTCACAGCGGCGTCTGATTTGCGTATTTCATCCAATGGCGATTCGCTGGTTTTCAGTGTGTCAGCGGATACAAGCTGGGAATACTTCTTGACTATTCGTGCCACCGCAAACCTATCCTCAGCTTGCAGCGATTTCACCAAAGGAAGAACCTGTTGCGAAAAGAACGGAATGCCGCTTAGAGTCCCATCAAGCAAGCCTGTTTTGAATTTGCTGACTTGATAGAGAGGTTCAAAGAAGCCGTTAAACCCACCTCGTCGTGCAGCCATGTGATGCTCAAGAGTGAGCGTTTTTATTTCTTGGTTATCTCCTGCCCATTCATCATCAGATGTGATTTCAGCCATTTTATTGGCTATTTCAGCTTCGACGGTGGTTTTATTGATGCCATCGCCATCCTGTACGAGAAATAATCGCACAAACCCTTCAGACGCATCGTTTCTTGGCTCCTGCTTGTGATCGTCTGCTGCGGCCCTTATTGCATTAATAAGCCTTACTACACGTTTGGGACATCTATGATTGATAGTTATGGCAGGCTTTTCCCACTCATCAGGTACTGCTTCAGCTAAACCACTTTTCCCATCTGAATAAATTCGCTGCATGGTATCCCCGAAGAGGGCAAAGCAGAATTCTCCCGAATGTTTACTGTGAACCGCAAAGAAAGCGTCAACTAAATCTTTCTGAGTGTCTTGGCTTTCATCGATCAGTAAGACTGGGTACTTGCGAATCAGAATTCTCTGCATTAGTGATTTGTCCGCCAGAAAATCAGCCGCAATACCTATAACTTCAGCATGGTTCAACGAATTTTTACCAATGTTTTCACCATTCGGATTGTAGGTAAAATATTTGATTGTATCGAGACGTCCTAGCCTTCTCTGCTTTGATTCTATTTGCACAGCTCGGTCAGCAGAGGCCTTACCAGCTCTGCCTTTCTGTTGCTTTTCTTCCAGCGCGAGAATGTCCGTGTTTAATCGTTCTTTAAGCCACTCGCGGATATCGTTGTGATATGAGCGAATCAATTCCCACGCAAAGCTGTGGATGGTGGATACCGCAAAAATAGGATCATAATCAATTCTATTTTTAATCTCATCACATGCGGCATTGGTATATGTGATTACAGCAACTTTTCGAGCGGACAGACGGAATTCCTGGCCATATTTCTGGCGAAATATCTGCATCGCCTCGACAAGGGCGCGTGTTTTCCCAGAGCCTGCACCGGCAAACAAGAAAAAACTTTTGGGATTTTTCAGGTCAAGGCAGCTATTTATGACATCGCCGATGTCTTTTGCTTGAGTGATAGAATCAGTCATTCTTCACCTCTGCAGTTGCGGTCGCCAAGAAATCCTGTTTCTTTTCGGCAAGTTTGCTTTCAAGCCATTTAAGACCTTCAGAAATATAGGCCGGTGGCTCCAGTTTGCTTGGTTCGGTCAGATAGAGCAACTCCAACGCCATCTCAGCTTTGCTTCCTGCTCCCAAGCTGTTGAACATTTCCTTGCTGGCTTCGGATAAAGTATCTTTGGCAAGGGCTTCTTTGATCTTTTTCAATAAGCCAGTAGGATTCTCGTAGCCTTCGAATAATCCAATATTGGATAATGCCAAGGAATCCTCAAATGTATATGGGATGGATTCCTCTTCAGATGAGCTTTCCTTGTATTTGAGCTTTATTGGGCATTGATAGGCTACCCTGATCTGTTTGTTCTCAGACTGCTTGTCATCATCGGAGCAATCCAGCAAATCATCCAACACTTCTTTCTTGGGAATCCACTCTTTGAGTGTTGTGTTGCCAGTTCGATATTTATTGCCACGTTCGGGATGTGTCTTTGATGTACCGGTTTCACCAATCGAATCCAAATCTGTAATCACGAGTGAAAGAAGTCCGAGTGTTTCAAGTAGTGGCCTCAGACGGTGCGCATGGCTACCGCCAATTTCAAGCAGAGAGACATAGCTTTGATCCAGCTTTGGGAATTTATACCGTATGAAATGCGGGATAAGCATCCGTTCCGCCGAGCCTTCAACCAGAATTGCCGCATCAGCAAAAAATAAATCGCAATAGGTTGACTTGATGTATCGTGTGGCGAATCTGGATGTATCTGTAGCATCGCCGAATGTTTTCGATAAATTCACAACGGTAGCCGAAGGTATTTCGCCTTTTATCCTTGCAGGTTCACGTCGAAAGTATCGTAAACAAGTAAAGTCCAACTCATGAGCAATATGAGACGAATGAGTGCTGACAATCAACTGTGTATGGAGTTGGCTACTCTTGAGTCTATCGTTGGTGCGCAGTACTTGATATGCCTTTTTGATGAATACCTGTTGAACTTGAGCGTGCAGATGAGCTTCCGGTTCTTCAATAAGCACGATGTGAAGCGGTTCGATGATGGTTTCATTGTTGCTTTGTCTCTTTGCCGCCTTGCCAACACGCATCCATTCATCTCTGAACCGAATCAGGCTAAACACCATAGATATAAGATTCTGATATCCTAATCCATTGTATTTTTCTGGAAGAGACAGAGGCATAGAATCAGTATCTTCGGGTAGCACATTAAACTGGACTGCTGTTTTATGATCCAAGCTATCAATAGGGCTAATTTTGCTCGTCAGGGAAACCTGTGGATCACTAAAGCCTGGGTAGTTGAGTCCTTCAAGCTCGCCAATGGCTGAGGCAAAGCTGATCTTTAACTTTTCGTCAAATACCGTTTGGGCTGCTTCAATTGCCTGTAGTGCCTCGATGTCACTGGCGTCAGGGGATTCTGACGGGTCTAAATGCTTGGAAAAATACTGGCGAAGCTGTGTGGATAAACTTGCAAAGCCGCTGTGTGATTCGTCTTCGGTTTTAGGATCTGAAAATCCCCTCTGGGCGCTGATGACGTCGATCTTGAAGAGGCCGTCAAATGGCTCTCTATCCATTGCCTCACTGTTGGCAGGGAGCGTCTGGGGTTTAGCTACACCATTTTCAGGGTCGCAACATTGTGCTGGGTCTAATATAAATGTCTTTACTTCAAAAGTTCGTTGAAGTTCCCTGTTAAGAAAATCCCGCATTGATTCCGGCCATAAGGACAGCTTGCGATTATCTTTTGATGAGGCAGGTGGCTCGGTATCGCGAGCGGATTTGTAGGCATTGCGGAATTCCTTGTACAGCTTTTCAATATCCTTCGGGGCAAATACCAGCCGCACGCCGAGTTTCTGATCAGGGTTCCAATCAAGTGTTGGGAGCAGGTGGATGATATGGTGTATATCCGCATCATTGGCATCAAGCCAGATGTCAATAGATGGCAAATATGGCAGCCATTGTCCGAGTGTTAGATCAGCTGTGTTGTCGTCTTCAGCACTTGCCCATCGCACACCAATTTGATTGATATGAGACCAATTCGACAATGTAAAATCCGTGGTTGCGATATCTTTGCGGCGACTCTTCTTGAGAAACAGAATCATCGAATCCATCGCGGAAGTTTTGCCACTATTATTCGCACCGACAAAAATCGTTTCCTGTAGGGCTATCTCGACCCGGCATGATTTGATCTTGCGGAAGTTCTGGATTTCAACAAAAGCAATTTTCATGTGACTACCCCCGTTACGTTTTTCAGCAATGGTACGATCCGGTCATCTTTCCCAAGCGGACGGGGCAAATTGTCCCAGAAATCTTCACTGCGAAGTTTGCGGGCGGAATCCGGCAGTGAGGGGTCAAGGATCAGACGCAATGCATACAGGAGATTGGACTTGCCAATCTTATTCTCACCGACAATTACAGCGTTTTCGCCAAGCTTGATGTCAACTTCGGCGAAGTTTCTGAAATTATTAATTTGTAGTCTTGATATGCGCATTTATCGGGATTCCGCCCGCCGAACTATCTTCGATTTAATATGCTTTAAGAAGGATTCGCAGATTTGGCATTCCCAGATTTCGAATACCCGCCAGCCCATTGCTTGCAGTTTGTCGCAGTGTTGTTCATCTCGCTTACGATTACCTTTCACTTTGTTTTTCCAGAATCTAACATTGGATTTTGGAGTCCTTGCCAGTTTGCAGTTGGGGTCATCATGCCCATGCCAGAAACATCCGTGAACAAATAGGACGGTTTTGTACTTGGGAAACACCAAATCAGGTTTTCCTGGCAAATCGCGGACATGTAAGCGATAGCGAAGCCCAGTTTTGTGAAGATAACGCCTCACTGTCATTTCTGGGCGTGTGTCCTTTTGCTTAACCAAGGACATCACCTCACTTCTTCGCTTTTTGCTTACATTGTCAACCATTACTACATATTTTCTCCATAAAAATAGACTTTTGCGTTACAGGCGGATAGAGCTTCCCTCAAATGCTTTTTGTCTGCGTTATTGATTCGTGAACCACCGCAAAAGAGCGTCAGCATAATGCTTAGAGCTTTCCCCTCCTTTGAGAACGGTTTGCCCGGCGAATACAGAAGAGCTTTCCGTAATGCGGTTTCCCATTTCAAGTATGAGCCATTGGCTACTACAATATAATGTGGCTCAGATTCATCTGTGAACCGATAGAGATCAATATCGCAGTCTTTCTCGATGGCGTAGGCATCATGGTTAAATAACTGCTTTATTATAGTTGACAGATTACTGGGGCGTGCATCCCTTGCTTTATCCTTGGAGTAACGATTAAGGATCGCGTCTTTAATGTAGGTTCTGACACGAGCGTTACCCCTGAACTGTGCAATGACCTGTCCAATGTCTTCTGCTCTGACAAGTTCGTCCATAAAATCTTGGCTATCGTTACGTGAGAGGGAGATATAGCCCACTTCATCGGCTTTCTGGAAAACCCTTTCTTTCAACTCGTTGGCGATATCTCTTGGTATCTTTGTCATATTAGCTCCGTTGGGAAACTTAACTGTTCCGCATCGTCAGCATCTTGCAGATCAGCTACATCATCTAGCCACGCATCCACAAAGCGCTGTGTTTTTTCATCATTGAAGGCAACTACGCCATCACGAAGGTACACGGTCTCCGCTTCGCCCATCCGGCGGCCGTTCTTGGCTTCTTTGTCCAAGGCGGCGACTGCGGCCATACGACGAATGTCTGTAACAAAATCGAGTACAATTACAGTGTCCTTGCCGGGAGCGATGCGAAGTCCACGACCAAGCTGCTGAACGAAAATCCTCCTTGAGTGAGTAGCCCTGAGGAAAACAAGAATATTGACATCTGGCACATCAATACCCTCGTTCAAAACATCAACCGCGGTAATCGCTTTAAGGTTTCCTGCCGCAAAATCCATTAGTATTCGCCGTCTGGCTACTTTGTCATCAATAGAGGCATTGGCGGCTGATACGCTGTTGGCGTTGAGTTTTCTGGCAAACTCGCCCGCATGTGTTTTGGATGGCGAAAAGATTGCTATCCTCGGCTTTGTTGTCTTTTCAACTGTGTTGAGAATGTGCTTAATAATTTCATCATCACGTTGAGGCATAAACAGTCGCTTGTTAAGGTCTTTTATGCTCATCGGATGTTGGGTGAGATTAGGCAAGGCTTTCCAGTCGATATTGTCGCACATCATCCGGTAATCGACTTTTGCCAGATATCCCATTCGCATGCCTTCGATTAGTGACACTTTGGCAATTGGTTCGCCAAACACTGAATCCAATGTCGCACCATCACCTCGCCAAGGTGTGGCAGTCATGCCTATCAGGTGTTTGGGTTTCAAATGGTCAATACAGGAGACAAAGGCGTTCGCCAGCGCATGATGAGCTTCATCAACCACAATCAAGTCAAATATATCTGGTTCAATTCCACCGAGGTATCCGTAAAGAGTTTGGTAGAGACCAAAGTTGATACCCTCAATTGGAACAGGCGGTTGGCCGTCCATAAACAGTCGGGTTGGAATTGTTTTGGGGAGTTGTGTCCAAAACGCCTGTTGGAGTTGCTGAATTAAATCCACCGAATGGCATAATACTAAAACTCGCTTGATTCCTTTTTTAATTAGAGCGTCGGTAGCGGCTGAGGCAATGACCGTTTTGCCGAGTCCGGTGGCAACGATAAAGAGACTTTTAGTTCGACCGTCTTCAAAACCATTAATGATGGAATTCACAATTCCCTGTTGGTATTCACGTGGCTCACGGCGTAACGGAGAGTAATCAGGATATTTTGCGAGAAGACCTTTTACAAAAGCTCCATTCCATAGACGAACATCAAATCCATTTGCACGAAGTTCGTCTTTTCGGGAAACAGCAGATGGTCTGAAATCGCCATTTGTTACCACGACGACTACTTTCGCACCATAGTGGCTTTGTGCTTTGATAGCCTCATTAATCGCGGATTTTCCGACATAGGACGAACCACTGACGGATTTGACCTGAAACAGATAAGTGTCACCGACGGGGTTTTCTTTCGTGTGGCGGACGGCGAGAATGTCTGCCCCTTTGTCGCCGCTTTGCCCAACGTCCTGAACATCGCGCCATCCACAATGTAACAACAGACGAACGATAGCAAGCTCAAGTCCTCGCCAATCTCGTCCTTCCATTATGTGTGGTTGCAAGAATGTTCTTGCGTTGTTAATCATAGCGTCAGTAATCCCTCCAGAATGGATAGTGTGTTTGCAAAGCGAATAAGCTCGTATTTTGAGGAAGGTTTACCTTCTATCAAATCACAAGCGTCTCGCAAATATGTTACAACCTTTCCCGATGACATAGATTGGAGTCGTTGGTTTGTAGCGTCGTCTCCTATGTTGATTTGCGCATAGGGAGATTTAAAAACATTACCATCGAGAAACTCCTCAGGCAATGCGTCAGCAAGATATGGCAAGGATGAATATGGCACATACGCCAGACATTGATTGGCATTGGCAGTTTTATTTTGGAAAGCGTCAAATAACTCCGCAGATTCGTCGATCAGTGCCGTCGCAAGTTTTTCTGTTCCAGAAGGAACCTTTTTCAAGACTTCGTAGGTGCGATCCATCCGATGAGCCAAACGGGTTGGAAGTATTTCTCGAATCTGATTCAGTATGGCTTGAGCGCGTTCCTTTAACGAGTTGATGTTTACCCGTTCGTCAGCCAAGTGATTTTCAATGAGTCCGAAAAAGGCGCGTTGTACCGTTAAACCACTTTCCCGCACCGCGAATCGTTCCGCCAAAGATTGCAATAACAATTGTTTTGGAGTGATGGGGTATTCTGCCAATATGGGATGCTTGTCATCATAAAAGAAATCGATATCAATTCCATCGTTGAACACAATCGAAGGAAGTCTCAATCCATCCAAGCGGATGTCCGACCCGTTAACTCTCCATGATGTAACATTGAATGGAGGAGTTATTCCATACGCGAACTTTCCAGTAAGAGATTCTTGTTTCTCTGACACCTGAATAAGTTCATCTCGACTACTGGAAATGGATTGCGGTTCAACCCCGTCGGATGGAGTGGAGCTTGACGGCGTGGAGGGTGGAACATCTATAGTGTCTGGCCCATAATCGTCAATATCATCCGAGGGTGTGCCCCCTGCGTTAACCGGCGTTGTGATCGCGCCGCCTTCCCCTTTGGCTTTATCAGCTTCCTGAGCCGCTTTATACCATTTATCATCACTTTGGTATGCGGAGTTGCCTTTATGAAACTCCCGAGCAAACTGGTCTGCGACACTCCGAGAAATAGCGAGACATTTTGTACCAGGATCGTTTCTGCGATACCCTGAGATCAACAATCCCAATGGAGAATCATTGTCACTATCATATTCAAAAGTCTTTCGGTGTTTTGGCAAAATAGGGCCTGCGCCACGAATCGCTTCAATTGTTTTTTTCCAAGCAATGCCTGAATAGTCGAAACCATTTTTTTGGTAGGTGGGGATAAGGTAATCCACATGAAGCTCGCCGACAATTCGACCACCGACGGTCGATCCCAGTTCAATTGGATACTCCAACATCGGAGTACCAGTAGCGGGATTTTCGAAGCTGAACACACTCTTGTCAGCGGTCAGTATTTTTCGACCATTGCGGATAAAATCCAATCCAAAGTTTGAAACATGGGAATATCGCTGAATACCGATCCAACCCTTCAGGCGGCGTGACCGCTTGACTATTCCATCTGGAAGATTGTCCACATCTAAATCGCAAACCTCATCATCGGTCAAATACCTATTCCGTCCTACGTCAAAATAAGCGGATCCTAAATCACGATTGATTTCTTGAACAGCATGTATCGCCTGCCCCTTTCTGGTCACATACCGGCTATTACCCCAAACACAGTGGAGCTTGGGGCTTAACTGATTCCCCTGAAGGTTAATCCGAATATTCCGAGAACTGATGATGGTGGTATAGATTGTTTCCAACCGCCTTTTTATGATTGAAGATTTGTTTTTAAGTTCCCCCAATACACCATCTTTGAGTTTTCGGATGATAATTTTGGTTCCAGAAGTAGAAGAGTCATCTTTGTGTTCTCTAATAACCGGAGCTGAAAAGGACTGCCCCTTTATCAATTCGTCAAAATCTATTCGAATCCCCACCCATTCCGAATCTCCCGACCGTGTAGACAAAAAAATAGTCTCGTCACCAAGCCGTGCCGTGGCGATATTAAACCCCATGCCAAAAAGACCAAGATTATGGATCGGGTCGTTGCTGGAGTATCCGGCCTTCGCGGCATTTTGAAGTGTTTCGAGTGTCATACCTTGACCATTGTCCTCAATGACGACCTCGGCAGCGGTGGCAGTTCGTGACCAAGTAATATCAATTTGTGGATTTTCAAGCTCAACACCACGAGAATTCGCGTCTAAAAAAGCGTCAAGGGAATTGTCAACCAATTCCGCTATACATTGCCATGCCTCAAAAGGGATATCTCCCAATGTTCGGAGAATTCGCGGGGTTGGCGTAATATCCACATGTTGCGTACTGTTATTATTCATGCTTATCTCCTAAGAATTTCGCTATGGATTTCGCCACTAAGTGCCCCATGACAGGCGGAACGGCATTTCCTATTTGCAGGATATTGGTGGTCGCCGAATGCGGAAACACAAAATCGTCGGGAAATGTTTGCAGCCTCGCGCATTCTCGAATAGTCAACCGCCTATTCAGGCTGTAGTGAAATTGTACCCTGGATTGAGGTTTAGCCCTGATCGTGTAGGCGGGCTTATCCGGATCGGACACCTCATCTCCCTGACCGTTGCCGTTTTTGGCTTTTGAGGCTTTGAAGTATTGGGATTGGTTGGGGACTGTATCATCAGTAACATCTTCAAGGTCTTGAATCGCCCATCGTATGGTATGCTTGTATGGGCGATCGGGATATTGCACTGCTGGCTTCCTTGGGAAACCATTTAAATCATCTCGAACACAAACTATAAACAATCGCGTTCGCCTCTGTGGAATTCCATATTCAGGGCCAAAGAGTTTCCATACCTTAACGTGATAGCCACATTTCTTCAGGTCGTCCTGGATAGTCTCAAGCACTTCACCATCATGCAGGTTCTCTAATCCAGGCACATTTTCCCCAATGGCTATTTTAGGGCGATGGGCTCCCATGTACTTAAGCAAAGCCCGGTATAATTTACCTCGATCTGACTTTAATCCATGTCGTGGCCCGCATGTGGCGAAGTCTTGACACGGAAATCCGCCGAGGAGTACATCCGCAGCAGGGATGTCACTAGGATCGTAATTCGAAAGGTCTTTTTGTTTGACGTGGGAGTCGATGTTATTTCGGTACGTCTGAACACAATCATCGTCAAAGTCATAAGCCCCCAGAATTGAAAACGGCAAAGCCTCATACATCTTTCTTTTATAGGAGAATCCCCCCATAAATCCTAAGTCAAGACCGCCACAACCACAAAAAAAAGATACGGTCGAGTACGATGGATTGGAGGCATCTGTATTTCGTTTTTGTTTTGTCATTTCGTTTTTGGCTCCACATTTGTCGAATCACTGTCGGAAATCGCCGCTTTTCCGCCACGAACCCACTGGTCAACTTCATCGCGCTTGAACTTCCAAAGCCGGCCAACCTTGTGAGCGGGCATATTTTTGCGTTCCAGCCATTTGTAAACGGTCTCACGGCGAACGCCGAGGTACTCGGCAATCTCCATTACTGATAGCCATCTGTCTTCTGTCATAGTGGCCTCATCCAGGTCAAAGTCGCAGCTACCCACAACAACGGGCACGATCCAGTAAATTAATAGAGTAACCGCAAATTATGCCAATTCCAGTTGGTTTGTCAAGCTATATCCATGTTATTGCGTCTTTTAGTGACCCTATTGGACAGAGCTTTCTGGGTTAACGACAAATCGGCAACGGTAGCAAGATTCCTTGGTGATCCACTGGATGGGATCGTCTTCGAGGTGAAAAAAGGCCCGTAGGGCTTTGGAAAGCCCCTGTTTGTGCTTCTTCATGGTCTTATCAGGGGCGTTTTTGATACTAAAACCGCCGGATTCGGTGTCCACCCGTTGATCCAGTTGGCTGAGGCTGTTTTTCATTTCGGCATCGCTGAGAGGGGTGAAACCGATAACACCACTGTTTTCCGCGAATTTCTGCAACAGCGCCCAATGGCGGTCCGGCGTGTTGTTTGTCTTGTTTCGCATGCCCATCTGACCGTAACTGTACTGGCGGTGCAGGTCGCCGGTGCGGATCGAGACGGTGTGGCCATCCACAAATCCGATGGTGATGGCCTCCCATGCAGCTCCCGTTGGGGTTGGAAATTGCTCCAGCTCACCAGAACCAGGCTCAGGGATTGTCGCATGGAAGGTGGCGAAGATATCCGTAAGTTCGCGATTCACGGCAAACTTGCCTTTGTCCTCAAACACAATCTCCTCATCCAAGGTTAGCCCAATCGCTTCCTTGGCGGTGAGAAGCTGATCTGTTTCTGGACATTGATATTGATCCGTCGGGATTATGACGGCGAAATGAGTTTCGTGGAGCAGACAGATTCGGTTGAGCGATTCGGTGAGGTGTTCTTGGTCTTCGGGAAAAATAAGATATACCGGTAGCTCGTAGCCTTCCCGCGGTTTGTATTGTCCGAGCCGCCAAACAAATCGAGTGTCAGCCGGTTGACTTTCCTTGTACTGGATACCGAGAGCATCGCATAGGTCTTTGTGAAAGGCTGGGCGTTTGAGCTTATAGACGAGGATGTCCTTGGCTGCCAGTGGATATGGTTTGCTTTCGTTTTCCGGACAAACAGCGACGATGTCATCATCGGTGTGGTTAACCACCTGTCGCGGGCAAAACATCGGGCAATCGCTGACGCATGCTACAGCAGAGGCTTGGTGTTTGTCGAGTTGGAGATATCGCTTTTGGAAAAGCTCGAAACGCGACCAGTCAGACAGCGCGTTCCGCCATTCACACCACGGCGCGGTCTGAGCGGGTATGTCTTCGATAATCTTCCAAAACTGATGGTCGTCCATTAATCCCCCTCTCCAACGTTTACAAATCCGCGAGCGGCGAACCACTGCTCCAGAATTTCCGAATCATCATCACGCTTGTATTGAGCCTTGTTGCCGCTAAGCGTTACGGTTCGGGGTGTTTTCGAGTCAGTGAATTTGACGGAGAAACTGGCTTTGAAAAGCCCCTTGGCTTTGGACAAATCCCGCTGGCGTTCAGCCAAGGCCGCAAAAACATCCTCGGCTTTGCGGATTTCGATTTCCTTGTGCGTACCGCCACGAAATATCTGGATTTCCTTGAGCTTGATCTCTTCCAGACCATCAATGTCGCCACATAAAACTGCGTCCGCTCCAACTTCGCGGAGAGGATCGAGTGTGAATTTGGCGGTGCTATCAAAATACTCATCATCGCCGAAAAAATGCCCGCCGAAGTGCTTTCGGTAGAGTTGTTTCTCGCCTTTGGAATTGGCGTTGACGCGAATCTCTCCAATGTTCGGGTTGTAAACCAGCAGGTCAAACTTCATCGGGCGGAAGTATTCACTACCCTCTTCATTGCCCGCCTTGAGAGATGGCTCGCGGGTAAAGGGCTCGCCATGTCGCACAAGAAACCAGATAAAATCCGGCTTGCGATAGACAAAGACCTTGGCGGTTCGACCTCGACGTTTCTTTTCGAACCAATCGTTAAGATCGGATTCCAATGCGCGTAATCCCGCCTCGTCCAGTTCCCGACAGTCCTGAATCTCACCGGTCGTTATGAAATACTCGAAGCTGCGAGGCCTATGCAGGAATTGCTCGGCGTGGAGCCGTTCGATCAAATCACGATTGCGCATCCATACCTGAATCGCCAAGTCGGCGCATGTGATCTCATCGCTGATAGTCGCGTCAAACTCGGTGCCGTCAATAGCCTCCTGGATTGAGTCAAAGCCTTCCTGTGTGGACAGTTCGTCAACGTAATACAACGATTCAGCCAATTCCGTTGGCGTGGTTGTATCGGAGTGGAGTAGAACATCACTCAGCGTGTCATAGTCCAGTTCTTGAGTATGATCTGACGGTAATTCAACCCCGCGAGCCGTGAAGTAATCCGCATGTGGACGGAGGAAAGCGATCAAATGCTCTTTCGCCACCTTGCGAAGTGTCTCTGGTTTTGAAAATCGTCTGGGGTTGAATGTCGCCATATTGCTTGTCTCCAAATTCTATCGATTTATTGTTCCATGTTTACAGGCCACGACCTTGCCGAGGACACGAAAGTCCGAATCCGGGTGAATTCTCATGGGTGTTAGTTTTGGATTTTCCGGATGTAGTTCGATAAGTCCATTGTCGATTCGCAGGCGTTTGACGGTAGCTTCATCGTCAAGCATCGCGACAACGATATCGCCATTTTCAGCCAACGCCTGACGGCGAACGACAATCGTGTCGCCATCGTTAATACCAGCGTCGATCATGCTATCGCCTTGGACTGTCAAGGCGAAACACTCCCCGCCTTTGGTGACTGTTTCCGCGACCAGCACTTCGCCGACGATGTTCTCGACCGCCAAGATCGGCACACCGCCCGCGACTGTTCCAACCAATGGAATAGCCACCAACTTGACCGTCATATCCTCGGGTCGTCTGGCGATGGTCAATCCGCGAGCCTTCTTTTCCGTCCGCTGTAGATAGCCTTTATGAACAAGCTGGTTCAGGCGGTCGTGAACACTCGGCGCGGAAACCCCGAACATATCAGCCAGTTCCTGAACCGTTGGCGGAAAGCCGTTTTCGTCGACACAGCGGCATATCCGTGCGAGTGTCTCTCGCTGACAGTCTGTTAGTTCAATTGCCTTGGGCCTACCCATTAAGTTTGTTCCTTAATCATCGCGGTATTCATCCAAATAACGCCATAGCATAGCACCTAACGCCTATAAGGTCAAATAGTTTTTGTTTTTCCGGCCCGGATCGTCGGGAGTGAGGTTAGCCAGAACATCTCAGCGAAATTTCGCTGAGGTAATTTTGAGAAAAATACAAGAATATCGTGTTTTCAATAATACGTAAAAGCCTTTATAGCAAGCAGATAAGACACTTGCTCCTGTGGATTTCGAGTAAATTTCACCGCTCCAGCGAAATTTCACCAAATCCCTACGACAGGCCTCGGCCAGAAGTGAACTTCTGACTGTCGCAGGGAAAACAAACGTGCCGAGCCTGTCTCCTTGCCAGTCAGATTCATAAGGAGATTCGGCATGAATCTATTGAAGAAGTCAGACCTTTCGCGGGAAGGTCAAACACTCGTCGAGCAAATGCAGCGGGTCAATTTTGGGCGGATTGAGCATTTGCCGGTTCGTGATGGCCAGCCGGTCTGGGCTGATCAGTCGCGGGTGATTCGCAAGGTCAAACTCGGTGGGGAAAACACACCCCGGGCGGAATCTGGTTATGGCGACTTTGAACTCAAGCGGCAGGTCATCGATCTGTTCGACCAGCTTGAACGGATTGGCGATGGGCTGATTCGTTCGCTTGAGATCAAGCACGGTCTGCCGTTCGCCATGGACATCGAAGAATTTCCCGGCGGTGAGTTCGCTGGCGGCGGAGTCCCGGCCATTCCGCCTACTTCTCCACAACCCACATCCGCCCGGAAAGGAGAACCCGCCGCCGTCTGATTAGGGGTCGGCTCCCACAAAACCAAGATTCAATATTGTAAACGTTAGTCGATTTTAACCAGCCGCGAAGCGGAGGTAATCGGGAACGAAAGACCAAACGGTCGTTCTCGATTGCTTCCGCTTTTCGCGTTTTCGGGCATCCATCTGGTCTTCGCTCCCGGCCTCCCTGTGGCGCAATCACAGGAGGCATCCAAATGGATACCCAAAAGAAACTTCACCCTTACGCGAAATCTTTTATCGAATGTAAAGCCCGTCAGCTTGTCGGAAAATGCGGCCTACTCCAATCCGACATCAAGGACATCGAGCAGGAACTCTACGCCGACCTCTTTCGCCGAATCGCCAAGTTCAATAGCGACAAAGCGAAGCTGACCACCTTCATCCAGCGAGTGGTCGAACACAAGATCGCCAACATTCTGCGCGACCGTTGCTCTGACAAGAGCGTCGCCAACCGCCAATGCTTGAGCCTTGATTCGACAGTCCAGACCGACGATTCCACCGGCAGGGAAATCACACTGGGCGATTGTATCAGCAGCGACCAATTCGAGCGGTTCTGCCGGGGCAAAACCCGCAGCCGTCAGGAAGAGCGGGAACTTATCGCCGACGTACGGCAGGTTGTTGGAGGACTGCCCGAAGAATTGCGGTCGGTTTGTGAGTGTCTGCTTGAGGGCATGTCAATCAGCGAGGCGGCCAGACGCGCGGGCATCAAACGCGCCACGTTCTACCAGAACATCATCGAGCCACTGCGAGAGGCGTTTCGCGAGGCGGATTTGGAAGGCTATTTCTAAAAACCCGCGATTCCGACAGGTCGCCCACGCGCCGGGTAAGAAATAGATACGCCCAAAACAAGCAGACATGGAGATTCAAAATGACGCATACAAAAACAATTCAGAAATTTACGTTCAAGCCGGATGTCGATCTGGAACAGGCCGAGGGAACACTGCTGTTGTCGATTATCGCCGCTGAAGCCCTGCACGGTCAGGCGGCGGTTCGATTGGAAGCTCGCTACCTCTTCTCAAATGAGAAACGAGCCTGCGTAATCGAATGTCGCGGCAAGGTCAGTGATGACATTATCAAGATTTTCACCGGCTTTCTGATCCACGAGTTCGGCGAGGATGCCTTCAAGGTCGTCCGCGAGACGCATATCGAAAACCCAGCCAGTGATTCGTGTTCATGCGATGGCAAATGCGATCCGTGTGTTTGTGCTGAACACGATAAATCAAAGGGGGTGGCGTGATGGCTAAGTCTCGTCGAACCGACCCGATCACTTCCCGCCAAGCCGCCAGCGAAGCTGAATCCTCAGGCCGGGCGGCGTCTCAACGGGCGATCTGTCTGGCTCGGGTGAACTCTCATCCGGGTCAGACCGCCGCTGAAATCGGTCTCGCTTGCGGGCTTGAGCGACATGTTCCATCACGCAGACTTCCCGAACTCCGCGATCAGGGAATGATCGTCAATGGTGAAAGTCGAATCTGCGAAGCGACCGGCAGACTGAGTATGACATGGCATCCGGCCAAAGGAGGTCGGTAATCATGCAAAGACCCGGTTGGCTGATCGAAGAATCGGCGGACGTCTATCACGCAAAATCGCGTGAAAACTTATCGAGCCATCAACTCGGCGATTTCCGCAAGTGCCCCTATCTCTATTGGAAAAAGCACAGCGGTTTGATTGCGGACAAGGACTCGCCAGCCTATGCGTTTGGACGGGCTGCGCACACTTTGGTTTTGGAAGGCCGCGAGACGTTCGAGAATGAATACGCCGTCGGTGGGCCAACGAATCCCAAGACGGGTAAACCGTTCGGTTCGTCCACCAAGGCGTATGCGTCATGGCTTGCAGAAAGTGGCAAAACATCCGCCGTCACCAACGATGACGCTATTACTTTGGAACTGATGGAGCGGTCGGTTCTGGTTCATCCCGAAGCGCCCGCACTCATCACAGACGGATTCGCCGAAGGCGTTGTTCGCACCGATTACTGCGGCCTGCCGTGTCAGATTCGCGTGGATTACTACCAGTCTGAGCGTGGACTGGTTGACCTCAAAACCTGCGATGACCTGACTTGGTTTGAATCCGACGCTCGACGGTTTGGTTATCTGCATCAGGTCGCGTTCTATCGCTCGGTTCTTCGGCAGGCGACAGGCATTGATGCCGCCGTCCACATCATCGCTATCGAGAAAAAAGAACCGTTCCGCTGCGGCGTTTGGCGAATATCTCCGGAAGCTCTCGATTTCGCTCAAACCGAAAATGAGTCAGCTATACAGCGGCTCAAGGTCTGCATGGAAACCCAAGTCTGGCCGACCGGCTACGAATCAATCCGAATCTACGACACCGTTTAACCCTTATTGGAGATCATAAAAATGACATTGCTGAACAACATTATTACCGATCCCGCTCCGTCGGCACCGAAAGGCATCATCTACGGGCCGCCGGGTGTGGGCAAGACCACCTTTGGCGCGTCGGCGACAAACTCGCTGATCATCGATTGCGAAAATGGAGCGGGCGCGATTGTCTGCCAGCGAACACCGTATCTGGCGACCTGGCCGGAAATCCATCAGTGGCTTATCGCTATCGAAACCGAAGATCACCCGTACCAGGCTATCGCGATTGATTCGGTTGATTGGCTTTTGCGACGCATCGAGGAACACGTCTCCGGTTGCTCGGGCGGCAAGACCGACTCAACTCTCAACCGTTCCCATGGTGGATATGGCAACGGCAAGCAGGTTTTGAAGAACTATGTCTATCAGATTCTGCTTCCACTTCTGGATCGCATCGTCGCTCGCGGCATCGCCGTGCTTCTGCTGGCTCATACCAAACGCACCGAGATTACCGACATCGACGGTATCACGGTCGAAAAGACCACGCCGGAACTGCCGGAGGGCTATCTCAATGTGATGGTCGAATGGTCGGACTTCGTCTGCCTTGCCCGCATGGACGGAGAGGGTAATCGAACGCTCACGACCCGTGAGACCCCGCGAGCCTTGGCAAAAAATCGTTATCACCTGCCTGAATCGCTTCCCTTCGATTGGACATCTTTCGCCGGGGCGATTGGAGAGGGACTCAAACACACTTTTTCACAAACCAAGACTAACCCCAATAACAAGGAGCAATAACCATGGCATACCTGAACAATTTTGACGCGAACACTGTCGATCCCGCCAGCAGTTTTGATCCGATCCCTGCTGGCAAATACATCGCCGCGATTACCGAATCGGAAATGAAGCCGACCAAGAACGGAAACGGACATTACCTCGAACTGACCTTCGATATTCTCGACGGTCAGTATAAAGGTCGAAAAGTCTGGGCGAGATTGAATCTCGACAACCCCAACGCCACAGCGGTGCAGATTGCTCGCGGTGAACTTTCGGCCATCTGTCGAGCGGTCGGTGTAATGCAGCCGCAGGATTCTATCGAGCTGCACAACCTGCCGCTCTCGATCAAGGTTACCTGCAAAAAACGCGACGACACCGGCGAGATTACCAACGAGATTAAAGGTTATGAGAAGAAGGAAGCGGCGTTGCAAAATTCAGCTGCGGCCACACGCGCTACGACTCCGGCAGCGCAATCAACCAACGCCACGCCTCCGTGGCAACGCTGATCATCGCTGAAAACTTCTTCTAACCAAGGGCGGGCGTCTGGGTGTTTTCCACTTGGAACGCTCAGCGTCCGCCCGCTCTTTTGAGGTAATCTCCATGGACAGACTACTCATAGAACTACCGTGGCCGCCGAGCGTGAATCATTATTACCGCCGGGTTGGCCACCGCACACTGATCAGCCGCGAAGGTCGAAAATACCGCGCCGAGATTTGCGCGATCCTCCGCGATCTGCATTTCCGTCCGCTTGATGGCGAACTGGCGATGACAGTGGACGCATACCCGCCGGACAAACGCAGACGCGATCTCGACAACATTCAGAAAAGTTTGTGGGACGCGCTACAGCACGGCGGCGCGTACCGCGACGACTCGCAAATCAAAGACTTTGAGTGTCACATGCGCGAGCCTGATAGACCCAACGGTAAGGTGATCGTGAGGTTGCGGAAGAGATGATTTGCCTGCGACCTTACCAACAAGAAGCTGTTGACGCTGTTTATCGGCATCTGCGGCAGCGTGATGACAACCCGTGTATCGTCTTGCCGACCGGAACGGGTAAAGCCCATTGTCTGGCTCAAATCGCGACAGATGCCGTGGAGCGATGGTCTGGCAGAGTCCTCATTCTCGCCCATGTCAAAGAGCTACTCCAGCAGAACGCCGAGAAAGTATCGCTTCACGCCCCGGAACTGGATGTGGGGATTTACTCGGCTGGTTTGAATCGGCGCGATACCGACCACGCTGTCATCGTCGCGGGGATTCAGAGCGTCTACAAAAAAGCCTGTGAGCTTGGCAAATTTGACTTGGTGATCGTGGACGAGGCGCACCTTATTCCGCCGGATGGCGAAGGAATGTATCGCCAGTTCTTGAGTGAAGCGATGGTCGTCAATCCGCACCTGCGTGTCATTGGTCTGACCGCAACACCGTACCGGCTCAAGGGTGGCGAAATCTGCCAGCCGGAGAATATTCTCAATCATGTCTGCTACGAGGCGGGCATTAAAGAGATGATCGTTCAGGGGTATCTCTGCAAGCTAAAGAGTCGTGGTGGGCGAGCAAAAGCGAATCTCGACGGTCTGCATATTCGAGGCGGTGAGTTTATCGCGTCTGAAATGGAAGCGGCGATGGATACGCAGTCGCTGGTTTCATCTGCGTGCGCAGAAATTGTCGAACTCACACGTAACCGCAACAGTGTGTTGATCTTTACCACCAGCGTCGAGCATTGTCAGCATGTCGCGGCGGAAATCTCCCGGCGAAGCGGCACCGAATGCGGAATCGTTACAGGCGACACGCCTGCGGGCCAGCGGGCGGAGTTGCTGGCCCGGTTCAAAGGCGAACAAGTCAAAGATGGGCTATTTGGCGATGTCAAACCACCCTTGAAATATCTCGCCAACGTCAATGTGCTAACCACCGGGTTCGACGCGACCAATGTGGATTGCGTGGTTCTTCTCAGGCCAACGGCATCGGTTGGACTGTATGTCCAGATGGTCGGTCGAGGTACGCGCCTGCATCCGGGCAAGGACGATTGTCTGATTCTCGACTATGGCGGCAATGTTCTGCGTCACGGGCCTGTCGATGCGGTCGTGGTTACCGATAAAACGCCCGGTAACGGTGACGCACCCGCCAAGGAGTGTCCGAACTGTCATGCACTGATCCACGCCGCCTATCGGAATTGCCCGGAATGTAATCACGAATTTCCTCCGCCGCAAACCGAGCTGGAATCAACCGCAAGCGGCGAAGGCATTCTCTCTGGCGAGATAACCGACACGGACTATGACGTGACGGATGTAGCCTTCAGCGTTCACACCAAGCGGGGAGCGGATGAGACTGCCCCAAAAACGATGCGGATTGAATATCAGGTCGGTTGGAACCAGTGGATCAGCGAATGGGTGTGCCCCGAACACACCGGCTGGGCAAGACAGAAATTCGAGAAATGGTGGCATGAACGGTCTATGTATCCGCCACCGAAGAACGCTCATGAAGCGGTAGTCCTGGCTGAAGATGGGGCGCTAGCGAAAACAAAATCAATCACTGTCCGCAGTGTGTCAGATGAAAAATTCGACCGGGTGATCCGCTACGAGGTCGGCGACAAACCAGAGTATTACCCCGAGCCGGGTTGGAATGATAGTGATGGCGAACCAAACGATTATGCCAATGTACCAGCGGGCAATGATTGGTTTGATGACGATGAAATCCCGTTTTAGTGAGGCGAATATTGGCTAAAGAAACAACAACTATAACCGCCTTGCGGACGCATTTTGATGCGGGTGATGTGTTCGAGATTCGCATTCTCGATGCGGTGCTTCCCAACTCCAACTGGCAGCACACCGAGAGTGGATACTACGATTACGATCATATCGACGACGTTCCCAATCTGCTGGCGAACTTCAAAACCTACGGCGGTGTGTACGTTACACTGAACCCGGTTAATCCCGATTTGCTGGCGCGTGCGAACAACCGCTTCAAAAAGGCGAAGAGTCGTGAAACCACCAGCGACAAGGATATTCTGCGTCGCCGGTGGATGCTCATCGACGTTGATCCGGTGCGGCCTGCGGGCATCAGTGCGACCGACAGCGAAAAATCACTGGCGTTCGATAAGGCGATGGAAATTAAATCCGGCCTCGCGTCGATGGAATGGCCAGAGCCGATGGTGGTTGATTCTGGAAATGGCACGCAGTTGCTTTATCGGATCGACCTGCCCACTGATGACGGCGGCCTGATTCAACAATGCTTACAAGCTCTCTCTCCGTGTTCGACAAATGATGTGCATGTGGATTTGAGCGTTCACAACCCGGCCCGTATTTGTCGTTTGCCGGGAACGTGGAACCGCAAAGGCGACTCGACCGAAACCAGACCGCACCGGGTAGCGGAGATTCTCGCCAAGCCCGATGCAACACAGATTGTCCCAACAGATTTGCTGCGTAAACTGGTGGGAAACTCGGTTATTCAGGCAGATTCGACCTGTCCAGATAACTCGCAATATATTACGACTTATGACAATATTGGCCGTCAAGTCGTAATGAACTACGACTTATCATCGTCCATTGACGACTTCAACCAGCGAGGTGACATTGCTCCAATCCTCACAAAACATGGCTGGACGCTCAAAAGCGAATCCGATCAGCAATACTGGTGGCGGCCCGGCAAAAACAACGGTCAGCATTCTGCGACCTACGACGGCACAGTGTTCTATGTTTGGAGCGATAACGCCACGCCATTCGTAGCCAGGCAGGGATATAACCGCTTCGGCGTTTATAAGCTTCTCGAACACGCTGACGATGATTCCGCCGCAATCGCCGCATTGAAAGCCCAAGGTTACGGCGCGGACGATAGCGACGTGGATTTGTCGGGTATTCTTTCAAAGCTATGTGAAAAACATGATGCCCCAAACCCAGCCTTACCACCGGGCGTTGAAGTCAAATCTCTTGGCGAGATGATTCGCGAGTTCCCCGGCCTGAACGAGCCGGTGGTTCATGGTCTGCTGCGCGAAGGCGAGACGATGAACTTTATCGCAGCCCCCAAGGTGGGCAAAAGCTGGCTGGCGATGCGTCTGGCAATTTCAATCGCCTCGGGGCTTGATTGGCTGGGGTTTTCTGTTGAGCAGGGACGGGTGCTTCACATCGACAATGAGCTATTCGCCAATCTCATCACGAATCGCTATGAAACTGTCTGCGAGGCGATGGGTGTCAGCACACGTCTGTTTCACGATCATGTGGATGTGATTTCGCTGCGTGGTGAACTGCGGGACATAGTTAATATCGGCCAGATTTGCACAGCATTGGCACACAGGAATTACAAGCTCGTCATCATCGACGCATTCTATCGCACGCTTCCGGTTGGAACCGATGAAAACGACAATGGCGCAATAGCGGGTATCTATAATATGATCGACCGTTACGCCGCAATGATGAACTGCGGATTTGTGTTGATCCACCATTCCAGTAAAGGCAATCAGTCAGGCAAGTCTGTTACAGATGTGGGAGCCGGTGCGGGAAGTCAATCACGCGCGGCGGACACGCACCTGGTCATTCGCCCCCACGAAGAGAAGGATATTTTCGTTATGGAAGCGAGCATTCGAAGTTGGGCACCGATTGAACCGATGGCGTTACACTGGCAATGGCCGCTGTTTTCTCCGACGACGGAGGTGGACACATCACAATTGATGGGAATGGCAAAACCAAAAACAAAAGACAAAGCGCCATCACTGGAGGATTTTGTAGAACGCTGCGTCGCCGTCAAAGACCCCTGTTCCAAAACATCGGTAGTCCATGAAGCCGGACAGAACTTTGGTCTATCTGAACGCAAGGCAAATGAGATGCTCGCGCTGGCAATGGAAAGTAATCTCTGTACGCGAATCAAAGCTGGCTCAAAGATGGTTTATGTCAGGAATCGTTTGGGCATTTCCGGTGAAAAAGGTCTCTGGGCAGCGGCTTTGCTCACGCACGACCCCGATAGATCACCGCAAGAAATCGCGGAGATCACAGGTCTTACAGTTCGTCATGTCAATCGGGTTCGTCAAGAGTTAAACATCCAACGGTAATCGTTGACGATTGCCAAGTTGCGGTGTGGCATAGAGCGGCCAGAATACCAGTTTCTGTTCCGGCAATTCCCGGTATGGCCCATCGTACAACACCCAGCCTTGCTCGCAGTTAGGGTAGGTTTCAAGACACAGATGCAGGCTTTTAAGCTTGCCCGCAGGCCCGGATTTGACTTCGACAGGATAGATTTTACCGTTGCGAACGGCCAGGTAATCCACCTCGGCATTAGAGCTTTTCGCGGAACGTGACCAGTAATAAAGCTCATCACTATGCCATGCAAGCAGTTCCTGAGCTACAAATTGCTCAGCTAGCCGTCCGCGATAAAGCGATAGAAGGTTCTCCGTACTGACTGCCATAGTTGGATCAATCCCGCACAAATGCTGCATCAAGCCGATGTCCAGGATTGAGGCTTTGAATTGCTTTCCAACGGCTCCGCCCAGTGGAAAGTCAGATGGGTCGACGGAGGAAATTCGATTGACCAGTTTCGCTTTACACAACAGATCAAATGCCTTGTGGTTGGTTACACCGGATGCGTGTTCATAAAGCTGGGTATATTTGATTTGCTGACCAATGCGTCGAGTTGTCGAGATGAACACTCCATCAAGACAGGCATAATTCACCGAAGGACGATACTTGGCGAAATCTTCCCTGTACGAAGAAACAATCTGCGAATGGACTTTATATGCCTCGAGCCTTGATTGTGTATCTCTATAGGCGGCCACCGCCTCAGGCATTCCACCGACGAAGAAATAGTCCCGCAATTGATTGTGAATCACGTCGACAATAACGTCGGGATGTTCTTTGGGGTCTTGCAGTAATCTTTCCGCTATGATCTCGTTTCCCATTGCCAGGATGTATTCGTAAAACGTCATTGGCTGGATATGTAAATATTCAATTCGACCAACAGGAACGGAAATTTCTCCAAACGCAAATTCCAACATTGAGCCTGCCGCGACAACATGCAGATTTGGCATGTCTTCATAGAAATATCGCAGTGCAGTAACTGCGCGTGGATAGCCTTGGATTTCATCGATGAACAATAGTGTTTTGCCGGGTATGATTCTTCCCAAGTGCGATTCGAGAACACTCAGCATTTTTTGTGGACTCAAATCACCAGCAAAAGCCGCATGAAACTGGGGCTGTTTTTCCAGATCGATTTTGATGAAATTTTCGAACCGTTTGGCCAAACAATTCTCAACCAGCCAGGTCTTACCAACTTGCCTGGCTCCGCGAATCACCAATGGCTTACGCCGTGGTGAATCAACCCAACGGAGAATTTCTTGTTCTGCAATTCGTTTCATTTTCAAGTCTCCCAATTACGGTTTCTATTACACTATCGGTCATTTGGCTTTAGAACTACAACCATAATATACGCCAACTGCTTTAGCTTTACAAGGGTTATGTAAGAATTATGCTTTAGAAATACAATCATTAGTTGTGAATTGGCTTGGACATGGGTTGGGACATGGCGGGACATCATGTCCTGGATTTTGGGACATCATGTCCAAGGGGCAAATTCACAAGTGCAACAATAACAGTATGTTACGCACTCGCAATCGCGTCGGACACGACAAAGTATCAAGTCATGCCGAAAAACGTGTCTGATGTCCCAATGGTGTCGCTTCGTAAGTTGCGTATTCATTAGTAGTTACGAAATTTAGATTGGGACATTTGCTTGGACATGCTCACACTCTACCCCCTACGGGGGTATATGCGGGCGTTTGAGACGCCCCGCAATACACCCCAAGTCGTAGGGGAAACGCGAAATTGATGGTTCCTTCCTGTCAAAATGGCAGGATTAGGCGGCGGGAAGCAGCGGCCTTGTTAATCAGAGTTTGTTTTCAACTGCATAAGAAACAGGCTGGTATCCGACAGTTGACGTTCGCGCCGGGTAAGAAATGGGTAAGCCAATCTCGCATGCGTTGCGACGATGGCGAAATCCTGAATTCAACCCGGAGATTTCGAATATGCGGATTACCGAACGTGAACTTGCCAGCATCAAACCCTACGAAAACAATCCCCGTCTCAATGATAATGCGGTCGAAGCAGTGGCTGCCAGTATCCGCGAGTTTGGTTTCCGCCAGCCCATCGTCGTTGATGAAGACGGCGTGATTATCTGCGGACACACCCGATACAAAGCTGCCCAGCGTCTTGGGCTGGACAAAGTACCCGTCCATGTCGCCAAGGATTTATCGCCGGAGAAGGTCAAGGCCTATCGTCTGGCGGACAACCGCACAGCGGAATTGGCCGAGTGGGATTATGAGCAACTCAAAATAGAATTGGAAGATTTACAGGGTGCGGATTTTGATCTCGGCATGCTGGCGTTTGATGACGAAGAACTCAATCGCCTGCTCAATGGTGATAACGAGGCGACCGTTGCCGAGGGACTTACCGACCCTGACGCTGTTCCCGAACCGCCGGATGAAGCGGTTTCGATTCGAGGACAGGTTTATCAACTCGGTTCGCACCGACTGATGTGCGGCGACTCGGCAAATCCCGCCAACCTTGATATTCTGCTCGGCGGCCAACCGATCCATCTGGTCAATACCGATCCGCCGTATAACGTCAAAGTTGAACCGCGCAGCAACAACGCCATCGCCGCTGGTTTGTCGAGCTTTCCCGCCAACGGCGGCATGACGCATCACCAGAAGATGGACGTCGAACGCCACCCGGAAAAAGCCCACGCGACCCACAAGAAGCTGCGTCCCAAAGACCGTCCGCTGGAGAACGACTTTGTCAGCGATGAGCAGTTCGACAAGCTGCTCGACGGCTGGTTTGGCAATATCGCTCGTGTGCTTCTACCCGGCCACGGATTCTACATCTGGGGCGGGTACGCCAACTGCGGCAACTATCCACCGTTCCTGAAAAAACACGAACTGTACTTCAGCCAGGCGATTATCTGGAACAAAATGCACCCGGTGCTGACCCGCAAGGATTTCATGGGCGCGCACGAGTGGTGCTTCTATGGTTGGAAATCCGGGGCGGCCCATCGTTTCTTTGGCCCCAACAACGCCCGTGATTTGTGGGAGGTCAAGAAGGTCAATCCGCAGAGCATGATCCATCTGACCGAAAAGCCGGTCGAGCTTGCGGTGCTGGCGATTCAGTATTCATCCAAGAAAGGCGAAAACATCCTCGACCTGTTCGGCGGCAGCGGCTCGACGTTAATGGGCTGTGAGCAGACCGGACGCAACGGCTATCTGATGGAAATCGACCCTCCATACTGCGATGTGATTCGTAAGCGTTGGGCCGAGTTTGTTCACGGCGAGGGCTGCGACTGGCAAACACTCACACCAGCGGTTGAGGCGGTTCCATGCGGTTAATCTATCTCGCCTCGCCGTATTCACATCCCGACAGGCAAATTCAGGAGCAGCGTTTCCAAGCTGTCTGCCAACAGGCGGCGGAGATGATGCGAGAGGGGAAATTGGTCTTCAGCCCGATTGCACATACACACCCAATCGCGGCCTACGACTTGCCCGGCGACTGGGCGTTCTGGCGGCGGTATGACCGCGCCATGCTTGAGCGCTGCGATGAGCTAGTGGTGCTGCAATTGGACGGCTGGGAGGAATCGATTGGCGTTAAGGCGGAAATCGCCATCGCCAAAGAGTTGAATCTGCCGGTGCGTTTTATCAGGCCGAAGAATTGCCTCGAAGAATGTATATCGAGGCAAGGTAGAGGGAAATAATGTGGTCGCATCAAGAAGACAATTTGAATTTTCCCCGCTCGGCTTTGACGAACCGGCTGTCGGCTCCCTTCTTGGCAATCTCACGGAGAATGGACGAATAAAGCGTATTGGCCGGGGTCTTGCCCGCGCTGGGTTCCCAGACGCCAGCGTCGATGGCCTTTTCGATAATCTCCTTGCAGGACAGCGGCCTGTCGCACGCTTCCAGAACAATAGCGGCGGCGTTCAAAAGCGACAGTGGCTTGCGGTCTGTTTTGGCGACAGTCGCCACAGGTTCGCCAGTGTCGCGTTGTTTTTCGGCTTTGGTAGGTTTGGTCGCCTTGGCGGGTTTTTCGCCAATATCCGTAACAATTCGCTCAGGCGATTTGATACGGATGGCCTTTCCTGTTTTGACGCTTTCGCCAATCCAGCCGCCGTCGGGATGCTCTTCCACGATTCGCACTTCAGAGGTGTTTTTGCCGATTCGCATCTGATACGTCTGGCCGATTCTGATTTTGCTCGTGTTCATGGTTCTGTCCTTTCTTGGTTAAAGTCCTGCCAGACGCTGCAGCTCCATCGCGTACTCGTATGGCAGAAGGTTGTTGTTGCTCGGTGCTTCGAGCTTATCTCGAAGTGTCTGTCCCATCCGCAAGCGTGCCTCATCGTCTGCCGCCGGAATGGTGAAGGTCTCGTTGTAATCAGGCAGAAGAATCTCCACCTCAATAATGTTGCTGTTTCGTTTTCTACTGGCGATGGCGTAATGGCCGTCGAGTCCTTCCATTTCGATTCTTGTAATTCGCATGGTTTTGCCTTTCTGCCCATCGGGCGGTTATTCGTTATCCCCGTTGAGGTCGTCGAGCGAGTTCTGCAGTTCTTCGGTGGTCTCAAACCCGGCGAAGAATCGAAGCGTATCCATCAGTTGGATTCGCACCTCTTTGAGTGTTCCGACGCTGCCCCAGTTAAAGGTTTCGGGGCAATCGGCGATTTCCTCGTCGCTGTAGTGCCCAAGTTGCAATTCCATCCAGTCGGTCAAGGCGGCGATGTCATTTCTTGCCCGGCGAAGTTCCGCCAGCATCTTCTGGCGGTTGGCGTTTTGTCTTTCAGTCTTATCCATCGCTATGTCCTTTCTGTTCAAGGGTTTACGTTCTTTATTCAACAGTCACACATTACATCAAAACACGCATTTATCAAGGCAGTTAAGTCATTATTCCGCAGTCATTTACAACAATTACACAACTCGCGGACGGTGCAAGAGATATGACCGAAGAAACTCCCAAAATCACCGCGATTTCGCCGCAAAAGCTGGCTGAAATCCTCAGAAAATCCGGCTCGCGGGAAGTTTCTGACGAAACCATCGCCGCCGACATCGAAGCCGGTGCGCCGGTGGCGGCCGATGGCACAATCAACATGATCGAATACGCCGCCTGGCTGGTTCGGGAGATGGGCTATGGCGATTGATCCGACCCAACTCAAACCATCCGAACTGGTGCGGCTGCTGAATTCGACCAGCCTTGGCACGGTCGCCGAGGGCACCAAGGTTTTCAGGCATCGCCAGCAGGCGGGCTTTCGTATTTCGCCGGATGGCAGGACGGTGAACCTGTTCAAGTATCTGGCGTGGCTGGTGGATGAACGCCACCGCGAGAAGACAGAAACCGAAGCTCGTGATTACGAGGCGATGAAGGAAGCCGCTCGCGCCCGCAACGCCGCATTGTCGCAGGCGGGACGGGATATCGGCGAACTGCCAGCGGTGATTGATTCCAAGCGGATGGAAGAGTGCCGCGACAATTTTCGGCTATTTTGTGAAAGCTACTTTCCACTGACCTTCAACCTTGAATGGTCGGATGATCACCTTCGCGTAATCGCCAAAATCGAGCAGGCCGTCTTGCATGGTGGCTTGTTCGCGATGGCCATGCCTCGCGGGAGTGGTAAATCAACCCTTGCGGAAACAGCATGTCTTTGGGCGATGGTTTATGGACACCGTGATTTTGTGACGCTCATCGGCAGTGATGAAGGCCACGCCTTGAGTATGCTTGATTCGATCAAGGCGGAGCTGGAATCCAACGAGCTGTTGTTGGAAGACTTTCCGGCGATCTGTTATCCGATCCATTGTCTCGAGGGAATCGCCAACCGCTGCGGCGGTCAACTTTACCAAGGTAATCGCACGCAAATCAGCTGGACGGCCAACGAAGTAGTTTTGCCGACGATTGAAGGTTCGCCCGCCTCGGGCGCGGTTATTCGTGTGGCGGGAATTACAGGTCGCATTCGCGGCATGAAGTTCAAGCGTCCCGACGGTCAGACGGTTCGGCCTTCGCTGGTTATTCTCGACGACCCGCAGACCGATGAATCGGCCCGCTCGCTTAGCCAGTGTGCCAACCGTGAACGTATTCTCGCAGGCGCGGTGCTGGGGCTCGCCGGGCCGGGGCAGAAAATCAGCGGCATCATGCCCTGTACCGTGATCCGTCCCGGCGATATGGCCGACCGGATTCTCGATACGGAAAAACATCCCGAATGGAACGGCGAGCGAACCAAAATGGTCTACGCCTTTCCCGACGATGAAAAGCTCTGGGATCGCTACGCCGAAATTAGAGCCGATAGCTTGCGTGCCCATGGTGATCTGCGGGAGGCCACCGCGTTTTACAGAGCCAATCAGCAAGCGATGGACGCCGGAGCGAAAGTAGCCTGGCTGCCGCGATTCAATCATGATGAGGCGTCCGCGATCCAGCACGCGATGAACCTGAAATTGCAGGACGAGACGGCGTTTTGGGCTGAATATCAGAACGAACCTCTGCCGGAGAATGTCGGCGAAGATGAGCAGCTTACCGTCGATGAGATCGCCCAGAAGCTCAACGGTCAGAAGATCGGCGAGATTCCAATAGGCTGTAACCACCTGACGATGTTTATCGATGTACAGGGTAAGTTGCTGTTCTATGTTGTCGCGGCGTGGGAATCGGACTTTACTGGCTATGTGGTCGATTACGGAGCTTACCCAAATCAGCGTCGGCGATATTTTACGCTCCGTGATGCCCGTCCAACTCTGCTGGATGTCAAGAAAGGAGCGGGGCTGGAAGGCTCGATCTATGCCGGACTTGAAACGTTGACGGGTGAGTATCTCTCCAAAGAATGGAAACGTGACGACGGCGCGATGATGAAGATTGACCGCTGTCTGATCGATGCCAACTGGGGAACCTCGACAGATGTGGTCTATCAGTTCTGCCGTCAATCGCATCATGCGGCGGTTTTGTATCCAAGTCACGGTCGCTATGTCGGGGCATCCAGCACGCCGTTTGCCGAATACAAGAAGAAGCGTGGTGACCGGGTTGGCCATAACTGGCGGATTCCAAATGTCCACGGCAAGCGGGCGATCCGCCATGTTCTGTATGACACCAACTACTGGAAATCATTCATTCACGCCCGATTGGCGGCGGTGATGGGTGATCGGGGTTGCCTTTCGCTGTTCGGACGCGATCCGGCACGTCATCAGCTTTTCGCCGAACATCTCACCGCAGAGTATCGCGTCAAAACCTCCGGTCGTGGCCGAACCGTTGACGAATGGAAGCTCCGGCCCGAAGCTCACGACAACCACTGGTTCGATGGTATTGTCGGCTGCGCGGTCGCTGCCAGCATTCAAGGGGCAATTCTGCCCGGCACACAGGAAATCGCCAAGCCCGTGACCAAGCGTTTGAAGCTCTCGGAAATCAAACGCGATTCCCGCCGTTAAATCCTTCCCTGTGGGTTTTTCCAAAAAAGTTATCCCCTCTCCGACAGTTGGCCTACGCGCCGGGTAAGAAATAAATGGGCCAGTAAAACAGGCTCATTTTTAAGGATAACGAATATGACGGATGAACTTCAGCAATCCATAGAACAAAACGCTACCGAGCCCAAGCGGGTTCGGGGCGATAGCGGCGAGGTCGAGCAGCATTCGCTCAAAGACCAGATCGAGGCGGATCGCTATTTGGCATCCAAGAAGGCGACTCAAGGCAAAGGGCTGGGAGTTCGCATTGGCAAAATGAAGGCGTCGGGAGCGTAAAGGCGTGGCAGGACTGTTGAACAATTTTACCAGCTTGTTCCGGCGAAATGACTCGCAGAGCCAATCGGCCCATGGCGGTTTCTGGCGAGGGTGCCAGCGGCACGGGCTGAATTTCGTGCGGGGACGATTCGACGCCGCGCAGACCACCCATGACAATCAAAAGCACTGGGCGGCCGCCGATGGATTCTCCGCCGACCTTGCCGCTTCGCCGGAAGTTCGCCGCCAGCTGCGTGAGCGCAGCCGCTATGAAGTGGCCAACAATTCCTACGCTCGCGGGATCGTCCTGACGATTGCCAACGACACCATCGGCACCGGCCCGCGACTGCAACTGCTCAGCGACGACACCGACTTGAACCGTCAAGTCGAACGCGATTTTACCGCATGGTCAAACGCTGTCGGCCTACCGGAAAAGCTCCGCACAATGCGGATGGCACGCTGTCAAGACGGTGAATCCTTCGCACTATTGATGGCCAACCCCAAGATCAACCACGCGATCCAGATGGATGTGCAGCTGATCGAAGCGGATCAGGTGGCTGGCGAACTGACTTTTACACACAAAGACAACGACATCGACGGCGTCAAACTCGACGAACACGGCAACCCTGTCAGCTATCGCGTTTTGAAAAAGCATCCCGGCGGGCAATCGTTCAGCGTCAGTGACGACGCGAACATTATTCCCGCCAACGCGATGATTCACTGCTTCCGCTCGGATCGGCCGCAACTACATCGCGGGATTCCGGAGATCACTCCGGCCTTGCCGCTATTCGCGCAACTGCGACGGTTCACGCTGGCGGTTATCACCGCCGCTGAATCCGCCGCCAATTTCGCGGGCATTCTCTACACCGACGCGCCCGCATCCGGTGAAGCCGACGCTGTCGAACCGATGGACTTGATCGAGCTTGAGCGAAATATGCTGCTCACCATGCCGGGCGGCTGGAAGATGAGCCAGCTTCAACCCGAACAACCCGCAACGACCTACGCCGAATTCAAACACGAGATTCTTAACGAAATCGCTCGTTGCCTGAACATGCCGTACAACATCGCGGCTGGCAATTCCTCTGGCTACAACTACTCGTCCGGTCGGCTTGACCACCAAACCTATTTCAAGGCGATCAGGGTCGATCAGGATTTTATCGCCCGGACGGTTCTGGATCGGATTCTGCACATCTGGCTGACGGAGTATCTGCTGGCGTCAAACAAACCCGTCAGCCGAATCCTGCCGCCGCACCAGTGGTTCTGGGACGGGATGGAGCATGTTGATCCCTACAAGGAAGCCAACGCCCAGAAGCTCCGCCTTGCAAGTAATACCACCACGCTCGCCTACGAATACGCCCGTCAAGGCCGTGATTGGGAAGAAGAACTCCACCAGATCGCCCGCGAAAAAACTCTGATGCGTGAGCTTGGTCTTGGCAGCGATGACCTCAATAAAAACAACCCTTCAGCTACGGAGAACAAAGCAAATGGATAAACAAACCGAATTCTTGATGATCGAGGCTGCCGCAGATGGCAATGAAAAAGCCACCAACCCCAAGGTAATGGGCATCGCCTATTCCGGCGGCAAGATGAATCTGCCCGGATGGAAGCATCCGGTTGTGGTCGATTTGTCGGGTTTGGCGATACCCGCCAACGTGCCATTACTGACCAACCACGAAAACCGAACCGCCGCTCGTGTCGGTCAGGTTGCCGCCAAAATCGAAGACGGCGTGCTGATGATCGAGGGCGAGATCACTTCCGCCAGCGGAACGGCCAGCGGGATTGTCGAGCAGGCCAAGGCCGGTGCGGATTGGCAGCTCTCGATTGGAGCGGAAGTCACAGCCAGCGAATTCGTCAAGGCCGGTTCCCGCGAAATCAACGGCCAAACGCACGAAGCACCGTTCTATCACGTCAAAACCGCCACACTTCGTGAGGTGTCCGTTGTCGCCGTTGGCGCGGACGTTCAAACCAAAATGCACGTGGCGGCCATGTTCAATCTGACAGGTGAGCTTACCGCTGAAAATCAATCCACAAACTCAAAGGAAACCGCTATGGACAACGAAAACAAGAACGATAAAAGCACCAACTCTGAAACAAAACCCATTGAGACTGTAACGGCCGAAGCGGACATCACCGCCAAGGCCATTGCCGACGAACGCAAGCGGGTCGAAGCGATCACCCAGATCTGCATGGGTGAGCATGACGCTATTCAGGTCAAGGCCATCTCCGAAGGATGGACAACCGAACGCGCCAGTGCAGCCGTCCTGCAGGCGATCCGTGACGCGCGCCCGATGGCTGACGTGAACATCGCCGTCAAGCCACAAGCGGATAGCCGTACCAAACGCAACACGCTGGAAGCTGCTCTCTGTATGCGAGTTGGCCTGTCCGGTGATGATTTGCTGGCCAGCTACGGTGAACAGGTGGTTGATTCCGCCGACAGGATTCGCGGCAAGAGCCTACCCGACGTTTTGGCGGAATGCGTTCGCCTTGAAGGGATGGCCGTTCCTGACGGCGATACCGGGTTGATTCAGGCGGCGTTCAGCACGGTATCCCTGCCGGGCATTCTCTCCAATGTCGCCAACAAGCGGATGCTCAAAGCCTTTGAATCCCAGCCGCTGATCGCTCCAAAACTCTGCAGCGTGGGCGATCTGAACGACTTCAAAGAAAACCAGCGATTCCGCCTGACGGATGTGGGTGATCTGGAGCCGGTGGCCGCCGATGGCGAGATCAAGGACGGCTCTGTCCGCGAAGACAAAGCCACCAACCAGCTCGACACCTACGGCAAGAAATTTGTGCTGACCCGCAAGATGATCATCAACGACGATCTGGGCGCGTTTATGAAGTTCCCGACCTCGATGGGTAATCGCGCGGCCCGTCTGATCGATCAGCTTTTCTTCCAGCGGCTGCTTTCCAATCCGACCCAAGGTGACGGCAAAAAGCTGTTCCACACCGGCCACAAGAACCTTTTGACCGGAGCGGACAGCGAGTTGAATCACGAATCATTGTCCCTGGCGATCTCGATGTATCTGGATCAGACCGACGCCGACGGTCAGCCGATCAGTGTCGAGCCGAAATTCCTGCTCGTCCCGACCGGCCTCAAGCACGACGCGATTCGTCTGACTCGCGGCAGCCAGCTCATCGTCTCTGGCGGTGACGCCACCAGCGGTGCGAGTCCCACACTGATGCCCGCGCTGAACGCTTTGGCCGATGAGAACCTGACGGTGATTTCCAGCCCGTACCTTACTAACGCCAACTACACCGGCAACTCCGAGAGCGGCTGGTACTTGTTTGGCGACCCCAATCAGGTCGACACCTTCGAGATCGGCTACCTCAAGGGAAAACGCACCCCGACCATCGAGAAAGGCAACACCGATTTCAACACATTGGGCATGTGGTTCAGAGTCTATTTCGACCTTGGCATCCGCGAACAGGACTGGCGCGGCCTGCTGAAGTCTGACGGCGAGTAATCACTTGCACAACAGGAATTTCAAGAACCTTCAAATTACGGAGACAAAACCATGACAGCGATTTTCAAACAACGAGGCGACGCGATCAACTATGTTCCGACCAGCGATGTATCCGCCGGTGATGTGGTCGTGCAGGAAGACCTGATCGGCATCGCCAAACTCGACATCAAAGCCAACACCCTCGGAGCCTTGGCACTTACCGGCGTGTTCGCCATGCCCAAAGCAACCGGCAGCGGTGAGGCCATCGCCGTTGGCGCGAAGGTGTACTGGGACGCGGTTAATCTTCTGGCGACGACTGACGATGCGTCGGGGGCGAATAAGTTCCTCGGTAAATCCATTCTCGCCGCCAGTGATGACGAGGCGACCGTTCAGGTAAGGCTCTCGCAATGAGCGTGATGAGCAAAGGGGCCGATTGGCTGGGGCGTCAGCGACACACGCACATGACCGTCGAGGTCGAATACCAGCGGGACGAAAACGCGCTGACACTCCAAGCTACCATCGGCAGAACGATCTTTGAGACCACCGACAATTACGGACGGATCACGAAGATCGAGTCGCGGGACTTTTTGATTCGGGCGTGTGATCTGGTCTTTGACACCCAGATCACCACACCCACCGCTGGCGACAAGATCATCGAAGGTGGTTTTGTCTATGAGGTGATGAGTCCAGCCGGTCAGCCGGATTGGCGGTACTCGGACATCAACCGCCAGACGCTACGAATTCATACAAGGCAGACTGGAAACGAAAATGACTGAATATTGCGACAACGAAAAACATTGCCAACAGCAGTTCGACATTCTTTTCGAGAAGCTCGACCGGATCGATGTCGCCATTCGCGGTAACGGCAAGCCCGGCATCATCGTGCGTCTGGATCGGTTGGAACAGTCCGCCAAATCGCAGGCGAAACTCATCTGGCTGTTGGTCGGAGCGGTCGCGGCGGGACTGACCACCGCGATTGCGACAATTTTAGTGAACTAAAGGTTAAACGATGTCAATGATCACCCAAATCGCTAACGCTGTGAAAACGGAACTGAATGACACCGACTTTTCAATTCCGTTCACAGCGGAAATGTCGATCCTGCCGGTCTTTGAACTCAAGGACATGCGCCAGTTGAAGGTCACTGTCGTTCCGAAAGCCCAGAGCTTTACCCGTCTGGCCCGAGGTGAAAGCGGTCGCGAAGTCCAGATCGACATCGGTATCCAGAAGAAATTCTCCGGCGAAAGCGAAGCGGAAGAGCTACTCGGCCTTGTTGAAGAAATCGCCACGCATTTCGATGGCAAACGTCTGGCGGAATATGGAAACGCGATCTGCGTCAAGGTCGCCAATGAGCCGGTCTACGCCCCGGAACATATCGAGCAATACCGTCAGTTCACCAGTGTGCTGACATTAACTCTAAAGGTGATTTTATGAGCTATCGAAAGCGTCCAATTGAATCGACCGACTTGCTGCAGGATGACAACGGCGCGCTGGTTGTTCGCGGCGGGATGGAAGGTAAAGGCAAGCCTGAATTGCTCTGCTGGGATACTGGCAGCGACACTTATTCCGACCCGCAAACCGGAAATGTTAGCCACGACAGCGGCGTGGTGTTCATTCGTGTGGCGGCGGGCGGCGCGTTGGTTTCGATTGACGATGAAACCGGCGGCGAAAAGCCGTTTATCATTCCCCCGAACTATTGGCGCGAGATCGTTATCCCCAGTGGCATTCCCGCAGGCAGCCGCATTGTAGCTCGAAACCTTACCAGCGGCGTCAACTTCCGCGAACTGGCTGTGGAGGTGCGATGATGGCTGTCTGGAAACAGGAACCGATCATTTGTGAACCGCCTATGGAACAATGGAGTTTCTTCCAATTTCCTTATATGGTGAGTCTCCAGCGAATTGATGCGATCAATCTGCCGAATCTATCTGAATTGTATTTAGAAAATCAGGCGAATCTGACGGAATTCCTGTGGCAGGATGTTCCTAGCCTTCAATATCTCAACCTTTATTATTGCGGATTCGTTGAACTGACTCTCTGGAAAATCCCCAGTCTGACCAATTGCTATTGCTACGACAACTACAACTTGACCTCCGTCGACGCCCACGGCCAAACCAATCTGACATTGCTGGATGTTTCATACTCGACAGCGGTGACGGCCGTGAACCTTACCGGCTGTACCGGACTGAGTTATCTCTATCTTAACGGGCTGTCTTCTCTGACGGAGTTGGAGGTTTCGACATGCTCAGCATTAAGCAATCTTAATCTGAATAGCTGCGACGGTATTACCATGCTGGCAACCGCCAGTTGCCCCAGCCTTAATCGAATATCACTGAATTACTGTGATGGCTTTACTGCGCTGGACATCAGTAATCATACTCCGCTGGAAAACCTTTACCTTTATCACTGCGATTCGTTGGGGAATGTGAATCTCACTGGCTGCGACAGTCTCGACTATATCTCCATTCGTTATTGCCCGCTCGATCAGGCCGCAGTGGATCAAATCTTATCCGACGTGGTTGGCAATGGCCTAAATGATGGCTACCTGCGGATTGACGGCACGGGCACAGCCGCTCCGTCCGACCCGGATGGTCTGGCGTTGAAGGCGACTCTTATTTCTCGCGGCTGGACAGTCTACACCAATTAAAGGAACAAAACCCATGAAAGAAATACAAGCGACAACAGTTCAGGTCAAACTCTCTGATGGCAATGAAGATCAATATGTCCTTGTTCACGACGGCGAGCGAATTACCGAGCTAGTAGAACCGAACACCGGCAAACTTGGCGTCCATCCCGACAAGACCATGTTGGCGGGAACCAAGGCGGAAATCGACGCTGAAATCAAACGGCTGGGACTCAAAGACAAACTTACACGCAAAGAGAAGCTCGACCGCCGTCGCGCGGAGTTGCAAGCCAAACATGAAATCAGACAGGGTCAGCAAGATGTTATTGATGAAAAGTAAATCCACCTTCGATCATCGCAAGGTCGAGCGGGCGACGCGAGATAAATCCATCCGTTCGCTTGGTCACGCTGGCGCGACGATTCGATTGACGGCGAGGCGAAGTATCCGAAGGTCGAAAAATGCGTCACACCCCGGCCAGCCGCCGCACACGAGGTTCGGCCAACTCAAACGCTCACTGCGCTACAGCGTCGAGAAAGCCCGCCAGCGTGTCCTGATCGGCCCGACCTATTCGGTGGTCGGTCGCAGCGCGACGGCTCACGAGTTTGGCGGGCGATACCGTGGACAGCGTTATCCAAAGCGGCCACTGATGGGCCCGGCATTAATGAAGATAAAAGACAGGCTGCCGCGCATGTGGGCAGGCTCAATCAAATAACCACTAACTTTACGGAGATAGAACCATGGCGATCAGACTTGGAATGGAAGCGAAGATTTATCACGGCGCGGCGGGTTCGACCGCGACCAGTGAACTGACTAACGTCAAGGACGTAACGCTCAACCTGGAAACCGGCGAGGCGGATGTGACCACGCGCGGTAATCAGGGCTGGCGGGCGACAGTCGGCACACTCAAAGAGGGCAGCGTCGAGTTCGAGATGGTCTGGGACTCGGACGACAGCGGTTTTACCGCCATCAAAAACGCCTACTTCAACAACACGCCCATCGCGCTGGCGATTCTGGATTACGAAAACGGCGAAGGCTTGGATGCGGATTTCAGTATCACTAACTTCTCGCGTAACGAACCGCTGGAAGAAGCGATCACTGTCAGCGTAACCGCCAAGCCGACCTATTCAACCCGCGCACCGGCATGGGTGGAAGGCAGCGGAGTCTAACTTCTGAAATATTCATGAAAGGTCTAACACAATGAAAACATTCAAAGACAACGCAGGCAGAGCGTGGACGGTCGCGGTCAATGTCGCGGCGATCAAACGGGTCAAAACTCTGCTGGACATAAACCTGATGGAAGCCGTCGAAGGCGATCTGCTCGAAAAGCTCTCCACCGACCCGGTTCTGCTCTGCGACGTGATTTACGCGATCTGCAAACCAGAAGCCGACACGCAAAACATCACCGACGAGCAGTTCGGACAGGCGATGGCGGGCGACGCGATTGAATCAGCAACATCGGCGTTGCTGGAGGAGCTTGTCGATTTTTTCCCTTTGGCGAAAAGGCAGGTTCTTCACAAGGCACTGGAGAAGCTGCGGGCGGTGGAGGCCAAGGCGGCAGCCTATGCCGAGGCGAAACTGGACGATCCGGCGCTGGACAAGCAGATCGACGACGCGCTGAACGATATTACCGATTCTGCTTTGAACTTGCCGCCATCGCGGGCGTCGAGCCATGGGGCTTCACCTTAAGGGAGCTTCTCTGGCTGGCGGAAGCCAAGAGCAAGGATAACTGGCAGCACACATCCGCCGCCATGACCTTGCTGGCGAATATCCACCGCGATCCGAAAAAACGAAAGGCTTTCGCGCCCAGTGATTTCAACCCGCATAGCCAAAAACCCAAGGGCGTGATCAAAGGCAGGGATATTCGAATTCTCAAAGACGTGTTCTGCAAAGACGAAAACTCAAACTCATAGAAAGGTAAAACCATGAACGCTGAAACTATCATTAACGCACTCGGACAATTCTTCAGTTCCGGATTCGGCTTTGCCGTCACCTGGGCGGCTGTCGTTGGATTCTTCATCTTCCTGACCAGCAAGCTGAATCCATTTCAGGAGGCGTGGAAAAAGTACGAGGGCAGCATCATCACGGGGATCAAGCTGGCGGAAAAGCAAGTGCCCGACGATACACCCAACTCCGGACTGGCCAAACTCGACGCCGCATTGAAGTTCGTACTGGACGCCTACGCTGAAGCAAACAAGGGCAAACAGCCTTCCGACAAACTCGTCGAGGAAATCAAACAAGGCATCCAGATCAAACATTCCGATCTCGACCGCTTTGGAGGCTTGAGCAAGTGAAAACCTTCCTTGCGATACTCGCGGACTTTCTTGGCCGGGTGCTGGCAAAACTCATCCCGGCACTCGGCCGGGAAATCCGCAAGAACAATACCGTCAAACAGACTGGAGCCGACCATGAAACAGTTGATTCGCTGGATACTGACATTTGGGCTGCTGCTAACGATAACCGGGTGCAGCGGCATGTTCAAAGCCAGGATCGAACCGCACCCGGACGCGCCGATTCTGATCACTGACACCTGCGGCGGGTTCGTCAAAGGCGCGGTCTATGACAAAGAGCGTAACGCGATGATCCCGGCGGGCTGGTTCTGGATCGGCCGTTACGACGGCTGGACGCTGCACAAGTTCGATTGGAACAGCCGCATCGAAGCGGAACAACAAACTGAAACCGAATTCAACGAGGAAGAATAATCCGCCATGACCGCCGCATCTGACATCAAAGCCGGGGCCGCCTATGTGGAGTTGTACGTCAACAATTCCGCATTGGCGCGTGGCCTGAAATCCGCCCAGCGACAGCTTCGCGGGTTCTCGGCGTCGGTTACCAATATCGGCAAGCGAATGATGGTTTTAAGCGGCGTGATGGCGACACCGTTCGTGGCGGGTGTGAAGGTTTTCGCCGACTTCGAGCAACAGATGGCGAATGTTTCGACCATGCTCGATGAACCGGCCAAGCACATGGATCGATTCAAGACGAGCATTCGCCAGATGTCGGTGGAATTCGGCGAATCGACCGCGACACTGGCGGCCGGGTTGTACGACATTCTTTCGGCATCCGTCCCGGCTGAAAAGGCGCTCGACGTGCTGGCGGTTTCTGCCAAGGCCGCCAAGGCGGGACTGACCGATACCGGCACCGCCGCCGACGCGATCACGACCATGCTCAACGCCTATGGCCTCTCGGCGGACAAGGCGGGCGACGTGTCGGACTTGTTGTTCATCATCGTCAAACGGGGCAAGACGACCTTCGCCGAACTGGCACCGAGTATCGGCATGGTCGCCACGACCGCCGCAACCGCAGGTGTATCGACTGAGCAGCTCGGAGCGGCTCTGGCCACCATGACCCGCAACGGCGTTAAAACCGACAACGCCATCACCGCCGTCAGCGCGATTATCTCATCCTTCCTCAAACCGACCGACGAGGCCGCCGAGTATGCCCGCAGCCTCGGTTTTGAAATGTCCTCGGCGACCTTGCAGGCCGAGGGTCTACAGGGTGTGTTTGAAAAGATCAGTCACCTTCCGCCCGACGCGATCAGCAAACTGTTCCCCAACGTCCGGGCGTTGCGCGGTGTTCTGCCCGCATTGAAAAACATGGAAGGTTTTGCTGGTGACCTTGCCGCGATGGCCAGTCGAGCCGGTGCGACCGAGACCGCCTACGCCAAGATGAGCAAGACATTGGCGACGAGTTTCGCCCGACTTAAGCAAGCGGGACTTTCCGTATTGAGCGTCATCGGCGAAGCACTGGCGGATAAGGTTTCCAAAGCTGCCAAGGCTGTGATGAGTTTCGCAACCTGGCTGCAAAAGCTCATACAGAAGAATAAATCGCTGGTGGTTTCCATTGCGAAAACCGTCGTCATCGTCGGCGGAATCGGCGCGGCGTTAATCACCGTTGGAATGGCGGCGAAGGTCATGGCGATAGCTTTTGGTGGCTTGTCGGCAATCATCACGCTGTTTACAACCGCGATCAGTATTGCCGGGACGGTGCTTGCGGCGATCTGCTCACCGATTGGTTTAGTTATTGCGGCGGTTGCTGCTCTGGGTGCGACGGTTCTGGTTGTCACTGGCGCGGGTAGTAAGGCGCTGGCGTGGCTAGGCGAAAAGTTCCGTTGGCTCAAGGATGTCGCGTCGAAGGCGTTCAAGGGCATCGGCGACGCGCTGGCCGCCGGGGACATCGCCTTGGCAGGTCGAATCCTCTGGCTGTCGCTGAAGCTCGTGTTCCAGAAAGGTATCAACACGCTTTATAAGCTCTGGATGGATTTCAAAAAAGCGACGCTGACGGTCTGGGTGAATCTCAAAGCGGGCGTGCAGAAGCTCTGGCAGGAACTATGGTTCGCTCTCAAGGAAATCGCCATCAAGACCGGCATCGCCGAGCCGATCTTGAAAACCTTTCACGCACTGGAATACGGCTGGTTGAAAGTGACGCAATTCTTCTCTCGCGTCTGGATCGACCTGTGCAGCGGGATTCTGATGGCGTGGAATCGCGTGAGCAAAGGCATCAAGGCCGCCCAAAGCTGGATTGCTGAAAAGGTCGTGGGCGTGATGGCCTTCTTCGATGAGTCGATTGACGAGGACGCTGTCAAACAGGCGGTGCGCGATTCCTACCAGCAGGAAATGGACGCTCTCGACGGTGAGATGAGCAAGCTCGAAAACGAGCATACCGCCAAACTCAATCAGTTGCGTAAGGAAAACGCCGCCGAGGATAAGGCTCTCGAAGACAAGCAGGCTTCGCGTCTGAGTGAACTAGATCGTCAGAAATCAATCGGCAATCAGGGCAGGCTCGCCGAGATGCGGGCCGCTCAGGATGAAATCGACAAAGCCGCTGAAGCGGAAAAATCCGCTATGAGCGATCAAGCCGCATCCGACCTGAAAGATTCAGCCCAGGCCTTGAAGGACGCCCGTGATGAATGGAAGGCCGCCATTGCCAAAGCCGCTCAAAAACGAGGTGAAAGCGAAGCGGGAGACGACAAGCCGGAAACCGACACATCGGCGAATATCGAATCTCTGATGAAGAAAATCCAATCCGCAGGCGGTGGCCTATCGGCGGCGACGGACAAGGTCGACGTGCAGGGATCGTTTAACGCGATGAGTATTCGCGCTCTCGCCTCGGCGGGCGCGACCGACGCTGTGGCCAGCAACACCGCCGAGATGGTCAAGCAGCAGAAGAAAACCAACCAGAAACTCGATCAGCAACAACCAGCTGGCGTGGTCTTTGGATAATTGGAGGAATAATTGTGGCAAGAGTGGAACAGGCGTTTTTCGACAGAACCCAGGCAGTCAACAAATACGGCAATTACACCGCCGCCGATGTGCCGTATTTTGTCTTCGAATCAGCCAGCGAAGACGACGCTATCGCCGCTGTTTACAACAACTCGCCATCAGCGTTTATGTGGATGCCCCGTGAAAGCGTAGCCGTTGAAGAACGTATCAACGATGACACCTTCAAAGTCGTTGTCCGCTATCAGAAGCAGGACTATCAGGAAGAGGAAATTCCGCCAGCCGTTTACACCTTTGATACCGGCGGCGGCACACAGCATATTACCCAGTCCATCGAGACGGTCAACCGCTATCCAGCCGATGCGCCGGACTACAAAGGCGCGATCGGCTACGATGGCGAAAATGTCGCGGGTGTGGATATTGCCCAACCAACTTTGAACCTGACCGAAACGCATTACTTCCCCGAAGGCGTGGTGACGACCGGATTCATCGCCAATCTCGCCCGCAGGACGGGCATGGTCAACGGCGACTATTTTCGAGGATTCGAACCGGGTGAGGTGCTGTTTCTCGGCGCTTCCGGCAGCAAACGCGACGATGACGAAAATCCGCTATGGGAGATCACCTATCGTTTCGCGGTCAGTCAGAACCGCAGCAACTTTCGTGTGGGCGATATTACGGTCGGAGCCAAGTGGGGCTGGGAATATTTGTGGGTGCGGTATGGTGACGAAGTGGACGACGCTAAAAAGCAAATCGTCAAAAAGCCCGTCGCGGCCTATGTGGAGAAGGTTTACTACCTGACGAACTTCTCCGGCCTCGGCCTTGGGGAGGCTGTCTCATGAAGAAGGTCGCCAAAGGTCAAACATTTTCACCCAAGGCTGACACATGGAACGCCTTTATCGACGCTGCGCAATTTGTGCGACAGCGCCAAACCGCGATGACCAGTTCTGTGATACCAACTAATCGTCAGAATACGATTGTCAAAATTCGCAATAAATCAGGTGAAGATCAAAATCAGCTTTCAGTGCTGGGTATTGATGATCTGGCAATCAAACCCGACAACGAAGAAACGATCCAATGCTTCCGCACCGAACAGCCCGTCTTTGATTGTAAGAGGATTGCCGACATTGACGAAGCCAAGCAGCACGAGATGAAATTTGTCGTATTGGTTGATCCGATCAAAAACAATGAATGCGGACGGGCGATTGTCACCGGCATTACTCCTATCCAGATTCAGTTCTTAGACGACAAACACAGCTATGCATCACCCATTCCGGATGATCCGATGATGCTGTTCAGTTCCAATGACGGTGTGTGTCGCGTTCTCTGGAAGCAGGATGGAGTCGGCGTTAAATGGGCATTGATTGACTTTCCGGTGAACGACTTCCCGCGAGTTCGGTTCAAGAACAATACCGGCTCAACACTGTGGGAAGGTGATGCGTGCGAGGTTGAGTCAGCAGGCCCTGATCCTTGGACACTCAATGTCGTCAAGCCGACCGGTGACTCGTTACTAAACGTGCTGCCATACAGCGGTCTGGATTTGCTGGCGGGAGAGATAGGAACCGTCCATGTCGGTGAGGTAATGCGTTTTGCAGTAGATTCGGCAAGCTCCATATCGCCGGGCGATTTTGTCGGCACACAGTCTGGTTACTTTGAACTGGCAAAAAATAGATTTGGCTTTCTGGTATTGGCAACCGAATCGACCAGTGACGGCGACTTCGCTTATGTTCGCTACTCCGGCTTGCCGCCGGTGATCAAGGCGGTGGCTGATTCATCAGGCGACACCATCGATGTCAAACACTGCGATTCGGACGGCAATACCGAGGGCGATACCTTTACGCTCGACATCATTCCGGAGGATGAAAGCTAATGGGAGTCCTCAAGCAAAACGACACGTTGATCGCCATGCGAGGTGAAGATCATCGGGTGATCGCCTACAAGCTCGGCACACCAACCAATGAGGGCGAACTGGCTATCGCCGCGAAGGTCACGACGGGCGCGATTGCCATGAAAGTCACCTCCATGACGCAGCAGGACGAGATCGGCCTGCCGGTCAAAGGCTGCGACGGCGTGACGGTCGCGGTCAAAGGCGGCGGGACGGCCTTGGGTATGATCATGGTCTTCATCGACGAGGCCAACAGCGTTTACGCCCCCGATGGTCAAGCGGCGTGGGACGCTGATGTGGCCTGGTGGAATGCTCTGGTCGAGGAATACGGCCCGCCGGAACATGCCGCCGTCCACAAGGTTGACGGGCAGAGTTACGACATCATCCCCGACGGTCGAAGCTGTCCGCCGGAAATTCAATATCGCACCATCGCCCGCAATCCAAGCGGTCAGCAGATGATCGACGCCTACAACAACTGCAAAGGCGGAAGCGACAAACCCCACCCGCAGGAAGTGGTGATCTGCGTGGATAATTCCGGCTCGATGACTCGCTCGACCATGACGCCCGGTATCGATGAATTTGAAACGTGGCTCAACAACGGTGGAACAAGTACGCCCGATCCGGCCAATCCGCTTGAACCTATTCAGTGGCGTGAAGTCAGCTTCAGCAATGAACGCTGGTTGAACCTGACCTGCGATTGGTACGAAGAATATCGACAACAACAGGCGGAGGGTGGATTCGATGGTTAACAATAGCGTGCGCATTACTCCGCGAAACAGCCTCTGGTGTGATCTGCACTGGCAGGTCGCCGACGGCGGCTCGGTAAGCTGGATCATCATCAATGGCGGCGAAAAGATATTCGGGCCGCTGTTGATGGACACGCTTCAGCGATCTGTCGGGATTCCGTTTACCGTCGATGATGTTCTGGTGATTGAAGTTCACGACCTGCCCATCGAACAAATCGCCGAGCCGATTTATGTCCCGCCCAATACCAGACCAACCCTGCGATGGAACCCGGTCGAAACGGCGGTTCGTTATCGAATCTATCATCAGAACGGCGAGGCGGCGGAAACCAGAATCTATGACGGCCTTGCGAATATCACCGAAACCAAATGCCCCATTGAACTGATTGGGATGGGCGGCGTGTGGCATTTCCTTCGGGTCGAAGCGGTCGATCAATACGGCAACGAGTCCACCCGTCAAACATGGCGGTTCTACGCCTGCGATCTTCCCTCGCCGCCCACGATGCTGACCGTCACCGCTGGAGACTTACCCGGAACATTCACATTCGAGATTGGAGTATAAATCATGGCTACACCCACAGCGGATAAACTGAAAACCTATTTCCCCAGCCGATATATCGCCGCCGACGGCAACGCGCTAACGCAGTACACCGTCGATTCAGCCGCCGCCCGGACGCTCACCGATGCGGCACTGACCGAATCCGACGATTACTGGGCGGGCGCAATCGGCTGGTTCGACGGCGACACGCTCACACCGCAACTGCAAGGTTGTTTCTTTCATGTGCGTTCGTTTGACGCAACGACCGATACGCTGACGCTTTCCCGCGACCTGCCCGCCATCCCGCAGACTGGTGACACCTTCCGATTGGTCATCGGCGGCAATCGCAGAAGCTCACAGGAAACCTTCGCCCTCATGGCGGCTGGATATCAACCCGAGCTTCAGCCGGTCGCGCTGGCGAATATCACCGGCGTGACCATTACCAAAGCCAGCGGCCTGCTCGGCGAAGGTGACATCACGCTTCACTACGACGCGACGCTGGATGAACTATATCTCAAGAAGGCGGGCGAGGAATACGGCGTTGGCCTGAATGTTTCCGGTGATATTACCGACGGTGTGATTTTCGCTGAAAACGCCCAAAGCTACCTTCGGATCAACGTGGTTGCCGCGAGTTTGCCAGTCAGCAACGCCACCGAAATAGTCACACTCACTTGTCCCGAGGCGGTCTTCACTCCGGACTTTGAAGGCTACGAAACCGCCGACGGCGCTGGCGGCAAGGCACGTTATCGACTCGAAGTCCTGCGTAATGACGATCCGGTTGATACGATGGTTGATTTGAGCGTCTATACCGCCAAGCCTGCAGGCGCGGCCACGACAATCACCTCCAGCCTGTCGCTGACAACCAACGCTGGCAAGTTCACCATTGACAACCCGGCCAACTGGCCGACCAATTCCTTCTGGGTAAAGAACACTACACGCGACGACTGCCGCTATATCAAGTATCGCTCCGGCTCGACGCTCTACACCACCGACGCCGGGACAGGGCTGCGAGGGTTTACCGCCGTCAACTGGGAGCAAGGCGACAATGTCGAAGTGCTGGCCGATGTGGATATCGCCGTCGAAGCACCCGATGTCAGCGGCGTATTCAGCAGTCCCATCGATGAAACGACCCCACCGGCCGGTCTGACCTTCGCCGACAAGGCCAGCGTCAACGATTCGATCTATATCGGCGACCTGGCTCCCTGCGAGATGGTCGGCGTCTGGCGTCGCGAGACCATCGTCGATAACCACCGAGCCCGCAAACAAATCCGCACCGATACTATTGCGCTCTGGAGCTAAGCATGGCGACAAAACTTCTGCTTCAATTCGATGAGTCTTTTCACGATGGCAGTGGCAACGACCACGCGACCATCACGGAAGGTTATTTCAGCTTTCTGACCGACAGCCCGTTTGGGACAGGTCTGCGGGCCAATACCGGCAGGCTCAAGCTGGACGACCACAGCGACTGGCAATTGGGCACGGGTGATTTTACGATAGACTTCTGGGTGAAAATCAACTCCAGTGGTTCGAGCTATCAATATCCCTTTGAACTGGGCACAAGCAGACGTCTGTCTGTGCAGTTCAATTATTCCAATCGCTACGCCCGGCTGTATGTCAACGGCTCATATCAGACAACCGCCTACGGCGTATTTGATAACGACGTGTGGTTCCACGTCGCGGTGATTCGAAGCGGCGGCGTCTGTAGAATGTTCATCTCCGGCACGCAAGTTCTGGAATGGAGCAATGCCGCCAGTATTCTGCCCACAGGCGGACTGGCAGTCTGTAACAGTCTATCCGGTAGCGAACCACCATCCGGTGTGGCTGAGTTCCGCCTGTGCGACCATGCTGAAACCGCATGGTGGAACGGATTCACGCCGCCAAGTTCGCAATATAGCGGAACGCCCGCGCCGGTGATTCCGGACGACACCAGCGGGGATTTCCTGCTGCCGTTTGACGATAACTATTACGCCTTCGACCGGGCCGACAATGCGGTCGAACCCCAATTCAACGGCCATTACGGTTTTGAAAACGGCTCATCCGGCAAGGCGATTCGCTTCAACTACGGCAACCTGTTTTATGACAATCACGACGGCCTGAAACTCGGCACGGAGGATTTTACGCTCGATTTCCGAATCAAGGTCGATGACTTCTCCACCGGCACGGTATATCTGTTCAATACCATAGGTAGCAGTTCCAATTATCTGCGAATGCTGCTCTATTCCGATGGCCGCATCCGCACTTACGTCGGCGGCGGTTACTTCTACGCCTACGACGCCATCGTCGTCGGCCAATGGCACCATGTGGCTCTGGTGCGAACCGGCGGGCTACTGATCCTCTATGTCGATGGGGTGATGAAGGCGACCTACTGGTCAAGCTCGGTCGATGTCAATCCTGACGGGAAACTCTACGTCGGCGCGTCGGAAAACAGTGAATCCGTTCATCTCGTCGGCCTGCTCGAGGATGTGCGGTTCACCAAGGACGCCGCCCGGTGGGTGACCGACTTCGACGCTTCACATGTGACGATCACCTATCCCAGCCTGCCCAAGCCCACAAGAGATCAACCGGCGGATTTTCTGGTGCACTTCAATGACTCGTTCGCGGATATTTCCGAAACGCTGCCGGTCAAAAGCGGCTGTTACGATTTTGAAACGGGCATATTCGACAAGGCCGCTCGCTTCAAATACGGCAATATCAAATACGAGAATCTTGATTCGCTCAAACTCGGCGGCGATGATTTTACGCTGGATTTCCGGGTGCGGGTCGATTCCTACGACAATGGCGATTTCTATCTCGTCGATTCGGCCGGCAGCAGTTCCTACTACCTCAAGTTCTGCTTCTACAGTGATGGCAGAATCCGCCTCTACATCGCAGGGAGCTACTGGTACACGCCGACCGGAACCATCCAGACCGGACAGTGGCATCATGTCGCCCTGGTGCGGGTCAACCGCGTTTTCCTGCTCTATGTCGATGGTGTCGCAACCTGGATGACCGCTTTCGCGCCGAGCAATATCAACAACGACGGCAACCTCTATCTTGGCTCGGCGGAGAATTCCGAAAGCGTTCATCTCGACGGCCTGCTCGATGAATTCCGCATCGTCAAGGGCACCGCCATCTGGATCGAGGATTTCACGCCTCCAACCATTGAATACCTGCCCGCCCAACCAGTGGTTACAGAGCCGCAGGCGACGCCCGATTTTGTCTGTCATTTCAACGGCGGAATCTTCGACGCCTCCGGAAACGATTATGCCGTTATAGAAACCGGCGAGGTGGAATATGTCACGGGCAAGTTCGACGAGGCGGGCAAATACGACGGCACGCAATACGCTATCATCGGCCAGCCTTCCGACTGGCAGATAGGCACCAGCGACTGCGCGTTGGATTGCTGGATAAAACTCCCCACCAACTACACCACAGGTCGATACCTGTTTGATCTCGGCGGTCAGCGATTGTCCGCCTACACCTACAGTTCAAACCAATTGCGGCTCTATTTCGCGGGCAGCTATTATTACATTGCGGACATCCCGACCGAGCAGTGGTTCCACCTGGCGATCTGCCGGGTCGGTCGATGCCTGTTTGCCTATATCAACGGGCAACTGAAACTGACCATGACTAATACCGGCAGTATCGCGCCGACTTATGATTTCAGTATCGGCTCGTACTATTCCGGCTCGAGTCAGTTCATTGGCCAGATTGATGAGCTGCGTTTGTTCAAAAACGATGGCGTATTCGATCACGAATTCACGCCGCCGACATCGCCGCAATCCGACCCGCCGATCACCGCGCCACCGACAAACCCGCCTCGCCTGATCGGGCCTAGCGGCGAGGCCTTCGCCAACAACCAGACCTTCCGCTGGACGGCGGTCTTTCAGGCGGATCGATTCGAGTTCGAATTAATCGGAGTCGAGACGCTCAGCGATTACCCCAATCGCACACTGAACAAAACGCTGGCACTCGGTTCCTATCAATGGCGGGTCCGAGCGGGCAACAGCTACGGTTACGGCCCGTGGAGCGACGCCGTGCCGCTGATCATCAATGAGCTTATCCTATCCAACCCGCTTTGCGGCCATACTCACGATTGGCCGGAATACCTTTATGTCCGCGACGGCCTCGATGTGATTGCGCTGAAATACGCTGCCAGTGGAGTTGGCGACAGCGACGAAGAAGGCTGGCAGAATGCCGCTGGCACTTACAAACTCGCCTGGGATTCTTACTATAGCCTTTGGCGGTTGAGTACGCCCAGTGTCACCATCCAGACCGATTATTCCAACGCTGCGTGGTCGCTGAACACTACCGAACCAGCTGACGGCTTCCAGATTGAATATGACGACTATCAGCCGTGGTTTTTCTACTTCGCCCCGGATGTCCAGACAGCATTCAACCCGCCAGTCACAAAAGACGGTTTCTGCTATCTTCGGGCGTTCGATTGGGATTTCGAGCAGAGCGAAGACGGCCAGACCATTACCGGCCACACTGCCAATGACGCCACCGGCAACCGCCGCGATTACTGGAAGCTCAAACTCCGCGCCGGACAGGAATATACCTTTACCTTTGACATGCTCGACGATCTGTACCGGATGTATTTCCGGCTATATGATCGCGACGGCAAAACCAATCTCTCCAGCACCTACACCTATTATGCCGGTACGGCGAGTTTCGCCTACACGCCCAGCGTGACCGGCGAGTATTTCCTCGTCGCCGATAGCTACAGCTATGGCTATTACGGCCATTATTCAATGCAGTCCGATCCGGCTCCGCTGCGTGGCGTGTTCAGCATCTCGCCGTGCAGCTTTGCCAGCCGAGGATTATTTGCGACATCGCGTCCCGATTTTTACAAAGCCCTCCGCTATCAGATCGAATTCAAACGACCTGACTGCATCGACGCCTGTAGCCGATTCTTCGCTATTAACCGCGACCGCTTCACGGCCCGCCATGAAACCATCGCACAGGCAATGCGGGATTTCTGCGTCCGTCACCTGACCGGGAAGACATTCCAGATGGCACACTCAATCCGGCATCTGCAACACCAGTTGAATCCGGACAGCGATAACGCCTACACCCAAACCGGCTGGCGGATCATCGCCCGCAATACCGCGACCGAACAGACCGCAGAGCTCGGCTTTATCCCCGCCGATGTGCCGGAAAAGAAACTCGAAAACACCCCGTTAGCAGACGGCGTTTATGAGATTGAAGCCAAACCATCGGACCTGTTCTGGCGGGACTGTCGATCCCGAAAGTTGCTGACGCTCAAGGTCGGCGATGGCGGAACGGAAGTCACAGGCTTGCCGGTTATCCAGAATCTAAGACGGGAGATTTCGCAGCTCAACTTCCAGCCGGTTTTGAAATGGAACATCGTCGCCGAATACGCGCCCGCCGATATGCGATTCGCCATTTGGCTGAGCGACACAACCCCGGTCGATACAAGCGTCCAGCCCGACATCACCGTCAACTACTTCGACGGTCAAGGCGAATATCAGACCACCTACACCCAGACCGTAGACTGCTACGTGGCCGTCGTCGCCATAACCGATACCGAGGTTGGCCAGGTTTCCGAAATCCACCTGCCATGGACGACAATTCCGCCAATTTCACCGCCAAACCAGACGGCGAAATAATCTCTTAAATTACTGTAAATACTGGAGTAATTGACTGGATGAATCGCAAAATACATGGCTCAATGGAGTCGTGACAACGAACGCAACTTATTGGCAAGAAAGGCTTTATGATGAAAAATAAAAAGGTGATTTTGGAAGGTTTGGATGCCATAATAGCCAAGCTCAAAACCGAATCTGACGGTTCGCAACAGCACCAAAAAGATCTCGCTGCCTACGAACTAATCCGAGAGCAATACGAAGCTGAAAATATCGAAGCTGCCCGCCACACCTTCAACTTTGTGATGGATACCTATCTTCGTGAAATGCTCCCCAAAGAATGCGGCGAGACACTGGGCTTCAAACGAATCAAATAACATTTCACAAAAAATCATAGTCTTCAATGCTGGTTTCTGATATATTGTCTTAAAATGATTAGACTTGTGGAAACCAGCCATGGCAGGAAAAACGATAAAACTATTTCTCACAGAAGGCAAACCCAATGGGTTGACCATTGCTGAATTACAGCAATGGACAGGAATTGCCTTGGCATGTCCACGTTCTGAAGTTCAAAAACTTACCCAAAGATCAGAGGCCACCAAGCCCGGGGTCTATATTCTCACCGGCCAAGACGAAGAATCACAGTTGCCTGTTGCCTATATCGGGGAAGCGGAGAACATCGCCAGCCGAATCAAGGAACACCATCGAACACTGGATTTTTGGGATCGCATCTGCTTTTTTACGCAGAAAGATGACAACCTTACCAAAGGCCACATTCGCTACCTTGAAGCTCGCATGATTCAGGTTGCTCAAGAAGCCAAGCGAATGCCGCTCAAGAATGGCTCCAGCCCAAGTCCTGCTAATATTCCTTTGCCGGAATCTGATTTGGCCGACATGGAATATTTTCTTGAGCAAATGCAGATGGTCTTACCAGTTCTTGGCATTAGCCTTTTACAGCCACAGCCAATCATTACTAAAAAGGATGCCACCGAAAGCACTGTGGAGTCTCCTTTATTTGAATTTAAAGCTCGTGATGCTGTTGCCACGGCGAAGTTAGTAAATGGTGAATTTGTTGTTCTTGAAGGTTCTTTGGTTCGCAAAGAATCAACCGCCTCAATTCACGCCTATATGGAGAAGATTAGGCAGGAACTTCTTGCGACTGGAGTGCTTGAAGAAGCCAGCGGCGGGCAATATCGCTTTACTGAGAATTACGCCTTCGGAAGTCCCAGTACTGCATCTGGCGTAATCGCCGGACGAACGTCAAACGGTCGTCGTGAATGGAAAGTCAAAGATACCGGTCAGACCTATGGTGAATGGGACGAAGCAAGGTTGGCGGAGTAGTTTTGCTTTTATGAACTCGACAAACTCTCCGCACTTATCTGCAAGTGAAGTGGGTTTGTCAACTATAGTATCTGTTTAGACCGTTATTTATCTGAGCTTGTCCAGCTGCCCCAAAAACAGCTCCTTGCTCCATAGATCAAGCGAAGGCTGTTCCGCCACTCGCACAAAACGCCGGACATCTTCTGCGGCTTGTTTCCAGTTCATTGAGGTAATTTTCCGTTCCAGCTCATTCAACAGCCACGCCTTGTTTACCGTGATGGATTGGCCTTGCCACGGGCCAAGTTGATTGATTGCCGAAGTCAGAAAATCATAATTGATGCCGGTGCGATTGCCGGTGTACCAGATAAAATCGTACCAGTCCCGTCCCTTGATATACTCACGACAGAGCAGAGCGTGAATTTTTCCGGCGAATAAACTGGGCCTGTCCTGCACGGCCACCGACGAAACAAACGGGAAATCCAGATATTTCAACTCATGACCGCTACCCGAAGGCGGATTGGTGTCCACTTCCAGTTTGATTCTGATTTTCGCCATCGGGCCGGTCTGGTTGGCGTGACGCAGGTCAATCACTTTGCCGAGAGAATCGTCTTTCAGGAATGCTTTTTGAACCGTCGCATCGGCCTTGTCGCGGTCGGTGATTTCGATGTTGTATCCGTAGGCTGCCAGTTCATTGGTCAGATGTTTGATGTGGTCTTTCAATTGGAAATCAGGAGTGGCCTCTCTCAGAATAAAATCCATGTCCTCCGAAAAACGATTCAGACCATAGAAGATGCGCAGGCAAGTTCCGCCCTGGAATAACGCATGTTTGAAAAAGTCGCCTCGGCCAAGAGCGGCCAGCACCACTTCCTGCGTAATCTCGCGAATAGCCTGTTGCTCCTCAACATCCGTTTTGCAGTTATAGTTCAGCAATCGCTGCTGGATCATTTGTACGCTCATGATTTCACCTCACCAAGCCAACCGGTCAAAAAACGCTTGATCCGGCCATTGCTGTAATTGTCCAATAACGCCTCGAGTTCTTCGGCCGTAACGCAGGCCAGTTCATCCTCATCGATTCGCAGGCTGTCGATAGGCTCGTCAATCCTCGTCCATTTCAACTGGTGAACGTAGAGATAGTCAACCAGCGCTTTAGCGGGCGAGGCCATGAAAAAGACATTGCCGTTTTCATCGTTGCATCGCTGAACGCCAAGGAAGAACGTATGCTGTGGAACACGCTTGTAACTGAACACACCCAGAGGTGTCTCGAATTCCTTACTGTTGCCGAAGCTCGCGCAAGTGCAGGCGTAGACCGCCTCTGGAATCCAGCCATGGTGACTCAGCGCGGTCTCCATACTGATGTAGCTGGGGCCATAAATCCGCTGGGCCAAACTGTAAACGCTAACCGGCTTTTTCTGGAATTCCGGAGCCAGGCAGTACAGGCCCCGGCGAATATTTAGAATCTCCCCGGCAGACATAGCCCTTTTGATCAGCCCGTGACGGCTGAAATCCGTTCCGTCAACCGAAGCGGCCACGTCCGATTGCGTGAATACCCCTGTTGGGGCTTTAAAAAATTGTTCTGTCAGTCTGTTCATGCCTTAATCCTTCAGGGAAATAGTCGCAAGTGACTACTTCTATTAAATATACTGTATTTTCGGCAGGAAGTCAATATATCTTTAGGAAATAGTCGAAATATGACTACTTCTGTGAAATATCACCATAAAGTTCGTACCACATCTGTTGCTGGACAGTCCAGTCGGGCTGGAGAGCGACGGTTTGCAGCTCGCGGAGGATAACGGTATCGCGGCCGGATGTGGTCTGTGGCAGGTTCAGCAGTTTTTCCTGAATGTCCGGGGCGAGCAGCAGCAGGTTCATAATCTGGGTCATGCGGGCACGGGTAACCTGGCCATAACGGGCGAGTGTGGACATATCTTCGACATCGCCGTCGCGGAGCATCTGCTGGAAGTGAATCGCCAGAGCCATCAGCTTGCTGATTCGCTGCGTGCGGTATGTTTTGCGTTTGGGCTTTTCGCCGGGCTGGATGGTCTTTCTCGGTCGGCGAGTTTTATTATGCGATGGCAAGCCCGATGGCCGATGGATATTGCGAAAATGAATCTTTCGGCTGACTGTGTAACTCATATGCTAACCTCCTGAAGTCCGCTTTCAGCGGTTTGATAATTCAACGTTTTGATGCCGCCGGGAGCAAAGGTGATATTGATGGTCTCGGTCTTGGCGTCAAACTCGACCCGTTCCAAAAGCAGGCTGAGCATTCGCCATTGTTCATGGTTGCTCAACGTATCCCACAGCGGATCAAACTTTCGGCAGGCAGTGCGGATGTCTGCGCCGGTAAGCGTGCCGCTTCGCAGCCCATCCAGCCGGGTGGTTACGGTGGTAATATCCCGCTCGGTAATGGCTATCTTCTCCCGTATGCTGGCGATCTGGGTTTCATCAGGATGCGGCATGGTCAACATGCCTTTGAGTTGAGCGTTGTAGCCCGCCAGCTCTTTTTGCAGTAATGCCAACCGTTTTTTGTGTTCACGAATTTCATCTTCTACCGATTCTCGTGAGTGGCTGACAATTTCATCGATCATATTTTCATCAAGCCCGATGGTGCGGATTTCGTTGATGACAAATTGTTCCATTTCATGAGCAGGCAAGGACGGATGCGGGCAATTGGCCCAGCCTCGGGAGATAGCGTTTTGACAGACGTAATAGCGGTAGCTCTTCTTCGCCTTTTTCTTTTTGCTGTAGGAATGACTCATCCCGCTGTCGCAGGCTTTGCAGCGAATGATGCCTTTCAATATCCCACCATGTTTGTTGGGTTTGGCGCAGGTTGGCACATTGCGGTTGGCGGCGAGTTTGCGTTGGGTCTGCTCGAAGATTTCCTCACTGATAATGGCTTTATGTTCACCTTCGTAAAGAACGCCGTCGTATTGCATTTTGCCCGTATAGATGGGGTTTTTCAGCAAGGCGTGAACACGGTTCTTATCGTATGGGTGGCCTTTATGTACGGTTCCTTTTCGGGTAACCCATTCCTTGGTATGCCAGCCGAGCCGATTGAGTTCATCGACCACCGGCAACAGGCTGCCACGTTTAAGGTAGAGTCCGAAAATGGCTTTGACTTGCTCGGCTTCGGTTTCGTTGACGACGAGCTTACTGCCTGTTTCAGAGATGCTGTAACCCAGCACAGGCCGTCCGCCAGTGTACTTGCCGCGCTTGCGGGCCATAGCGATCTTGTCGCGGGTGCGTTCGGAAATCACTTCGCGTTCAAACTGGGCGAACGATAGCAGGATGTTCAGCGTCAGCCTTCCCATGCTGGTCGTGGTGTTGAACTGCTGCGTGACGGATACGAAGGACACGCCCTTGGCTTCAAAGCGTTCGAGGATTTTGGCGAAGTCCATCAGCGAGCGGCTCAGACGGTCAACCTTGTAAACGACCACGCAGTCGATTTTGCCGGTGTCAATGTCAGCAAGAAGGCGACACAAAGCGGGCCGTTCCATATTCCCGCCGGTGAATCCGCCGTCGTCATAGTGGTCGCTCAGGCATTGCCAGCCTTGGCTTTTCTGACTGGCGATGTAGTTTTCCGCTGAATCTCGCTGGGCGTCGAGTGAATTGAAATCCTGATCCAGGCCTTCCTCGGTCGATTTACGAGTATAGATAGCACAGCGGATGGTTGGTGGTGTTTTATCGTTACTCATGATTTACCTTTCTTCTTGGTCAGGCCGAAAAACAGTCTGCCGTTCCAGTGGTTGCCCGTAACGGCCTTAGCGACGGCGGACAAGCTGTTGTATAGATCGCCGTTCCACCGGACACCGTTTTCCATGATGGTCGCCACGATTTTCTGGCCCCGGTACATCCGCTCCAGCTGCGTGCCCGCTACAAGCTCGCTCTGCTTTGCGGTAATGGCGGCGGGTAGCGTTCGCGTTACCGTCTGGGCGTTGTCGGAAATGGGTTTCGCCTTTGGCGCGGTCATCCGGAGTTGGGTCGGGTCAGCCAGTTCTTTCGCCCGCTTCAGGGATTCTTCGCTCAGGCCGCCGTAGAGATTGGCCTGCATCTGCCAGAGGATTCGTTTGATAATGTGCTTGGCGTGTCGGCTGGTGGTCAGCTCTCCGCAGACCTTTTCATATTCCAGCCGAAGCTCCCCGATAGAGAGCTGCGCCAAGCGTTGCCGATGGGTTTCTATTGTTGTCGCCATAGTCGTATCTCCTGTGTTTACAGCGTGTTATCGTTACACACATGAAGCCTCAACTCCGGCGAAACATCAAGGGAAGTTAACGAAGATTCTTCAGTTTCTTCGCCATTTCCGAGAGTTTCCGGCGAAGTGGGCGAAGAATTGGCCAGTCGGCGGACAGCTTGGGTGAGAATCTGGACGACTTCCGCCCGACGCTGGCTGGGCGAGAGTTTGTGGGCTGGCGTTTGACGCATAGCATGGTCTCCGTGGCTGTGCCTACGAAGCCATGCTCTTTGAGCCGTGGTCGCCGTCCGACGGGTTGAAATAATGATTCAATGGACACGATGTCCGTATCTATTTCATACCCGGCCAATCCGTAAACTGTCGGGATTCGGGTGCGAGGGGAAGGGATTGTTAATCAGACTTGTCCGCAATCAGAATAATTTCAACAGAGCGGTGAGTGCGTTAACCAAATGAGGGGAAAACAGGCGGGAGGGCGTTTTTCGCCGGTAGTCAGCCGGTCGCTCTCTGGAGATAGAATTTCGACGCTGGCCGGACAGAGAGGTTCAGAGAGCTTTTCGCGGATATGGCGGTACATATTCACGATTGGTTGGGGCTGCGTGGAAAAATCGTCGCCAGAATAGAACCGCAGAGAGCCGGGGAGGAAACGGCGAAATCGCCGTAAGTGTTTGATAACAGTGGGATATGAAAACGCCCAGCCATTTGCATGACCGGGCTAGAATAAAAAACTATTTGAATAGCTACCGCCCGACAATATACGGGCCTTCTGTGCACCGCCACTTATCATTACCCATATATGTCAGTTTAAGAGAAAAATTGTTACGTATTTTCGCTCCAAAACTATTCTGAGCATCTACCCAGCCCTTAACTAAGTATTCACCATTGCCAAGTTCTGTGACGCACTCATCTGCTGTTTGCCAACCATATTCTGCCGAACCAGGGGATTTTAGGTTTTGTTCCACGAATTTTTGCGCCATTACAAAAGCAGAGATCTTGTCCCCATATTTTTCCCGTTTGGCTTTTGTTTCAGGATCTTCCTCTGCACTTCCCGCAGCAAGTAACACTAAGATACCCACAACACAAGTGGACAAAAGATGTCCTACAACGAGTTTCTTTGATTTTCTACCGTGTATCATTTCGTAATACTCCCTTTTGTATAGTAGGAAATGTAATAATTAGTGCTAGTATGCCTGCAATGAGAAGCCAGAGAACATCTGATACATCAAAATGTCCAGGAACTACATTTAGCAACTGCCCAAACTCTGTTGTGAAAGCAATAGAAACAAACCCAGAAAAGTATATCCAATAGATTTTCTTGCTCCGGGTTGCCCAAATACTGTGAAACGCGACCAAACCGCTAAAAAACCATAGTGCTTGTGGCAGAGCATAAATCACCCAACTGGGGAAGATTGAAGCATAGGGAGATGCCACACGACGAAGCTCTTCTACGCTATTTTGCAATCCTAATGTCTTGAACCATGAAAACATAATCAGCGTATCTGGCCGCCAAAGAACATAAATCATACCGCCCACAAACATCGTTGCGATTGAGATTGTGATTTCAGTTTTTCTTGCCATAATCTGTGTACCCAACAAATGACAAAAAGCCTGCCTGATTTTTCAGACAGGCTTTTCGCCGTTAATCGTGAGCAGTGGTTTTTACGCCACTGGTTGTTTTTGGCTCCCCGAGCAGGGCTCGAACCTGCGACCTAGCGGTTAACAGGAAGTCGCTCTACCTCGGTTCCAAAACCAGGGTAAAAGTCGTAAACCCTTTGCCCAAAAGGATATATAACTGGGTAGGGGGGGCAAGGGCTTTATTGCATTTATTGCAGTTATTGCACCCCATTGCACCCCATTGCATTCATTGCGCGTATTATACCGCTTTTTGAGAGTATCTACTTCAAGGGTAAACCAGTCCAGATTGGTGTAATTAGGGGAAAAATATAGGCACTTTTTGTGCCGATTTGGCTCGGTTTGGCGTCTATCTATACCCGGTTTAGTTGGCCGCCACAGGCGCCATTCTGGTGGCCCTGGGGGCCTCTCCTAGAACCTTATGAAAAGTCATCCACCCGTTTTAGGCTGCTCTCCGGTAGAACTTCAGCAGCCCGCCAAGCCGCTCCTGGCAGACGATCTTGCCGGTGCCTTGGGGCGGCGGCTCAATGAGCATATTGTCCAGCCCTTGATGGGCACGCTCCGTGTGATAATGCTGAACGTACTCTGAGATAAGATATCGCAGGTGGGCTTCCCCAAAGATGATCATCCGGTCCAGGCATTCGGATTTGATGCTGCGGATAAACCGTTCCACAAATGGGCTGAAATTCGGTGCCAGAGGCATGGACTTGACGGATTCTATACCGCCGGCCTTGAGCATCTGGATAAAGGCCTCCGTAAAGAGGGGGTCCCGGTCATGGATGAGGTATTTCTTGTGTCGAAGGAAGCCGCAGAATGGATCGGTCAGGTTTTTGGCCATCTGTTTCATCCAGTCGCCATAAGGCTGTTCCATAATTCCTGCAATCTCGACCTTGCGGGTGGCGTAGTCAATGACCACCAGCACCATGTACCGGGTCAGGCCTTTCATGGTATAAATTTCAGTTGTAAAAAAATCCACGGCCGTCAGAGATTCCCAGTGGGCATGGATGAATTCTTTCCAGGAAGTTTTCCGTCTTCGGTCGGGCTGTGGCTCCAAACCGGCTTTCTTAAGGACCTTGCCAATAGTGGCGGTGGAGACCTTAAATCCCAGGTATTTGAGCTGTCCCTGGATACGAATATATCCCCAGTCCCGGTTTTTCATAGCGACATGAATAATCGCAGATCGCAATTCCTCGGAGATCTGCGGCCGGCCCAGCCCGCGGTGCTTGGAACTATCATACTTTTGGGCGACCAGTTTCCTGTGCCAACGGAGAATTGTTTCTGGGGAGAAAACCTCGCAGATTTCGGTCAAGGCCTTCCGGCTGAGTTTCTTGCCTAAGATAGCCAGGCGTCGACGCTGGCTGTCATTGAGCAGCAGGCGTTTTTTGCCGAGCTTTTCCCGGAGGATTTTGTTCTCCGCCTTGAGGTATTCAATCATATCCTGCTGGTGGCGGTTGATCCACCCGGCCAGCATCATCAGCAGCATCGCATGGGGCTTTAGTTTCACAGTAATTCCTTTTCGACCAAGTTGTCCTTTGAATTTCAAGCGGGGAATCATAACAAAGACATGGGTCAAAATCGAGGGAATTTTATCCCAGTCATTTCAGGAGTGGAATGCTATAATGAATGGTTTGATAATGGCAAATGGAAGGAACCTATGAAACAGCAGCTTTGGCTTACACTCATCACCTGGCTGGCCCATTGCATCGATCAGGAACTTTACCGGGCGATTGATTATCTCAAGGAGCAGGTACGGGTACTCATCGAACAGCAGGAAAAGCAGAAAAAGCGAATTTTACTAACCAATCGGCAACGGTTGAGAGTGGCAGCTAAAGCCAAACGGCTCAGTCGGGATATGCTCGATAAAACCACAGTCCTCTTTACACCGGATACCGTGATCGGCTGGTATCGCAAGCTGATCGCCCAAAAATACGACGGAAGCATAAATCGCAGGAACGTTGGCAGGCCGCAAATCTCTAAAGAAATCATCACCCTTGTTATCCAATTCAAAAAGCAGAATCAACGATGGGGATACCAGAAAATTACCGATCAACTCATCTACCTTGGATATCACATCAGCAAATCCGC
>Ga0255340_1000369_pt1 | contig 75204 bp, 61 predicted proteins | sample wastewater_treat_7_FD_192417 | JGI IMG/M metagenome (GOLD analysis project Ga0255340, IMG submission 192417) | Wastewater microbial communities from Lulu Island WWTP, Vancouver, Canada - plant10 | ecosystem: Engineered > WWTP > Wastewater > Unclassified | place: Canada: Vancouver, British...
CTCGTGGACCCAACTCCGGCACAACACGGTGCTCTACGCAAAACCATCCTACACACCGATCCTGCTCTGTGCCTATCCGGATGGCTATGTCGAGCCGCGTCCGGCGTTCTGGGCGCGGATGCGGAGCATGGCGCAGGCGACCAAAGCGGTCCTGGCCACGCTGCCCGCCAGCGGGGTGTACACGTACACCCATTCCACCAACAACCCGGCCGGTTTCCCGGAATATTTCGAGGTGTCGGTGAGTGGGGCCACCATGTTCTCCAACCGTCTGGCGGTGATGGGCGAGTTTGTCAACACCACGCAAACCTTGCAGACCATCTCCGAGAAAGAACTGTCCCGGCAGCCGCTTTCGCTCGATGAGAGCCTGTTCCTGCAACGCCTCGTGGAGTTCGACTATACCGGAGCCCGAACCTATACGGGCTGGTATCCCGCGCTGTTTTACCAGCCGGGAAAAGACATCGTTCCCCTGGACCCCGCGTCCGGAATCCAAGTGAGCGGGGACAACGAGGGTTCGGATTATTGGGATGCGCTGGTCACCGATGTCCACACCGATCCACCGGACCAGCTCACTCCGGACCCGGGGAGCATCCTGCATGAAGGCATTGGCAACGTGCAAATGCTCTGGATCGCGGTGGACTGCGGCCCGGACGACCGCGCGGTCTATGCCGGCCCGGTCTTGAGCCACTACGAATTCGAGTTGGGGCCGACGACGCGCCTCACCGATGCCGAGTGGAAGGACCGGGTGCGTGCCGGCCTGCTGCCGCCCCAACCGGAATGGACACGCAGTTATCTCGTGCCCAAACCCTAACGCCGGAAAATAGGCAAGCCCCGTTAGCGGCGGCATCTCGGTAGAAACAGGCGCAAACAATTCCCCAGCTCCGTTCGGAGCGGCATCGTCCGGCGTCACCGCCGTGGCCATGGAGTCCACCGGGGGCCATTGGATCCCGCTCTTCCAGATCCTCGAAACCGCCGGCTTCGAGGTGTGCCTGGTCAACGCGCGCCACTGCAAAAATCTGCCCGGCCGCAAGACCGCCGTGCAGGACTGCCAACGGCGGCAATATCTCCACTCGGTCAGCCTGTTGCGCGGCAGCTTCCGTCCGTCCGGAGCCGTCTGCGCCGTGCGCGCGCTCCTGCACCATCGCGACGGCCTGGGGCGCGCCGCCACCCTCGGCCTCAAACTCGTCCCCGCTCAATGACTTGCACCGTCAGCTTAGCGGGAGGCGATGTGTGTCTCATCCTCTGACTTTTTCTTGGTGAACACTTTGGCAATCTGAACGAGTGTGACCAAACCCAGACAAAACCCCATCACCGCCGCGCCGATAAACACTCCCCAGATCATCCCCACCGCTGCCGCGTAGCGCGGCAGTGCAGCGGCGTCAGCGGATGTAACGAACAACTCCTTGACGAACTCTGGTGAAATCAGCGCCACCAAAAAAGCGAACCCACCGCCCATCGCCGCCGACAATAGAGCCGCTCCTAACACGTAGAGAAAATAACGTAGAAATGTCATGGTGTGCGAAATCGTCTAACGGCACGGTTAGGCCACTTGTTTGAGAATCTCTGTTTTGCGTCTGCACTCATCAACTGAATCTCCAATGCGGTAGTCTCGAATCCGGTCCACCAACTCGGGAAATGCCGAAGTGAGAGCTGCCCAGCCGTGCCCGCGACGCCCAACATCCTCGGACGCGAGCATGTCCAAGACAACCGGAAGCTCTTGTCGAATATCCTCGCCTCTGCTCTGCAACTCAAGCAACACGACATTTGGGGTGAGGCAATTCGGGCTGTGCAACTGTGCCCTCAACTCGGCTGTGGACTTCGCTTTCAGGTGGCGGATGAGTGATCGAAGCACCAACCGCTCGGGGATGCGACCAATCACAACGCCTAAATAACCACCAGCAAGTGCGCCAATGATGCCGCCGGCGACACCGAAGAACTTCGCGCCAACGGATAGTCCGGTAGTGAGACCAAACACCGCACCAGCGAGGACGAAAACATGGAAGAGCGTGAACATCGGCTGTGCGTCCGAAGTGGCCTAACAGTTCAGTGAGCGACCGTTGTATTGGGTTGTCGGTTGCCAGATCATGGCGTCAGCAAAGTGACCCTCCCCCAACCCATTGTCAACCGGTGAGTGCTAAAACCGGACCATCTCCGAGGCAGGTTGGGGCTTCCACCTACGCGGATGATTTCATTTTGGGTTAAGGGTGATCTCACCGATCGTGCGTTTAATCGGCAAGCATCGGATATCGCGCTTCATCCGCGGGCGGGTTGCGACCGAAGTTGAAGGCTCACCTCCCTCGTCAGGCGAGTTCCCGGTTTGGCAGACAGAAAGAGGCAAGAAGGCGGTCGCATCCCGCCCATTCGCGATCATCCTGATGAAACGGCTCTAACGTGCCGGGGCGGGCTTGACTTGGCACCGGATGGTGTGCCGCGCCGTCAGCCCGGAAAGGTCCATCGTTCCATTGGCATCAACGGACAACGTCCGGCCTTCGACCCGGGCGCTCTGGATATTCCACCCTGCCGGCAAGCGGAGGCGCAACCAGGATTGCCGGGCGGGATTCCGTTCCGGCAGGTGGATTTGCGCGAGGACCTCGCCGCGCGCGAGTTTGGATTCCACCCGGAGCGACACTTCGCCAAAGGCGGTGGGCGCCCGTTCGACACGAATGGTTTTCCCATCCTCCAGCCAGTGCCGGGGCGTCGCAAACAACAGCCGCAACGACTCGGGGGTCCCGTCGTTGTCCAGGTCGTAATCCTGAACGAGCAACGACCGCAACGTCCAAAGGAAGAGCGCGTTGCCGCTGCAATTAGGCGGCAGATACATCGGCCGGCCAAACGCGTCGAGCGGCCGCAGACTCGTGCCTTCGGCGCTGAGGAACGTGTCGCGCGTCATGCCTTGGGCGAGCTTGCCGTAAAAGCTGGTGAGGGCGCGTTCCGGTTCGTCCCGGCGCAGCAGCGCGTCCACATACCGCAGGCCGTAAAGATCATCCAACCCGTCCTCGTTGGCGAAAAGTTGGGAATGTTGCGCAAACCGGATCATCCCCATGCAAATCCCGCCGTGGGCCTCCAGATAACGCAACGGCCACGCCTCGCGCTCCGAACCGTTGAAAATGCCCGAGCCGATCACGTAGGGAATCATCAAATTCCAATAGCTGCCCCGGCGCGTGGCGGTGAGGGTCTCGTATGGCGTCTCCTCGCCAAACAGCGCGATGGGAATAAACGGCGGCTGCGTGTCGCGACGCTCGCTTTTCGCCACCGCGGCGAGCACCGCCCGGTGCAACGCGGCGGCGGTGGCGCGGATGGGTTGGGCTTCGGCCGGGTCGCCCAGGTCTTCCAAAACGGCCGCCAGGTCCCGCAACCCGCGCCAGGCATTGGCGTTGACATTGAGCGAGAACACCCGGTCGTGTTCATCCCCGCAATAGGCTTCGCGCGGCAACAAACCGGTGGCAGCGTCGCGCTCGCGGGTCAGGATCTCCAGCGCCGGGCGCCAGCGCGGCTTCAGTTCGCGAACCCCAGAGGCATCGCGCGTGAGCCAGTAATAGTGCGCCAGCAGTTGCAACTTAAACGCCGCGTCGTGAAAGCGCAGCCCGGGATTGGTGCCGTAGTCGAGCAGCACCGGGATCATCCGCCGGCTGTCCGGCACCCCCCAGAGCGCGAGCGCGCGCACGGCATCGCCGGATTCGGCTTCATACATGGTCTGATACAGGTTGCCGGCGCTGTAATTCATCGGGTCGCCGGCCAGCAAAAGGAAATTGCCAATCAGCGTGGCTTTCGCGGCGGCGTTGACAACCGGCTCGGGCACTTCCACGCGCATGGCCCCGGCCACCACGGCTTCCCAGCGGGCCAGGCATTTCTGTTTCTCGGCGTCGAAGTCGGCCGCTTGGAGTGCGGGTTGCGTCGCCGAATTGACGGGCACAGTGGCGATGGCGAGGGTCGCCTTGCCGCCCTCGGAAAGTCGCGCGGTCAACGTCCGTTGCGCCTCGTTCCATTGCCAGGCCCGATCATACGCCACCAGTGTGTTGCCGCGTGCGTCACAGACCGTGTTGCCGGCCACCATTAGCGGGGCGTTGGTTTCAAGACGCGCTGTAACCACGCCCTGTTTCCCCGTTGGCAAACGGAATTGAACGAACACCACCGCGTTGCTGGGCCAGTCCACGCTCGCAAAGACCTCCTGAGTGTAGAGGGACCCGGTCGGCGTCGCGGGCGCTGGTGTTGAATGGTCATCCGCCCGGTAGGCCAGTTGCACAATGGGCAAATAACCGCGTTCATAATGCGGACCGGTCAACCGGCGCAGGTCTTCCCCGAAAGGCGCGTTGGTCTCCCCCACCCCAAACGAAATCGGCACGCCGACCTCATGCCACGTGTTCAGTCCGGCCCGGGCATTGACGGCGCTGCCGTTGGAAACCAGCCGGGCTTTCGCCTCCCCGCCGGGCGCGGCGAGCACGATCGGGTAGTAACGAAATTGAGCGTTCACATAACGCAACGGCGGCAACCGCTCAGCGAAGTATTCATAACTGGCCCCGTTCGGCTGCCGTCGAGCGGCCAGCCCCCACAAATCCTGTTTCGCGGCGAGAACTTCGTCGAGGGTGGCCGGCGGCTCTTCCGCCGCCACCACTGCGGCCCCGCAAGCCACGGACATCAACAACCAATGAAGGATTCGCAAATCGTTTTTCATGGAGCGCGATTGCGGAGGCCGTTCACAAAGACCTTGGTCATCGCTTGCTTGAACCGGAGCCGAGGCGGCGGCGGTTCGGGACCAACGGGTCCTCGCTGGCCGTTTCCCTTTCCGGCGCGTTCACCGGGAGGCCTCCCATGCGCCTTTGATCCCCGAGGTCCCCGTCATCCCGCGCGGCGTTGACGCAGCCGGTCCACAGCCACCGCGAGGATGATGACAATGCCAATGATGATTTCCTGCATGTAAGTGGGCCAGCCGCTCTGGTTCGAGCCGTTGCGCAAGACGGCCATGATCAACGCGCCGATCATCGAGCCCGCGATGCTGCCGCTTCCCCCGCTCAAACTGGCGCCGCCAATCACCACCGCCGCGATCACGTCCAGTTCCAAGCCAATCGCCACGGTCGGGTCCCCCTGGGTCAGCCGGGAAAGCTGCATCAACCCCGCCATGCCAAAAAACATGCCGGCCAGGGTGTAAATGATCAGCTTGTGCAGCCGCACGCGGATGCCGGAAAGTTGGGCGGCCAGTTCGTTCGCGCCCAGGGCAAACACGTGACGGCCAAACACCGTCTGCCGCATGACCACCGCCATGACCACGGCCAGGGCAATGGCCACCCACACGCCGGCGGGCAACGGCAACAACTGCCGCGGCGCCGTGAGGGTCATGATCTGGTTGATGGGGGAATTGGGATAATTCACCGTCTGATTGCCGGCCATCCATTTGGCGGCGCCCCGCGCCACGCCCATCATGCCGAGCGTCACAATAAACGGCATCATCCGCAGCCCGGCCACGGCCGCGCCGTTGAGCAATCCCAAGGCCGCCCCCGCCAGCACCGTCATCAATCCCACCGCCGGCACCGGCCAGCCTTTCACAATCAACGTGGCCCCCACCACGCTGGTCAACGCCACCGCCGAGCCCACGCTCAAATCAATCCCGCCACTCACAATGATCAACGTCATTCCCAGCGCGCAGATCGCGACAATCACGGTCTGTGTCAGGATGATTTTGAAGTTGGCGCCGGTCAGAAAATAGGGCCGCACCTCCGGGTTGGCGGAGAACACGCCGATCACGAACAACAGCCCCAGCACCGGGCCGAAGACATTGAGCAGGCGCGTGAGTTGCGTTGGGCTCGGATGACTCACACGCGGTCCGCTATTTCAAATACTGGTCCAGCGGGGGATGCAGAAGGGCCTGGATTTCCGCCTGTTCCATGTTTTCCGCCGTCACCAAGGTCACTCCCGTGTCCACGCGCTTCGCGACCGGTTCCCCGCGCAGATGCCGGACCAGCGTCATCACCCCCGCATACCCCATGCGCAGGGGGTTTTGCACCACCAATCCCTGCACGTCGCCCGCCCGGAGGTCCTGCACCGATTGAGTGCCGGCGTCGAATCCGACCATCTTGACCCGGCCACCGCCTTGGCCGATGTCGCGCAACGCCTTGGCCATCGGGATGGCGGTGGATTCATTCGGCGCAAACACACCGTGAACTTCGCGGCCGTACCGGTTCAACAGATTTTGCGCTGCCTGATACGCCGTCTCGCGCGTGGCCCCGCCGTATTGATCCGAGGAAATCACTTTCAACCCGGGATGTTTCCGCAGGGTATCGAGAAACCCGGCTTCCCGCGCTTCCGTGCTGGCGGATCCGACCGCGTAACGGAGCAGGATGACGTTGCCCTGGCCGTTCAACAGCTTCGCCAGATGTTCCGCCGCGAGACAACCGCCCTGGTAATTATCCGTGGCCACAAAACTGACGTATTGATCGGATTTGAGGTCGGAATCAAAAATGACCACGGGAATGCCGGCCTTGGCGGCGTTGGCCACCGGCGCGGCCAGCGCCTGCGAATCCAACGGCGCCAGCACCATGCCGTCCACGCGCCGCGTCATGAAATTTTCCACCACTTGGATTTGCTGGTCGCGGTCGTCCTCCTTGAGCGGGCCTTTCCAGAACAACTCGATCTTGACGCCCTGCGCCGCCAGCTCGCGCTGGGCCTTGACGGCGCCGGCGTGGACGGATTTCCAAAACTCGTGGGTGGTGCCCTTCGGAATGACGGCAATTTTGAGCGGTTTATCGGCGGCGGGCAGTCCCGCAAGGGGAAACACCAAGCCCATCCCGAGCAGCCAACGAAGCAAGGTCGCACGCATGAGGCGGACTGTAGAGCCTCGCCCCGGCAAGATCAATCCTCCGTATTTTTGCGACCGACCGCAGGGTGGTTTGCCGGCAAACCAAATGCCCCAGACCGCGCAACCCACGCAAAAACGCCATCCTCCATCCGCGAAAAACTCATTGTCCCCCCCCGCCACGTGTGGAATTGTTCCCCCGGCACGATCATGAGCGAGTTCAAGTTTGCCTGCCCAGTTTGTGGCCAGCATATCACCTGCGACGCCGCCGCCAGCGGGTCGCCGATGGAATGTCCCACGTGCTTTCGCAAATTGATCGTCCCCCAGGCCCCGTCCTCCGAGCAGTCCAAATTCATTCTTTCCGCCGCGCAAGTTTCCGGTAAGAAACCGATCCGCGAAATCGAGCCACCGCCGGAAGCCGCCCTCCCGCCGCCTTGGTGGCGGAGGTGGGCCGGAGCGGGCGCCGCTGTGCTGCTGCTGGCGGGAGCGGGGTGGGCCGTGGTGAAATGGGGCGGTCTGCCTTGGCCCGCACGCCCGGCCCCCGTGACCGTTACCAACACGACGACCGCCGCCAGTTCGTCGTCCCCCCGAAAAGCCGATCCCCGGTGGCGATTGGAACTGGACGGCGTGGTCATCCCCACCAATCACGCCAGCGGCCGGATTCTGGAACGCGAATTCACTCTGCAACGCGCCACCATCCAGAACGGCACCTTCGCCCTGCGCCAAGGCCCCACCTGGCCGCCCGATGTGGGCGTGACCATTGTGTTGCCGCCGCGGCCGGCCAAGAATTTCGCCGGCAAACGGTTTCTCATCGCCAAGGATTACACCGGCCCGGCGCCGCGCGTGGTGTTGCGCATCGTCAATGACGAGGGTCAGGAGGTCACCAAAACCATCAAACAAGGTTACGCCATGCGGTTGGAATTCGACGCCATCGCCGGGGGCCGGCTGCCGGGGCGCATCTATCTCTCCACGCCGGACAAAGGCAAAAGTGTGGTCGTGGGCAGTTTCGAGGCCGAGATCCGCCAACCCCAACCGCTTAAACGACAGCCCCCAAAGACGGCGCCCAACCCCACCAACGCTCCCCCACCCCAACCGTAACGCCACAGCCCTTGGGGGGGCCGCCCGGAGCGTGGTCACGCTCCGCAATGCAAAAACGCGATCCCGATCATTTCCCTCCGCCGAGCCGCGCGTTGATCGCGATGGGAAAATGATCGCTGGGAAACTGTCCGTCCCGCTCGAAGGTCAGGATTTCCGCCCGTTCCGCGCGCACGTCGCCCCGCGCCAGAATCCAGTCAATCCGGGCGCCCGTGCGGCGGATGCCTTGGAAACCGTTGAACGTGGCCAGGCCTTCGCCCACCCGCTCGCGGGCGGTGACCCAGGTGTCCTTGAAGAATCCGTCTCCGGTCAGAATGTCATACGTTTTGTTCTGGCCGGCGACAGAGTTGAAATCGCCCATGACCAACACCGGCAGGGTGGTGTTCCAAGCGCTCACCCGTTGGCGAATGAGTTCCGCGCTCTTTTCGCGCGCCGCCTGGACGCGGTGATCAAAGTGCGTGTTGAGCAGGTAAAACTCGCCGTCGGTCTGGCGGTCCCGGAACTTCACCCACGTCACCATGCGGGCCAGCGTGGGTCCCCAGGTTTTCGAGCCCATGACCTCCGGGGTGTCGGACAACCAGAAATGATCAAAGGCCAGCGGCTCCAGCCGGGTCTTGCGATAAAACACCGCCATGAACTCGCCCCGGCTGCCGCCGTCCCGCCCCAGGCCGATCCAATCAAACTCGGGCAGGTCGCCGGCCAGGTCCTTGAGCTGGCGATACACCCCTTCCTGGGTGCCGATGACATCCGGCGCCGCTTGGCGCAGCAATTCGCGCATCAGCGGACGCCGCGTCGGCCAGGCGTTTGGCGGGGTGTCGCTCGCAAAACGCAGGTTGTAACTCATCACCCGCAAAGGGGCGGACGACGAAGCGGTGGCGGATTGCGCCGGGGCGGTGGCAACGAGCGCGCCCGCGAAGACGAGGGCGCCTAATCGAAGAAGAAACGCGGTTCGATTCATGCCCCGCAGCTTACGCAGCCCGGGTGCCGAATCACAAGCCCGGCGTTCAATCCGTCCGGCGGTCCGCCGCCGCGCGATGGCGCAATACCCGGCCCGGACGCGCCCCCGTGAGTTCATGGTTTTGAATCACCGGCACGCCGTTCACGAGGACATGCACAAAACCTTCCGCGTAATGATGCGGGTCCGTGTAGGTGGCCGTGTCGCGCACTTGGCCCGGGTCAAAAACAATTAGGTCCGCCCAATAACCGGGGCGCAACAAACCGCGTTCCTCAAAGCGGAACACCGTCGCCGGCAGGCTGGTCATCTTGCGGATGGCGTCTTCGAGCCGCAGCACCTTCAACTCGCGCACGTACCGATTCAACACCCGCGCGTTGTTGCCATAGCCGCGCGGATGCGGCACGCCTTCGCCCAGGGTGCGCAGTCCGCTGTCGCAGGCGACCATCGTGTTGGGATGCCGCATGAACGCCTGCAAATCGTCCTCGTTCATGCCGTGAAAAACGCCGCTGGCTCCGCCGTTCCGTTGGATTTCCAAAATCATCTCAATCTGATCGTCGAGGGTGGCCGCGCCCCGGTGGCGTTGCGCCGCCTCCACGATGTTCAATCCGTTCAGGGAGGGATCATGCCGGTAGTGGGCGACCACCGCGTAAGCGTAATCCTCGCGCCCCCGCGCGCGGAGACGCTCCCGCATGGTGGCCATGAGCTGCGCTTTTTGCGCCGGATCGTCCAACCGACGCCGGAAATCCCGCGCCGTCCCCTCGCGCGCCGCGCTGGGAATCAACTGGCTGATGCCGGTGCTGGACGCCGTGTAAGCGTATTGGTCCTGCGTGATGTCCAAGCCCTCGGCGCGGGCCTGTTCCAGGAGCGCCAGCACCTCGGCCGCCCGGCCCCAAGCCCGCTCGCCCGAGAGTTTGAGATGCGACACCTGCGCCCGCACCCCGGCCTCCCGCGCGATGCGGATGATTTCCGCCAGCGATTCGAAGATGCCCGTACTTTCATCACGTTGATGCGTCGCGTAGAGGCCGTCGTACCGCGCCACCACTTTGGCCAGTTCAATGATTTCCTCCGTCTGACTGAACACGCCCGGGGTGTAGATCAACCCGGTGGAAAGCCCCACAGCCCCGTCCCGCAGCGCCTGCTCGGTCACGTCACGCATCTTTTGCAATTCCTCCGCCGTCGGGGGACGGTTGAACGAGCCGCCCATGCCGGCGCGTCGCACGCTGTTGTGCCCGATCAACGTGGCGAAGTTGACGCAAACGGTCTTTGCTTCAATGGCGCGCAAGGCCTTGCCCACGTCCACAGGCGAACTGCCGCAATTCCCCGCCACCAAGGTGGTGACGCCCATGCGCAGAAAATTCTCCGCCACGGGCTTGGCCGCCAGATCATCGGCGTGGGTGTGGACATCAATGAATCCCGGGGCGATCACCAGCCCGGCGGCGTTCCACTCCGCCTTGGCGGTGCCGGTCACGCGGCCCAGAGCGGCGATGCGGCCGTCCCGGATGGCCACATCGGCAAACCACGCCGGATTCCCGGTGCCGTCCACCACGCGGCCGCGGCGGATGATGAGATCATAATCTTGGGCGGAAACAGCCCCGGCCATTCCGGCAAAGACCAAGCCCGCGAGAGCAAAGCAAATTGTTCGCATGGCCTTCACCATTAACATCCGAGGGAACCGCTGGCCATTGTGAAATTGGGTGCCAGGCGCATTTCCCAAGGAAAACGCTCGAACCTTCCCGCCGGTTTGGGCATTGGCAGCCGGGGCGGCATCGGCTACAACAACGGCAAAGCAACGTATGCCAGAACTCCCGACAGCCCATCGCATCGAAGTCGTTGAAGGCGACATCACCCAACAAGCCGTGGATGCCATCGTCAACGCGGCCAACGCCACGTTGCTGGGCGGCGGCGGAGTGGATGGCGCCATTCATCGCGCCGCCGGACCGGAGTTGCTGGCGGAATGTCGGACGCTGGGCGGGTGCCCCACCGGCGAGGCCAGACTCACCCGCGGCTACCGGCTGCCGGCGAAGTTCGTGATCCACACCGTCGGCCCGATATGGCGCGGGGGCGATCAGGGCGAGGCGGCCTTGCTGGCGAGTTGTTACCGTCAGGCGTTGACGCTGGCGGTGCAACACGGTTTGCGCACGATCGCGTTTCCTTCCATCAGCACCGGGGCGTATGGTTTTCCCCCGGAACCGGCGGCGCGGATTGCCGTCCGGGAGATCCAGCAGTTCCTCGCCCGGGAAAGCCGGCTGGGAAAAGTGGTGCTGGTGTGCTTCGGCCCGGAAGCGTTCGCGTTGCATACCCGGGTGGTTGCCGCGTTGACGGCGGGCCGATGACCCGGCCCGCGACGAGCTGGTCCTTCCGAACCGCGCGCCCGCCGGAATGAAGAAAACGGCCCGAGATAATAATTGACGTCAACCCGGCAAATGGGCTAGGCTTTAACCGTTCCGAAATCGCTAAAGCGAAATGGATAAAATCCAAATCATAAAACCCGTTCGTCTATGAAAAGAATGCAGCGTCTCTCCTCGGCCCTCCGGCCACTCGCCAGCTTGGCGGTCATAGCCTTTCTCGCCTCATCCGTGATGGGTGAGGATGTCTTTATTCCCTCATACACAGGAGCCTCTGCCACGGCGGATGTCACACCCGAGCCCATGTGTGAGTTTTCCAGCGCCGGGATATCCCGGTTTGGCACAGCGGTCGCCTCTTCCGCTACGCCGGCGCCTCTGCTCCCCAGCACTTCGCGGCGGGCGGTCTATGGTAATGGGACAGGAGCCTATTGGAGCGTCACCCCCACCGACCAAACCGTCGGCAAAGTCACCTTCAGTTCCCTGAAAAACATTGGGGTTTACAAGCTCTACATCACCAAGGGGACTTCGGGCAACGCCACCGAAGATCTGGTCGCCAACATGACCGCCGTGGGCGGTGACTTGGCCGATACCAACGGCGTCGGAGGGACAGTTATCCCGTTGCCGGTGTTCCAAGCCGGCTATCCCAACAACGTCTGGATCCACATTGGCTACCTCACCAATCATGTCACCAGCCCCACCGTGACCTTTACCTATGCCAGCGGGAGTATCGGTGACAACACGGCGGCCGGCGGGCGTTGGTACATGGACGCGGTGTATTTCCAATACTTGGACGCCTGCAATCCCGATGGCGTTCCGGTGGCGCCGCAGGTGGGGGTTGGCGGCCCGTTGGCGCAAGGTTTGACGGTGGTCAATGTGACCGGTGTAAGCGAGGGCGCCACGAACGTAACCGTCTATAGCGATGACAGTTTAATCGGGCAAACCAACTACGCCGCCGGCTTCGCGTCCGGGGCCGTCCCCGTACCCACCAGCCCCCTCGTCAAGGACGCGGTCATTACGGCCGGCCAGATTAAAAATGGCTGCGTCAGCACGGTGCCCAATACAGGGCCGGTGGTGGGTGGCGGCGCCAACCCCAGCATCAAGGTCCTGCTGAGTTGCTATCAAAACCCCGCCAACGCCGGCCCGATCGGGGCGAACGGTTTTCCCCAGGGCATGCCTTATGTGCTCAAGGCCAGTTCGTTCATTGCCTCCTACAACTCCGCTCCGATTCCCGGACAGCAACTCGTCCCCGATGCCTGCTGGCAGACCGTCACCTTCCAGCATGGCGTGGACCCAGCCATTGATATGAACAGCGGCGCGGTCGTCAACGACGTCAACCCCTTCTGTGCGCTGGACGCCTTGATCTTCTCCATCGACGAGTTGGACAGTGGCCCCTATGACATCTACGTGGACCAAATCATGAACGGGGACACCGTGGTTGAAGATTTTGAGAGTTACGAGGAGGGCAGTGCCGCCACGATCATGGCGCCAAACCAATCCGCGACTTTTGCGCCGGCTTCGGTTTATTTGAGCGCCCCCAACGCCGCCACCATCAGTACCGCCCATGCGTATGACGGCACCAAGTCCTGCCGTATCCAGTGGCAATGGGCCAATGCGAGCAATCAACGCTGGGCGCGCGTGATCGCGAACGGCGCCAGCGGCGGCAAGGTCAACCCGCAACTCGACACCCGGCTGCCCATTACGATCCGGTATTTGGTGTTGCCGGTGGGCAGTTCCGCCAGCCATAAATTCAACGGCACGGTCGGGCAGATCACCAATTCCGGTCCGGCATGGCTCGGCGGCACCAACGTCCTGGGCGTCGCCGTCACCGGCCCGGGCCCATACACCTATCAATGGAGCCGGGGCGACGACTGGCTGCCCAATCCCACCACCAACCCCACCTATGTGATAGATAACTACGGCTACGGCATAACCGAAGCGGACAACGGCGTGTACACGGTGGCGGTGAGCGACGGTACCTGCACCGAAATCCGCAGTTACGCCTTCACCGTACAAGACCCGGTGCCGACCATTACCAATCAACCCGTCCATCGCCTGGTCACGGCCGGGTATAGCGGGGTGGTCTTTTCGGTGGGTGCGGACGGGAACGTGCCCCACGGGTATCCGCTGAGCTACCAGTGGTACACGACCAACCAAGAACTCTACGGCCAAAACAGCGCTGAATTGACCATCGCCAACGCCTCCCTGGCCGATGTGGGCGGCTACTATGTGGTGGTGATGAACAGTTACGGCTGGACCACCAGCCAGGTGGCGCAACTGAGCGTCACCCCGGTGGCCGGCGGCACGGGCACGGGATTGCGCGGAGAATACTGGACCGCCAGTTACGCCACCAATCCGTTCAGCGGTCCGGCCACGCTCACCCGCACCGATGCCACGGTTGATTTCAACTGGGACACGGGATCGCCCGACCCGGCCATCTCCCCGGATTACTTCACCGCCCGGTGGTACGGCCAGGTGCAGGCGGTGGGCGACGATACCTACACCTTTTACACCGTCAGCGACGACGGCGTCCGGTTGTGGGTCAACGGCCAGTTGCTGGTCAACCAATGGGTGAACCATGCGCCGTGGACTAACAGCGCCGCACTCGCCCTGTCGGGCGCCACGAAGTATGACGTGTTGATGGAGTATTACGAACACGCCGGCGGCGCGGTGGCCCAGCTTTATTGGTCCACGGCCAGCGGCTCGGTGGCTTATCAGCCGGTGCTGCAATCCCAGTTGTATCCGCTGACCTATGCGCCGCCCACGATTGCCCTGACCGAACCGGCCGACGCCACGGTCGTGACGCTGCCCGCCACCGTGACGTTGAGCGCCACCGTCACTACCAATCTGGCGGCGGAAATCAACGGCGTGCGTTTCCTGGTTAATGGCGACCTCCTGGCCACAGTGAACACGCCGCCCTATACGCACCTCTGGGTGGACCCGCCGGCGGGCCAGTACACCCTCACTGCCCAGGCGATTTACAACCAGTCCAGCTTGGTGGATTCTCCCGCCCGCAGCCTGACCGTCAGCGCGGAAACATCAACGCCGGTGACCCTCGCCGGGCTGACCGGCACCACGCTCAGTTACGCCGGCGGCGCGGGGGCGCAGTTCGTCCTGCTGATGTCGCCGGATCTGGCCGCGCCGATGAACACTTGGACGCGCGTGGCGACGAATGCGGCCACGCCGGGCACCTTCACCATTCCGGTGGGTGCGGAACAACGCGCCTTTTACCGGATCGCCAGCGAATAGCCAGCGGCGGCGAATCAAAACCTCCTCATGCGACCGGGCCCGGCGGGCCCGGTCGTTTTTTTCGGATCAAGGACGCCGCCGCATCCATCCCGGAGTTGTCCCGGACGATTCCCCGGCTGGGTTGTCCCCAATAATGTCCCCAGTCATCTTCCTTAAAACGGATTGACCGGCCGACGGGTTGCCGGGTAAGCTGCTCCCGAACTCGTTTAACCAACATAACGAAAGCTCGAAGTATGAAAAAACAACTGGTTGCACTCATCGCTTTGGCGGCCTTCGGTCTCTCCCCTGTCGCCGTGGCGGATATCGTTTATGTCACCGCGCGTCCCTCCCCGTGTACGAAAACGGCGGACTGTCCGGGACCGAACATGGATGGCACTTACCACGAAAACTTCGTCGGATTTACGCTTGGCGATTACGGCGCGGCCGGCACCGCGTTGGGGCATCCCCCGACAACGGTGTCCCGCTGTTACACTGGCGGCACGCCGATTACGGATCCCGACTTCGGGGTGGATCTAACCCCCACCCTGGGGGTGCCCGGCGGAATTTACCAGATTGATTACAACTTCAACAGTCTGGCCGACAACACGACCGAAGACGTGGTCTTTAACGTGACCTGTACGGACGGCGGCACGTTGTCGTTTACCGAGACGGACGTTTTTCAGCGGTCATTCGGCAAACCGGCCACCCGCTGGAACACCATGGGGTTTTTGACCAACAACCCGGGCAGCGCGACCCCCACCATTCAATTCCGCTATAAAAGCGGCCAGATCAACGCTGGCACGGGAAACCGTATTTTGTTCGATTGCTGGCGGTTCACGTTAGTTGAACCCTGTCTCGCCGTGCCCGTTGTGGAGGTTACCGGTCCCTTGGGCGCCGATTCCGATCAAGTGGTGGTCACCAAGGTGAGTGCAGACGCCACCGCCCTCACGGTTTACCAGGATACCGGCGCTGGGATGACCATGATCGGCACCAAAACTGAAGGCGTCACCGAAGGCGTCAATTCCGTCACGGTAACCGGTTTGGTGAAGGGCGCCAAAGTGGCCGCGACCCAGACCATTGACGGGCAGGAAGGCTGCACGCCTCCGGATGGCATTGGCGTGATCGTGGGCGGCGGCGCCAATCCCCGCATCCGTATCGCCTTCAGTCTCCAGGAAAATCCGACCGCCACCGGACCGGTGGGCGCGAACGGCACCAACGGACGAACCAGCATGATCCATTTTGCCCCCGCCACCAGCCTGTACGGTGGCGCTCCGGGCGACGGCGCGCTGATCATCTACCCCAGCAACGATTGGCAGACCGTGACCATTGATCTCGGACGCCAAGGCATCGGCGAAGCCGCCAATGTGGCCGGAGAACCGGGCCCGGCACCCGATTACAGCGGGTATTCCCCCGGCAACACGGTAGCCGTCCAAGTTTACGCCTACAAGGAATTCGGAGGCAACCGTGTATACTCCCCCGTAGGCGCGGCCTCCCCGGTCGTGACCAGCAACGAGATGTTTACGGTGACTTGGACTTGGGACGCCGTGGAGGGCGCGGATGGTTACCGGCTGCTGCGAAACTGGAACGACAGCGGTTTTACCGGGAGCGTGGATGTTACCGGCGCTACCACGCTACTCGACACCGCCTATTACCCAACCGATTGGCAGGAAGGCGAAATCACCGTCACCCCCACGACCATGCAAACCACACCGACCATGGCGTGGAACCCATCCGTCAGTAACAGCGTGGTGGCCGGCGAGTGGGCAATCTGGGAATCCATCGCCCTCGCCAACGATGACCCCACCGACTGCGGTCCGTATGACATTTACATTGATGACCTGGCCAATGGCGCGAACGGAATCTTCGAGGACTTTGAAAGCCTCGAAGTGGGCACGCCCGCCGGGGCGGTCTTCAATCAGCCGTCGTTTTCCGGGCAAAGCACGGTTTTGCCGGCGCCCAACAGCGCCACCATCACCGACGTGGCCGCGGCCACCGGCAGCAAATCCATCCGGGTGCGCTGGCAGTATCCAGGCAATGGCACCAACCTCTGGGTGCGCTTGAACATGTATAACACCAGCGCCCGGCCCAATCCGCTGGTGAACTTGAACGAGCCGCTTTCGTTCCGGCTGCTCTTGTTGCCGGTGGGCGTCAAGCCCGTGCCGCCGCTCAGCCCGGTCACCATCTCCGGCTTGGACGGCACCAGCCTGAACTACACCGGCGGCGGAGGCAAGGAATTCATCCTCGTCAAATCCGCGGATATCAACGCCGCCATGGACACGTGGACGCCGGTGGCCACCAACAACGCCACGCCGGGATCGTTCACCATCCCGCTCGGCTCGGAAACCCGGGCGTTTTACCGGGTGCAAAGCCGGTAACGGTTGATATCATTCAATCCTCTGAACACAACCGGGCCTGCGGGCCCGGTTTTTTTGGGTTCATCCGGAGGTTCGCGGAAGGGTTGACTCTCCGCGTCCCCGGACGGGAGCCGGTCGGGTTGACCGCCGTTTTTTGCGGAAACGTCACCGGATTTTGGCAAACCCCGGTTTTGACGCGCCACGCCGTCACTCGCGCGTTGACACCCGCCCGGACTTTGTTACAGTGCGCGCCATTTCTGCGGAGCGGCTTCCAACGAAATCTGAGACTGAACCACGATTGATGTGAAACAACAGAGACAGTGTATGGCTAAAAAAACAAAATACGTTTACGCGTTCGGAAACAAGCAGGCCGACGGGAATGGCTCGATGAAGCCTCTGCTCGGCGGAAAAGGCGCGAACCTCGCCGAGATGTCGCGCATCGGGTTGCCCGTGCCTCCGGGCTTCACCATCACCACCGAGGTGTGCACCTATTATTACCAGCACAAGAAATCCTATCCGAAGGAACTGGAGGCCCAGGTCAAGGCGGGCGTGGCCTTCATCGAGAAGATCATGGGCACGAAGTTTGGGGATACCAAGGCAATGCCCCTGCTCGTTTCGGTGCGTTCAGGCGCGCGGGACTCGATGCCCGGCATGATGGACACCATTTTGAATCTCGGCCTCAACGATCAGACGGTACAGGCGCTGGTCAAGGCCACCAACAACGAGCGGTTCGCTTGGGATTGTTACCGCCGCTTTGTGCAAATGTACGGCGACGTCGTGATGGGCGTGCAGAAACGCGCCGATGAGGATCACGAACCGTTTGAAGTCGTCATCCACGGCTACAAGCACGAAAAATATGGCAGCGACATCGAAGACTCGAAGCTCACCGCCGAGGACCAGAAGGAACTGGTGAAGCGCTTCCAAAGGCTGATCAAGGAACGCACCGGCGGCAAGTCCTTCCCGCAGGATCCGTGGAAACAGCTTTGGGGCGCCGCCGGCGCCGTGTTCGGTTCGTGGATGAACGACCGCGCCATTGTGTACCGCCGCAAATATAACATCCCCTCCGAGTGGGGCACGGCGGTCAACGTGCAGGCGATGGTGTACGGCAACACCGGCGAAACCTCCGGTTCCGGAGTCGCCTTCACCCGCAACCCCGCCAATGGCGCGAAAGAGTTTTACGGGGAATTCCTCCTCAACGCCCAGGGCGAAGACGTCGTCGCCGGCGTGCGCACGCCCGAACCGGTTGCGCAACTCGCCCAGGAAATGCCGGCGGCGTACCGGGAACTCGATAAAATCCGCACCATCCTCGAAAAACATTTCAAAGACGTGCAGGACTTCGAGTTCACCATCCAGGACGGCAAGGTCTTCATGCTGCAGACGCGCAACGGGAAACGCACCGCCTTTGCCGCGCTGAAATTCTCCATGGACATGGTCCGGGAAAAACTCATTGACTGGAAGACCGCCATCCGGCGCAACCCCGCCGATCAGCTTGACCAGTTGCTCGCCCCGATCTTCGAGCAAAAAGCCGAAAAGGCGGCGAAGGTCATCGCCACGGGCTTGCCCGCCGGTCCCGGGGCCGCTTCCGGCAAGATGTATCTCAACGCCGACCGCGCGGACGCCGCGGCGGCAAAAGGGGAAAAAGTGCTCCTCGTCCGCAACGAAACCACGCCCGAAGACCTCCGCGGCATGATCGCCTCCGAAGGCATCCTGACCGCCAAGGGCGGCGTCAGTTCTCATGCGGCGCTGGTCGCCCGGCAAATGGGCAAAGTCTGCATCTGCGGCGCGGACGCGCTGCAACTCGATTACGAAGCCCGGACTTTGACCGTGAACGGGCAGACGTGGAAAGAAGGGGATTACCTCTCCATTAACGGCACGGCGGGCAACGTTTATGCCGGCCAGATTCCCACGGCGGCATCCGAGATTGTCCAGGTGCTCGTCGAAAAATCGCTCGACGGGAAAAAGAGCGAAACCTTCAAGATGTACAAAACGCTCATGGACTGGTGCGCGAAAGTCACCCGGCTCCAGGTGCGCACCAATGCCGACACGCCCGAGCAAACAGAAAACGCGCTCGCGTTCGGGGCCACGGGCATCGGCCTCACCCGCACCGAGCACATGTTCTTCGAGGGCGACCGCATTGACGCCATGCGCGAGATGATCCTCGCCGAAAGCAAAGAAGACCGGGAAAAGGCGCTCGCCAAACTTCTGCCCTACCAGAAGGAAGATTTCGTCGGCATCTTCAAGGCGCTGAAAGGCTATCCGGCGACCATCCGTTTTCTGGATCCGCCGTTGCACGAGTTCCTCCCCCATGAGGAAGCCGCGCAAAAGGACATGGCCCAAAAGATGGGCGTGCCGGTTGCGAAAATTAAACAGCGCGTGCAGGAACTCCACGAGTTCAATCCTATGCTCGGCTTCCGTGGTTGCCGGTTGGGCGTGGTCTATCCGGAAATCTCCGCGATGCAGGCCCGCGCCGTCTTTGAAGCGGCCGCTGAAGTGCAGAAAAAGGGCATCAAGGTGAAGCCCGAAATCATGATCCCGCTGGTCGGTTTCAAGAAAGAACTCGATCTGCAGGTGGAGGTCGTGCATCGCGTGGCCAAGGAAGTCATGGCGGAGAAGAAGGTGAAGTTGAACTACCTTGTCGGCACGATGATTGAAGTGCCGCGCGGCGCGCTCACGGCGGATGAAATCGCGGAGACGGCGGAGTTCTTCAGCTTCGGCACAAACGACCTCACGCAAACCTGCCTGGGGATGAGCCGCGACGACTCCGGCACCTTCATTCCGGAGTACACCGAGGCCGAGATCATCAAGCAGAATCCGTTTGCCACGGTGGACCAGACCGGCGTCGGCCAGTTGATGAAGATCGCGGTGGAACGCGGCAACGCCACCCGGCCGGGCATCAAGCTGGGCATCTGCGGCGAACACGGCGGCGATCCCGACTCGGTGAAGTTCTGTCACCGGATCGGTTTGGACTACGTGAGCTGCTCGCCCTTCCGCGTGCCGGTGGCGCGTCTCGCCGCCGCGCAAGCCGCCTTGGAGGACGAAGCCCAAAAGCCGGTCAAAAAGGCCGCCAAAAAGGCGCGGAAGAAGTAACGGCGGAACCGCAATCGCGAACGCGAGTTCGCAGACTTAACACACGACCGCCCCGGGAAACCGGGGCGGTTTTTTGTGGTTATCCCAGATGTATCTGCGCGTTGGCACCCGCCGTTGGTCACGAACCAAAAAAGCGCCAGAGCCGGCTACGCAGGGCGGGAAACCACACTCGCCAGGCGCGCGGGCAAATCCTGAGCTGTATGCTCCAGGGTGATCACGGTCAGCGTTCGTCCATCCCACCTATAAAAAAGGGCGAACACGGAAAAGCCGGGTACCGAAACCCGCAAGATGTCCGCCAATTCGGGCGCTTCAAATCCGGCGGGATGACCTCGTCGGGGGTTTTTCAGTAATTGCGCCACCAAGGCTTGAACGGCCCGAACAAATTTGATGGCGACTTGTGGGTGCCCGTCGCTGATGCCAATCCGGTCGCGATAATGACGGACGCGCCGGTAAAACGCCGGATGAACCTGGAGCTGGTTAGCGCCCATTGGCGATGGCGGTCATCGTCCGGTCAAACTGCTGGGGGCTCGTTATTTCCGCCCGTTCCGTCAGCGCCTCGCGGATGCGTTCCTCCAGCCATAACGGAGGCGGCTGGAAGCGGGCGACGAACTGCGGCAAACCGATGCGCAACGCCTGCCGAATCACGTCGGCCTTGCATAGTTCCGAAACATCCATGGCTTCGGTGATTTGCGCGTCCAGGGCGTCGCTGATTTCCATTTTAGGCAGCGTTCTCATTGAAGTCATTTTAGCGTCAATTCGACTTTAGACAAGGGGGAACGAGCGGGAAATCCGGTCCGGCAAAATCATGTCGCGTTGCGCAGCCACCGACACCAAAAGTTGCCAAGATGCTGACACGCTTTGCCGGAATGGGTGCGTCTTGGGCTGTGCCGGTCGGGTAGTGGCAGCAACAGCGGTTTCATCCGCGGGAGGCGTTACTCGTAACGCAACGCTTCAATGGGATCGAGTCGCGCGGCTTTGAAGGCGGGAAATAATCCGGCGATGATCCCCACCGCCGCGCTGAAGGCCACGGCAATCATCATCGCCAAAGGCGTGATGACCGGGGCGTTGGCCGTGGGGGTGATATGTTCCAGGACCCGCACAAAGCCAAACGACGCCGCCACACCGAGCGCCGCGCCCAACAAGGCCAGCACCACACTTTCAATGAGCATCTGGGTGAACACCGCCAATCCGGTGGCGCCCACCGCCTTGCAGATGCCAATCTGCCGGATGCGTTCGTTGATGCTGGCGAGCATGATGTTCATGATGCCAATGCCGCCCACCAACAGGCTGATGGCCGCGATGATCCCGCCGCTCAGGCGGGCGTTGCGAATCTGCTGGTTGATGGTGTCCAACTGATTCTCCTGGGTGCGGAAACTGAAATCCTCAATGCCGTGGTGCGTGATCATCAGGACATTGCGGGCCTGCTGAAGCGCCGTTTCCAATTGATCGAGATCGGCGACCTTCACGTCTATGTCCGTGAGCCGCGGATCCGGAATGCCGCCGCTGTCGTCGGAGGCGCGGAAACGCAGCCAGGCGGTGTTCAATGGGATGTAAATCGTCTGGTTTTTGCGGGCGAACGCCCAGTTGCCGCGGCCAAATCCCCGGGCCCGCGCCGGGCCCGCCACCGTGGGTTGGGGTTGTTTCGCGGCCTGCTCGCGGCGTTTTCGTTCCTGTTCCCCTTCGTAATGTTCAAGCAACCCCACGATGGTGAATGGTTGGTCGTTGATGAAAATGATCTCCCCCAGCGGCACAATGGTCCGGCCCGTCCGTTCCGGGTCGCCAAATAAATCGTTGCGGATGCCGGTGCCGATGACGCAAACGGCGTTTGCGCGCTCCTCATCCAAGGCGGTAAAAAACCGGCCATGCTGGACGGTGTGCAGATTCATCTCGAGCACCGCCGGCAGGACGCCCACACATTCGGAAGGCCGGCTGGTGCGGTCGCCGCGCGACAGAATGACGTTCTTGACCGCCATCTCGGGCGAGACCACCCGCAGCAGGGGCGCGCTCTGTTGCAAGGCGAGCACATCCGTCATGGTGCGGCCCGGCGCCTGGTCGGCCAGGTGTTCCTGATCCGTGGGCACTTCCTGCTGGGAGAGCAACACCTTGTCCGCGCCACCCATCGCAACCATCGTTTCCTTCATGCCATTTTCCATGCCCTTGATGATGGCCGTCATCCCCACCAGACTGGCGACGCCGAGGATGATGCCCAGCATGGTCAGCAGGGAGCGGAACTTGTGCGCCCAGACTTCCTTGAGGCCGGCAATGATGGTGGGCAACAGGCTCATGGCATCAGAAAACGCCATCCGCCGGACCGACGTGCGAATGGATTCATCACGGAGCAACGACTGGGCGTTCCCTTACTCATAACGCAGGGCTTGAATGGGATTGAGCCGCGCGGCTTTCACGGCGGGAACGATGCCGGCCAGAACACCCACCATCACACTGAAACTGAAGGCCACCACCAACGACAGCGGCGTAACCAGCGGGGCGTTATCTGTGGGCGACAGATGCCCCAGAAATTGCACGAGGCCAAAGGACGCAATCAGTCCCGCCACACCTCCGAAAACCGCAATCACCACCGATTCCGCAAGAATCTGGATGAAAATGTCGCGGGTGGAAGCACCGACGGATTTGCGGATGCCGATCTCGCGGACGCGCTCGGAAATGCTGGCCAGCATGATGTTCATGATGCCGATGCCGCCCACCAACAGGGCAATTCCGGCGATCAATCCGCCGCTGAGCCGGGCATTGCGCACGAAAATCTGAATCTGCTCCGCCCATTCTTCCTGGGTGCGAAAGGTAAAATCTTCGATGCCGCGATGCGTGCTCATGAGCACGTTGCGGATCTGCTGCAAGGCCTGGGGCAGTTGCTCCACACTGGCGACCTTCAGTTCCAGGTTGGACAGCCGGGGATCCCCCGTCGCCCCGCCCGCGCCGCCGACCGGTTGAAAGCCGGGACCGTAACTGGTGACGTTGATGCCGCTGCGGAACTTCATCCACACGGTGTTGAGCGGCAGGTAGATCGTGGCGTTTTTCAGGCGAAACGCGAAACTCCCCGGCGCGCGCCGGGCAAATCCGCGATTTCGCGCCACCCCACCCGAAACGGCCGGCGTTTTCGCCGCTTGTTGCGCGGTAAATTCACGGAGCTTGCGTTCCTGTTCGCTCTCGTAATGTTGAAACATGCCGATGATCGTGAACGGCACACCGTTCAGATAAATCGTCTCCCCCAACGGAAGAATTTCGTGACCGACCTGATCCGGCGCGCCCCACAATTCATCGCGCGTGGCCGTGCCAATGACGCACACGTTGCGGGCCATCTCATCGTCGAGTTCATTGAACATGCGCCCGTGCGCGATGACGTGCTCAAACATGTCCAGTGCCGAAGGCCAGACGCCGCTGCACAACCACGGGCGAAACGTGCGGCCGTTGGCGGATGCGGTGGCGGACAGGCGCATTTCCGGAGAATGCCGGGTAATCAGCGACGCGTTGTGTTGCAGGGCAAACACGTCGTTGAGAGTGATGCCTACTGCCTGGTCGGCGAGATGCTCCTGATCGGGCGGCAGGTCGGCCGATTCCACCCGCACTTTTTCCAACCCGCCAATGGCCACCAAGGATTCCTTCGCCCCCTTTTCCATGCCGGCCACGAGCGCGGACATGGCCACGAGACTGGCCACGCCCAAAATGATTCCCAGCATCGTCAACGCCGACCGGAATTTATGCGCCCAGATCTCGCGCAGGCCGGCCATCAAGGTGGGACTCCACGGCGCCGCGGCCTGCCGCCACATATCCGACGAGGGGGGGAACGGTCCGGCGCTCATGGCTTCGATTCCAGCGGCGGAGCGGACACCGCTTCGTTCGCCCGGTCCAGACCCGCTAGGGTGGCGTCCACTTTCTCCGCAATCTTGCCATCGCGAATCTCGATGCGCCGCGGCGTAACGGCGGCGATCTCGGGATCATGCGTGACCAGCACGATGGTGCGCCCCGCCGTGCTCAGACGACGGAACAATCCCAGAATCGTTTCGCCCGTGTGCGAATCCAGATTCCCCGTCGGCTCATCGGCAAACACCAGGCGCGGATCGTTTACCAGCGCCCGGGCAATCGCGGCGCGCTGTTGCTGGCCGCCGCTCAACTGACTGGGCCGGTGCCGGGCGCGATTGGCCATGTCCACGCTCTCGAGCGCGGCCATGGCGCGCTGCCGTCGTTCCCGCCCAGAGATGCCGCTGTAAATCATCGGCAATTCCACATTTTGCAGCACATTCAACTTGGGGAGCAGATTAAAGAACTGAAATACAAAGCCGATTTTCCGATTGCGAATGGCCGCCAATTGCCGCGCCGACGCGCCCTGAATCATCATCCCGTCCAGCTTGATCGTCCCCTGCGTGGGCGTGTCCAAGCAACCCAGGATGTGCATGAGCGTGGATTTGCCGCTGCCGGACGGACCGATGATGGAAATAAATTCTCCCTCTTCAATGTCGAGTGTTACCTCGTCCAGCGCGCGGATGGTTTCCCCGCCTAGGTGGTAAATTTTGCTGACTTGGCGGAGTTCAACGAGGGCCATAAGCGGTGTCTGCGAGACGTTGACCGGTGCGACTCAATGAGCTTTGCCCCCGCCTGATTTGCCGCTGCCAGCGGGACGGGCCCCCGCCGGATTGGTTCCCGCCACCCCCTTCTGGATTGCCATCGCGCGCTCTTTCTTTTCCAACTCTTCCTTGGGCAACTCCAGCAATACCTCCTCGCCGGCAGTCAGACCGTCCTGAATCTCGGCAAAGAAAAAATCGGCCACGCCCACCTTCACGTTGCGTTTCTCGTATTGGCCGCCGTGGCGCACATACACGAAACGCTCAAACTCGCCGGTTTCAGGATCGCGTTCGGTAAACACCGCCGCCAGCGGCACGGCCCGCACGTTGGCGGCGGAGGCCACCGGAATCCGGATGTTCGCGGTCATGCCCGGACGCACGCGTGGATCCACGTTCTGCAGCAGAATACGCGCGGCAAAGCCCTTGATGTTGTTGCGGATGGTTGCCTGCGGCGCAATGCGCTCGACGACGCCCGTGACCCGCAATCCGGTGACCGCCTCCAGGGAAACGTCCACCGTCTGGTTCACTTTCAGCCGCGGCACGTCCGCCTGATTCACATGGGCGTTGATGACCATCGAAGTCAGATCGGCGATGCTCAGCACTTCCGTTCCTCCGCTCACGCCGCCCGAACCGGACACCGCCTGCCCGATGGAAACCGGGCGCGTCAACACCGTGCAATCAAACGGGGCCCGCACCTCGGTTTTGGTGAGACGCTCCTCAATGATGGCCAGCTCTTTTTGGGACCGGTCCAACGAGTTCTGGGCCAGTTCAAAAGCGGTGCGCGTGTCGTCGTACAGCTCTTGTGAGATCAACTTGTCGGCCAGCAACTGCTCCGCGCGCTGATGATCGCGCTCGGCTTTTTCGAGTTCCAGTCGGGCGCGGGTAATGGCGGTCAGGCTCGAGGCGCGTTGTTGTTGCAACTCCCGGTCATCCAGCTTGAACAGCAAAGCGTCTTTCTTGACGAAATCACCGAGGTCCACCGGCAATTCCTCGACTTTGCCGTTGATTTCCGGGCGGACGGACACTTGTTCCGCGGGGCTGATCTCGCCCGCCGCATTGACCGCAAAACTGATGTTGGTCTGGATCACCATGGCCGTGGTCGGGCGCGCGGGCGCGCCGCCGGCCGCCTGGGTCGCCGATGTTTTTTTCCAAAGCCAGTAACCGCCCCCCCCTAGGACGGCAATGATAAGAACCGCAATGACACTTTTCATTCTGTACGCGGGCTCAAACTAACGATCCGTGCGGCCCGGCGCAAAAGGAATCAGCCGTGGACAACAACCGACATCGTAAAATCCGAAAGGCATCTGCCAGTCAACCGGACGTTACGCCGATCGGGTGCGCCGACCTCCGCGGTTTCGCTTCAGCAGCGAACGCAGCCGGGCCAGGTTTTCCACGTCTTCGTGGAGATCCGGCGACTTGGGCGTTTCCAAACAACCCGGATGCCGGGCAAAACGCGCATCGTTGACGATGTGCCGAAAACCCGCGAGTCCGAGGTGACCGCGGCCGATGTGTTCGTGCCGGTCCACCCGCGAGCCCAGGGCGGTTTTTGAATCGTTGAGGTGGAACGCCAGGATTTCCGGCAAGCCAACCAGCGTTTCAATCTCGCGAATGGCTGCGTTCCAGCCGTGCGGGGTGCGGATGTCGTATCCGCCAGCCAGGAAATGGGCGGTGTCCAAACAAATCCCCAAGCGCTCGGGGTGTTGAACTTGGTCGTATATCTCCGCGAGATGCGCCAGTTGCCACCCGAGGCAAGTCCCCTGCCCCGCCGTGTTTTCCAAGGCAATGCGGACGGGTGAGGTCTTGGTGGCCGCGATGACTTCGTTTAACCCCGCCGCCACCTGACGAATGCCGGCGGCTTCCCCACGTCCCAAGTGCGCGCCGGGATGCAACACCAGGAAGGGCAACTCAAGCTCAGTGGCGAGTTGGATTTCTTGAACCAGGGATTGAACGGACTTGTCCCGGTTGGCCGACGCGGGTGCGGCCAGATTGATGAGATAACCCGCGTGACCAAAGATACAGGCCAGACGACTGGCATCGCGCTCCCGCGCATACTGCGCCAACGCCTCGGGTGGGTACGGTTTGCCGAACCATTGCATGTTGTTTTTGACGAACAACTGCACCACCTCGCAGCCAATGCGCCGTCCGCGTTCCAGCGCCCGGGCCACACCGCCGCTCGTGGACATGTGCGCACCGAAGAGCATGAAAAACTGGATGCGCCGCCAGTACCCGCTCAGAGCGTCTCGGGATGCCCCAGAAGATGGGCCACCCGCATGAGCAGACGCCCCGCCGCCCCGCCATCCAACACACGGTGGTCGAAGCTCAGGGTAAGGTTCGCCTCGACGATGGGCACAAAGGCGTGTTTCTCCACGCTCCAATGGGGCATCCGCCGTCCGGCGCCCATGCCCAGGACCAGCGTTTGTTCGGGCAACGGAATCGGCGTGGCCCAAGTGAGGCCGAACGTGCCAAAATTGGTCACGGTGGCAATACTGCCGCCGGTGGCGTCGGGAGGGAGCCGACATTCCCGCGCTCGGCCCACCAGCTCGTTGTATTGCGGGATGAGTTCGCGGAGCGTCAACCGGTCCGCATTGCGGATCACCGGGACCAACACGCCATCCTCGACCTCCACCGCGCACCCGATGTCAATGGCCCGGGGATGAACAATTTTGTTGCCGATCAACCGGCCGGCGGGCGCGCTGTTTTCCGCCAGCGCCACCGCCAAGGCCCGCAGTCCGTAAAGCGCCGGCCCGGCTTTGGGATGGGTACGCTTGCGATGCGCGAGGATCGGGTCCAGACAGAACGGCAATCCCACCGAGGCCAATGGCCGCGTCCAACTGCGACGCATGGCGTCCGCCACGCTCACGCGCATGGGCGAGGCTTGGGAAAGGCGCTGCTGTTCGAGATTTTGCAGGAAACGCTCAAAATCCTGAATGGTGACGCGACCCGCGGCGCCGCTGCCCGCCACCCCCGCCAGATCCGCCGCGTGCAGTCCCAGTTCGTTCATGCGCGCTTTCATGCGCGGCGACATGTAACTGGCGCCGGCCGCGTTGGCCGGCACCGGCAACCCGCGCACTGTGGGCTGCACCCCGGTGGTTGGCCGGGAACTGGGCGACAGTGCCGGCGGATCCGTGGTCTCACTTTCCGCGGCGGGTTTGGCCGGCGGCGTGGCGTCCAATCCCGCGCGGGCGGCATCCTCGGGTGTGACCTCCAAATAACCGAGCACCGCACCCACCGGATAGCTGTCTCCCACGCGGGCAAGGAACTGCTGCACCTGTCCGCGACAGGGCGAGGTGACGTTCATGTTGGCCTTGTTGGTCTCCACTTCGACAATGTCCTGATCTGCCTGAACGGTTTCGCCCTCGCGCACGAGGTATTGCACCACGATGGCTTCGGCGATGGATTCGCCAAGTTGCGGCATGATAATGGGAATCTGAGGCATGGCTGAAAGGGGTTCAGGAGCGGAGCAACGTGCGGGCGGCGGCGGCGATGCTGCGGGCTGTGGGCCGGTGCGCCGCCCAGAGATTGGGATGAAACGGCACGGGGGTATCCTTGGCGTTCAGGCGCTGCGGCGGCGCGTCCAACAAATCAAAACCCTCGCTGACCACGCGGGCGATGACTTCCGCTGTCACCCCTCCCCACGGCCAGGATTCCCCCACGCAGAGCAGCCGACCCGTACGCGCCACGGAGGCCATGACGGTGTCGGTGTCGAGAGGTTTTACCGAACGCAAATCCACCACTTCAATCTCCCAGCCTTCGAGGCACAATTCCTGGGCCACCGCCAGGGCTTCATGCACCATGGCGCTGTAGGTGACAATCGTCAGGTCGCGGCCCTCGCGCGCCAACCGCGCCTTGCCCAACGGCAGCGCCTCGTTGGGCAGCGCCTCGGCTTTCAAGTGATAATAGAGTAGTTTGTGTTCGCAGAAAATCACCGGATCTTCCAGCGCCACCGCTGCCAACAACAAGCTGTACGCGTCCTCGACCGTCGCCGGGGTCAGCACCACCAAGCCGGGGTAATGCGCGTAAACGGCTTCCATGTTTTGACTGTGAAACGGACCGCTCCCGGAAGTGCCGCCGCCGGGCAGCCGGATGACGATAGGACAGGGCACTTGCGTACGCCAAAACAAGGTGGCGGCTTGATTCACGATTTGGTTGAACCCCGCTGTGGAAAAATCGGCGAACTGCATTTCGATGATCGGCCGCAGGCCTTCGATCGCCGCGCCCACCGCCAGGCCCATCATGGCATCCTCGCTGATGGGTGCATCCAGCACGCGCCCGGGAAATTCGGCGATGAGGTTTTTCGTGGCCTTGAAAGCGCCGCCAAACGCGCCAACGTCCTGACCATAAATAAACACCCGGGGATCCTCCGCCAAAGCGCGGGCCTGAGCCGCGCGAATGGCCTCAAGGTAGGTAACGCTCATGGCTGCGGGGCGCCCGGCGCCCGGGAATCAACCGGATTTGCGGAGGCAGAAACCTCGACCAGATGGGCAGTTTGAATTGCCCGCCAGTCTTCCTGGAAGGGATCCGGCGCCGGTTCGCGTTGCACCCGGGCGATGACCCGCTCCACTTTCTCCATCGTTTCGGTCCGCCACGCCTCCAGCTCCGCCGCATTGACCGCTTGCTCCTGCATCATCTGTTCCTCGGCCACGTGCAGACAATCGCGGCCCAGCGCCGACGTTTTGAACTCGGGCGCAATGTAACCTGCGTCATCATGTTCGCCGTGGCCGCACAGACGTAACAACCGGGCGACGACCATCTGAGGTCCTCCGCCCTCACGGGCGCGGGCGACCACGGCGGGAAGCACCCGCAAACATTCCATGAAATCGGTGCCGTCAATTGTATGACAAGTGACCCCGTAACCCGCCGCTTTATCCGCCAGATCGCGACAGGCGAATTGCCGGTGGTTGGGGGTGGAATAGGCGTATTGGTTGTTGGCAATAAGGAGCACCAACGGCAGCCGCTCCACGGCGGCTTGATTGAGGCCCTCGTGGAATGACCCCGTCGAGGTGGCCCCATCGCCCACGCTGGCCAGCCCAACCACATCGGGAATCCCCTTCATCCGGCGGGCAAACAACACCCCGTTGACCACGGAAATCATGGCGCCCAAGTGACTGATCATGGGCAGGTATCCTTCGCGCGGATAGCCGCGGTGGACGTTGCCATCCCGACCGCGCATCGGCCCCAACCGGGAACCGAGATACGTGCGCACGGCATCAATCAGTGGTTCCCCAAAGGCGAGCCGTCCCGCACCATCGCGAATCAACGGCGCAAACACATCGCTTTTGCGTAACGCGAGCCCTGCCGCCACACTCAAGGCTTCCTGGCCGCGCCCCAGAAAAACGCCGCCGTGAATCTTGCCGGCACGATAAAGGCTGGCGATTTTCTCCTCCGCAACCCGCGCGAGCAGCATGAAACGGTATGCCCGGCGACAGAAATCGCGAAAGGAGACATCCGCCGGCATTACGGCCACGCTACTTGCTGTCTGCACCATGCCCTGAGTTTATCGGGGGCAACGGCGGAGGCGCAACGATTCTTTCGCGCCCCGACGGTACCCGGCGTTGCCGCCGGCATCCCGACCGACTTTTGCATTGAAAAAAGCCCAAGGGGCGTCCCTTCTCGGCAGCGTTTCCGAGTGTCCCAGCGACAACCGGCCCGCCTTCCGCCGTCAATTCAAGGGCGTCCCCAAGAAAACGAAGCGTGGCGGGCAACTTTTTAATCAATTTTTCGCGGGAATCCATGCTTGACGGCCAACCCCGGTTTGACTAGCCTTTTCGCAGAGCGGTCAATAAATGCTGGAAACCCAGCGTGTGTGAGTCGGAAGAGTCGCCTCTCCGACTTTTTTGTTCCCCGGAAGGGAGACCGCCGAAAATGTTATGAATCCGGATCTTATTGCCGTATTGGAATTTTGGGAACGCGAAAAAGGCATCAGCCGCGACAAAGTGTTGACGGCGGTGCAGGAGTCGTTGCTGGCCGCCGCCAAGCGGGCTGTCGGCCCGGCCCGGGAACTGCGCGTGGAAATTGACCCCAAGACCGCCGAGATCCGCGCTTTCGCCAAACTCATGGTCTCCGAAAAAGCCATTTCGAAACACGACCAGATTTCCGTTTTTGACGCCCGCCAGATCAAAGCCGACGCCCAGGTGGGCGAGGAAATTGAGGTGGAAGTCACGCCCACCGGGTTTGGTCGCATTGCTGCCCAACACGCCAAACAAACCATCATGACCCAGATCCGGCGCGCGGAGAAAGAATTGATCTTCGCCGAATTCAAAGATCGGGTGGGCGACATCGTCAGCGGCACGGTGCGCCGTTTCGAACGCTCGGACGTCCTAGTGGACTTGGGCAAATACGAGGCCCTGCTGCCCAATCGCGAACGGGTGCCGACCGAAGAATACCAAGTGGGCGAACGCCTGCGTTGTTTCGTGAAAGCCGTGGAACAGGGCCCCCACGGCCCGGAGATCATTCTCTCCCGCGCGGACCCGCGCTTTGTCATCAAGCTGTTTCAACTGGAAGTATCGGAAATCAACGACGGCACGATCGAAATCAAGGGCATTGCCCGCGAGCCCGGGTTCCGCACCAAACTGGCGGTCTATACCCGCGATGAAAAAGTGGATCCGGTCGGCGCGTGCGTCGGGTTGCGCGGACAGCGGGTCAAGAACATCGTCCGCGAACTCAACAACGAAAAAGTGGACATCATCCGCTGGGACGCCAACATCCGGCAATACGTCACCAACGCCCTGTCCCCGGCCAAATTGAAATCCTTTGAGGTGGATGAAGCGGCGCGGCGCATTCACATTCTCACCAGTGAAGATCAATTATCCCTCGCCATCGGCAAACGCGGCCAGAACGCGCGACTGGCCTCGAAATTAACCGGCTGGCAGGTGGACATCGAGGCGGAGGTCGTGGTCACCAAAGGGTTCGAGGAAAAAGTGGCCGAGGCCGTGGAAACCCTGGCCGCCATTCCGGGCATCACTGCGGAACAAGCTGAAGTGCTCGTGCGGCATGGGTTAACCCGCTTGGAAGATTTATTGCAGGCGGATGATGACGACTTGAGTGAGATTCCGGAAATTGGCGACCAAGCCACCGCCATTCTCCAGGCGGCCCGCGCCGAAGCCGCGCGGCGCACCATTCCCTTGGGGGAAGATTCCGCCGTCGGTGAACATTAAAATGATTGGCACGCGGTCCGCGCATTTGCTAGCGTCCCCCCATGAAAGCCGCGCGGCAACATCTGGCTGACGCAGTGGATAAACTATGCCCGTTCGCATTTACGATATCGCAAAGAGACTTGGCCTGCAGAACAAGGAAGTTCTGAGCGCGGCCAAGGATATGGGCATTACTGCCGCCAGAGTCGCCAGCAGCACCCTCGATAAAATCACCGCGGAATACTTCGAAGACGAACTCCGCAAAATTTTCGCCGACCGCATCGCCGCCGCGAGTCCGCCTGCTCCACCCGCCGCCGAACCCGCGACGGCTGAACCGCCGGCGGCACCTCCCGCGCCGCTCCCGGCCACGCCCATTAGCACCGAACCGCCACCCGCCATTCCGGCGCCAGCCGTCGAAGTGGTGCCGGCCGTTGAAGTGGCACCGCCTCCGCCCGGGCCGGAGGTCTCAGAACCCGCGGTAACACCGATTCTTGAAGTCGCCGCCGCCGCTCCGGTTGTTGAGCCCCCGTCCGAAGTATCGCCAACCCCGGCCATCGAACCAGTGGCGCCAACCACGATGGTGGCCGAACCAGCCGTGCCGGCAGAGGCGGCCGAATCCGCCGCGCCCGTGGCGCCACCGCCGATCCCGCCAGTGCCGGCAACCCCGCCCCCGCCGCCGACTCCCGGATTGGGCGATCGGGTGGGATTCATTGATCTGCCCAAGCGGCCAACACCGCGGGCGAAGGAAAAATCCGCCGGACGGACCACTCCCGGTCGCAGTGGCGTCGCCCGCCCCGAAGCGGGCCGCGGGCGGGTGGAAACCCGGGGAGAAAGCCGCGTTGCGTCGCTGCCCGCCCGCCCCGGCGCTCCGGCCGGGCGCAATCAAGTCGCGCGTCCCGAACCAAAACCCGCCGCGCCCGCAACGCCCAAATGGGTGGCGCCGACCACCGGCGAAATAATCACGCTCAAGCCGCCGATCGCCGTTCGGGCCCTGGCCGAAAAGCTCAACCAAAAACCGTTCAAGATCATCGCCGACCTCATGGAATTGGGCGTGTTTGCCAACGTCAACCAGACGATGGACGAAACCACGGCCAAACGGGTGTGCGCGAAATACGGTTACCGATTTGAACTGGAAAAACGGGATCGCGGACAGGCGCTGGTGGTGACGCGCCGGACCGAGGACGTGGATGTCGAAGACAAGCCGGAGGACCTGAAACCGCGCGCCCCCGTGGTCACCATCATGGGGCATGTGGACCACGGCAAGACCACCCTGCTCGACAGCATCCGCAAATCGAACGTGGTGGCCGGCGAATCCGGCGGCATCACCCAGCACATTGGCGCCTACACGATTTCCTTCCCCCATCCGGAACGCAAAAAAGAACTGGCACAAATCACGTTCCTCGATACACCGGGGCATGCCGCCTTCAGCGCGATGCGCGCCCGGGGAGCGAACGTCACAGACATCGTCGTGCTGGTGGTGGCGGCCAACGATGGTGTCATGCCGCAAACTCTGGAAGCCTTGAACCACGCCAAGGCCGCCCAGGTGCCGATCATTGTGGCCGTCAACAAAGTGGATCACCCGGCCGCCAACGCGCTGAAAGTCCGCCAACAACTTCAGGACCGCGGGTTGGTGCCGGACGACTGGGGTGGGGACTCGATTTTCGTGGATTGCTCCGCCCTCACCAAACAGGGGGTGGACAAGCTGCTCGACATGATCCTGCTGCAGGCGGACCTGTTGGAATTGAAGGCAAATCCCAACCGCGCGGCGCAGGGCAACGTCATTGAATCCGGCCGGGAACCGGGCGGCACAACCGTCACCGTTCTGGTGCGTAAAGGCACGCTCCGGGTGGGCGACGCCGTCATTTGCGGACCGTGCCACGGCAAAGTGCGGGCGTTGGTCAATGAAGAGGGCAAGCGGCTCAAGGAAGCCGGTCCTTCCGTGGCGGTTAAAATGCTTGGCTTGAACGGCGTGCCCGAGGCCGGCTCGGAGTTCAACGTCATGAAGGACGAAAAAGCCGCCCGGGCTCTGGCGGAACAACGTCAGATGGAAGCGCGGGCCCAGGCTTTGGAAGCCAAGAAAGCCGGCGTCACCCTCGAAACCCTCTTTGACACGCTGGACGCCCAGCACAGCAAAGTCCTCAAACTGGTGGTCAAGACGGACACCCAGGGATCGGAGGAAGCCATTGTGGACGCGCTGAAGAAAATCGAGTCCGACAAGGTATCGCTCGAAGTCATTCACAGCGCCGTGGGCACCATCAACGAATCCGATGTTTCGCTGGCCTCGGCGTCCCACGCGGTGATTCTCGGGTTCCACACCCGCATTGACACCGGCGTGGGGGAAGCCGCCAAACGGGAAGGGGTGCAAATCAAGTTGTACACCATCATTTACGAACTGATTGACGAGGTGAAAGAAGCCATGGCGGGCCTGCTGGAACCCATCGTGCGCGAGATCGTCACCGGTGCGGCGGAAGTCAAACAAATCTTCCAACTGTCCAAGGGCGCGCCCGTGGCCGGCTGCGCCGTCAACAATGGCCGCATTGTCCGCGGCAAGATTCGCGTCCGTCGGCGCAAGGAGTTGATTTACGAAGGAGTGACCCAGTCCCTGCGCCGGTTTCAAGACGAGGTCAACGAAGTCCGGGCCGGCATGGAATGCGGTATTCGGATCGAGGGCTTCGGCGATTTTCAGGTGGGCGATGTGCTCGAATGTTACCTCGTGGAGAAAGTCGCCCAGAAACTCTGAGGCGGCAGTCTGACGGCCCGGGGACCGGTTTTAATCATGCAGGATTGATCCAAGATGCCTTCCCATCGAATCCAGCGCGTGCGCGAACTGCTCAAGCGGGAGATCGGCAACGTCATCCGTCGCGAAATCCCGGCGGAGGAGGCGGGTCTGGTCTCGGTCAATGACGTGGACGTGGCGGGCGATCTGCGTTCGGCGCTGGTGTTCATCAGTATCTTGGGCGGACCGGATCAACAGAAGCGCGGCATCGCGTTGCTTGAAGAAAACCGGGGGCGCATCCAACACCTGGTCGCGCGCTCGGTGGTGCTCAAATACTTTCCCACACTGAAATTTGTCCTGGACGATTCGGTGGTCCGCGGGAATCGCGTCCTGCAGATCATCGAAGAATTGGAACGCGCCCAGCCGTCGCCCGCGGAGTGATGCCGGTGAAATCGCACCCCAAGATCATTCAGCGGATTCTCGAAGTGCTGCGCGGCAGCCAGAGCGTCTGCGTGGTCGGCCATGTGCGGCCGGACGGGGATTGCATCGGTTCGCAACTGGCCTTGACGCTGGCCTTGCGGGCTGAAGGCCGGCGGGTCACCTGTTGGAACGAGGATGTCGTGCCGCAGAAATACCGGTTTCTGGATCCCGAAGGCCTGATCCAACCACCCCGGGCCGGCCAGCGTTTTGATTGTGTTGTCGCCGCCGATGCCGCCAGTTTCGAGCGGCTGGGCCGCGCCGGCGAATGCCTGGGCGAACGCCAGACCTTGATCAACATTGATCATCATCCCTGCAACACCCGGTTTGGCGACATCAACTGGGTGGCCGCCAACCAACCTTCCACCGGAGAATTGATCTATCGTCTGCTTCGCGCCGCCCGCTGGCCCATCACCCCGCGCATTGCCGATTGCCTGTTCACGGCCATCTCCACGGACACCGGTTCGTTCCAATACCCCTCCACGCGGCCTTCCACCTATCACGTGGCCGGGGAACTGGTCGCCCGCGGCGCCAATCTGACCCAGATTTGCCACGAGGTGTATCAATCATTTCCCCTGCCCCGCGCGCGTTTGCTGAAGCGGTTGTACAGCCGCTTCCGGCTCACCGATAAAAACCGCATCGCCTATTGCTGGTTGAACAAAGCCGACTTCGCGCGCACCGGCGCGGACAGCGCGGATTCCGAGGGTTTGATTGATCACATCCGGGCCATCGAACCCGTGGTGGTCGCCTGTGTGTTTGAGGAAGTGGACCCCCAATGGACGCGCGTCAGTTTCCGCTCGAAAAGCGACCAGGTGAACGTCAATAAAATCGCCGCGCAGTTTGGCGGGGGCGGGCATGCCGCCGCGGCCGGCGCCCGCATTGAAGGCACTCCCCTGGCGACCCGCCGGCGCGTCATCGCCGCCATCAAGCTCGCCTTGAAAGCGCTGCCCTGATTCCGCATGCAACCCTTTGCCGCCCTCGACGGAGCCTTGTTGATTGACAAGCCCTCCGGCCCGACTTCCCACGATGTGGTCGCCGCGGTCCGGCGCCAATTCCGCCTGCCCAAGGTCGGCCATTGCGGCACGTTGGACCCGAACGCAACCGGCCTGCTGGTGCTCGTGCTCGGCCGCGGCACCAAGCTCTCGGAAAAGCTCATGGCCGATGACAAATTGTACGCGGGCCGCATCCAGTTCGGCGTCAGCACGGACAGTCACGACGCCGACGGCGAAATCACGGCCACCCTGCCGGTGCCGTTGTTGACGCTCGATGAATTAAACGGGCTGGCGGCGGAATTTGTCGGCGACCACATGCAAACACCCCCGATGGTGTCGGCGGTGAAAAAGGATGGCGTGCCGTTGTATAAACTCGCCCGCAAAGGTGTGGAAGTACAGCGCGAACCCCGGCTGGTGCACATTTACCGGTTTCGCTTTTCCAGTTACGCCGACTCCGTGGGTCATTTTGAACTGGCCTGCACCAAGGGCACCTACGTGCGGAGCGTGGCCCATGAGCTGGGGCAGAAGGTTGGTTGCGGTGCGCATTTGGCCGCCTTGCGCCGCGTCAGCTCCGGCAAATTTAACGTGGCCAACGCGCTACCGCTGGACGCGGTGTTGAAGCTCACCACGGCGGAATTGGAAAAGCGGGTGATCCCGTTCTTGAAACTGGCCGCGGGGAACTCCGGTTGAACGGCCCGCCGCCCGCGCGCTTCGGGTTTCACCATTCACGCGCCGATGAAAATCTTCCACACCGCCCGCGACCTGAAGCCCCGCTCGCAACCGGTCTGCCTGGCCATGGGTTTTTTTGACGGCGTGCATCTGGGGCATCAACAAATCATCCGGCAGACCCTCGCGGACGCCCGCCAACACCAAGCACTAGCGCTGGTGCTGACCTTCGACCGGCATCCAAACGTCGTGGTCGCGCCCGACCGCGTGCCCCCGCTGATATATTCGCTTTCGCAAAAACTAGAAACCTTGGACGCCCTCGGCGTGGACGCCGTGTTGCTGCTGCACTTTGACCGGCCTCTCAGCCGGCAAAGCGGAGAAACATTCGTGCGCCGGTTGGTGCGCGACCTTGATCCGTTGCACAGCGTTTGCGTGGGCCGCAATTTTCTGTTCGGCCACGAACGGCGCGGCAACGTCGCCTCGCTCAAGCATTGGGGGGATCGTTGGGGATTCCACGTTCACGCCATCCCCGGCGTCTCCCTAGAGGGCCGCGTGGTCAGTAGCACCCGCATTCGTCAGGCGATTCAAGCCGGGGATTTGGCAACGGCCAGCCGGCTGCTGGGCCGCCCGTATGCGTTGCGCGGCGAAGTCGTGCGGGGCGATGGCATGGGACGGAAGCTTGGCTTTCCGACCTGCAACTTGGACACCACCGGACGGGTATTGCCTCCGTCGGGTGTGTACGTGGCGCAGGCGAACATGCGCGGCCGGTCGTATCGCGCGCTGCTCAATCTGGGCGTGCGCCCCACCGTGAACCCCACCGCATCCCAACGCCGCGTGGAGGTTCATCTGCTGGATGAACAGGGTGATTTCTACGGTGAGGAACTGGAGGTGATCTTCGGTCCCAAGCTGCGCGACGAACAGCGGTTCCCCTCGCTCGCGGCGTTGCAGCGCCAGATTGCGCGGGATATTACCCAGGCCCGCGAGCGCGGCTGAGACGCGCCCGCCGCCCGCGCCATGCCTCCTCCCGTCGCGCGCGCCATTTCTGAATGCGGGGTTGCGCGCCCGCGGTACATTCACTAGGTTGCGGGCGTACGGGTATGAGAGTTTACATCGACGGGAAATATTACGACGAGGCCAAGGCCAAAATCTCGGTGTTCGACCATGGGTTGCTCTATGGCGACGGCATTTTCGAAGGCATTCGCGCCTATCACGGTCGGGTGTTCAAACTCCAGGAGCACGTGGACCGGTTGTATCACTCGGCCAAAGCGCTGTTGCTCACCATTCCCATGTCGCCCCCCGAAATGATGCGGGCCGTGGTGGCGACCTGTCGGAAAAACCGGCTGCGCAACGGGTATATCCGGCTCGTGGTCACGCGGGGCGTGGGCACGTTGGGGTTGAATCCCAACCGCTGCAAACAAGGTTCGGTCATCATCATCGCTGGACAAATTCAACTTTATCCGGAGGCCTATTACCGGAACGGCTTGGCGATCGTCACGGTTCCCACCGTCCGCAATCTGCACAGCGCGCTCAATCCGGCCATCAAATCGCTCAATTACCTCAACAACATTCTGGCCAAAATCGAGGCCAACAACGCGGGGGTGGAGGAAGCCGTCATGCTCAACGCGGAGGGTTATGTGGCCGAATGCACCGGCGATAATCTGTTCATCGTCCGGGACGATGAGGTCCTGACGCCGCCCCTCGCCGCCGGCGCGTTGTACGGCATCACCCGGCGCGTGGTGATGGAACTGGCCGAGGAGGCGGGCTGGCGCGTCCGGGAACCCAATTTAACCCGTTATGATTTGTTCAACGCGAGCGAGTGTTTCCTCACCGGCACCGGGGCCGAGATTGTTCCGGTGGTGAAGATTGACGGGCGCGTCATTGGTTCGGGCAAACCCGGCCCCGTCACCCGCCAACTGATGGAGCGGTATCATGCGTTGACCCGTGTGTCCGGCGAACCCATTTGACCGGCACCAGCGAATTTATGAAATGTTGCGTCTGCAAAGAACGCGAAGCGACCGTGCATCTGACGCAGATTGCCGGCGACAAGATACAAAAACTGGATCTCTGCGAGGAATGCGCCCGGAGCAAGGGAGTCAATGACCCCACCGGATTCTCGCTGGCCGACCTGTTGCTCGGCTTGGGCGCCTCCCAGGAAATGGAACAGGCCGCCGCCGCCACCAAAGGCGGGGAATTGAAATGCCCGCGCTGCGGTTTCACCCAGGCGGATTACAAGAAGGCCGGCCGGCTGGGATGCCCCGATTGTTACCAGACCTTTGCCGAAGGTTTGAAGAGCCTGCTCAAGACCATGCATAAAGGCCCCCGCCACATCGGCAAGGCGCCGGAACAACTCCGACGGCATCTGGATTTCAAGAGGCATCTGGCCCAGTTGCAGCGTCAGTTGGCCCAGGCCATTGAAACGGAAGACTTCGAGCAAGCCGCGGTCCTGCGCGACGAAATCAAACACTTGACCGCCAAACCCGCGCCAGCGAGCGCGCCCCGGAAATGAACATCCACACGTTTTTGGCGCCGCCCGCGGAAACGGCGCGGCGCACGGGTCCGCACGACCGGATTGTGCTGTCCAGCCGTGTGCGGCTCGCCCGGAATCTGCGGGATTTCTCCTTTCCCGGCTGGGCCAAAAAAGCGGAGCGGTTGACGGTTGTGGATCTCATCCGGCCGGCGGTGGAACAGTTGCCGGAATTGGCGGGCTGTTTTTCGGAGTCCATGGACAAGCTGTCGGCGTTGGACAAACAAATCTTGGTGGAACGCCATTTGATCAGCCGGGAACACGCCGCCCGGGGCGCCGGCAGCGCCCTGGCCTTGAACCGCGAGGAAACCCTCTGTGTCATGATCAATGAGGAGGATCACTTGCGCATGCAGGCGCTCCGTCCGGGGCTGCAACTCCGCCATGCCTGGGAGGCTGTGGACGCTGTGGATTCCCAGTTGGAGCAAAAACTCAACTACGCCTTCAGCCTCGAACTGGGTTATCTGACCGCCTGCCCGACCAATCTCGGCACCGGCATCCGCGTCAGCGCCATGCTGCACCTGCCGGGCTTGGTGCTCGCCGATCAAATCAATGCCATTGTCCAGTCAGTCAGCAAACTGGGGCTGGCGGTGCGCGGGCTTTACGGCGAAGGCAGCGAGGCGCTCGGCAACATTTTCCAGGTGTCCAACCAACGGACGCTGGGGGAAACGGAACCCGCCATCGTGGAGCGTCTGGAAAAAGTCCTCACGCAGATCATCGAACACGAGGACAACGCCCGGACCAACCTGCTGGAGCAACGGCCCAAGATTCTGTTCAACCAGATCGGCCGGGCCTACGGCATCCTGACCAACGCCCACATCATCACCTCCAAGGAAGCCATTAACATGCTGTCCTTCATGCGGCTGGGCGCCGATCTGGGCATGTTCCCCGCCACGGCCCGCGCGTTGACGGATGAACTCTTCATTCTCACCCAGCCTGCGCATTTGCAGCGCTTGCACACGGGCAAACTGTCCGCCGATGAACGCGACCTGGTCCGTGCGGACATGATCCGCGAACGGCTCAAAACCATGGAGCGACCCACACCACCACCGCCACCCGCGCCCTCACCCGCCGCCGATTGATCGCATGCCCTCCGAGCCGATTGACATTCAAGCCGTGGCCCATTTGGCGCGCGTGGAGCTCACCGCCGAGGAGGCGCGCACACTGGGCGGGCAGCTCAACCGGCTGCTCGATTATGTGGCGAAACTGGAGACATTGGACCTGACCGCGGTCGAACCAACGGTCCAGGTTTTTCCTCGGACAAATGTCACCCGCCCCGATGCCGTCGAGCCTTCGCTGCCGCACGCAGAGGCTTTGCGCAACGCGCCGGTGGCCGCCGGAGGATTGTTTGTGGTGCCGAAAATTGTGGAGTGATTCCGGGCGGGAGGCGTTTCCAAAATCTGGCGGGATCAAACGCACCGCATCGTTTCAGGAAAGTGAATCAAGAAAACCCAGAATCTTTTCCGTCACTTCTTCGAGGGTGAGTTCAACCATGCAAATGGGCTGGGGGAAACGGCAATAATCCGAACACGGTTTGTAGGGACAGGGGCGTCCCTCCACCCAGCGGGCGCGGGAATGCAAAGGCGCAAACCATTCCGGCAACTGAGGACCGAAAATGGTGAACGTGGGCACCCCGCAAAAGGCGGCCAAATGCCCCGGCCCGGAATCATTGCCGACAAACGCCCGCGCTCCGTCAATCAAGTCCAACAATTCGTTGACCGTGTGCGGCGCCGTGGCGGTCGTTTCGCCCGCCTCCCGCCACCATGCCAATTGATCGGGATCACACGCCACGCACACCGCCTGGCCCGACTGTCGCAACTGCGCCACGATTTGACGGCAGCGTTCCAGAGGCCAGACCCGCACCGGCTGGCCCGCGCCGGTGTGCAACAGCACGTATCCCGCTGAACGCGCGGGCGGCACGGGAATATGCTTTCGCTCCGGCATGGCGAAATTTAATTGTGCGCCCACTGTGCGCCAATACTCGTACCGATGCGCCGTGGGCGCCGGCCGCGTCAGCGGCTGGGTGAGAAAGTATTGACTGCCCATCCGGGGAAACCCAAGCCGCCGCTGCGCCGACACCAACCAAAGCCAGAAATGATCCCGGGGATCCCACCGGGCGGACAATCCCACCGTAAACCGTTCGTGCGCCAGTTGGCGGCGCAATCGCCACATCTGCCGCCACGGCCAGCGGACTAGCCGGTATTTTCCGGTAAACGCCGTCCACGGCGCCACAAACGGCACCACGCGCACCCCGGGCCATAACCGCGTTTGCAGTTCCAAGGCATACGGCTTGGCCAGCAACGTCACTTCGTAATGCTGCGCCGCGGCCTGCAGGAAAGGCGTGGCGATCACGAGATCCCCCAATCCCCACAGTTCAATCACCAGCAATCGAGGTTTCACCGGTGTCCCTCCTGGATGGGGCGTTGGGCCAGCACATAGGCCGACCAACCAACCCAATGCACCTGCGCCGTGTATTTTTTGCGGCTGGGCGGCAGGTGACGAAACAGCAGATGCGCGCCGGCAAACAACCAGTTGCGCGAAACTCCGTGCGCCACAATCGCGCATCCCGCCGCGCGCAGTTCTTCGCACAACTCGCGTTCCGTCACCACGCGCACATGGGTGGGATCATCGTAAAAATTCAGCGTGAAATCGAAGCCGCCGGAACCGGTCCGCAGCCGCGGCAAGGTCAGCGATCGCGGGTGCGGCGTTTCGAGATAAACCCGGCCCCCCGGTTTCAACACGCGCGCGATTTCGCGTAACAGCCGTTCCACTCCGGTTAAATGTTCCACCACGTGCATGCAAGTAACGGCATCCATGACGGCGTCGGGCCAGGGCAGCGGATCCCGTTCAAAATCCGCCTGCCGAAAATCACAGTCCCGCGGCCCCTGCTGGAGTGCCGCCACGCGATCCGCCGCGGCAAAGCGCAGGTCGGGGCGCAATTCCGCCATGTGAGTGAGCGTCTCGCCATCCGAACACCCCAAATCCAGTAACCGCCCTCCCCGAGGCACTCCCGCCACGAACCGCGCGCGGGTGTCCAACCACGGCCAAGGACGCAGAAACCGCCAGTTCATGCGGAAACAATACCGCCGGCTTGCACACTGTGGGGGCGGCGGATGACATCGTAATCGGTTTTCATTTCCACTGATTACGAAGAGGGCCCGTCCATTCCGAACCGCCGCCGCTGCGCCGCCAGCCACCCCGTCAATAACGCCCGGCAATTGATCACTTTCTCCATCAAATCCATCGGCACATAGAAATAATGATTCGAGGCTTCAAAACCCAACCGTGAATCAACGGATTGCAGCGCGTAGAGCCGGCGGGCCAGCGTGATTTCATCGTGCAACACCCGCTCCAAACGGGCCAGTAGCGGCCGGGCATCCTCGGCTTTATTCACCGTGGCCAGGGCTTGGCGCGCCATTACAAAACACGCTTGGTTGGCCACACTTTGAAAATGGATTCCGGCCGCCTCGGCCACCCGACATTCCGCCTCAAAGGCTTGTGCTTGCGGGGCGCTCGTCTGGCCGGTGTTCCTCGCGGCAAAGGCCCGCAATTCCGCCAGCGTTCGTTCGAAACCGGCGGCCACTTTCTCCAACTGTTCCGCAAAGACGGATGCGGGATAAATACTGCGCCACGCGGGGAGATCGTCATACGGCAAGCCCGTCATGGTCGCGCGGTAACCGGTCGGTTCGGCCCACAATAAGTTGGCAGGTCCCACTTGTAAGGGAGCGGAATAAACCACGCCGATATGATACGGAAATTCGCAAAACGCCGCGCTAAAGCCCTGCCACGCTTGGACCACGGCATCGGCCAGTTGCGGACCAAAGCGGCGCTGGGCAACCTGATGCATGGCGGCTTCCCCCGAACCACAAGCCAAGGCGCTGGCCGCGACTTCCAAGTTCGACGACGGATAACCGCCCAAGGTCCAGCCCAACATGACTCCGGAGACCTCGGCCTTGCTCAAGTTCTCCGCATGACGAGCCACGTTGGCCACGGCGGGAATTGCCGGCACGGCGGACAGTTCCCAAGTGTTTCCGGCCTGGATTTTGGCCAGCGTGTTCAATCCCGCCGCTCGGGCCAGCCGCCAGTGTTCAGTGGCGCGCGGCCCCGGCCCCACCGCCGAGATGGAATACTCGCCGACTTCGCTGGCCACGCCGCCCCGCTTAATGGGCAGCCGCCATTCGCTGACACTCATCAGCGACACCTTTTTGGGCAGTTGCCGAATGACGTCGCCGGCCCAGGCATCGTTCCATCCCCAATCCCAAACCAGGAGTTGCGCATCCGATCCCGCCGCTTCGATGCCCTCAAAAAACAACCGGTTCACTTCGGCAATAACCGCGGCGGGAGATCGCTGGGCGCATCGTGGACATTGCGCCCCCTGGCCGTGGGACCAGCAATTGGTCAAGTTCTCGGAGGCGCTGATGCTAAAGAATCCGCCCAGCTCCGGCACCGCCCGGCAGATGGTGGCCACGCTCTCACGGAGAAACGCCTGCACCTCCGCCACACTCGTGCAAAGCGTGGCATACTGGCCCTCGGTCACCCCTTTCAGATGCGGGTGACACTCAAAAAATTTCAACGGCTGCGACCGGGGTTCGTTCAGGTAAAGGAAAACCCGCACGCCGTGCCGCCGGGCCCGCGCCACCAATCGGCGAAGATTCCGCAGCCGAGTAGCGCGCGAACGATCGGGTTCGATTTCCCAAGGCACCCGCGCCAATTGGGAGAGCATGACCGGCAACCACACGCCGGTTACCCCGGCCTGCGCCAGGCGGGCGAGGTACCCTTCGGGATACGGATCCTCCGCCGGCGCCAACAAGGGATCGCCATACAAGGCGAAATAGGAATAACAAAAGCGCAGTTCCGACGGGCGGCGGGATGGGGTGCGTTGGGGAGGCGGTTGTGCCAGCCGGCGCACAAAGCCAAAGAGCGGATCCGGCGTCCGCCCGGCATCCTCGCCAAACGTCTCCCGGACGATTTGGGCAAGCTCCCGCTCGCGTTCAAGCATGGCGGCATCCGATGGCCGATACCGCAACGGCGCGCATTGCGGCTTGAGGTTGCCCAGTTTGATGAACAAAAAATCGTCTTCGCGAAGCGTTTCCGCGAGTTGTTCCGGAGACCAATCCAGCAACTCGAGCAGTTGTTCGTAGGGCAGCAAATGCCAGTTGCGTTTGATCACGGTAATGTACGATCGCGCCTGTTGACTGCGGGTAATGCGCGGCGGATTGCCCAACCCCATCGCCTGCCCGAGACGCCGCACTTCAGCCGCGCGGGCGCCAATGACCCGCGCCAGACGCGGGATGGGCACCAACGACCAGTTGCGCCAGACATACGCATGCAACCGATCGGGAAAATGGGCAAAGCAAAGCGGCTCTGGCGCGGAGCCTTTCGGCAGTTCCGCCACCGTCATCCCCGCCGCCTTTCCCGCTCGGGCGGAGCGCGGAAGTTTTCCCATGCCCAAGGCCAACCCCGTGGTGGCGAGGGAAGTGTAGGCCAAGAAACGGCGGCGGGAAACCGGCTTGGGAATTGAATGTGTTCGCACGATGGATTCAGGGGTTCGGTGATTTTTGCCGGCTTCTCCTCAGGGGGACGGGCTTTCCAACCAGGCCCGATCAAACCGTCGCACCCGCAAACGGTTGAGGCCGCCCACTTTGGAATCTCCGGCCGAGTAGGCCAGCAACACGGCGTCGTCGGTAAAATGAATGGCGGTGTAGCAATACCAGCCGTCGGGATCATCCTCCAACACCCGCCGCCGGGGCCACGTTTTGCCGTTATCGGTGGACAGCGCCGCCACCAACGGCGTGCGTTTGCGGGGTGGAAAACTGAACTGTCCGGAATGATCATTGAACACCGCCAGCAACGCCGCCGAGTTGGGAAGCCGCTTGATGCTCGCGGGCGACACGGGGGAGAGCAGCGAAGTCTTGGCGACTGCGGACCAGTTTTTTCCGCCGTTAGTGCTGACGCAGCCAAATTGCGCGCCTTGATCCGTGCGCATCCAACTGAACAGATGACCGTCCGCCAGTTCCACCACACCCGGTTCTTGCAGGCCGGTGCGGGTCGCCGCCCCCAACGCCCACCAATCATCCGCCTCCCGCCAGGTTGTCCCCTCGTCATCCGAGAGAAACCACAGCGTAATGGCCCGCGGGTCGAAGGTGCGGGGACTCCGCGGTTCACTGGTTCGCGACCGATGATACGCCACGGGGGCGATCAACCGACCGCTTTGGAGTTGGATCACCCGGTCATTGTTCAACACGAAATAACCCGGCGCTTCCCCCACCGGTTTCGGCTCGGACCACGATTCGGCTTCGTTACGGGAAATCCGCATCACCGCCCGGCAATCCAGCTCACTGTTCTTGACCAGATAAAACAGGGCAAGCCGTCCACTCTGCAACCGGAGCAGGGAAACGCTCATGACGTTATTCCCCGCGTTGTTTTCCACCACCGTAACGGGTTCGGCAGACCACGTCCGTCCGGCGTCGTCGGAATGCACTTGCACAATCCGCGCCGGACTGTCATCGCCGCTGCCGCCGTAGAACTGGGTGTAAAGCAACAGGATCCGACCCGACTTGAGGGTGACAAATGCGCCTTCGGAATTCCGGGGCGTTGCCGCATTGGGCTCTAAATTGAGCACGATCGAATTCCCGGGGGCGGCCATCAGGATTCCTCCGGCCAACGCCAGACCGAGCGTTACCAGGCAACGGAAGTAGTTCATGATTGGACAGTCAACACGCCGGTAGCAAACCATGATCAGCGACCACCGTAAAGCCCGCGTGTCATCAACTCCGCCCGCGGACTGCCGGAACTATTCGTCGGCTCGCGTTCGTTCCCGACTTTAGACGTCGGCTTCGGGAAACCGCTCGCGAATGCGGCGCCGCAAGTGTTGTTCATCCTGGGGTTGGTAACGGCGGCGATTTATTAATCGCCGTACCGCATCCAACAATTCCAGCCAGTCTTCCAAGGGCGGATTCGTCACAGGTTGCCAGGTATCGAACCGGCGTTCGCGCGCGTAGAAACGCCATTCGCCGCCGACCAACTGGGCGTACACCTGCAGCTTGTTGCCCTCGGCGGTGATCCGTTTCCAACTAATCTCGGCCTTTGCCATGGTCGCCGAAAATTTTGTCCGGCCTGACGATCAGGCGTTCATTCGGGCAAATCCACACTGGCCACCGCCAAGGCGGCAATACCCTCCTCGCGCCCGACAAATCCGATCCCTTCATTGGTGGTGGCCTTGATCCCGATCTGCTTCGGCGTCACGCCCAAGGCGGCGGCAATGTGTTGTTTCATTGCCGCAATGTGCGGATAAATCTTGGGTTGCTGGGCAATCACGGTGGCGTCCACGTTCACAAGCCGGCCGTTCGCGGCCGTCACCCGGCGGGCCGCCTCTTCCAGAAACACCCGGCTGGGCGCGTCTTTCCAGCGCGGATCGGTATTCGGAAATAAATGGCCGATGTCCCCCTCGCCCAGCGCGCCCAGGACCGCGTCGCAAATGGCGTGCAACAACACGTCGGCGTCCGAATGGCCCTCCAGTCCTTTCGGATGAGGTATCTCCACCCCGCCCAAGATGAGTTTCCGCCCCGCAACCAGCGCATGCACGTCGTATCCGATCCCGGTGTGAACCATGAGCGGAGTATAACGCGATCTTTCTGGACAACCAACAGTTTCCTGCGTCGCTGCATCTCCGCCACAAAACAACCAACGCGTAATTGCCGCGCGTTCCAACGACGATAAACCCCGCGAAAGCAAATCCAACTCCGGTCCGGTTGGCGGCCCCCAACCTCTTTAGACGCCAGTCAAAATCACGTTGGCTGGCGCCGCCAAAAAACATCAATCCACCGAGGACACCGGTTGAAAGCCATCTTGCGTGGCGTCATACTCTCCAGTATTGATTAGCGCGTTTTACCGGCTCGCAATTGCGCCGGGTTGCGGCGTCAACGCGGCGCCGAACCGGAGGCGGCCGGCACGGGCCACATTCAACAATCGCAGGACGCACTTGGACACCCATGTCGGGTATTGATTTTATTCAGGACTTGGGCCTGGTCATGCTGGTCGCCGCCGCCGCCGCGTGGCTGTGCCAGCGGATCGGCCTGCCCGTGGTCATCGGCTACATCACCGCTGGCATCCTGATCGGGCCAAACACGCATTCGCGCGCGTTGATCGCCAGTCCGGAGCGGATTCAATCGCTCGCACAAATCGGGTTGGTCTTCCTGATTTTCAGCATTGGCCAGGGCATCAAGCTCCAGCGTCTGCGCAAGGTGGGCTTGCCGTTGGTGCTGGCCACGGCGCTCATTGCCGCACTGGTGCTGGTGGGCTGCCGGGTGCTGGGCACAGCGCTGGGCTGGCCCAGTGTTCATAGTCTCGTGCTGGCCGGGATGCTGATGGTCTCCAGCACGGCCGTGCTTGGCAAAAGTCTGCGCGAAGCCAACGCCCTCCACAGCCGGTTCGGCCAGACCGCCCTCACGGTCACCGCCATGGACGACATGGTCGCGGTGATCACGCTGACGGTGTTGTCGTCGCTGATTCAAATGGGGCAGACCGATTCACTGGTGGTGTTCGGCACGGTGATCCGGTTGAAAGCGGTCATCGTGACGCTGGTCATCGGGGCGTTGTTACTGGTGCCGGCGCTGCTCAACCGCCTGGGCCGAAGCGTGGCGCCGGAGGTGCGTTCGCTGGTGATCGTGGGCTTGTTGCTGGCCATGGCGTTGGTGTCGGCCAAGGCGGGCTTCTCGCCGGCGCTGGGCGCGTTTTTGCTGGGGGCGATCGTGACCAGCACCGGCCGCGGCGAACAGGTGGAACAAGTGCTGGGCGGCTTGTGCAACGTGTTTGCGCCGGTGTTCTTCGTGGCCATCGGCATGTTGTTTGACTTCAAACTGGTAGCGCAGGTCTGGCCGTTGGTGCTGGGCGTTTTCCTGATGGCGGTCGTCTGGCGGACCCTGGCGGCCACCCTCGCCCTGTTGTTGGTGGGCCAACCCATGCGGGACGCGGCGCGGGCGGCGCTCTGTCTCACGCCCATCGGCGAATTCTCCCTCATCATCGCGTTGACGGGCATGCAGGGCGGCTTGGTGCCGGCCTCTTTCTACGCGGTCGGCATCGGGGTGTGCCTGTTGACTTCGCTGACCACGCCGTTGTTGATTCGTAAATCGGAAGGCTTCGGCACCTGGATGGAACGGATCCAACCCCGGTTTCTCGCGGAAGGCGTGGGCTTTTATCATGACTGGTTTGAAAGTCTCAAACACCGGCGCACCGGCAGCTTGGTCTGGAAATTCACCGCCCCGCGGATTGTCCAAATCGCCATGCTGGTCCTGTTCTGCTCCGGCTTGCTGATTTTCGCGCGCCCCCTGTATCAACTCACGGAAAAGCGGCTGGGCGCCGACTGGCCGGTGGCCAACGGCCTGGCCTTGGTTTGGAGTCTGGGATTTGGCGTGGTGCTCCTGGCACCGTTGATCGCGTTGTGGCGCAACTTGGAGGCCGTGGCCATGATTTGCGCCGAGGCGGCCACTCAAGGGCGGGCCAGCCGGACGATTTTACAACCGCTCTTCGAACGGCTGCTCAAAGGCGCGGCGGCGGCGGGGTTGCTGTTGTGGTTCTCGGCGCTCATTCCTTATTCCCTGTTCCCGTGGTGGGGCTGGGTGGTTTTGCTGGGGGTGTTTGCCACCCTGGCCGGCGTGTTTTGGCGGAAGCTGATCCGGTTGCACAGCCGGTTTGAGATTGAATTGCGGACCCAACTGGCAGCCTCCCCGTTTGCGAATGACCGCCCGGCCCCGGCGGGTTGGCCGGAATCCCGCAACCGTTGGAAATTGAATCTCGCCGAATACACCATTCCGGAGAACTCGCAGGCGGTGGCCCGTCCGCTCTCCGCGTTGCCCCTGCGCCCGCAGTTCGCCTGCACCGTGGTCAGCATTGAACGCCAGGGCATCCCCATCCCCAATCCCTCCGCGAGCACCGTGTTGTATCCGAACGACAAAGTGCTGTTGCTCGGACACACGGAAAATTTACAGCGTGCCGAACGCTGGCTGCACGCCGAGCCGGAGGCGGAACAGACCGAGACCGCGCAGCTGGCGGATTTGGAGTTGGAACAACTGACCGTGCCCACCACCTCGAGCCACGTCGGCAAAACGCTGGAAGAACTCGCGTTGCACGCGGCGTTTGGCATCCAGATTGTGGGCATTGAGCGCGGCCAGCATTCCATCCTCAACCCCAACCGCGCCGAATCCCTGCAACCCGGCGACCAACTCCTCGTGCTCGGCACCCCCGAGCAGGTCAATGAAATGGCGTTCTGGCTCGCGACTTGATCCTGTCCAGTCGGGCGCCTCGTTGCTCAATTGCTGCCTCCTTTCAATCTCAATTTCATCATGAATCCCCGGACCATTTACATCACCGAAGCCGACATGCGCCGGCTCCAGCCTTTGCTCGAACGCCTGAAAAACTCGCGCGATGACCTGCGCGATTTGCAGGCGGAACTGACCCAGGCCCGCGTGGTGGCGCCCGAGGCGGTGCCGCCGGATGTCATCACCATGAATTCCAAGGCCCGGCTGCGCGACCTGGAGACGAGCGAGGAGATGACCTACACGCTGGTCTTCCCCGATCAGGCGGACATCGAACAGGACCGGATTTCGGTGCTGGCCCCGATCGGCACCGCGATGCTGGGTTACCGGGTGGGCGATGAATTCCAATGGACCGTGCCCGCCGGCACCGTGCGGCTGCGGGTGGAGGCCGTGCTTTACCAGCCCGAGGCCGCCGGCGATTACCATTTGTGAAGTCAAATCAGCGAAGTCCCGCAACCCGGGAAGCGTCCATCCCGGCAACCGCGACGATCAACGGAGGCGCGGCGTGAATCCCAACCCGGCCCGCCCTGTCCCGCTGATGGGCCGTGATGGGAGCGCGGGCTTGAGCCCGCTTCCGCGTGATGTTGCCGACGGGCCTTGCAGCGGCGTCAACTCTGTAGGCCGCGTCTCCTGACGCGGCACCATCCGGCGTGATGTTGCCGGCAGGCCTTGAAGCGGCGTCAACCCGGTAGGCCGCGTCTCCCGACGCGGCGCCATCCGGCGTGATGTTGCTGGCGGGCCTTGAAGCGGCGTCAACGCCGCGCGCCTCGAACGAAGGCAAATCGGCCACCGTTTTAGTGGATTTGCTCTCATGAACTGGCCGACCTCGAGTTTGCGTTCCCCGGCGGCGATTTTTGCGACCCGCACCGGCGATCTCTGAAACTGCGGGGCCGCACCCACTTGCGTCCTCCCGACGTCCCGCCGCGATTCCCGCCGAAGCCGCCAAAGCGCCCGTCCCTTTCCGCAGACAACGCCTCGGAAAGGCGCTTGTTCAACCCCGCTCATTTACCCAAAAATCGGATGATCCAATCTTCAGGATATTTTTCTTGCGCATCGAACCGGGCTCGTTTATTCTCAATCATAATCTTTAGAATTCCATGAGCGCCGCCCAACGACCAACGCGCCAACGCCGCATTCGTCAGATCATTCCGCCCCACCCCGCAACCCGCCCGCGAGATTTCCCGCATCAGCCAGTGACATGAAAAATCCAGTCGCCAACGAAGGGCCTCGCCGCCGGGGGCGGTGCTGCCCGACTGTTGTCGGGCCGAACGCCGCCGTTGGCTTGGTTGCCACCCGATTTTCGAAGCAACCGGGCCCGCCGGCGGGCCGCTCCGGTGCCGGCGCGGACCTGACGGAAGCGCGGGCGCGATGGCGTCTTGGGGGCCTTTTGTTGGCGGCGCTCACGCCAATCGCCCTCATCCTTCCAATGCCCGCTTACGCCCAGACCCCCACTGCGGACGACTTTAATCCGGGGGCGGGTAATCCGCAGATGGTTGATCGAGTGTATTCCTTGGCGGTGCAGGCGGACGGGAAGATTCTGGTGGGCGGGGAGTTCACCACGCTGGGCGGGCAGCCGCGCCATCACCTTGCCCGGCTGAACGCGGACGGGACGCTCGATCCCACTTTCAATCCGGGGGCGGGTAATCCGCAGACGGTTGATCGAGTGTATTCCTTGGCGGTGCAGGCGGACGGGAAGATTCTGGTGGGCGGGCGGTTCAGGACGCTGGGCGGGCAGTCGCGCCTTAACCTTGGCCGGCTGAACGCGGACGGGACGCTCGACCCCACCTTCAATCCGGGGGCGAGCTGGACTGTGTATTCCCTGGCGGTGCAGGCGGACGGGAAGATTCTGGTGGGCGGGAATTTCACCAGGCTGGGCGGGCAGCCGCGCGCTTGCCTTGGCCGGCTGAACGCGGACGGGACGCTCGACCCCACCTTCAATCCAAGGGCGGAGGGTGGTAATTCCCCCTTCGTGGATTCCCTGGTAGTGCAGGCGGACGGGAAGATTCTGGTGGGCGGGCGGTTCAGGACGCTGGGCGGGCAGCCGCGCGATTCCCTTGGCCGGCTGAACGCGGACGGGACCCTCGACACCTCCTTCTATCCAAAGGTGGGTATTTTTGCCCCCCACGTGCATTGCTTGGTGGTGCAGGCGGACGGGAAGATTCTGGTGGGCGGGGAGTTCACCATGCTGGGCGGGCAGCCGCGCGATAACCTTGGCCGGCTGAACAATACGGCACCTGCCACGCAGAGCCTCCGCTACGATGGCGTGACCATCACCTGGCTGCGGGGCGACACCAGCCCGAAAGTCTGGCGGACCACGTTTGACTACTCCACCGACGGGGTGTTCTGGACCAGCTTGGGTGACGGTATCCGCATCCCGGGCGGCTGGCAGTTGACGGGAGTGGCTCTCCCCGTTGACGGTACGCTCCGCGCCCGCGGCTTTGCCACGGGAGGACGTGACAATGCTTCGAGTGGGTTCGTGGAGAGCCTGGCGACTAAAACCAACGGATTACCGGCGGGCCACACATCCGGGATGCCGAGACGGGTCGTGATGGTTGGAGAGCAACCCCAGTTGGAAGCCTTTCTGTCCCCCAACGGCGAGCCGGCGCTGATTCTTTACGCGTCGCCGGGCAGCACCAACACGCTGGAGTTCACCTCCGGTCTTGGGCCGGCGACGACCTGGACTGCGGGACAAACGGTGGTCCTGCCCACCAACGCGTTGTTCGAGGTGGTGCAACCCATTGGGATCACCAACAACGCCGTGTTCATCCGGGCGGTGCGTGAGTGAGACGGGATTCAGCGCGGAGGAAAGGCTTGGCGCCATAGGTCGTGATTGAGGGGATCAGGGCTGACGCCTCCCCTTCTGATTAGCGCCGGGCTTCAGCCCGGTGACGCTGACCCGGCGGCAAAAAAGCGGTTTCAACCGCTTTTTGCGCCCGGCCGAAAAGCCGCTCCAGCGGTTCAAACCCGCGCCCCCAGTCCAACCCCCGGCTGAAGCCGGGTGCCAGAGCATATCAACCAAGACTGTGGCCGCTTTGCCTTGGCCCGAGATGTTCTCTGGGTTGCAAATGATTTTTTCATAAAAGTTGTTCACACCGGTTTGGCCGTTGGCTGGGTCAGGATTTGAATCACCCAAGAGCCGTGTTTCTGTTGGTTGCGTGCGTGTAAGTCTCCGTCGTAAGTCGTCCGGTCCTGCCACATCTTCCAGAGCACTTCCAGCCAGCGATGCCCCAAGCAGCGCAGCGCGCAGGCGTGGCTTTTGCCTTGCTCTCGTTGAGCCTGGTAATACGCCTGTGCCCAGCCGCACCCCGCCCGGCTGCAGTCGGCCCACAGATGCACCGCGTGCCGCAAGTGTGGGTTGCCGCAGCGCCGCATCTTTACCCGGAACACCTGCCCGCTCTGGAAACTCACCGGCGCGGTGCCCGCCAGACACTGCAGGGACTGCGGCGTGTCGAAACGCGCTCGATCCTCGCCCAGTTCGCTCATCAGCCGTGGGGCCAGCTTGCTTCCCGCGCCAGGCAGCGAGCCGAACAAATCGTGGTCGGGATGCTGGGCGAACAGCGCTTCGATGGCCGCGCGGTAGTCGTCCAGTTGTCGCGCCAAGGTTTGCAGCAACTTGGCCAGGCTCACCGCCAGCCGGCTTTTGGCCCGCGTCACCGCCGCGTTGCGTTTCCAGTCGGCGGCGCGCGCAAAGAGTTGCAAGCGCTTTGCCACCGTCTCGGGCCGCCACAGTTTGTGGACATGCAGGAACTTTTCCCAGGACCGTTGCCCGGCTTGGGCCAAGTCCTCCGGCGGCGGGAACTGCACCACCAAGGCCCACGCCGCCGGCAGCGTCCAGTCGTCAAACGCCTGCAACGCCGCGGCGTAATACTCGCGCAGCGCCGCCCGGAGCTGATTGACCAGCACGGTGCGTTGCGCGATCAACGCCACTTCATCCCGACAGAGCAGGCGCAACTCTTGGATCCACGGATCCGCCGACGCCAGCGCCCGCCAATGACCCCCGTCCAGCCGCAGGGCGTCGGCCAGCGCCCAGGCATCCAGTTGATCATCCTTCACGCCGCTGGGAGCCTTGCGTTCGCGATAGCGCGCCGCCGCCTTGGGTTGAATCGGGAACCCCGTGCCCTGGCTCTGCAGCAGCTCTTCCACGGCCACGCCGCTGCGCGTTTCCAAGGCGATACCCCAGGTGGGATAAACGGCCATCTTTTTTCGGAACTCCGCCCAGCCCGCCGCGCTGTGGTCGATCCGGAGCTCGGCCACAACCTTCCCTTGTTGATCCACCACGGCCACGTCGTGATGATCGCTCGCCCAGTCCAGGCCAGCGAAGTGCGTCAGTTCATTCCAGGTTTTCATGCGTTGTCCTTTCGTGGCGGCAGACGCCTCGCCGTGTGCCGGGAACGGCCTCGACCTGATACGGGGCCCCTCATGGGGTGCGGTTCTCTCAGAGGTTGGCCCGGACGCACCCAACGCCACCGGTGATCTCGGGCGGGCCCTGGTGGGGGCTGGAGCGCGACGACCGTGAAGCGTCGGGGCAAAGCGGCGACTGCCAGACTCAATCTGGCCCGCCGCCAAGTTGTTCACAAGGCCGGGGCGCTCCCGCTGCCCGGGGCGTCGCTCCGCGCCCTTGTGAACAACGTTGGAAACGGTATCAGGCGCGCGGCGTTTACGCCGCTTCAATGCCCGCGGGCAAAAGCACGCGGAAGCGGGCTCAAGCCCGCGCTCCCGTCACGGCTACGGTTTGAGCAAGGCCCGGTAGTTGAACCGGTCGTTGGGAGCGGCATCGCCGTTCAACGTGAAATCCGTCCAATCCCCGGCGACGATGCAATTATCCGCCCATTTGAAATCCAGTTGCGCGGGAGGCGGGTTGGCCCAACGGCTTTTGGGGTTTGTGGGAAAGCTGGCGGGACAAAGAATTTGTTGAAAAACAAGATTGACACGCGGGGACGAGGCTTGGTAATTTGTATACGAACTCAGATGACTCATGACTAACGGCGCAGTACAGAACAAGAATCCAAGGCCGATACTCGCTGCCCGCGCTGTCTGATTGTCCTCGGGCGCAGCGAGGTCACCCATGTCGAATTTAACAAGGCGATCCATCAGAATACATATGGAGGAAGAAGCTTTTGGAACACGCGCGGGTTTGGCGCTGGTGGGCGTCGTGGTAATCGTGGTAATTGCCTTGGCAACATGTTCCCGCAACTCGCACCCTGAGCTCCCCGAAGCTCCACCAGCGCAAATTGCCGACGATAGTTTTGGCCAACGGATCCTGCTGGTTTCGCAGGCGGCTCAATTCGCGTACAGCGTCAAACAAGGTGGCTTGGGGATATCGAATTTCGCCAACAGTCTGGTCTTGTTAACCAATGAGGTACGATCTGCGGTGGCGGCTGCGTTTGTCCACGAGCACAATCCGCAACCCACGCCTTACCACGGCTACGTTTTCAGGCTGGTAGAATATCCTCCCGGAGACAACTTCGCCTCCAATTATCGAATTATTGCTGAACCAGCCCCAGGCTTCACTGGCAACCGTTACGAAACCAACAAGGCAGAGACCCCTCCACCTATTCTCCCATGAACTCGATCATACACATCATCCGTTCAGGCTTCTTGTCCCTCTTTCTGATCTGGGCATTCCCAGCACACGCCCAGTCACCGCAACCCCAACCCGGTGAGGAAATAATCCAGCGGCTGAAAGAAATGCTTCCGCAAGTAAATCCCGAGGCAGTCCCGCGAGATGCGATTCGCGAACTGAAGCAGGAAGGGGATACATATGTATCCAGGGCAACCGTCCAGATTACCGCCAAGGTTTCCAGTTCGCGTCTGAACAACCTTTTTAATACAGAAGTCAGCCACATACGCTACGTGGGTGATGTTCGATTTCATGAGACCGTGCTCGCAGTGACCACCAACGGGGTAATCGAGACGGAACTTTTTTTTATGGGGATTGACTCCCGATTGGAGGCCGCGCGAACACAACTTTCTTTTTACGATCACTCTACTGCACCCTTGGTGCGTTTTACGGCTGACTATCGCGAAAAATTAGAAAAGGGCGGTTATGCTTTAGTTGCGCTTCTGGCTTCTTCAGGACAAGCGATCAAAGCTTCCATTGTTGGTTTTCTCACCCGACACTTCTCAAGGAAGGCCGACGAGTTGGTGGCCAAAGGCTATAGGGTTCTGGAAAATGGCGAGATCTTGATTCCCGCAGCGGAGCTACGGAAGAAGATCCCGGAGGTCGGAGCAGTGGTCGGGGCGATAGAACGCACAACAGAGCGTTGTGAGGGAAGCCGAATCCGGACAACTTGGGAGTGGGGCAAGGGATATACCAGTATCAAGGTGCTCGATCCGGTTCGTGGGAAAATGGCCGAAAGCGACAAGGAGCTCATTGGTAAATTGGTGTACCGGACGAGCATGGTGAGTGCGGGGATCATTTGTCCCAAATCGAGGCTCTTAGAAGTTGGAGATACTTGGACCATTGATGCGGGTGCGCTGGGGGGCATGCTGGCGACGGGAGTGGAGTTCGACTACTTGGAAGGCACCCTTCACGCCGAGCGTGGAGCGACGGAGCTCTGGGATTCAAAGAAAATGAGCGACGAGGCAGCGCTGGTGGGTCGGCAAAACTTCGCCGTGACTCGCATCATTTTGGATCCAACGATCGACAGCATCGTGCGTGGCAAGGTGCGGAAACCGGATGCCGGGGCCGATGCTGTTTCCTTTTCGATCAAACCCAGCGGCAGTTTCTGGGTCGTCACTGACGAGAACATTCCGTCCCAATATGTGCGCGAAGCGAAATTGCAATCCAGTGTTGGCACCCTCCAAGAGCAATATAGGGACAGCCTACTGCGCAAGATGCGGATCACTGGCAACGGCCAGATTCAGATCACCTTTGAACAAAACCGTGTGCATCGGGCGCAATAGGTTAACGCGATGTCCTTCAAGTACTTTCCGCCACAGATTTTCAAGGAAAGACTGGAGCACGGGAAAACCATCCAAGTGGGGTCTCAAACCGGCTCCAACGACGCGCTCCTGCCCGAGGCGGATGAACTGCACTTCTCCATCCGGCGCGATGCTTCGCTTGACCGGGTGGTGATTCGAGATGGTGCCGGTCCATCGGCAACAGTGGTGGACTGGCACTTGCTCAAGACGGACGAGCTTCCTGCGGAATTGCCGGTGCAACACCCGGTTTATGTGGCTGATTCCACCAAGTTACCTCGTTGGGTGTTGGGGTTTGATCCGTCCGTACCCGATCTGTGGACCGTGGAGAATCGCGGGCTGTCTTTGGAAATAAAGGATGTCAGTGTGCTCTTCAACCGAGCACGCTCCGGTCTGAAGGACATCAATCTCACCATCGGGTCCGGAGAATTCGTTGGCCTGTATGGCGCTAGCGGGTCTGGCAAGACGACCTTGGTCGAGTTGGTGTTGAATCTGGTCCAACCCAACGCCGGCCAGATCCAGATGGATCAAGGTCTCAAGCGGGTGGCGTATTTGCCCCAGCAGGTTGCCCTCCCGGCGAATGCAACGGGTCGGGAGATTCTCAACCTCTGCGCGTCTGACCGCGGCGTTTCGCTGCAAGACCGGGTGTATGAGAAAACGCGACTGCGGCATGTCTTGAGCGTGAGCCGATTGGTAACCGGAGACGACGGCGCGGATGATGAACTGCTGGATAAACGCATTGGCGAACTGAGCGGAGGACAATATCGGCGCTTGTGCCTGGCGGCCGCCCTCTGCACCCAAGATTTGGGATTGCTCATTGCCGACGAGCCCACGTCAGGGTTGGATCCGACCAATGAACAGGAGGTGTTCCTGGCGCTGCGCCGGGTATCGCGCTTTGGCATCACCGTGGTGGTGGTAACCCACGCCGCGAGTGCATTGAAACTGTTCGACCGGGTTGTTGTACTGCGTCGCCCTCAAGGTGGCGGCCCCTCCCACGTATCGTTCAGCGGGCTTTGGCACGAGGATTCCTGGGGGGATTATCCCGTTTTGAAGGAACGCTCCACCGACTTGGAAAAGCTGGCGTTTCTGGCTGATTGGAAATCGGCGCTGGCCTTTCCCGAGGCGGTGGGCCTGGTGCGGGAGATCCCCCAGCCTGAATTCGGGCCAGATCCAGCCGTGTCACCTGTCAATCCATGGAGTCAGTTCGGACACTGGTGCAGAAGTCTGTTCATCTCTCAGGTCCGCGAATGGCGGGTGTTCGCACAGATCATGGTGCTCAGTGCTCTGTGTGTGGTGATGCTGCAGCTTGGCGTTTTTGATCCGGCCAAACTCATCGCGTTGTTCTGCATCGCGGCTCCGTGGCTGGCGGCCACTTACGCAACCTTGTTTTCGGCCGGGTTGTTACGGTTTTTCGCGTTTGAATCGTTCGCGGGGTTGCGAGCATCGGCCTTTGTTTCCAGCTTGTTTACGGCACTGATTCCTGCCGCGGCGCTAATCGGGTGTCTGTTCGCTGTGGGATTGATGTGGGACCCGAACTGCAACAGGGTGGTGAACATGATGGCCAACCGGAAAGTTTTGGGTGGCGTGGTCAAGGGTTATGCTCCCGGCTTAGAAGTTTCAACACGACCTCAGGGGCCGGCCCTGCGGTCGCCGGGGCCTTACAAAGAGTTCCTGTCCCTGGAGAACTACCAAACGCACTATCCGGTGCCGAATTCCCCCACGGTGTCGGATTCCCCCACGCCAACCGTCAGCAGCATCCGCTTGTTTGGCAGCATGGCGTTCATTTCCATTGTTGGGGCGGCCCTTGGAGTCCTGATGACGGCCATGTGGCGGATTGAGCGGGTGGCGATGATGGCATGTGTCATTCTTTTCGTCATCTTTATGGTGTTCAGCCGGGCCAATATCAATCACGCGGCTTACTTGGGACCACTGGCTGAAACCGGAAAGCGGTTGACGTTGGTCAGTGACACAAATACCGCTCACAGGGTTACAGAATGGCAGGAATTGGTGCCGATCTGGCTCTCTTACTTCAGCCTGCCTCGGTATGCATTCAACTGCGTATGCTATTCGGCAGAGCGAACCCGTTGCCTGGTGATTGAGTTTCTTGTGCTCGGGCTTTTTGCCGGCGGCAGTCTGGTAACGGCAACATTGATCCTCGGCCGAACGAAAACGATCTGGATATTGATGACCCGTGCGAAGACAAAAAGTTGATGCAGTGGATAGGGGGTAGTTTTCATGCAATTGATGCTCCGCGATATCCCATGAACTTCACCGCGCTCTTCCGCATCCTGCTCTTGGTCTTGGTCGCCGGCTCGGAATGGACTCCCGCCAGTGGTCAGGTTTGGACACATGCGGCTTCCGGTATCGGTTTTCCGATGGAGATTGAAAGCCGGTTCACACGCACCCGCATCGAAACCAACGGGAACGTTCTGAAAGTTATCTATCGGTTTCCGACGGGGCATCCGGTGACGGTCACCGTCTGGCCGGCGCCGCCCACCGCCTGCGGGCCCACGCAACGGGACGGCGACCGGACGAGCGCTGCCACTCCGGCGTTTCAGCAGGCGTTTGAACAGCTCAAATCCATCGACCGATCCGGGCGCGTAGTGTCCGAGAGCCGGTTTCAGGTGGCCCTCCACAAACAGGGGCCGATTGGACTGAAAGCCACGGTTAAGGGCCATGCGGCTAACCATGAGGTGTTGCTGGTGGAGCGGAACGGGTATTTCGTGAGTTTCACGATGGATTACGCTGAAGCCGACTGGCTGCGATACACGCGAACCTACCCGGACGTTGCCAATTTTCTGCACTGGCCGGCGCCGCGAAAACCGGCGGGCGTGAAGCGGGCGGGCGCCAACCCCGCAACCCTCGACCGATTTGAAGGACAAAACAGGTAGGAATGTCGCTTGGATTTGTTGCGGTTGACCGTTCCTCTGAAGCGGGTCGGGATGTTGGCATGGCGCGCCGGTGACACGCGGAAGATTGCGGCGTCCTTGAATAGCAACAGCACCTGTTGGGCGCGCTCTTGTCAGTCATGCGCCAGGGGGGATTATTCCCGGGGAGAAATGTTGGTCAACAATAACACCGGGGCGCTGTGGCTCACTCCTTGGGCCGCTCGTGACGCTCTGGGCAGCAGGAGCGCCGGAGGCGCGGCCTCTTTGAAGGAAACGCAGACCCTAACATTTAGCCCGCGCTCCCGTCACGGCTACGGTTTGAGCACGGCCCGGTAGTTGAACCGGTCGTTGGGGGCGGCGTCGCCGTTCAAAGTGAAATCCGTCCAATCCCCGGCGGCGATGCAATTGTCCGCCCATTTGAAATCCAATTGCGCGGGCGGCGACGTCTGATCCAACGCGGCACACGGAATGGACAATTCAAGCTGGTCGCCGGCCTGGCGCCATTTCGCCTTGCCACACGCCTGCCAGGCATACTTCCCGCCTTGATTCCGTTCCACCGAACCGGGGGCGATCCGATTCACCACAAAATCGTATCCCAGCCAGCCGGTTTGCGCGTTGGCATCCGTATCAAGAAACAGCAGCATCCAGTTCGTCCCCGACGGCGGTGTGATCGGGTCCTGGGTGCGGACATAAAAATACAAATGCCGGGAGTCAAAACTGACCTTGGCCGCCACGAAATCGTTCCGGCCCGTGTTGTTCGTGTACTGCACGTTGGCATCCCATCCCCGATGCTGGCGCCGCACGGGATCGCCGCGGGTATCGCGAAACTCCGGTTGCACCCCGCGCCAATCGGTGAACCGGCCATCCACCCGGATGGGCCGGGGTTTGACGGGCGGCAGCGGACGCACCCCTTTGTAACGGCGGACGTACTGAACGAGTTGATAGTAGTAATTATCGCCGTGCCCGCCTTTCATCGGCTCAATGTCGCGGCTGTGTTCCTGGTCAAACTGGTCCACAAACATGACCGGCAGACGGACGCCGTTGAAGTTGTTAAAACGGCCGGCAATCCATTCGTTCCAGCCGGTGACAAAAAGGAAACGCGGATCTTCCCGCAAGGCGCGCTCCCATTGCTCGGCGAAATTGAAGCCGTGCAAGACCGCGTCCGGCCGCGGATCGGTCCGGCCTTGGTGAAAGCTGCGTCCGTGCGCGCCCGGTTCGCTCATCGAACCGAGCCGCCCATTCACAGCGTTCTGGGCCACCCCCACAGCCATTTGTTCCTTTTCGCCCCGGTCATTGCGGAAGACGTGCTGCGGATACACCTCCAACCAACTCCACATGTCCGGTTGCGTCGGGCCTTGAAAGTAATCCGCCTGGGGTTTGCGGAAGGTGAAAAACTCGCGCAAACGTCCGACCTCGGCATCGAAGCGCGACCAGCGCAACGTGCGATCACCGGGCACCGGCTGGCCATCCGCCAGCGCCTGCCCGTGCGGTTGCACGTCATCCGTGTGACTCCACCAACCAATGGTGCCGACGGGATCGGTGGCTTCGAGAATGTATTGACCGGGCGGGAACGCCGGGTCCTGCGTGAGCAGCAGCCAGGCGTTGTCGGTGACATTGGTGAAGCGGCGGGAACTGACAAGCCGGACCGGGGTTTCATCAGTGAACAATTTCAAGGTGACCCCGGCGTTGGTGGTGTGGAACGTGGGAAAACTGCCGCCCACCGCCTGGAACGGTTGCTCGACGGTGAATCGTTGCGCCAGGGAATGTCCCGGCTGGAGCCGCGCCGGCGTGTTGCGCCGCCCGAATTCCTCGTGCGCGGCCAACAAGTCGGCATCGGCGAGGATCAACGGTTTGCCGTCCCAGTAAAACCAGAGATCCCGGGCCTGGCCGGTCGAGTAAAGATCACGCCACAACTCGAGCACCACCTTGCGGGGCGACCAGAAGGGGGTGAGAAACGCCACCTGCGGCGTGCGATTACCGGCGGCCCGCATCTCCCCCCAAACCCGCAAGAGCGCGCGATACCAGTGCGGATACGTGATCTGATTGGTCACGTCGAAAATGACGACGTCCACGCCGGCATCCGACAACATCTGTGCGTGCTTCCGCAGGACGCTTTCGTCGTCCGTGAGGTAATAGCCGAAGAGCGATTCCCCCCAATGATGCGGCGCGTGCAACGGTCCCCACAACGGACTGTCGGGTTTCTGCATCGCGTCCGGATCCTGCGCGAGAATCCGGGTGATATCGTACGGGCCGCCTTGAATATGTTTCCCCAGCCAGAGGAAATAAAAAATGCCGACGGTGCGGTCCGCGCGCGGCGGTCCCGCCTCGGCGGCCCCGGGAAGTTGGCGCCCCAAGGCGTCCGTGGCCACCCACGTGTCGGCGAAGGTGTCCCAAGGTTCGGCGGCGGCCCCAGGTAAAATTCCGAGCCAACAAACCAACCCAACTGCCATCCCCTTTTTCAATCGAGTGAGTTTTAGTCGCCGCCAGATTTTCAAGCGCGCGCGCCAGGACTCTGTTGCCAGAACAACCGGAAAGCGGGCCCGACTGGGCGGGCCCGACGAACGAAAAACAATCCCCGTCATGATTCAGTTGCCGCCCTTCATCCCACTGCTGCGCGGGATTCACGGCAATTCCGCCGAGGTCGCCGGATCACCATCGCGACTCGAACCGGTAATTTCCCGCTTCCACCGCCAACACGGCGCGATCGCCCTCCATGCGAAGCCACCGGACTCCGGGGGCCTTGTTCAGCGGACGTCCGCTTTCGAAAACCGTTTCCGCCGACTTCACCGGGAGATAAACCGTGGCCGAGGTGTTGGCCGGGATTGTGGTCTCCAACGCAAAACGATCAGCACTGCGCCGCCAGTGGCTGACAATGCGACCGTGGATCGAATCGTAATGCGCCTTGACCCAGTGAATCGGGGCCGGCTCGGACGGCCCGTCCGGCGTCGGGGGCGAAGGCCGGATGAGAATGCGTTGGAAGCCCGGACCGTCGTGGTCAATCCCCGCCAGACGGTTGAACATCCATTCGCACACCGCGCCAAAGGCGTAATGGGAGAAGGAATTCATCTCGGCGTTTTGTTTGCCGCCAAAGCCCTTGTCCTTGGTGTAACTGTTCCAGCGTTCCCAAATCGTGGTCGCGCCCTGCTCGACTTCGTAACCCCACGACGGAAATTTGCGGCTCTGGAAATGCCGTACGGCGAGGTCGTGTTCCCCCGCGTCCGAGAGCACCGGCAGCAGCGGACGCGTGCCCAAAAATCCGGTCGTCATGCCGGAGTTGTCGGCGGTCTGGCCCTGGCGCAATTTATTCGCCAGCACCCGGCCCGCGGACGCCCGCCACTCATCCGGCATGATCTCCAGGAACAGGGCCAGCACGTACGCGGTTTGTGAATCCACCGTCAACGTGCCGTCGGGCTTCACGTATTTCCGCGCGAACGCGGCCTTGATGTTTTGGTACAACTCGCGGTAGGCCGCGGCTTCGCGGGTCTTGCCGAGCGCCTGGGCCATGTCGGCCATCAGCTTTGCCGCGTGCCCGAAATAGACCGTATCCACAAACTCAATGGGGGTGGGCTCATTCATGTTTAGCCAATCCCCCCAGTGATTGCCGTGCGCGATGCCGAGGAAATTCCGACTCGCCGACTTGCGCCATTCGAGAAAGCGCACCATGTGCGGCCAGCAACGCTCCAGGATGCGGGTGTCGCCGTAAACCTGCCAGATGGTCCACGGACAAATCACCCCCGCGTCGCACCACGCGGTGCCGAAATCCCAGCCGTGTTGGAAGGGATACGGCGCGTAACCGGGAAAGGCCCCGCTGGGACGCTGGCTTTCCATCAATTCGCGCAGCCATTTGGTGTAGAAAGCCGCCACGTCGGCATTGTAGGTAGCGGTGCGCACATAGACCTGCGCGTCCCCGGTCCAGCCAAAGCGTTCATCGCGCTGCGGACAATCGGTGGGCAGATCGAGAAAATTGGCGCGCTGGGTCCAGACCACGTTTTTGAACAAGCGATTGGGCACGGGATCGGAACACTCAAAACTGCTGGTCAACGGCGTATCACTGTGCAGCACCAAGCCGGTGACCGCCTCTTTGCCCGGCACGCCGGGGTAGCCGGTCAATTCCACGTATTGGAAACCATGAAACGTGAAGCGCGGCGTCCACTCCTCGCCCCGCGGATCCCCGCGCAGGACGTAATGATTGATGGCGCGCGCTTTGCGCAGATTCTCGGTCATGAGCGTGCCGTCGGGATGCAGCATCTCGCCGTGGCGCATTTGGATGACCGTGCCCGCCGGACCTTTCACCTTCAGCCGCACCACACCGGCAAAGTTCTGGCCGAGGTTGAAAATATAAACCCCGTTGGTGGGAGAAGTGACGGCCACGGGCGTGAGGGTCTCGGTCACGCGCACCGGCACCCCGGGAAAGGCTTCGAGTTTCGGCGGCGCGTGGAAGGCGAGATCCACCGGATGCCCTTTGATGGCGATTTTGCCGTCGGGTTGGTCCGCATTCTGCCACTCATAAAACGTCGCGGGCTGGGGTCCGTTGTCCGCCGCGGCAATGGCTGCTTCCCAGTCGCGATCGTCAAAGCCGGCCTTCGTCCAGCCGGGTTGTTCCCGGCGCGCGTCGTAATACTCGCCCATCAGGAAGTCCGCCTCGCGAATGGGCCCGTCCCCGGTGGTTTTCCACGAGGCATCGGTCGCGATGATTTCCCGGGTGCCGTCGGTGTATTCGATCTCTAATTGCGCGCGGAACGCCGGGGTTTTGCCGTAGGTGTAACGGCCAATTTTCTCCGTGCCAATGCCGGTGAGCAGCCCGAACCCGATGTAGCCGGAATACCAGCCATCCGCCAGCCACACCCCCACGGCGTTGGCGCCGCGCGTCACCAGCGGCGTGACGTCATACGTCCAGTAATAGGCGCGCTCATGATAATCCGTCCAGCCAGGCGCGAACCAGGCATCGCCCACCCGCTGCCCATTCAGATACAGTTCATAGATGCCGAGCGCGGTTGCATAGACGGTGGCGCGCTGCACGCGTTTCGGGGCCGTGAATTCCCGGCGGAACTGCCGGGCAGGCGGCAGGAACAAGCTCTGGGCATCCTTGTGAACCGGAGTCGCATCGCGATGGCTGATGTAATCCGCCTGCCAATCGCCCGCTTCCAGCAACCCCATCGTCCAACGGGCCGGCGGACTCCACGCGGAGCCTTTTCCGTGCTTATCCCAAACGCGCACCTTCCAGAAACAAGCCTGCCGCGACACGAGCGGTTGGCCCGCATAGGCGATGTTGACCGTCTGATCACTGGCCACCCGTCCGCTGTCCCACAAGTCGCCCACATTTTTCTTCAGCGCCGCCTCGGTGCTGGCCACCAGGATTTGATACGCCGTCTGCCGCTGCCCGCGTTCGCGGGATTCAACCCGCCAGGTCAAGCGCGGCTGGGTTTCATCAATCCCCAACGGATTAACCCGGTATTCGCAGCGGAGTGCGACCGGCTGCAACGCCGCCAAGACGCGCGCAGGCAAGTTGGCCCAAGCCAGACTGACGAACAGGAGGATAATCGTTAACCGGGAGCGCCTCGAACAAATGTGTTGTTTCATAACTCGTTGCCATTGTGGACAAAACCGCGGCGCTGGCAATCCCGCGTTTGGGCCGCGCAAGTGGATCGCACGGAAAAAGTCGGGCGCGCCCGCTTGGGAATAAGGATTTACGCGGGAGGGTCGTTCGGTCATGCTGCGGGCGTTTGAGATACTTGATGACCGCATGAAACTGTCGTTGCTTTCGCTTCTGTTGGGCGTAGGACTGGCCGCGCCGATGGCTTACGGCTTGGTCCGGCCCGCGCTCTTTGCCGCCGCCGCGCGGAAGTTGCCTCGGTCGTTGCCGTGGGGTTACGCGCTGGTCACGCTGGCGACGATCTGGTTTTTGTGGAACCTCGGTCAGGAAAACATCGCGGACTTTGCGGCCTTCAAGCCGCACCTCATGTTTGGCTTCGCCGCCATCGGCGTGGGCACGTGTGTTTTTGTGAAGGATTTCCTCGGCGCCCGGGGGGTGGGCGTGACCCTGTTGTTGGTGGCCAAGCTGATGTTGGACACCGGTCGGCCGCACTTGGAAACGACCCCCTGGGTGCGGGTCATTCAGCTCTGGGCTTACGCCATGATCATCGCCGGCATGTGGATCACCATTTCACCCTATCGCTTGCGGGATCTGCTGGACTGGGGTACCGCCACCACGTCCCGCACCCAACGGCATTGCGGCCTGGGCCTCGTGTTTGGCCTGTTCGTCGCCGGGTTGGGGCTGACCGCCTTCCGCGGCTTGTGACGACGAAGCAAGGCCGCATCCTCGTCATCCGCGGCGGGGCGATTGGTGATTTCATCCTCACGCTGCCCGCCATAACCGCCCTGCGGCGCCAGTTCCCGCGCGCTCATCTCGAAATCCTCGGCTACCCGCACATCGCGCAACTGGCGCTCCTGGGCGGACTGGTGGATCGGGTGCAAGCCATCGAAGCGCGGGGCTTGGCGGGATTCTTTGCGCGCGCGGGCGTGCTGGCGGAGGATCTCGGCGATTACTTCGCCGCGTTCGACGTCATCATCTCCTATCTTTATGATCCCGACGGCATTTTCCAAACGAATGTCGCCCGCTGCAGCCGCGCCCAGTTTATCGCCGGCCGCCACCGGCCCGACGAAAGCGAACCGCTGCACGCGACGCAGACTTTTCTAAAAGCACTGGAGCGGTTGGCGATTTTTGACGCCGATCCGGTGCCGCGCTTGGGATTGGGGCCGTGCGCCGACGTCTCCACCACGCTGGCGCTGCATCCGGGCAGCGGCAGCGAACGCAAAAATTGGCCGGAGGAGCGCTGGGCGGAACTGTTGCTCTGGTTGATCGAAGCCACCCGCATGCCGTTGCTGCTCGTCGGCGGCGAGGCCGAAGGCGGACGACTGGAGCGGTTGGCGGCGCCGTGGCCGCGCTCCCGCGTTCAAATCGCGCGCAGCCTGCCGCTCGCCGAACTGGCCCGGCGCCTGCAACATTGCGCCGGCTTCGTGGGCCACGATTCCGGCATCACCCACCTGGCCGCCGCCTTGGAGTTGCCCTGCCTGGTCTTGTGGGCTGATTCCGCGGAAGCCATCTGGCGCCCGCAGGGAAAACACATCCGCGTTCTCCGCGCAGCCACCGGATTGTCCAGCCTGAGCGTCGAACGGGTGGCCACGGAATTATCGTTCATCCGCCCCATTTGATTCCGAAGAACCCGGGTTCGATGAATCAAACCAGTTTTCATTGGGTGACCGTTTCCCGAGCGGAGGCGGCGCGCGTTATCCAGTAGCCCGGCGGGCGGCGGCTTGCTATTACTGACCCATGAGACGCTGTATTTGGCAAACGGGATTTCTGTTCCTGATCAGTCTGGCGCTGGCCCGGGCGGATGCGGTGGATGACCTGGTCCGCGCCGCAATGAAAGAACACGACATTCCCGGCGTGGCGTTGCAAGTGATCCGGAACGGGCAGACGGTGAAAACCGGCGCCTACGGATTCGCCAATCTGGAATGGGAACAACCGGTGACTCTCGAAACAGTTTTTGAAATCGGATCGCTGACAAAGACCTTCACCGCTGCCGGCATTCTGATGCTGGCCCAGGAGGGCAAACTGTCCGTGGACGACCGCCTCCAAAAACATCTGCCAGAGATCCCCCCCGCTTGGACCAACGTCACGCTGCGGCATCTGCTGAACCACACGTCGGGTATCAAGAGTTACACCGGCTTGGATGGCTTTGAATTGACGCGGCGGCAGACGCGCGCGGAGTTCATCCACAAGCTGGCCGCGCAACCGCAGGAATTTCCGCCGGGTGAAAAATACAAATACTGCAACAGCGGCTACAGCCTCCTCGGATACGTCATCGAAGCTGCTAGCGGCACCAATTATTGGGCGTTCCTGGCCGGGCACATTTTCCAACCGCTGGGCATGAAGGCCACCACCGACCGCGATCCCCGCCAGATTGTGCCGCATCGCGCCAGTGGTTATGAACACGCCTGCGGGAAACGCATCAATCGCGATTACGATGTGACCGACGTGTTCGCGGCGGGCGCCATCGTCTCCACCGTGGGCGACCTCGCCCGTTGGAACGCGGCTTTGGATGCCGATGCCCTGTTATCCGCGCAAAGCAAAACGTGGATGTGGACCCCGGGCCGGTTAAATGACGGCAGCGCCACGAGTTATGGCCTGGGCTGGCGGGTGGACCAAAAATCCGCCGGACCACACCGGATCGGCCATAGCGGGTCCACCTCCGGCTTTTCCGCCAGCTTCCAGCGTTATCCGGATGGACGGCTCGTCGTCATTATGCTAACCAATACCGACGAAGAAATCGCCACTCCATTGTCGGATAAAATCGCGGCCCACTACGCGTCGGCCCAGGAGTAATGCCCGCCGAATCGTGACCTCCGGGACCGCAAAAGCGGCGTTTCCGGGGCTGCCCGGCGTTTTTTGACGCCGCGCAACATCCTCATTTACAACCACATAGATTATTGTAAGAATTTAAGATTGAAATTTGCCGCAGAGTTTGGTTAGGTAAAGCGACGCGGATGGGGTGGAAAGAACCTACACGCGTCACACGGCGCCCGCGGGTGGTGCGTGCAACAGTGAACCGGACATGTAGCGCGAGTTCGTCTCCGGGATCAACGCGAAATCAGGTTTTGCCGGTCCGCTGCCGCCTCCCGCCCGGTGTCGGATACCGGGTGTTGCGAGTCGGGAAACAAGCCTGCCTGACAAACCAGTTCAAGACGATTTCAAACAGAGTTTGGCCCAGCGTGTCAGACGCAAAATATGGCGACAAAGCAGAAGCAGAAAAAAGCAGTTAAATCGGTGAAAAAATCCAAGGCGGCCAAGGCGGCCAAAGCGACCAAGCCAGCCAAGGCAGTCAAGGTCGCCAAGGCGGCCAAAGTGGGCAAGGCAGCCAAAGCGGTCAAAACGGGTAAGCCGGCCAAGGCCAAGCCCGCGCCGCCCGAGCCGCCACCCCGACCCCCGACGCTGCGCCGGCGTTTCGTTCTCGGCAGCATGAAACGCAAAGCGACCCGCCGTCCGCCGGCATCCGTCCGCACGGTGGCGACGAAACCGCAGGCACCCGCTCCGGCGGGGGCCCCTGCGGAAACCACGCCGCGCCGCCAGGCCGCCGATTTGAGCGAGGCCGTAAAAATCCTCGTCCATCTGGCCAGCGAAAACGGCCACGTCACCTACGACGACATCAACGACATTTTGCCGGACGGCATCTCGGCCGAGGATCTGGACGACCTCTACACGAAGTTGCGCACCTTGGATGTCGAGATCGTCGAGCAATCCGAAGTGGAGCGGCCCAAAACCGCCGAAGCCGAGGAGGAAGAGGAGCGGCTCGACGCCTTGGACGATCCCGTGCGGATGTACATGAACCAGATGGGCAAGGTGCCGCTGTTGACACGCGAGCAGGAAATCGAAATTTGCAAGCGGATCGAAGACGCGGAACTGGAGATGAAGCAGATTGTTTACGGCTTCGGGTTCACCGCCAAGGAACACATCGCCATCGCGGAAAAACTGCTTTCCGAACCGCCCAAGGAACGGTTCGACCGCGTGGTCGTGGACAAAAAAGTGCCCAACCGCGAGGCGCATCTGCGCGAACTCCGCAAGCTGGTGAAACAAGTCCGCGCCCTCGATCACAAGGTGGATGCCAAATACGCCGCCTGGCAGAAAACCGCGGGCAAAAAACCGCCGGACCGCGCGCTGGCCCTCTTCCGGAAGCTCGACAAAAGCCTCCAGGCCACCTTTGGCAAATTTTTCTACAAACAGAAGGTGCTCGAGGAAATGGTCGTGGTGGCCGGCAACGTCCACGAGCGCTTTCAGAGCAGCCTGCGGCAGTTGGACCTGCTGGGCCGACTGCGCAAAACCCCCGACCGCGAAAACACGGTCAAAGCCGAGCGCCAGAAAATGGCCAATCTCGAATTGTTTGTGCGCATGCCCCGCGAGGATTTCTTCAAGGCCTTCGCGGAGTTGAAAGCGGCCGCCGACCGCGCCCACCGGGCCAAGACCCACATGGCCGAGGCCAACCTCCGGCTCGTGGTGTCCGTGGCCAAGAAATACACCAATCGCGGCCAGTCGTTCTTGGATCTCATTCAGGAGGGCAACATCGGCCTGATGAAAGGCGTTGAGAAATTTGAATACCGCCGCGGCTACAAATTCTCCACCTACGCCATCTGGTGGATCCGCCAGGCCATCACCCGTTCCATCGCCGATCAGGCGCGCACCATCCGCATTCCGGTGCACATGATCGAGACGATGAACAAGCTGTGGCGCGCCCAGAAACAACTCACCCAGGAGCTGGGCCGGGAACCGTCCCCCGAGGAGATTGCCGATGAAATGCACATGCCCGTCAGTCGCATCAATTCCCTCCTGAAAATGGCGCAGCAACCCATCTCGTTGCACGCGCCGGTGGGCGACGACGGGGATGTCAGCGTGGGCGATTTCATCGAAGACAAATCGGCGGAAAACCCGCTCGATGTCACCAGTTACAGCCTGCTGCGGGAAAAACTCGCGGACGTGCTGGCCAGCCTGACCGAACGCGAACGCAAAATTCTGGAAATGCGTTTCGGCCTGCTGGATGGCTACGAACGCACCCTTGAGGAAATCGGCAAGATGTATCACGTCACCCGCGAACGCATCCGGCAGATCGAGGCCAAGGCGCTGCGCAAACTGCGGCACCCCACCCGCGTCCGCCATCTGCAGGGCTTCCTCGAAACCGCCGAGGAAATTGCCGCCTGACCGCCCGCGGCGCCGCCGGACCGGAACGGCGGCCCCGCGCGTCTTGGAAAACCCAAACCGGAGTCACAATTATGAAAGCGACCTACTACGGACACAGTTGTTTTGCGGTGGAAACCGCCGGGCACACGCTGCTCTTCGATCCCTTCATCACCCCGAACGAACTGGCGCGCCATCTGGACATCCACAAGGTGCGCGCCGATTTCATCCTCATTTCCCACGGGCATTTTGATCACCTGGCCGACGCGGTCGCCCTCGCCCAACAAACCCACGCCCTGGTGATTGCCAACTACGAAATCACCGTCTGGCTCGGCCAGCAGGGCGTGACCAAAACCCATCCGCTCAACCACGGCGGCGGCGCGTCCTTTGCCTTCGGCCGCGCCAAGTTCACCCCCGCGATCCATTCCAGCGGCCTGCCCGACGGCACCTACGGCGGGAATCCCGGCGGCTTTCTCATCGAGACAGCCGCGGGGGCCTTCTACTACGCCGGCGACACCGCCCTCACCTACGACATGAAGTTGATCGGCGAAAGCACGCGTCTGCGCTTTGCCGCGCTGCCCATCGGTGACAACTTCACCATGGGCGTGGAGGATGCCATCAAAGCCGCCGAGTTCGTGCAATGCGACGAGATTCTCGGCCTGCATTACAACACCTTCCCGCCCATCCGCATTGACCCGGAGGCCGCCATCCAAAAATTCCGCGCCGCCGGCAAGCATCTCCGCCTGTTGTCGCCCGGCGAGAGCCATCATTTCTAGAGCGTTTCCATCAAACAGGTAGCGATGTCCTCACCGGCAGCCCCTCACCCCGTCCCGCTCCCCATCCGATGGGGAGCGGGTGGCCGTCAGGCCGGGTGAGGGGTCGGCGAACCGTTGGGCGCTACATTATTTCTGCACCCGCTCTATAGCGGTTTAACTAAAACTGTGGCCGTGACTGGAGCGCGGGCTTGAGCCCGCTTCCGCGTGCTTTTGCCTGCGGGCATTGAAGCGGCGTTAAGAGCCTGTGTGAAAAACATTCGCTTGATGGATAAATCATTGAACCTTTTTGGTGCGCGCGGCGTCTTTCCTCGCAGGATGAACTGGATCGAAGGTACGGATCGTCAGCAAACCCAACTGTTGCCCGCCGCCTTGGACGATTCTGTCGGGCCCGACAACCCCGTGCGTTTTCTGGACGCCTTCGTCGCCAAGCTCGACTTGCGCGCCGCCGGCTTTGGCTTCCCCAAGGAAGACCCGCAGGGGCGCGGTCGGCCCGCCTACCATCCCGCCGACCTGCTCAAGCTCCACCTCTACGGCTACCTGCATCAACTCCGCTCCAGCCGCCGGCTGGAAGCCGAGTGCGTACGCCATCTGGAAGTCCTCTGGCTGCTGCGCCAATGGCGGCCCGACTTCAAAACCATCGCCGCCTTCCGCAAGGACAACGCCGCCGCCTTCAAAGCTGTGGTGCGCGAGTTCACGCGCCTGTGTCGGCAGCTGGATTTGTTTGGGGGTCAACTTCTGGCCATTGACGGCACGAAGATCAAAGCCAGCAACGCCGCCGATCGCAACTGGAGTCAGCGCCAACTGGAAAAACAACAGGCGTCGCTTGAAGCCAAGCTGGACGAATATTTCAAGGCCCTCGAACAAGCCGCCGCGCCGGACGCGCCCGCCGCGGCCACCGCACCCAGGGCGCCGGAGCTGAAGGAAAAGATCGCGCGCCTGACCGAACGCCAAAGCCAGATCCAGGAACGCTTGCGAACCCTGGCCCAAACCGGCGAGCGCCAGCTTTCGGCCACCGATTCCGACCGTCGCGGGATGAAGGGCGCGCCCGGCCACGTCGTGGGCGACAACGTGCAGGGCTGCGTGGACGCCAAACACCCCCTGCTGGTCACCACCGCAGTCACCACCACGGCTGCCGATCAAGGTCAGTTGGCGCCCGTGGCGCAAGCCGCCCAAACCGAACTGAAAATCCAGCACGCCGACGTGGTCGCCGCCGGCGGTTACTTCAAAAGCGAAGACATCAAGATCTGTCAGGAACTGGGCCTGGAGCCACATCTGCCCGCCGTGGCGAATTCGCCGAGCGAACGGGCCGGCCTGTATGGCAAGGACGATTTTTGTTACGACGCGGACAAAGATGTTTACCAGTGTCCCAACGGAGGCGAGTTGAGCCGCCGCCGGCAGATGGCAGACAAAGGCCGGGGGCTGTTCAACTATGACAATCCTGAAGCCTGCGCCGGCTGTCCGCTTCGAGCGCGCTGCACCCCAGCGGCCTATCGCACCGTGAGCCGCTGGGAACACGAAGCGGCGCTGGAACGAATGGCGGCGGCCGGGGCAGCGGCCCCGGAGAAACTGGCGGCGCGCAAGCCCCTGATCGAACAGGTGTGGGGCACACTCAAGTGGCTGCGGCCGGGAGGATTTGGGGTGCGCGGCAAGGTGACAGTGGAGGCCGAAGTGAGCCTGGCGCACTTCGGATACAATCTGAAACGGGCGCGGGCGGTGGTGGGGTTGGAAAAACTACGGGCGGCGCTCAAAGCATGGAGTCCCAAGCCGGCTGGCAGCGGGGTGAAAGCCGTCGTGAAGTCCGTGGCGAGTATTGTGACCGATGCGATCCAAGGTGGTCAGACTATCGTACAGAGTTGGCGGACGCACCTTCGCCGCTTTGGGCAAGTTTCTTCCGTAACCGTATGAACATGCCCCCCCCTGTTTTTTACACAGGCTCTAAACGCCGCGCTCCTCGGGCAAAGGAAAATCGGCCACCGTTGTAGTTGATTTGCTCTAACGCGCCGCCCGCCCGGATGCTGGGCGGCCCGGAATTGCGTAAAAAAGGCGGCAAGCCGCGCCCTCGGCGCTGTGGGTAAGGCGGCATCATCCCAGAGAAAAAAAGCTTCCCTTCTGGCGCGGGCGGGGATAAAATGGCATCATGAAAACCGGCGCCAATTGCAAACTCCTCTTCCTGGCAATCTTGATCGGAGGCGGCATCGCTGGCTATTCGGAAGAGCAGCAAGCTCCCCGCACCACATCGAACTCCATAACCGAGTTGAGAGCCAAGGCGGACCAAGGTGATGCGGAGGCACAATACAATCTGGGCTTTAAGTATTACCTCGGCAAAGGCGTGCCCAAGGATGCGGCGGAGGCGGTCAAATGGTACCGCAAGGCAGCCGACCAAGGCCACGCAGAGGCACAATGCAGTCTGGGCTTCAGTTATTACTTCGGCGAGGGCGTACCCAAGAACGCAGCGGAGGCGGCCAAATGGTTTCGCAAGGCAGCCGACCAAGGCTACGGGGCGGCACAATACAGTCTGGGCCGCATGTATTACCTCGGCGAGGGCGTGCCCCAAAACAAAGCCGAGGCGTTAAAGTGGTACCGCAAGGCAGCGGATCAGGATCTCGCAGAAGCACAATGCTTGCTGGGCGTCATGTATGCCCAAGGCATGGGCGTACCCCGAGATGTAGCCGAGGCGTTAAAGTGGTACCGCAAGGCAGCGGATCAGGATCTCGCGGAAGCACAATGTCTTCTGGGCAAAATGTATGTCAACGGCGAGGGCGTACCCAAGGACGCGGCGGAGGCGGTCAAATGGTTTCGCAAAGCAGCCGACCAAGGCGACGCGGACGCACAAGGCTGGCTGGGCGCCATGTATGTCCTCGGTGAGGGCGTACCCAAGGACGCGGCGGAGGCGGTCAAATGGTTTCGCAAAGCAGCCGACCAAGGCGACGCGGACGCACAAGGCTGGCTGGGCGTCATGTATGTCCTCGGTGAGGGTGTACTCAAGGATGCAGTTGAGGCGGTGAAATGGTTGCGCAAAGCAGCCGACCAAGGCCAGGCGGACGCACAATGGTTGCTGGGCGATATGTATGCCGACGGCAAGGGCGTGCCCAAGGACGCCGCCGAAGCGGTCAAGTGGTACCGCAAGGCGGCGAACCAAGGCCACGCGAATGCGCAAAACGATCTTGGCTTTATGTATGCCAACGGCAAGGGCGTACCCAAGGACGCCGCCGAAGCGGTCAAGTGGTTTCGCCAGGCGGCGAACCAAGGCCATGCGTGGGCACAATACCATCTGGGCCGCAGGTATGCCCAAGGGGAAGGCGTGTCCAAGGACATTGCCGAAGCGGTCAAGTGGTTTCGCCAGGCGGCGGACCAAGGCCACGCGTGGGCACAATACCGTCTGGGCCTCAGTTATGCTCGCAGCGAGGGTGTGCCCAAGGACGCCACCGAAGCGGTCAAATGGTATCGCCGAGCAGCCGACCAAGGCCACTGGCCGGCACAATGCAGTCTAGGCGCCATGTATGCCCAAGGCACGGGCGTGCCCAAGGACGCAGTAGAGGCCTACAAATGGTTCAACCTTGCGGCGGCGGGCGGAGACCCGGAGGTGGCGAAGCAGAGAGCGGCTCTGGAGAGAAAGCTGTCGCGCTCGCAAATCGCCGAAGGCCAGCGCCGCACCCGGGTATTTATGGAGGAACAAGCGGCGGTGGCCCGGAAAGGCGAATACAAAATAGGAGACACCCCTTTTTTGGAAGACGATATGCCCAAGGGCAGCGGTACCGGTTTTTTCATCACCGAAGATGGGTTTCTCGTGACTAATGCCCATGTGGTCCACGGTGCCGCGTACGTTCGCCTGTTCACCCGTGCAGGCTTGATTCCTGCCCGGATTGTAAAGGAGGATACAGCCAATGACCTGGCATTGCTCAAGGGGAACGGCCGGTTTGCGACCTTGCCGGTTGTCCCGAGCCGCAAGGTGCGCCTGGGGAGCACAGTTTGCACGATTGGTTTCCCCAATATCCTTTTGCAAGGGTTGGCCCCCAAGCTGACCAAAGGTGAGATTTCGGCGCTATCTGGTACAGGGGATGACGCGCGGTTTTTCCAGATCAGCGTGCCGATACAACCAGGCAATTCGGGCGGGGCGTTGGTGGATGAACGGGGCAACGTGGTGGGCGTGGTGGTAGCCTCGTTGAAAGAAATTGACACGTTCGAGATCTCCGGTGCGTTGCCGCAAAACGTCAATTACGCTGTTAAGAGCAGCTATCTGCTGGGTTTTCTGGAATCCGTCCCCGAGGTCGCCTCCCGGCTCAAGGCAGCTAACGCAACGGACCAGAAGTTTGAGGATATGGTCGAGGCGGTGGAGCAGGCCACCGTGCAGGTGCTGGCGTATTGAACTGTCCGTCTCAGCCGTCCCGCAGGGAAACCGGTCATCGCGGCGGATTTCAGTTGAACATCCGCCTTGGCGCCGCCGGCAGGGAACTGCCGGGTCAGTGGCATTTGACGTGGAATGGCGCTCTTGGCGGGCATCGCCCAACCCGGGTTCCTTTGGGCGAAAATGAATGGCGCACCCGTCAGGAGTTGAACCTGAAACCTTCTGATCCGTAGTCAGACGCTCTATCCAATTGAGCTACGGGTGCGCACGCCAGCCGAACATCCGGCGAGTCCCCGCCACACTAGCGCGCC